>Ga0137403_10000466_pt1 | contig 43101 bp, 23 predicted proteins | sample CZOMad2_1_16fung_FD_122057 | JGI IMG/M metagenome (GOLD analysis project Ga0137403, IMG submission 122057) | Vadose zone soil fungal communities from Angelo Coast Range Reserve, California, USA - CZOMad2_1_16fungal (Hybrid Assembly) | ecosystem: Environmental > Terrestrial > Soil > Vadose zone...
CGATCCTGCAGCAGGCGGCCGCGCAGCGTGGCGCGCACCGTCTCCGCCTGCTCGCTGATCTCCTTCAGCATGAAGTGCGGATAGCCGCCGAGCTCCATCTCGGCGAGGTCCCAGGCGATGTCGTCCACGTCGCGCAGCTGTACGTGCGACTGGGTGTCGACCACGTGGTACCCGTCTGCGGTGAGCACCGCGATGTCGCCGTCGTCGAGGTACACCACCGAGCGCGTGTGCTCGAGCACGGCGGAGGCGTCCGAGGCCACGAACAGCTCCTCGTCGCCGATCCCGAGCAGCACCGGCGACCCCCGCCGCGCCACGACGATCTTCCCGGGCTCGTCGGTGCTCATGACGGCGAGGCCGTAGGTGCCCTCCACATGTGCCAGCGCCGCTATCACGCGGTCCTCGAGCGAGGCGCCCGCGGCATCCTCGATCAGGTGCGCCAGCGTCTCGGTGTCGGTCTCCGTGACGAACCGATGGCCCGAGCCTGCCAGCGCCGTGCGCAGCGTGTCGGCGTTCTCGACGATGCCGTTGTGCACCAGCGCCACTCGGGCGTGGCAGTCGCCGTGCGGGTGCGCGTTGCGCTCGGAGGGAACCCCGTGAGTGGCCCAGCGCGTGTGCGCGATCCCGCTCGTGCCCTCCACCGGTTCGCGCTGCAGATGCTCCGCCAGACCCTGCACGCGCCCCGCGAGCTTGACGACCGACATTCCGGCGCCGTTCTGGATCGCCACACCGGCGGAGTCATAGCCGCGATACTCCAGCCGGCGCAGACCATCCACCAGGATCGGCGCGGCTTGGCGCTTCCCGACGTACCCAACGATGCCACACACAATGGTAGACCTCCTCCACACGCTGCAGTTCAAGATTGAGGCCACCATCAGCGCCCCCCAGGCGGGCGCACCGCGCCGGCCAACCGCGGCAGCTTCGCTACAAGCTTGTTGGCAGATCACCGCGCTTCCCCTGGTCGTGCCTCGAGGCCCGTGGCCGCAACCGCCGGGGCGTCAAGCAATTGCGGCCGAGCACTCGGGCGCACGAGTCCTGCGCCAGCGGTCCCGCATGCACGCGCGCGTCGCTCCCCCCGCCCCCGCGCCCGCAACGCTGGTCCTGCTGGCGCACGCGCCGCATTGGCGCTCCCGCTCCCGGGAGCTGGAACGGGCGCTCGGCCCCGCCGGGTACACCGTCCTCGAGGCCTACACGGGACCGGAGGCGCTCCAGCAAGCGCGCCGATCGCAACCCGACGCCATCATCCTCGACACGGCGCTCCCCGATGGCGATGCCCCGGAGCTGTGTCGCGCCTTGCGCGTCGATCCCGACATCACCGCCAGCACGCCGATTCTCGTCACCACGGCCGGGCCGGCCACCCGGCAGCAGGTGAGCGACGCGTTGCGGGCGGGCGCGAACGGCGTGTGGAGCCATCCCATCGACACCGAAGAGTTCCTGCTGCGGCTCGAGGGACAGCTCCACGCCAAGTTCGACGCCGACCGGGCGCGCGAGCAGGGGCTGTTGGACCATGAGACAGGCCTGTACAACACCCAGGGGCTGGAGCGTCGCGCGCGTGAGCTCGCGAGCCACGTGGACCGGCGCGGGGCAGCACTCGCCTGCGTCGTGCTCGCCCCCGATGCGGCGCCGGCCGGCGTCGATGCCACGATCGAGTCGCTGGGGCGCATCCTCCGGTCGGCGGGTCGTGGGTCGGACACGATCGGGCGGGTAGGCCGGCGCGAGCTGGCGGTGCTCGCGCCCTACACCGACGCGCCGGCCGCGCTGCGCCTGGCGCAGCGTCTCCTGCAGAGCGCCGCCGAGCTGGCCGGCGACGAAGCACACGGCATGCGCGCGGGCTACGCCGTCGACTCCGACTTCCGCACCTCCCTGCGCGATCCCGCCGAGCTCATCAGCCGGGCGCGATCGGCGCTCGCGGCACTGCTCGCGGACGGTGGCGTGGAGCGGATCCGGCCGCACGGGGACACACCCCCAGCGCAGGGCTAAGCCGGCTTTTCGGCGATCGGGTCCTGCAGTACCTGCTGCTCGGCGGCATTCAACTCGTCGCGCACGCCGTAATTCTCGAGGTAATACGAGTAGTAGCGGTACGCTCCGCCGGGGCGCACGTCGTTCAGGACGGCTCCGAGGACGTTGATCGGGAGGTGCTGCAGGATTCCCAGCTTCGCTTCCGCGAGCTCGCGGTCGCTCACGCCCGTGCGGAGCACCACCAGCAGGCTGCCGGTGGCCGTCCCCAGGGCAAAGCCGTCGGCGCCCGCGCCGAGCGGCGCCGAGTCCACGATGATCGCGTCGAATTCACGCCGCAGCTGTCCCACCAGATGGACCATGGCCGCGGAGCTGAGGAGGGCGGGCCCGGCATGGCTGCGGGCCCCGCAGCCGATGAAGCTGAGGTGGCCGGAGCTCGTCGCTTGCATCGCCTGGTTCAACGGCACGACGCCCGCGAGGATATCCGTGAGGCCGGGGCGGCGGAGGCGGTTGAGGACGTGGTGCAGCCGACCGCGCCGCACGTCACCATCGATCAACAGGGTGCGGGACCCGGCGTCCGCGAATGCGAGCGCCAGGTTCGAGGCGACGAACGACTTCCCGTCCGCGCGGCCCGGGCTCGTCACCGTGACGACCACCGGTCCGTCCCCGCCGTGGCGGTGCGCCACGCTCAAACGGACGCCCCGCAGCGCCTCGATCACCTGGCCCGCGCTCTCCTCGCGCTTGCCGTTGTTCCAGTCCACGTGCGGCACCGCGCCGAGGATCGCCAGCCCCATGCGTTGCGTGACGTGGTCGGGGTGGTGCACGTGGCGGTCGTTGTGGTCGAGCAGCACCGCCCCACCCGCACCCAGGCCGAGACCGCCGATCATGGCCAGGACGACCAGGATCGGCCCGAGGCTTCCGGCCGGCGTCTGCGGCACCGCGGCGCGGTCCAACACGCGTACGTCGGACAGGCTGCTGACCTCCGCCAGCCGGGCCTCCTCGTAGCGCTGCTGCAGGTTGAGCACCAGCTGCTCCGCGAGCGTCACGTCGCGCTGCAGGCGCGTCTCTTCCACCGCGAGGGGCGGAATCTTCCGCAGGTCCGCCGATCCGGCATCCACCCGCTCGCCGAGCTGCTGCTCCCGCACCCGCAGCTCGCCCGCCAGCGCCCCCGCGAGCGCGGGGATCGTCTGCCGCTCGAGCGCCCCCACCTCCGCCGCCAAGCGCCGCACGGCCGGGTCGGCCTCGGTGTAATGCGCGCGCAGGGTGCGCAAGTCCGCCTGCTTCCCCGTCAGGTCGCGCAGCGCCTGCGCCAGCTCCGTGGAGCGCTGCACCGAGCCGACCATCCCCAGCGCATCCAACGCGAGTCCGGACTCCCCGACCTGCGCCAGCACGCGCTCGATCGTCTGGCGGTCGTGCCGGGCCTCTTCACGGCTCACCTTCACGTCGAGCAGTCCCGCGAACATGGGATCCCGCTGGTACTGCATGTTGGGGGTGACGGACGCACTGCCCTGCGAGTACACGCTCACCGCCCGAACGCGAAAGACGCGCAGGGAGTCCTCGGTCTGGCCCAGCCGCACCTGCGCCTGCGCCAGCTGCGCTCCGAGAATCCGGGCCAGCTCGGTGAGCTTCTCGCGCTTGAGGGCGGCCGCGACCTCAACGAACCGGTTGGCCACGGCGTTCACGGTAGCGCTGATGAGGGCGGGATCCGGCCCGCCGAGCTCCATGCGGAGGAAGTTGCCGTCCAGATCCGCGCTGACCTTGAGCTGCTTCGCGAGCCGTCCGGTCGCCTCGTAGGGTGCGGTGACGGTGAAGTCCACGCGACGGCCCGCCGTCAACGCGCTGGCCGCGGGCACCCAGACGAACCCGATCGCCGCGCCGACCGAGTCCCCGACCGCGCCCTCTTGCACCACTCCATCACGCCCGTGCGCCGTCAGCGTGAACTTCTGGCCCTCCGGGTCCACCTCGAGCCGGTACGTGCCGGGCAGGACCGCGTCCTGGATGCGGAAGCTGCGCAGGACATCGGAATCGCCGGGCTCGACCGGAGCCACGTAGAGGCGCAGTCCGCGCACCACGTCGTCCAGCACGGCGTACGACTGCAGCAGGTCCATCCACCCGGAAGAAATGGGCAGCTGGCCCGACCAGATGGGACCTTCATCTCGAGCCGGCCGGATGGGCACCTGCACCCACACCGTGGCGCGAGCGACGTAGGTCGGCTTGACGAGTATGGCGGCGAGCACGCCCAGCGCGGTGCACGCCAGGGTGACACCGAGCACCAGCCACTTGAAGCGCACCGCGGCGGCGAGATAGCGCTGCCACTCGGCCGGAGGTTGGTCCGGGGGACGCGGGTTCCAGGAGGCGACGGCGGTTGCTGCGCCCGGGCTCCGGGCGATGCGCTTCGGCTCGAGCGACAGGGGTTCGGTCGACAGATCTGCGCGCATATCCTTCCGGGGGACTCCCTTTCACAAACTTTGGGCGGTGCTCTAGCCCCACCCAGCACCGCAAGCTCGGTACCGCGGCGATGCACCGCCCGCCCGACGCAACTCCTTCCAGCCCAAGACGATCAGACCCGGCCGCGCGGCGCGCCCCGCCCGCGAACCGGTGATCTGTAACAGGGTTGCGACAATTTGGTTCAGTTGCTGATCGTCACCGTCACCCCCGCACTCGTCATGGCGTTTCCGGCTGCGTCTCTGGCGGTGACGGTCAGCGTATGGGATCCATCCGGCGCGCCGGCCGAGCTCCAGAGGAGCTGGTACTTTGTGAAGCGATCCTTCCGCACGAGGGTCGGCGCGGTCACTTCCGGTCCAATCGCCTGTCCGTCCAGCCGGAACTGCACGCCGACCACCCCCCGGTCGTCCACCGCCGTCGCAATGAGCGCGACCTTGCCCGTGAGCATGGGGCTGCCCGTCACGCCCGGCTGGAACAGCGAGACGATCGGCGGGGCGACGTCCGGCAGCGCATCGGGATGACGCGCTTTCCACAGCGTGACCACACTGTCCCAGACCTGCAGGCCACGCGCGCCGGTCTGCACGGTGAAGCAGCTGGGCAACGGCTCCGGGAACGGACCGTTCCCCTCCCAGATCATGATGTTGTTGGCGCACGGCCCCAGTCGCCCGGGCGGGGGCGCCATGTACATGTCGGCGTGATTCGACGAGACGGAAGAATCGTCCGAGAAAAACACGTCGTTGAAGAGACTCAGCTTGGGACCTCGCGTCGCGCTCCACTTCCAGAACGCCTCGTGGCGCGGAGCCGCTTCGCGGACTTCAAAGATCCCGTCCATCACTTGGAGTCGCAGCAGCGAGTTTCGGATCGTCACGACGTTGTTGCGGCCGTCCGGAACGGTTTGACCGCGGTCTTCCAACGAGCTCATGACGTCGTAGCATCCATCGAAAAACGACGAGTCGATGAGGCCGCTGTTGTACCAGTCGTTCTCGACGCAGTCGTCTCGCCCGTAGACGACGTGCAGGTTGCGGATGGTCCAGCCCGTATCGCCGCCGGCATCCATGCTGACGCCTTTCCCGTAGGCGAATGACGTGAAATTCTCCACGGTGAAGCCGGGCGCGTCGGCGCGATTGGTGACGCCGGCCACCATGCCGTACGTCTCATGGATCGTGTTCCAGGAAGCCGCGGGGGAAAACGCCCCCAACGCTTCCCCACCGCTCCAGCAGATGAAAGCTCCGCCGGCGATGTGCACGACGATGTGGCTCGTTACAGGAAGGAGAAATTGTGCCGTGGTCGCATCATGCGCGGTGCCGGCGGCCAGATGCGCTCGGTCATAGGGCGCGCGTTGCACCCCGCGCAGCGTCACGGAAGGACCCGGCGGACACGAGCCGACGCCGGGAGCCGGAGGGGAAAGGGGGGGCGCGCCCGGCGTGATCGTGATGGCGATCAGCGAGGCGAGCACGACCCACGACGTCGCAGGCATCTCCATGAGGCTGGGTTCAGCGCAAGGCCGGTACCGCTGGCCCGGCAGCGGCGCGTCACCCTCCACCGTCGCACAACGCCAGCGTAGTTGTAAGTCGGCCGCGTCATCCGTCTGTACCCTGCCCCCGCTCCGCCGCCGTAAGCCCTTCAGCCACAATGGGTCGGCTCGCAAACGGTCCAGCGCACAAGACCTGCTTATGGCAAAACCGCCAACTCCGACAACTGGACGCATGACCACACGACCTCATTTGACGACGTCCGTTCCCGATCACGCCACGGCGCCCGCACCGGCTGCTGCCCGGCGTGACTTCCTGTCGTTCTCTCCCCCGCTGATCGGCGAGGAGGAAATCAGCGAGGTAGTCGACACGCTCCGGTCCGACTGGATCACGACGGGGCCGAAGACCAAGCGGTTCGAGAAGGAGTTCGCCGCCTACCTCGACGCGCCGGGAGCGCTGGCGCTCAACTCGTGCACGGCGGGGCTGCACACGGCGCTCGCGGCGCTCGGGATCGGCCCCGGGGATGAGGTGATCACGACCCCGATGACCTTCGCCGCCTCCGTCAACGTCATCGAGCACGTCGGCGCCCGACCGGTCCTCGTGGACGTGGAGCCGGACACGCTGAACATCGATCCGGCCCTGGTGGCCGCGGCGATCACGCCGCGGACTCGCGCCGTGCTGCCCGTGCACTATGCCGGTCATCCGGCCGACCTCGACCCGATCGCCGAGCTCGCGACCACGCACCGGCTCTCGGTCATCGAGGACGCGGCCCACGCCCTGCCCGCCCGGTACCGGAACCGCCCCATCGGGGCGGGCGGCAACCCCGCCGCCTTCAGCTTCTACGCGACCAAGAATCTCACGACCGCCGAAGGCGGGATGCTCACGGGCGACGCCGAGTTCCTGGAGCGCGCGCGGGTCGTGAGCCTGCACGGCATGAGTCGGGACGCCTGGAAACGCTACGACCGCGGCGGCAGCTGGTTCTACGAGGTCGTGGTGCCGGGGTTCAAGTACAACATGACGGACATCCAGGCGGCGCTCGGGTTGTGGCAGCTGCGCAAGCTCGCCGGCTTCCAGGAGCGGCGCCGCGCCGTCGTGCGGATGTACGACGCAGGCTTCGCGGGGGAGGACGCGCTGGAGCTTCCCGCGCGGCGTCCCGACGTCGAGCACGCCTGGCACCTCTACGTGCTCCGGCTGCGGCCGGGCGCCCTGCGCATCCAGCGCGACATGTTCATCGAGGAGTTGCGCCACCGCAACATCGGCAGCTCGGTGCACTTCATCCCGATCCACGTGCACCCCTACTACCGCGACAAATACCACTACCAGCCCGACAGTTTCCCGGTGGCGTTCGGCAACTATGAGCGGATGGTGAGCCTGCCGCTGAATCCTCGGCTCGCCGACCGCGACGTGCTCGACGTGATCGAGGCCGTGTTGGACATCGTGCGCCGGCACCGCCGCTAAGCACGCGCCCATGAGTCGCCCCGTGCTGGTCATCGCAGCGCACCCGGACGACGAGGTGCTCGGGTGCGGCGGCACCGTCGCCCTGCACGCCCGGGCGGGCGACGAGGTGACGGCCGTGATCGCGTGTGAAGGGGAGTCGCTCCGGTACGGACCGGCCGGTGTGGGACAGGCCGAGCACGGCCGCCGCGCCGCTGAGATGCTGGGCCTGAAGGCAACCCGCCAGCTCGGCTTGCCCGACCAGCGGCTCGACACACTGTCCCTGCTCGATCTCATCGCCCCGCTCGAGCGCGCCGTCCGCGAGGTACGCCCGGCGGTGGTCTATTGCCAGTTCGGGGGCGACGCCAACCGCGACCACGAGCTGCTGTTCCGGGCCGCGCTCGTCGCCACCCGGCCGCTCGAGCCCTTCCTCGAAGCGGTATACGCCTTCGACACGGCCAGCAGCACCGAATGGGGCTACCCGCGCAGCTTCGTGCCGGATACGTGGGTGGACATCTCGGCGACGCTCGAGCAGAAGCTCTGCGCCATGGCCTGCTACGAGAGCGAGGTTCGGCCCTACCCGCATCCCCGATCCCTCGAGGCGTTGCGCCACCGCGCGCGCGCCTGGGGCAATCAGTGTTGCATGGATGCCGCGGAAGTATTCATGACGGTGCGGCGGACGCTTCGCACCGATCGCGCACCCGGTTGACAAAAACGCTGCGCGACTCCGCGGCGCGTTGCTGATACACGATTGAGACTAAAGTGTGGCCGTTCTGCGGCAGGCGGGCCGACCGGTTTTCGAACCGCGCGGAGCCGGTCTCGGCAACACGCTGCGGAGTTTTCAGTTACGGAGCAGCGTCGGACGCTGCCCGGAAGGCATGAGACCTGATAAGGACGCTGGGCAGGTATCAGGCTCGGCACCATCGCGCAAACCCTCAGCCCCTGTTCGGATGACCTCGACCGGCTTCGAGCTAGACCAACTCACCTACGGTTTCTCCTGGCCCGTCCGGGCCCTCGCGGCCACTACCCGCGTACTCGATCCATGGCTGTCGAACCCCCCGATGCGCCGCGCCGTGAAGGCGGGCGTGGACTTTTGCTGCGCCGCGAGCGCCGTCGTGATCGCGGTGGCGGTGGGCGAAGGGATTCCCACCTTCGGCGTGACCCAGACGGCCGCGCTCACGCTGCTGGTCGGACTGCTGCTCGTCGTCGCCGACGCGCTGGGCGGCGGTTACCGCACGATTTGGCGGTACACCAGCCTGCCGGACGCGCTCACCCTGAGCCTCTCCAGCGCGGTGGTGCTCGCCGCGCTGCTCGTGCTGCGAGCCGTCGAGCTGCTGAACCTTTCGGCGGCGACCACGCTGCTGCTGGTGCTCTTGATGCTGTTCTTCTCCGTCGGGGTGCGCACCCTCCGCCGTTGGTCGGTCGCGGAGGCCAAACTGCTGAAACGTCCGCCGGGCACCGCATCCACCTCTCCCCACCGAGTCCTCATCGTGGGCGCGGGCGAGCATGGCCTCTCCATCGGCCGTGAGCTCATGGGAGGGGCCGCGCCAGGGGTTGAGCTCATTGGGTTCCTGGATGACGACCCCGCCAAGCTCGGCGCCTTGCTCCGCGGGGTGCCGGTCCTCGGGCCGGTGCAGGATGCCGTCGCCATCGCGCAGGACCGCGACGTGCGCGAAGTGATCGTCGCGATGCCTTCGGTAAAGGGCTCCGTGGTGCGGGCCCTCGGCCAGCGACTCGAGAACGCGGGCATCCGCGTCCGGGCAATCGGCGGCATCGACCGCTTCGTGCGGGGGCGCGACGTCCACCGGCCCGGAACCGTGACGCTGCACGAGCTGCTCGACACACCGCTCCCGGTGGCGAAGTACCACGGCAACGGGAACGGGACGCGGCGGGTGCTCGTGACCGGGGGGGCGGGCTTCGTGGGATCGCTGCTCACCCGCATGCTGCTGGATCGTGGTTACCATGTCCGCGTGCTCGACCGGTTCGACTACGGCCGGGCCGGCCTCCACGGGCTGCACCATCCCCGGCTCGAGATCCTGGCCGGCGACGTCTGCAGCAGTCGGGACGTGGGTCGCGCGCTGCGCGACACGCACGGCGTCATCGCCCTCGCGGCGATCGTGGGCGACCCCGCCTGCAACCTGGATCCCGAGGAGACGATCAACCTCAACTACACCGCGACCAAGGTGCTCATCGAGGCGTGCAGCTTTTACCGGGTGCACCGCCTCGTGTTCGCCTCGAGCTGCAGCGTCTACGGCGCCAGCAACGGCGCGGCGCTGACCGAGCAGTCCAGCCTCAACCCCGTGTCCCTGTACGCCCGCACCCGGGTGCTCAGCGAGAACATCCTGTTCGACCGGGCCCGCGGGGTGGAGCCGGTGGTGCTCCGGCTGTCCACGGTGTTCGGCCTGTCGCCCCGCATGCGGTTCGACCTCGTCGTCAACACCCTCACGGTCCGCGCGGTGGTGGACGGCAAGATCGCGATCTTCGGCGGCAACCAGTGGCGCCCCAACGTGCACTGCCGCGATGCCGCACGCGCCTTCATCGCCGCGCTCGAGGCGCCGGCCGAGCGCGTCGCGGGAGAGATCTTCAACGTGGGCGGCGACGCCCTGAACCACACGATCGCCGCGCTGGGTGACCTGGTGGCGGAGACCGTGGGGGGCGTCGAAGTCGTGCATCAGCAGAACGCGACCGACCCGCGCGACTATCGGGTCAGCTTCGAAAAGATCCGCCGCGTGCTGGCGTTCGAGCCCGAGTTCACGGTGGCCGCCGGGATCCGCGAAGTGGCTGAAGCGGTGCGCAGCGAGCCGCTGCTGCGCAACTACCAGAATCCCGCTTACCACAACGTCCAGGCGCTGAAGCGCAGCTTCGTCATGCCGCGGCGCCGCCGGGAGGACTGGGCCCCTGCCCGCGAGCCGGCCCACGCCTGAGCGGGGCGACCTCCGTGACCGCTGCGCGGACGACGGACTTCCTGGTGGTGGGCGGCGGCATCCTCGGCCTCACACTCGCCCTGGAGCTCAAGCGCCGGCAGGAGGATAGCTCGGTCACGCTGCTCGAGAAGGAGCCCGCCTGTGGCCTCCACGCGAGCGGCCGCAATAGCGGCGTCCTCCACGCGGGCTTCTACTACTCGGCCGACACCCTCAAGGCACAGCTGACCCGCGAGGGCAACCGCCAGCTCGCCGCCTACTGCACCGAGCGCGGTCTGCGACTCGATAACTGCGGCAAGCTCGTGGTCGCCAAGGACGCCGCCGACCTCGCCGGCCTGGAGGAGCTGCAGCGCCGTGGCCGCACCAACGGCGTGGAGCTCGAGGTCCTGTCGGTGGACGACGTTCGACGCCTCGAGCCGCGGGCGCGGACGTACGAGCGGGCGCTGTTCTCCCCCAGCACCGCCACCGTCGATCCGGCCGAAATCGTCGCGTCGCTGGTGAGGGACGCGCGCGCGGCGGGCATCGTGCTCCTTACGGGTGCGGCCTACCAGGGCCGCGCGCGCGGACGGGCTGTGCTCACGTCCGCGGGCACGATCGACGCCGGGTACGTCGTGAACGCGGCCGGGCTCTATGCCGACCGGGTCGCGCGCGACTTCGGGTTCTCGGAGCGGTACCGCATCCTGCCGTTTCGCGGACGCTACCTCGTCGCCCCGCCCGGCGCCTTGGGCGTGCGGACCCACGTGTATCCGGTACCCGCCCTCGCAAACCCGTTTCTCGGGGTGCACGTCACGCGGGCCGTGGACGGCTCGGTCAAGATCGGTCCGACCGCGACGCCGGCGTTGTGGCGCGAGCAGTACGACGGCTGGCGCAACTTCAAGCTCGGGGAGTGCCTCAGCATCGCCGGCCGCGAGCTGGGCATGCTGGTGCGCAACGACTTCGGGTTCCGCCGGCTCGCGCTGGCGGAGCTGCGCGCGTACGGGCGACGCGGCCTGGTGCGCCGCGCGGCCAGGCTCGTCGACGGCGTCCGCGCGGCCCGGTTCCGCCGCTGGGGACGCCCCGGAATCCGGGCCCAGCTGTTCGACGTGCGCGAGCGCCGCCTGGAGATGGACTTCCGCTACGAAGGGGATGACCGCTCGTTCCACGTCCTCAACGCCGTGTCACCCGCGTTCACGTGCGCCCTGCCGCTCGCCGAGTATCTCGTCCAGCGGATCGAAGAGCGGCTGCACGCGGTCGCCACCGCGCCGTGACGCGATGACCCCCACCCCCGACCCCGCACCGGCGCCCGCGGGCGGTGCCATGCCACCGTCGAGCGGGACGACACGCGCGCCGACCCTCACGCAGAAGGCGTCGCTCACGGTCGTCGCGTACGGGCTCGAGTACGGCGCGAAGCTGGCCGTGGGCCTCGTGGTCACGCCCGTCCTCGTGAGCCGGCTGGGCCAGGCGCTGTACGGCGTGTTCGAAATGCTCGGCCGCCTGACCAGCTATATCGCGCCGGTGAGCGGCCGCCCGCCGGACGCGTTGCGGCTCGTGGTGGCAAGCCGCCAGGCCGACCGCGACCCCGCCGCCGAGCGGCGAGCCGTGGGCGCCGCCCTGGTGGTGTGGCTGCTGCTCCTGCCGCTCGCCGCCGGCGCGGGGGCGGTGCTCACCTGGTTCGCGCCGAGCCTGGCCCGTGTCGAGCCCGCGCTCGCGGGGACCGTCCGGGTGGCATGCGCCGCCCTGCTCGGCGCCGTGCTGCTCGGCGGGTTGCTCGCCGTGCCGGAATCCGTGCTGTTCGGCATGAACCTCGGCTATAAGCGCATGGAGCTGCAGGCGGGGCTGAGCGTCGTGGGTGGCCTCTTGACCGCCGCGGCGGCGTATGCCGGTCTGGGACTCGCCGGGGTCAGTGCCGCGCAGCTGGTGGTGGCCGGCGTGACCGGCCTGTGCTACTGGGGGATCGCGCGTGCCTACGTCTCCTGGTTCGGGGCCGCCCGCCCCACCCGGTCCGACATCCGCGCCCTGTTCGCGATGAGCGGGTGGCTCTCGGTGGGCGACCTGATCGCGAAACTGCTGCTCGCCAGCGACCTCATCATTCTCGGTTTCATGCGCTCGCCCTCGCTGGTCACCACGTACGTCCTGACGAGCTACGCCGCGCGTGCGGCTGTGAACCTCCACAGTGCCGCCGTTGCCGCCGCGATGCCGGGACTGGGCGGCCTCATCGGCCGGGGACAGTTCGCGTGGGCCGCGCTGGTGCGCCGCGAGATCCTGGGGCTCACCTGGCTGTTCGTCACGGCCGTGGGCGCCACGATCCTCCTGTGGAATCACTCCTTCGTGGCTCTCTGGATCGGCGCCGGGCAATGGGCCGGCCCCACCGTCGACCTGCTCATCGTCCTCACCGCGGTGCAAACCGCCTTCATCCGCACCGACTCGAGCATCATCGACGCCGCCTTGCACCCCTGGAGCCGCGTGCGCGTGGGCGCCGTCGGCGCCGTCCTGACGTTGGGCGGGATGATCGTGCTGACGCGCTGGTGGGGGCTGCCGGGTCTGTGCCTGGGCATCCTCGTGGGTCGCGCAGTCCAGACCGTCATCTACCCACGGCTGGTGCGCGCCTCCCTGCGTGGTGTGGAGCCCGACTCCCTCTGGTCGACCGTCCGGCCGTTGGCCGCGATGCTGGTGGTGTTCGTCGCGGCAGCGGCGCTCGGCAGCCGCCTCCTGGCGCCGGGGTGGGTGGCGTGGGCGGGGGGCGTGACGCTGAGCCTGGGACTCGCCGCGGCCATCGCTTTCGTGACCGGACTCGCGCCCCAAGCGCGCCGGGCCGTCATCGCCCGCGCGCGCGCCATCGTGGATCGGCGCCCGTGACGCAACCCGTGCTGCGGTATCGCGAGATCGCCGGGCTGCCCAGACTGGCGTGGCTGGCCAGTACGCCGCGGGACGCCGGGGAGGTGCTCGTCTACCACGGCTCGGCCGTGGAGCGGACGCCGGAATGGATGGTCGAGGGGGTGTGGGACGACGAGTTCCGGCTGGGCGCGTTCCACCGCAGTCCGCACTTCTTCGGCAGCGGCATCCGGGTCGAGGAGGGACAGGTGCACTTCGTCCCCTCGAGCGCGCTCGTGAACCGGCTGCTGTATTGCATCCACCAGGACCGCATCCTCGTCTCGAACAGCCTCGCCCTGCTGCTCGCCTTCACCGGGGCCAAACTCGACCCGGCGCACGATTATCGCGCCGAGACCTATGCCATCCGGCAGGGCGCCGGTCGCTACCCGCGCGCCTTCCTGGTCACGCACCCGGCGATCCAGACCTTCTATCAGCTGTACGACGAGAGCCTGGTGCTCGCGGGCGGCGAGCGCGCCTTCCAGTCACCGCGGCCGCGGCTGCCGGTCTCCTCCTTCGAGCAGTATCGCGCACTGGTCACCGAGGCCCTCCGGCTCCTGCGCGCCAACTATGCGAGCCCGGAGCGCTGCTTCTCCATGACGGCGTTCGCGACGATTTCGTCGGGGTATGACTCGGCCGCCAGCGCCGCGCTCGTGGCCGACCTCGGCATCGCGACGTGCTTCACGAGCCGCCGCTCGAACTCCCACATCCCATGGTGGCTCAGTCGGCGCGCGGGCACGGACGATGGAACGCCCATCGCCGACCTGCTGCGACTGCGGACGGCCTACCTCGACCCGCGGCAGTCTAGCGTCACCGAGGACGAGCTGTATTACCTGGCGCCGGGCTGCGCCCCCACCATGACGGTGCTGCATTCGCTCACGCGCGATCTCGAGCGGCGCGGCGGCGCGGCCGTCCTGTTCACCGGATTTCAGGGGGACGAGGTGTGGGACGTGAACCCCTGGGAGCGCGCCTATCAGGACGCCGGGGTGCTGCGCGGCGACACGACCGCCTTGATGCTGACGGAGATCAGGCTGCAGTGCGGCTTCGTCAACGTCGCGGTGCCGTCCCTGCTCGCCCGCTCGGTGCAGGACATTGCGGCGATCGCGGCGTCGCCCGAGATGACGCCGTGGCGGCTGGGCAGTGGCTACGATCGGCCGATCGCCCGGCGGATCCTCGAGTCCGCGGGGGTGCCCCGCGCGCTGTTCGGCTCCCGCAAGAAGGCGGTGGTCGAGCGCCGGAGCTATCCCGTCAACCCGGCGCTGCGCGCCGGGTTCTTCGCGTATCTGGGGACGCACTATGGCTGCTCGGCGGGTTTTGTTTATTTGCACGATGCCGTGAATCAATTCGTGTACCCGTTCATCCGGGCCTGGCATCTGATGCGCAAGGCCCTCTTCGGCATCGAGCCGCCACCCACGCCGCAGGCGTACGTGTGGAAGCGCTTCGACTTCGCCTCCGTCCTGTTCGTGTGGGCCGCCGGGACGTTGAGCGCGCGGCTCGCCGCGGTGCTGCGGGAGAGCGGCGCGACGCGGCACGCGTCCCGCGCGCGCCGGCGGTCCGATCCGCAAGCGGTGCAGGAAACGCCCTGGAGCAGCGCGTCGCCATGACCAAGCGCCTGATGGACGTCGTGCTCTCGGGGCTGGCGCTCCTGGTGCTGAGCCCGTTGCTCGCCATCGCGGCGTTCGGCATCTGGCTCTCGGACCGCGGCCCGATGTTCTACCGCGCGCGGTTGGCGGGGCGCGATGGCCGGCCGTTCACGATGTTCAAGCTGCGGACCATGCGCGTGGATCACGGGACGTTCCGGAGCGTCATCACGGCGGAGCACGATCCGCGGGTGTTCCCGTTCGGCGCGTGGCTGCGTCGTGCCAAGGTCGACGAGCTCCCGCAATTGATCAATATCCTGCGTGGCGACATGTCGATCGTAGGCCCGCGGCCCGAGCACCCGGACATCGTCGAGCGGTGCTACGGACCCGAGCACCGCGAGCTGTTGCGGGTCCGCCCCGGCCTCACGAGCCCCGGCACGCTGTACGACTACGCGCACGGCGAGGCGATCGTCGGGCGCGCCGATCCGGAGCGTGCTTACGTCGAGCGCTTGCTCCCGCTGCGGCTGGCGCTCGACCGCGTGTACGTGCGCCGCGCGTCCGTGGCGTACGACGTCGCCCTGATCGGGCGCACCGTCGCGCTCATCGTCGCCGTGCTGTCCGGCCGGCAGCGGTTCGGCGAGCCCCCGGAGATGGCCGAGGCGTGCCGGCTCCTGGTCGCCAGCGGCGATTCCGTTCCCACCCGTAACACCGCAACCGCGTAGCTGTAAGGGAGTTGCGACAGGAGGGCCGAATGTCGTTCGAGGCGAAACCAGCAATGCTATAGACCACAATACGTTACGGACAGGTGTCGCGCGCACGCCACGTGCGGACACTCTTGCTAATGCTACCATCCATGACCCTGCCCCGTTCGAGGCTGTTCGCTCCGCTGGCGCTGGCCGCCGCTGCGCTGGCCACAACCACCTGCTACGATAATCAGGGGCCCCGCTCGCCCACCGCTCCGGGGCACGCCCCTGTACTGGGCGCTGCGGCGGTCGCGAACACCGTCACCCTCGTGGGGGCCGGGAACATCGCGCGCTGCGACCGCACCAACGACGAAGCCACGGCGACGCTGTTGGATGGGATCGCCGGGACGGTGTTCGCGCTGGGCGATGCCGCCTACCCCAACGGGACGGCGGCCAACTACACCAACTGCTACGATGCCAGCTGGGGCCGCCACAAGGCCCGTACGTATCCGGCGTTGGGCAACCACGACTACGATTCGAGCGCCACGGCCGCGAGCTACTTCAACTACTTCGGCGCCGCCGCCGGCGACGCGACCAAGGGCTACTACAGCTACGACCTGGGTGCCTGGCACATCATCGTCCTGAACAGCAACACCAGTTTCGTCTCGACTGCGGCGGGCTCGCCCCAGGAGACCTGGCTCAAGGCCGACCTCGCCGCCACCACGAAGCAGTGCGTGTTGGCGATGTGGCACTCTCCGCGCTTCTACTCCACCACGTCGGCCACCTTCTCCCCAAGCTCGTCGGTGAAGCCGTTCTGGGACGATCTCTATGCCGCGCACGCGACGCTGATCATCAACGCGCACATGCGCGACTATGAGCGCTTCGCGCCACAGGCGCCGACCGGCGTGGCCGATGCGGTCACTGGGATCCGTGAGATCATTGTGGGCACGGGGGGCGAGGGGCTCGACGGCGCCAACACGCTGATCACGGCGAACAGCGAGGTACGGATCAGCGGAGTGTACGGGGTGCTGCAGCTCACCCTCGCCGACGGGTCCTACTCCTGGCAGTTCGTTCCCGTTGCGGGCCAGGCCGCCAGTGATGCGGGCAGCGGCTCCTGCTATGCCGCACCGCCTCCGGCGCCGTTCGTGAACGCCGGCCCCGACCGCACGGCGCATCCCGCAGATACCGTGAATCTCGCGGTCTCGTTCAGCGATCCGGGACCGAACGATGCCCCATGGTCGTATACGATCGCGTGGGGCGACGGGTCTCCGGCCGCGACCGGCAGCACGACGACCCAGACCACACCCATCACCGCCTCGCACGTGTACGCGACGCTCGGCACCGACAGTGTGCGCGTCTCGGTCACCAACAGTGCGGGCCGGTCGGGGGCGGATACGCTCGCCGTGGCGATCACTGCATCGACCACGGTCGTGATGGTCGGAGCAGGCGACATCGCGGACTGCACGAAGAATGGCGACTCCCTCACTGCGAACCTGCTGGACACCATTCCTGGCACGGTATTCACCGCCGGCGACAATGCATATCCCAGCGGCGCAACCGCCGACTTCGCGAACTGCTACAACCCCACCTGGGGCCGCCACAAGGCGCGCACCCGGCCGGTGCCGGGCAATCACGAGTACAGCTCGCCCAGCGCCGCTCCGTATTTCGCGTACTTCGGCGCCGCGGCGGGGGACCCGAGCAAGGGATATTACAGCTACGACCTGGGCGATTGGCATGTCGTCGCCCTCAACTCCATGATTGCGCACTGGGCCGGCTCGCCGCAGGAACAGTGGCTGCGCGCCGACCTCGCCACGAGCACGAAGCGCTGCACGTTCGCCTACTTCCACCACCCGCTCTTCACGTCCGGCATGCTGGCCGATACGTCCGTACGGGCGCTGTGGCAGGCGCTGTACGACTTCGGCGCCGAGATCATCGTCAGCGGACACGACCACGACTACGAGCGGTTCGCGCCGCAGACGCCGCGCGGCGTGGCCGACCCACTCACCGGGATCCGAGAGTTCGTCGCGGGCACCGGCGGCGCCGGGCTATTCACCCTGGGTACGCCGCTCCCGAACTCCGAGGTGCGCAACGACGTCACCTTCGGCGTCCTCAAGCTTACGCTCTCCGCCGGAGGATACGCCTGGCGGTTCATCCCCGTCGCGGGGAAGACGTTCACGGATGCGGGGAGCGGAACGTGCCACGATGCTCCGTCGACCATCAATCACCCGCCCACCGCGGTCGTCGGAGGACCGTATACGGGGATCGAGGGCAGCGCGGTCGCGTTCGACGGCAGCGGGTCGTCCGACCCGGACGGCGACGCCTTGACCTACGCCTGGACCTTCGGTGATGGGACCACGGGCTCGGGCGTGAAGCCGACGCACACATACGCCGACAACGGCGCCTACACCGTAACGCTCACTGTCACGGATGCCCGCGGCGCCGCGAGCGCCGCAGCGACGACCACCGCCACCATCGCTAACGCCGCCCCGATGGTGACCGCGAGCGCCCAGGGGGCGACGGCCGCGACGACCTTCACGTTCAGCGCCGCCTTCAGCGACGCCGGCGTGAATGACGGCCCCTGGTCGTACACGATTGACTGGGGCGACGCCTCGCCTCCGACGACGGGGAGCACCACCATTCAATCGAGCGCGATCACGGCCGCGCACACCTACGCCGCCGCGGGCACCGACACCGTCCAGCTGACGGTGATCGACAAGGATGGCGGCGCCGGCGCCGTGAAGGCCGCCGTGACGGTAGCAGCCACGAATCATCCGCCGACGGCCGCTCCAGGAGGGCCGTACTCCGGCACGGAAGGCGCTGCGGTGAGCTTCACCGGCACCGGCTCGTCCGATCCGGATGGGGATGCGCTGACGTACGCATGGAGCTTCGGCGACGGCGGCACCGGCACCGGTGCCGCGCCGAGTCATACGTACGCGGACAACGGCAACTTTGTCGTGACGCTGACGGTCACCGACTCGCACGGGGCGGCGAGCTCACCCGTCACTACCACGGCGAGCATCAGCAACGTGGCGCCCACGGTGAACGCCGGGGCCAACCAGTCAGCCACGGCGGGCAGCCCCGTCACGCTCAGCGCGAGCTTCAGCGATCCGGGCGTCAACGATCGTCCGTGGGCGTACTCCATCGACTGGGGGGACGGCACGTCGCCCAGCGCCGGCAGCACGACCAGCCAGACGAGCCCCGTCACGGCCACCCACACGTACGCGGCGGCGGGCAGCAGCACGGTGGCGGTCACGGTCACGGATAAGGACGGGGCGGCCGGCTCGGGAACGCTCAGCGTGACCGTCACGCAGCCGGTGGCTTCCGTCACGCTCGCGGGGGCCGGGAACATCGCGCGCTGCGACCGCACCAACGACGAGGCCACGGCGGCTGTGCTCGACGGCATTGCCGGCAGCGTGGTCGCCCTCGGCGACAACGCCTATCCCAACGGTACGGCCGCCAACTTCCAGAACTGTTACGACCCGAGCTGGGGCCGCCACAGGGCACGCACGTATCCGGTGGTCGGTAATCACGAATATGATTCGAGCGCCACGGCCATGTCGTACTTCAACTACTTCGGCGCCGCGGCCGGCGATCCGACCAAGGGCTACTACAGCTTCGACCTCGGTGCGTGGCACATCGTGGTGCTGAACAGCAATTCCAGCTTCGTGCCCACCGCAGCCGGCTCGGCTCAGGAGCTCTGGCTCAAGGCCGACCTCGCCGCCACCTCGAAACGGTGCGTGCTGGCGGCGTTCCACCATCCGCGGTTCTACTCGACGACGTCGAGCTCCTTCTCACCGACGAGCTCGGTGAAGTCGTTCTGGGACGACCTCTCCGCCGCCCATGCGGAGCTGATCATCAACGCGCACATGCGCGACTACGAGCGGTTCGGACCTCAGACGCCGGCCGGCGTCGCCGATGCGGTGAACGGCATTCGCGAGATCATCGTCGGCACCGGGGGCGAGGGGCTCGATAGCCCCAACACGCTGATCACCGCCAACAGCGAGGTGCGGATCAGCGGCGTGTACGGCGTGCTGCAGCTCACGCTGTACGACGGCTCCTACAGCTGGCAGTTCGTGCCGGTGGCGGGCCAGACGGCGACGGACTCGGGGAGCGGCTCGTGCCACTGATGAGGTGCGAGCGTGGCATTGAAGCCACGACGCTGTAAGGGAGCTACCGCAAGACTCCGCTGATCAGACCGGCATCACTCGCGTCCTCGGGGCACGCCTCGTGCTTCGGTCGATGCCGTGCTTCGGCTCAGCGGGTCCCTCCTCGTTCTCGGCGCCGTCCTGGTCGTCGTCACGACCTGCCGCGACGACCGAGGGCCCGCTGCGCCGACTGCACCGAGGATTCAATCCGCAACGAGTGTCACCACGGCATCCGGCCCGGTCACCCTCGTCGGCGCCGGCAACATCGCCACGTGCACGTCGACGGGCGACGACGCCACGGCGGCGCTGCTCGACACCATCCCCGGCACCGTCTTCGCGGCCGGCGACGCTGCTTACGATAAGGGCACGCTCACCCAGTACAACACCTGCTACCACCTGAGCTGGGGACGGCACAAGGCGCGAACCCTGCCGGCGGCCGGGGAGCTGGACTACAAGACCGCCAACGCCGCAGGCTATTTCGGCTACTTCGGCGCCGCAGCGGGCGACCCGAAACAGGGGTACTACAGCTACGACCTCGGCGCCTGGCACATCGTGGTGCTCAACAGCGGCAGTAGCAGCCTGGTGCCGACCACGGCCACGTCGCCGCAGGTGCAGTGGCTCAAGGCCGACTTGGCCGCTCATCCCGCGCACTGCACCCTCGCCTACTGGCACAACCCGCTGTTCGATTCCAAAGACGCCCCCAACAACAACATCCGCCCCCTGTGGGACGCGTTGTACGCGGGCGGCGTGGACGTCGTCGTGAACGCCCACTACGCGTTCTACGAGCGGTTCGCGCCCCAGACACCCGCCGGCGTGGCTGACCCGGTGCTGGGAATCCGCGAGTTCGTGGTCGGCACCGGCGGAGCGGCAGTCACGGCGTTCGGCACCGTCCGGCCGAACAGCCAGGTCAGGAGCAGTGGTACCTCCGGGGTCCTGAAGCTCACGCTCGACGACGTGCGCTACAGCTGGCAGTTCGTGCCGGTCGCGGGGAAGACGTTCAGCGACTCGGGCTCCGCCAGCTGTCATGGCGCGCCGCCCACCGTGAACGCCGGCCCCGACCTCACCAGCACCCCGGGAGACACAGTCAACCTGTCGGCGACGATCAGCGATCCCGACCCGACTGATGCGCCGTGGGCCTACACGATCAACTGGGGTGACAACACCTCGACCACGGGCAGCACGACGACTCAGGCGGCGCCGCTCACCGTTCCCCATGTCTACTCGGCGCTGGGCACGTACAGCGCACGCGTGAGCGTGACGAACAGCGGCGGCGGGTCGGACGTGGACACGGCGGCCGTGAAGGTGGTCGCGGCCAGCGTGCTGGTCGGCGCCGGGGACATCGCCGATTGCACCAAGACCGGCGACTCCCTCACCGCGAACCTCATGGACACCATCCCCGGCACGGTGTTCGCGGCGGGCGACAACGCCTATCCGAACGGCGCGAGCAGCGACTACAAGAACTGCTACAATCCGACCTGGGGCCGGTTCAAGTCCCGCACCAAGCCGGTCCCCGGCAACCACGATTACCTCACCGCCGGCGCCGCCGGATACTTCAACTACTTCGGCGCCGCCGCCGGTCAGTCGGGCAAGGGCTACTACAGCTACGACCTCGGCGCCTGGCACGTCGTGGCGCTGAACTCGAACATCGCGATGAACGTCGGCTCGCCCCAGGAGGTGTGGCTGAAGGCCGATCTCGCGAACAGCACCAAGCGGTGTACGGTCGCCTACTGGCACCACCCGCTGTTCAGCTCCGGCAACGAGGGACCCCACGCCGAGGTGAAACCGCTGTACCAGGACCTGTACGATGCCGGCGCGGAGCTGGTCATCGTCGGGCACGACCACGACTACGAGCGCTTCGCCCCGCAGACGCCGGACGGCGTGGCGGACCCGCAGCACGGCATTCGTGAGATCGTCGCCGGCACCGGCGGCGGCGGTCTGTTCGTGGTCTATCCGCCGGTGCCGAACTCCGAGGTGCTGAACAACAACACGCTCGGCGTCCTGAAGCTGTCGCTGCATGCGGCCGGGTATACCTGGAAGTTTCTGCCGATCGCGGGGAAGACGTTCACCGATTCGGGGAGCACTCCGTGCCATGACGCCCCAGTGTCGGTGAACGCCGGCCCCGATCTCCTGACGCACGTGGGCGACGCGCTCGGGCTCTCCGTGACGTTCAGCGATCCCGTGTCGAACAGCGCACCCTGGGGGTACACGATCACCTGGGGCGACGGCAGCTCGACCACCGGCAGCACCACGACCGCGCCGATCACCGCCAGCCATGTCTATGGAGCGGTTGGCACGGACAGCGTGCGTGTGACCGTCACCGACAACGCCGGCCGGTTTGGGTCCGACTCGCTCGCCGTGCAAGTCATCTCGGCGAACGCCGCGGTCCTGGCTGGCGCCGGCGATATCGCCGACTGCAAGCGCGGCGCTACCCTGACAGCGAGCCTGCTGGACAACATCGGGGGGACGGTTATGACCGTGGGCGATAACGCCTACCCCGATGGCTCCAGCACTGCCTTCACGAATTGCTACGACCCGACGTGGGGGCGACACAAGCTCCGCACCCACCCGATCCCCGGCAACCACGACTACGAAACGTCGGGCGCCAGCGGCTACTTCAACTACTTCGGAGCGGCGGCGGGCCCGTCCGGCAAGGGCTACTACAGCTACGACCTGGGCACCTGGCACATCATCGCGCTCAACAGCGAGCTCGACGTGTCGGCGGGCTCCGCGGAGGTGCAGTGGCTGCGCGCCGATCTCGCCGCCCATCCGGCGCGTTGCACCCTCGCGTATTGGCACGAGCCCCGATTCGTCTCCGGGACCGTCATCGCCAGCGACCCAACGTATCAGACGTTGTGGGACACCCTCTACCGGTATGGCGCGGACGTCGTGGTGAACGGTCACAGGCACAGCTACGAGCGCTTCGCACCGCAGTCGCCGGCTGCCGTCGCCGACCCGACGTTCGGGATACGCGAGTTCGTGGTGGGCACCGGCGGCGCGTCCCTCGACGGCGACAGCCCTACAGCAGAGGCGAACAGCGAGGTGCGGGACGGGAACACGTGGGGTGTGATGAAGCTCACGCTGAATGATGGCTCGTATACCTGGCAGTTCGTGCCCGTGGCCGACCAGACCTTCACCGACGCCGGCAGCGGCTCGTGCCATGACGCCCCGCCGTCAGGCGTGAATCACCCGCCCACCGCCGCGCCGGGCGGCCCCTACGGCGGCACGGAGGGCGTAACCGTGGGCTTCGACGGGAGCGGCTCCTCCGATCCGGACGGGGACCCAGTGGGCTACGCCTGGAGCTTCGGCGACGGCAGCAGCGCCACCGCAGTCGCGCCGAGTCACACGTACGTCAGCGCTGGCAGCTACACCGTCACGCTCACAGTCACCGACACGCACGGGGCGTCCGGCTCGGCGACCACTACGGCGACGATTGCGAACGTCGCGCCGGTGGTGAACGCGGGCCCCGATCAGGTCGTCGCCGCGGGCAGCCCCGTGACGCTCCACGCGAGCTTCACGGACGGCGCGAGCGACGGCCCTTGGTCCTACGCCGTGGACTGGGCCGATGGCTCGCCCCAGACCACCGGTAGCGCCACGCCGTCGACGCCGATCGCGCCATCGCATGTGTATGCCGCGGGCGGGACGTACACCGTCCGCGTCAGCGTGACGGACAAGTTCGGCGCGACGGGCTCCGGAACGCTCACGGTAGCCGCCGCGTCTCAACTGGTCACTCTCGTTGGCGCCGGCAACATCTCGCGCTGCACCCGCACCGGGGATGACGCCACGGCCGGCGTCCTCGACACCATCGCGGGCACCGTGTTCACCGCCGGCAGCGGCGAGTTCGAGGGGACGCTGATTGAGTACCAGAACTGCTACAACCCGACCTGGGGCCGGCACAAGGCTCGCACCTTCCCGGTCCTGGGAAAGCATGACTACGACTCGAGCGCCACGGCCGCCGGCTACTTCGGCTACTTCGGCACCAGCTACCCGAGCGCCGTCGCGGGAGATCCCACCCAGGGCTACTACAGCTTCGACCAGGGGGCGTGGCACATCATCGCGCTGAACAGCAACAACGCGTTCGTCTCGACGGCGGTGGGCTCGCCGCAGGAGACCTGGCTGCGGAGCGATCTGGCCGCCACCACGAAGCAGTGCGTGCTGGCGATCTGGCACCACCCGCGGTTCTACTCCACCACCTCGAGCACGGTCTCGCCGAATGGGACGGTGAAGCCGTTCTGGGACGACCTGTACGCGGCGCACGCCGAGCTGATCGTCAACGCGCAAATGCGCGACTACGAGCGGTTCGCGCCCCAGACATCCGCGGGCGTCGCCGATGCGGTGAACGGGATCCGCGAGATCATCGTGGGCACGGGAGGCGAGGGGCTCGACAGTCCCAACACGCTCTTCTCGCCGAACAGCGAAGTGAACATCAGCCAGGCCTTCGGCGTGCTCAAGCTGACCCTGGGGGACGGGTCGTACTCGTGGCAGTTCATCCCGGCGGCGGGGTCGACCGGCACGGACTCGGGCACCGGGTCGTGCCATTGAGGAGGCGCCACGCGGCGACCACGTAGCTGTAAGGAGGCTGCAACACCGCGGCCGCGCCCGCCACCGCCGGCAACACCAACCTGCTGTACCACAATGGCTTAGACGCGATTCCCGGGGCACGCCTTCTGCCTCTCCCAAGCCTGATGCCGAGCGCACAACCCCCCGCGGACCTCCCGCTGCTGGATACGCATGTCCCTGAGCCCGCCACCGGCCGCCGCGAGGAGCAGGCGCGCTCGCTCGTGGTCGAGCTGGGGGAGGCACTGGAGCGGCGCGGTGTCATGTACTGCTGCCAGTGGAAGGGCAGCTGGAAGAAGCGCCGCTGGATGGCGGGGGAAGGCGACATCGACCTCCTGGTGGAGCGCGCGACCGAGCCCCAGTTCACCGCCGTGCTCGAGGAGCTCGGGTTCCACCGCGCCAGTCCGCCCGTGGAGGCTCGGGTCGCGGGCATGGAGAGCTGTTTCGGGCTCGATCGGGTCACGGGGCGCCTGATCCACGTGCACGTGCACTATCAGCTGCTCACCGGCGGGTTTTGGACCACGATTTACCGTCTCCCGTTCGAGCGGGCAGTGCTCGACTCCACGATTGCCCGCAGTGTGTTCCGCACGCCGGCTCCGGAGTTCGAGCTGCTCGTGTTCGCGATCCGGATGGTGCAACGCTACCGGCTGCGCGACGTGCTGCGCGGGCAGCCGGGCTGGCTCAAGGCCATCCAAGGGGAGCTCGATGCCCTGCTCAAGGAGGCGGAATTGCACCGCCTGGGAGACGTCCTGGCACAACACCTCCCGACGATGGATCTCGCCTTCGTGGACGAATGTCTCGCCTCGCTGCGACCAGGCTACTCGCCCTGGAGCCGTCTCGTGCTGCGGCGCGAACTGCACGACCGCCTGCGGGCACATGCCAGGCGGGCGCCCTTGGGGAGAAGGCTGTGGCGCGTGGTCCGCTCGATTCTTACGCTCGGAGGCCGGCTTGGGGGAGGCTCCATGAAAAAGCGGCTCGCTCACGGCGGCACGGTGATCGCCCTGGTGGGAGGCGACGGCGCCGGCAAGTCCACGTGCGTCCAGGAGCTCGCCCGCTGGCTCGGGAGCGACCTCGACGTGATGACCGCCCATCTCGGCCGCCCGCCGCGCTCGTGGCTCACACTCGCGGTGGGAGCGCTCCTGAGAATCCGGCGGCGTATCGTGGGGGAGCCGGGTGGCGACGACCCCACGGCCTTCCCGGGCTACCTCTACTGCCTGCGCGATCTCTGCACCGCACGCGACCGCTACCTGCTGTACCTCAAGGCGCGCCGCTTCGCGCTCGCCGGTGGACTCGCGCTGTGCGAGCGTTACCCCGTTCCCCAGAACTATGAGCTCGCGGGGCCGCGCCTCGATCCGTTCGCGCCGCGGCTGTCGCGCAATGCTCTGGGCCGCCTGATGCTCGCGGCGGAGCGGCGCTATTACCAACACATCCTCGCCCCCGACATCCTGATCGTGCTTCGGGTCGATCCCGAGCTCGCCGTGCAGCGCAAGACCACGGAGCCCGCCGACTACGTGCGCCAGCGCAACCGGGTGGTCCGCGACGTAGACTGGTCCGGCAGCGGCGCGCAATTCGTGGAGGCCGGCCGGCCGCTGGCCGAGGTCGTCGAGGACCTCAAAGCCCTCATCTGGGCGGAGCTGTAGGCCGCATGATGAACCCACACCCCAACGGGCGGCGCCCCCTGGTGGCGGAGCTGGTCGGCCCCGCCGGCACGGGTAAGAGCGCGCTGAGTCAGTGCCTCGCCCGCCGCCCGGGCGTGATGCGGGCGAGCGTCTGGAACCTTCCCCGTGGCTGGTGGCTGTTGAACGCCGTGCGCTCGCTGCCGACCCTGCTGGCGCTGTGCGCCCGGACGCGCCCGCTGCCCTGGGAGGAGCTGCGGCAGCTCGTCCGGCTGCGCACGTTGCGCCAGGTGCTCGAGCGCCGGCCGGTGCAGCACGTGCCCCTGGTGGTGCTCGACGAAGGACCCGTATTCGCACTCGCCTGGCTGCGGCTGTTCGGGCGGCAGCGCCGGCGGGGCGACGCCCTGGCCCCGTGGTGGCAGCGGGCGCTCCAAGAGTGGGCGGCTGCGTTGGACATCGTGGTGCGCATGAACGCCCCCGACGCGGTGCTCCTGGAGCGGATCCGCGCGCGGGAGAAGCCCCACCGCGTGAAGCACCGCACCGACGCCGAGATCGGCGCGTTCCTCGCGGCGTACCGAGACGCCTTCGACGACGTCATCGCCGACCTGACGGCCCAGCACGACGTGCAGGTGGTGACGCTCGACAGCGACGGCGAAGTGATCGATCGCACCGCCGGGCGTCTGCTGGATTTGCTGGAGGGGCAGGCTCATGTCGCCTGAAGTAGCGATCCCGGACGAGGCTCCCGCCCGGCCCCGGCCGCGACCCGCCGCGAACCTGACGCAGCGGGCCTCGCTCAACGTCGCCGCGTCGCTGCTCGACTATGGCGCGAAGATCGCCGTCAACTTCCTGGTCATTCCGATTCTCGTTACGGGCCTGGGGCAGTCGCTGTACGGTGTGTGGGAGATGCTGGGGCGGCTGGTGGGTTATCTCACGGCCGGGGACGGTCGCCCCACCCAGGCGCTGCGACTCGTGGTCGCGAGCATGCAGGCGAGCGACGACGCCGCCGCCAAGCGCCGCTACGTGGGCGCGGCCTTCGTGGTCTGGATGCTGTTCCTGCCGGTGATCCTCGCGGCCGGTGCCGTGCTGGTGTGGGTCGCGCCTGCGATCACCAAGACACCGCCCGACCTGCAAGCCGCCGTGCGGCTTGGGGTGGCCCTGCTCGTAGGCGGGTTGCTGTTCGCCAACCTCGCCTCGCTCCCCGAATCGGTGCTGCGCGGGATGAACCTCGGCTACAAGCGCATGGGTCTCCAGGCCGCGCTCGAGATCGTGGGCGGCGCGCTCACGGCGGGCGCCATCGCGGCGGGGCTCGGGATCGCCGGCGCCGCGGGTTCCCAGATCGTGTTCGCGGCGCTGCTCGGGGCCACCTTCTGGATCGTGGTGAAAAAGTACGTTCCCTGGTTCGGGATCGCGCGCCCCACCCGGGCCGATGTCCGCTCGCTGCTCGGCCTGAGCGCCTGGTACTCCGTCGGCGAGGCGCTCGCCAAGGTGCTGCTCGCGAGCGACGTCATCATCCTGGGCGTTCTCGTCTCCCCCGCCGCCGTCGCGTCGTATGTGCTCACGGGCTACGCGGCCCGCCTGGCAGTGAACGTCCACGTGCTCGCCGCGGGGGGCGCCATTCCGGGCATCGGGGGCGTGATCGGCCGGCGGCAATATGATAAGGCGGCCGGCTTGCGCTACGAGCTGCTCGCGGTGACGTGGCTGTTCGCGACCGCGGTCGGTGGCACCATCCTGCTGTGGAATCGCTCGTTCCTCGGCTTGTGGGTGGGGAGCGAGAACTACGCTGGCCCCGTCATCGACCTGATGATCGTCCTGGTGATGACGCAGACGACGCTCATCCGCAGCGACGCCTTCGTGATCGACTCCGCGCTGCAGCCGCGGGCGCGGGTCTTCGTTGCGGGAGCGACCGTCGCCATCACGATCGCGCTCGCGACGCTCTTGACGTGGAAGTTCGGGATGCTCGGTCTCTGCATCGGGGTGTTCATCGGTCGACTGACCCAGAGCATCGCCTACCCGGTGCTCGCCCACACCTGCCTCGGCGGTCAACCAACGCCGCCACTCGTGACCTTCGTGAGGCCCCTGGCCGTGATGATCTTGCTGTTCGCCGCCTGCGCTTATCTGAGCCAGCTCGTGCTGGTCCGGCATTGGGCGTTGTGGGCGATCGGCGCCGTCGCGACCTTCGCGCTCATCCTCGGCGCCGCCATCGTCGCCGGCCTGCCGCCCGACGTGCGACGGGCCATGTTCGCGCGGGCGCGCGAGGCGCGTCGCAGCCTGCCGAGCTGGCGGCGATGATCGCGCGCGCGCAGGCCGCACCATCGCCCACGCCGAGCCGGATCATCCTGGGCGCGTTTTACCTCTTCGTGTGCTCTATCCCGTTCGAGTTCTCCGATCGGGACGCGCAAAGCTTGCCGATCGAGATCCCGACGGCCATAGGCGCCCTGTTCCTGCTCACCACCATCCTGCAGCCCCAGGGCAGCTTCGGGCGGCCGGCGCGGCCGGTGGGGTGGTTCGCACTCTACATGTACCTGTTTGTCCTGGCGGCAGCGGTCAACGGGCGGGACCACCTCGCGACCATCCTGAACGGCGCGGATTATTGGCAGCAAGTCTTGAAAATGTTCTTCTCGCTCACGCAGCTGATCCTGATCTTCTGGGTGGCGCGCAACCTGATGCGATCGCCCGTCGTCACGGAGCGTGCGTTGATCGCGCTGGCGCTGGCGTGCGTGGTGCGCGCCGCCATGCCGTTCCTCGGGATCGCCACCACGGTGCACCACGTCCAAACGGGCGGTCAGCGGCTCTCGGCCATGGGGCAGAACTCGAACCACGCCGCCATGATCCTGGGCGCCGGACTGATCGCGCTGGTCGGGCTCACGTACGGTCGCTACAACCGGGGGCGGTGGCGCCGGCTCGTGGGCGCCCCGCTGCTGGTACTGCTCGCCATCGCCGTGGCCGACACCGGATCCCGCGGCGGCATCCTCGCGCTGGCCCTCGGGACCATGGCGTTCATGGTCCAGGGCGGGACGCTGGGCCAGCGCATCCGCAACATGGCGCTCACGGTGTTCGTGATCGCGGCCATCGGGGTCGCCGCGTTCCAGTCGGAGGTCATGCGCAACCGGTTCATGGATACGATCGAGACCGGCACCCTGACGGGCCGCGAGCTGATCTATCCCGCCGTCGTGGGGATGATCCGCGACCGCCCCCTGTTCGGGTGGGGTCCCGCGAACAACAAGTACGAGCTGGGCCTGCGCCTCGACGAACGAGTGCGGCGACGCCGCGGGACGCACAATTCCATCCTCGAGGTGTTGAGCGCGACCGGCGTCTTCTCCGCGATCCCCTTCCTCATCGGGACGTGGTTGTGTCTGTGGGCCGCCTGGCGGGCCCGGGAAGGACCGGATGGCAGCTTGCCGCTGGCGCTCGCCGTCATGGTGATGGCGTCGAACATGAGCGGGGACTGGTTCATGACCCCACTGTACTGGTTCGTCCTCGCCTACGCCGTCGCGAGCGAAGGCCACACGGTGCAATCGGTCGAGGCGCGTGCCCCAGCCTGGCCCGCGTCGCACCGCCCCCTCCCGTCCGGCCGTATCGCGACGCCCGCGCAGCTGTAACGCAGCTGCCACAGGGGTGGGGAGGCCCCACTGGGCAACGCCACGTAAGTGAATACGTTGCATGTGATTACAGCGGGCGACCCGCCCGCACGCGTCCTGCTCGGTCTCGGGCCGTCGCAGTACTGAGGATCGGGGGACCGCCAGGCCAAAGGAGCACGCCGTCGAGCATGCTGATCACGTTTTCGGGCCTGGATGGTGCCGGAAAATCGACGCTGATCGAGTGGTTGCGCACCGCCCTGGAGGAGCAGCAGCAACCCGTGGTCGTGCTGCACTTCGAACACGACCTCGGGGTTTACGCGTCCGCACGCTGGCTGCGCGACGGCCTCGAGCACTTGGTGCGGGGCGGGCGCTCCAACGGAGCCACCGCACGGGGAGCGGCGTCGATCGCGGGACCCCAGGGAGGCGTGGCGATGCTCGCCCGGAGGATCAGAAATGCCCTCGTGTGGAGCAAGATCATCCGGCGGCTGATCTACCCGATCGATGTGCTGGTGTTTCTGTGCTACCGTGCCTACTTCGAGGGTATTCAGCGGCGCATTCTGATCATGGATCGGTATTTCTACGACATCCTGGTAGACGTCTCGAGCGGGCAGCGGTGGGGATGGATTCGTCTGCTGAAGCTGATCACCCCTACCCCGACCCTGCCGGTCCTGCTCGATATCGGTCCCGAAGAAGCGTACGCACGAAAGGGCGAGTACTCTGTGGAATATCTGCAAAACCGCTGGGCGGCGTACCGGGAGGTGTTCCCCTGGGTCCGAGCCGGCGTGCGGTTGCGGAACGACGATCCCGTCACCGCACGGACCGCCCTGCGGCAGATCGTGCTCGAGCGGCTGGGGGCGCTGGGGAAACGATGATGGCCACGAGCCCAACGATCCGGGTGCTGATGATCACGAGCGAATGGCCCGTCCCGGACGGCCGCCCCCGCACGACGTTCTTCATCAAGCGCCAGGCGGAGTTCCTGCGGGCGGCGGGAGTGGATGTGGATGTATTCCACTTCAAGGGCGCTCGCAATCCGTGGAATTACGTCAAGGCCTGGGTCCGCGCGCGTCGCCGCTTGAGGGACGGGCACTACGATCTCGTGCACGCCCAATTCGGGCAGAGCGGCCCGCTGGCGTTTCCCAAGCGGCTGCCTCTCGTCGTGACGTTCAGGGGCGATGATCTCCTGGGCATCGAGGATGCCGAGGGACACATCACGCTGGGCGGCCGGTTGCTCAAGCGGGCGTCCCAGACTGTCGCGCGTCACGCCAATGCATGCATCGTCGTGTCTGACCACATGAAGGACTTCGTGCACCCGTCCGTCCCGGTCCATGTGATTCCGTCCGGCCTGGACCTGAGTCTGTTCCGCCTCATCCCCCAGGACGAAGCACGCCGTCACCTGAACGCATCACGGGACACGCGCCTGGTCCTGTTCGCCGGAGACCCGGCGCTGGCTCGAAAGCGATACTGGCTGGCGCGGGCGGCGATGGACATCCTCAATCGGTCGCTCGCGACCGAGCTGGTCGTCGCGTGGGGAGCACCCCACACGGACATGCCGTACTTCATGAACGCGTGCGACGCGCTCGTGTGTACGTCGATGCAGGAAGGCTCGCCCAACGTCGTGAAGGAGGCGCTCGCCTGTAATCTCCCGGTGGTGTCGGTTCCGGTGGGCGACGTCGCCATGCGTCTCCGGGGCGTCGCGGGCTGTGAGCTGTGTGCCGATGACGGCCCGGCAACCATCGCGGCCGCGTTGGAGCGCGTGCTGCGTCGTGGCCAGCGGGTCGCCGGCCGCGAGGCGGTCCAGGACCTGGACGAGCGGACCCTGACGCAACAGGTGATCGCCGTCTACCGGTCGGTCCTGATGCAGCGCGACCCCTCCCCCCAGGCGGTACAGGCGACCGATGCCGTCTCCTGACCGGGTCCTCGTGCTGGATGGGCACACCACCCAGGCGCTCGCCTGCGTGCGGTCGCTCGGCCGGGCCGGGGTGACGGTCTTCGTCGCGAGCCCCCAGCGCCGGCCCCTGGCCGGATGGTCACGGTACTGCCGCGCCCGATTCCACCAGGCGGGGGAGACCGTGGCCGCGTTCGCGGCGCTGCGCGAATGGGCTCGGGCGCGCGGGGTGCAGGTGGTACTCCCCCTCAGAGAGCGCTCCTGCTTGCTGTGCAACGCCGAGCGTGCCGCATGGGAGACGCTGGGCATGGCGGTGGGCTGTGGTCCGACCGAGATGCTGCTGCGCGCCTTCGACAAGGCGCGCACGCTGGAGCTCGCCCAGGCCTGCGGGGTGCGAATTCCCCCCACCCACTATCCTTCGTCTCTCGCCGAATGTCACGCAGCCGCGGCGGCGGTGGGGTACCCCTGTATCGTCAAGCCCCGCGTCAGCGACTTCTGGGATGGCAACCGGTTCCTCGCGGAGCACGGCGCGCAATACGTGCGGGACGCCGCCGGGCTCGAGGTGAGTGCGCTGGCCGGTCGGCAAGGCGAGAGCTGGCCGGTCATCCAGGGCATCGTCCCGGGCCGGGGCAAGGGAGTGTTCGCGCTGTATGACCGCGGCGCGCCGCTCGTGTGGTTCGCGCACGAGCGCCTGCGCGACGTGCGGCCGTCGGGATCGGGAAGCAGTCTGCGGCGCTCGATTCCCGTCGATCCACGCCTGCAACGGCCGGCGAGCCGGCTGCTTTCAGCCATGGAGTGGCATGGCCCGGCGATGGTCGAGTTCCGTGACGACGGCACCGGCGAGCCCTGCCTCATGGAGGTCAACGGGCGATTCTGGGGCTCGCTCGAGCTCGCCGTCGCATCCGGTGTCGACTTCCCGAATCTGTGGGCCGGGCTGCTGCGCGGTGCGCGAGTCGAAGCCCCCGCGGGCTACCAGGCCGGAGTGACGAGCCGCTGGCTGTGGGGCGACGTCAAACGCCTGCTCTACATCGTGGCCGGGCCGCCTCCGGGTTGCCCCGAGCCGTACCCCGGCCTGTTCGAGGGCCTGCGCGAGGTGCTCGGGCCACAGCCGGCCGGCACGTCCAGCGAGACGTGGAGCGCGGACGACCCGTGGCCCGCCGCCGGCGAATGGATTCAGGGCATTGGCGAGCTCACCGGCGTTTTCCGGTCGCGCGTGGCGCACCGGCTCTCCGGACCCCGAGCGGCGGCTCCGTCGGGCGCCCCCCTCCCCCGGACCCCGGCTTCCCGGCCCGCCGAGGCGGTGCGCTGATGACCACGCCTGCCGGACGCGTCGCCAGGGTCTCGGTGATCGTGCCGTGCCGGAACGAGGAGCGCTACATTGCGCCCTGCCTCGATTCGATCATGGCCACCGACTACCCCGCGGATCGTCTGGAGGTGCTGGTGGTGGACGGCGAGAGCGAGGATCGCACGCGAGCGATCCTCGCCGAGTACGTCGCCCGCTATCCGATCATCCGGGTGCTGGCCAATCCGGGGCGCATTCAGCCGATCGCTCTCAACATCGGGATTCGCGCCGCCGCGGGCGAGATCCTCATGCGGATGGACGCCCACGCGCTCTACCCGAAAAACTACATCAGCGACCTCGTCGCCGCGCTCCAGACATCCGGCGCCGACAACGTCGGCGGCGTGTTGGTCACGGCGCCCGCTCGCGAGACGCCCATCGGGAAGGCGATCGCGATCGCGCTGTCGCAGCCCTTCGGGGTCGGCAACGCTTACTTCCGCATCGGCGTCCGGCAGTCACGCTGGGTCGATACGGTCGCGTTCTTTTGTTGCCGCCGAGCGACGTTCGAGCGTGTCGGACTGTTCGACGAGCGGCAGCGCGATGAGGACAGCGAGTTCAACGCCCGCCTGATCCAACACGGCGGGCGGGTCCTGCTCGTGCCCAACGTGGTGACCCGGTACTACGCCCGCGAGACAGTGCGGCAGGTGGCGCGGATGTACCACCAGTACGGCTACTCCAAGCCGCTCGTGGTGCGGAAGCTGGGCCGGGTGATGACGCTCCGGCAGCTCGTCCCACCCACCTTCCTGCTCGCCCTGGCTGCCACCGCCATCCTCAGTCCCTGGGTGCACCCGCTCGGCATCGCGTTCGTCGCCACGGCCGCGACCTACGTGCTCGCCGTGTTGGGGTTCTCGATCGGCGCCGGACGCAGGGCCGGCCCGCCCACCGTGGCGGCGCTCGCGCTCGTCTTCCCGGTCGTCCACTTCAGCTACGGAGTGGGGTTCCTCAGGTGCGTGGCGGACCTCGCGCTCGGGTCCCGCCGCAAGACCTGGCACACCGGCCTGCCGCTGTCGCGCTGAGCGCCATGCCTGAGCGCGCCGTCGCGGCGTTTGCCTACCACGACGTCACGGACGATCCCCTGGACTCCGGGTTTCGGGGCCCGGGTGCCCTGCCGTTCAAGCTCAGCCGGTCGGCCTTCGGGCGGCACCTCGAAGCCATGGCCGGCGCCTCGATCGACCCGCAGCTCGTTACCGCGATCGATCTTACGGCACCAGGGCGGAGTGTCCTGCTGACGTTCGACGACGGCGGCACGAGTGCGCTGCAGGTGGGCGATGAGCTGTGCCGTCGCGGTTGGCTGGGACATTTCTTCATCGTCACCGACCGCATCGGCGAACGCAACTTCCTCGATGCCGCGGGGATCCGACACCTGCGAGCGTGCGGGCACGTCGTCGGCAGCCACTCGCACACGCACCCCAACATCTTCCGGGAGCAGACGGAGGACCAGATGATCGCGGAGTGGCGCGCCAGCCGCGAGCGGCTGGCGGACCTGTTGGGCGAGCCGTGCACCGTCGCGGCGGTTCCAGGAGGTGACATCTCGCCCCTGGTCCTCCGGTCCGCCGGCACCGCCGGCCTCCGCTATCTGTTCACCTGCGAGCCTACGCTCGCCCCCGCCTTGGTCGGCGGGTGCTGGGTCCTGGGGCGATTCTCCGCGAAGGTCACAACGTCCGCCTCCCGGGTGCGCGAGCTCGCGGGCTTCCGGGGGTGGGAGCGGGCGCTGCTCGTGCGGCGCTTCAAGAACCTCGTGCGCGTCATGCTTCCCGGGCCGTACCGCTACTACGTGCGCCGCCAAACCCAGGGCTCGAGCGCCTAGGACCAGGGATGGCCGGGCGCAAAAAACCCATCCCCGCATTGGCAGGGATGGGTTTTTCGCAGCTTCACCCCGACGTCAGTTGCTGACGGTCACCGTGACCCCGGCCGAGGTCGTGGAGTGGCCGGCGGGGTCCCGCGCGATCGCCGTGAGGGTATATGTCCCGTTCGGCACGCCGTGCGAGTCCCACGTGAGCAGATACTTGGTGGTGCCGTTGGCGCCGTCACCGCTCGGCGCGTCGGACGCCACTTCCGCGCCGATGTTCTGGCCGTTCATCTGGAACTGTACACCAGCCACCGCGCGATCGTCCACGGCGGTCGCGGTGAGCGTGACGGTGCCCGTGAGCGTCGTGCTACCGACGAGGCCCGGCGAGAACAGCGACACGATCGGCGGCGCCACGTCGGGCAGCGGGTTCGGGTGCAGCGCCTGCCACTGCGCCACCGCGTTGTTCCAGTACTGCAGGCCCGCCGCACCCGTCATCAGCGTGAAGCACGGTTGGCCATTGAAGGTCGTGGGGAGCGTTTCCGGGTACGATCCGGAACCGAGCCACACCATGACGTTGTTGCGGCAGTCCGCCAGCTTCCCGGGCGGCGGCGCCATCCACATCTGGGCGCCGTTCCCCTCCCTCGAGGGCCCGTCGGTCCGGAACACGTTGTTGTAGAGCGCCAGGCTGGGACCGATCGTGCTCCACTTCCAGAACGCGTTGTGATTCGGTATGGCACCGCCGTACACTCCATCCACCGACTGTAGCCGCACCAGCGAGTTGCTCATGGTGATGATGTTGTTGGTGCCGTTGGGGCTGCCCGAGTACTCCTGGGCGCTCACCCCGTCGTAGCACCCGTCGAGGAACGTCGAGTCGATCGTGCCGGCGTTGAGGAAGTCGTTCTCGATGCAGTCGTCACGGCTGTACTTGATGTGCACGTTGCGGATGCTCCAGCCGGCGTCGCTCTGGACGTCGAAGCTGATGCCGTCGCCGTACGAGAAGATGGTCACGTTCTGGATCTGGATCCCGTTCGCGCTGCTGCCGCTGCCCGGAATCATGCCGTACTTGTCGTGCATCGTGCTCCACGACGTCGAGGGCGTGTACTGACCGAGGATCTCGCCGCCCGACCAGCAGATGCCGTTGCCACCGCCCACGCGCACCGGGACGTTGGTCGCCTGATCGACCAGGAACTGCGCCGTGGTCGCATCGACCTTGGCGGTGCTTGAGAGACTGCCCGTCTCATACGTCGAGCTGCGCAGCCCGCTCAAGGTGACGAGCGGACCCGCCTGCAAGAGGCACGAGCCTGTCGGCGGCGGCGGCGGCGTGGTGACCGTGATGGCCGACGTGCCACCTTTTCCTTCGCTGGTCGCCGTGATCGTCGCCGACCCGACCGCGCCGCCCGTCACGAGCCCGCCCCCGTTCACACCCGCGATCGACGACGGGCTGCTCGCCCACGTGATCGTGCGGCCGGTCAGCGGAATGCCGTTAGCATCGCGCGGCGTCGCGGTGAGCTGGGACGTCTGCCCCACGAACACCGACGCCGAGGTCGGGCTCACGGTCACCGACGCCACGGGCACCGGCGCGGCCGTCACCGTGACCGCCGACGTGCCGCTCTTCCCTTCGGACGTCGCCGTGATCGTCGTCGAGCCGGCCACGACGCCCGTCACCAGCCCGCTCCCGTTGACCGTCCCCACAGAGGTATTGCTGCTCGCCCACGTGACCGTCCGGCCCGTCAGCGTATTGCCGTTCGCGTCCTTCGGCGTGGCGGTCAGCTGGACCGTCTGCCCCGCCAACACCGATGCGGGTGCCGGGCTCACCGTCACCGACGCCACCGGTATCGCCGTGACCGTAACAGTCGACGTACCGCTCTGCCCTTCGGACGTCGCCGTGATGGTGGTCGACCCGGTCACGACGCCCGTCACCAGCCCGCTCCCGTTGACCGTCCCCACGGAGGTGTTGCCGCTCGCCCATGTAACCGTCCGGCCCGTCAAGGTATTACCGTTCGCGTCCTTCGTCGTGGCGGTCAGCTGGACCGCCTGCCCGACCGGCACCGATGCAGGCGCCGGGCTCACCGTCACCGACGCCACCGGCAGCGGCCCCGCGGTGACCGTGACGGCCGCCGTGCCGCTCTGCCCTTCGGAGGTCGCGGTGATCGTCGTCGAGCCGGCCACGACACCCGTCACCAGCCCGCTCGGGTTGACGGTCCCGACGGAGGTATTGTTGCTCGACCACGTGACCGTGCGGCCAGACAGCGCATTGCCGTTCGCGTCCTTCGGCGTGGCGGTCAGCTGGACCGTCTGCCCCACGGGCACCGATGCAGGCGTCGGGCTCACCGCCACCGACGCGACCGGCACCGTCACCGTGGTGACCGTCATGGCCGCCGTGCCGCTCTTCCCTTCCGACGTCGCCGCAATCGTCGTCGAGCCGGCCGCCACCCCCGTCGCGATCCCGCTCGGGTTCACGCTTGCCACCGCCGTGTTGCTACTCGCCCACACGATGACTCGGCCGCCCAGCGCGGTGCCGGTAGAGTCCAGTGGGACCGCGACGAACTGCACCGTACCGCTCACAGGCGCGCTCGCTGCGGCAGGCAGCACGACCACCGAGGCGATCGGAACCGCCGTGGCCGTCACCACGGCGGTCGCCGAGTCGGACATGCCGGTCGCCGGGTCTTGGGCGACCACCTTGTAGCGGCCCGACCCGGCCGCCTTGTAGTGCCCGTAATGCATGCCCTTGCTGGTGACCGAATCGGTGATGTTGCCACCCGTGACACTCCAGTTGACAGCGACCGCCGTCGTATCGCTGGCGGTCGTCACGCCGAAGGCGACGAAGTCGGTAGACTGATTCTGCACCAGATTGACGGTCTTGGGGAGGACGACCACCTGGGCGAGGCTGCTGCCCGGATCCGTGGTGCGCGCCGGGAGCTCGCAGCTCGCGACCACCGCGGCGGCCAGGGTGGCCGCCGCGAAGAGGACACGACGATCCTTCAGCATCGCCAGGCGCACCGACAGCTTGTGCTTGAACGTCATGGGTCGTCTCCTGCCTTTCGATCCGCCTTACGGGTTGAAGAACTCGCTCATGTCAGGTGCGGTGGCCGCGGCCCCGGGGAACGTGTTGACGCCCAGTCCCTTGAGGATCAGCCGCAGCGTGCTCGGGTGCTGATACGTGGTCGTGGACACGTAGTGCGGCTTGGACTTGGGGCTGATGGCCGCCCAGTACACCTTGCCACCGCCCAGGGTGTTGTCGCCCCCCGCCTCGTCGAACACGACGATCAACAGGCCGTCCTGCTGGAACACCGGGCTTGCGAGCAACGGGCCGATGTTCGTCTGCAGCCAGCTATCCGCCGTGCCGAGCGAGCAGTCGTGCGCGTCGTTGCAGAGGTTGGGCACGATGTTCGAGAACGCCGGCAGCGTGCCGTTCGCGAGATCCGTCGCGAACTGAGTGAACGGAACGTTGTTGCACGCCTGACCCGTCGGGTCATTCGCGACGTCGGACAGCAGCGCGAAGATGTTGTGCTTCCGCGCATAGTTGCCCGTGTCGCCACCCAGGTAGCACGCGTTCGGAATGCTCTCGGCATACGACTTCCACGTCTTGCCGGCCGCGACCAGGCTGCGCACGATGTTCGGCACGTTCTCGATCGTCGACGAGCCGTCGTCGTTCGTCAACACCTGACCGGTCGACAGCTCGAAGTAGTTACCAATCGACGGGTGCGTGTTGGCGTAGTACTGCGTCGCCAGCCCGTACTGCGCCGCCAGGCCCGTCAGGTACGGCATCGACGAGCTCGTGACGTCCACGTAGTCCGTGTTCTCTTCCGTCACGATGAACACGTGCCCGAACTGCTGCGTGCCCGGAGGCGTCACCGTGATGGCCGAGGTGCCGCTCTGCCCTTCACTCGTCGCCGTGATCGTCGCCGACCCGGCGGCGACCCCCGTGACGAGCCCGCTGCCGTTGACCGTCGCGGCCGCCGTGTTGCTGCTCTGCCATGTGACGGTCCGGCCCACCAGCGGATTGCCGTTCGCGTCCTTGGGCGTGGCGGTGAGCTGTAGGCTGCTCCCCGCCGATACCGTGGCCGACGCCGGCGTCACCGTCACCGAGGCGACGGGCATGTGCACGACCGTCACGGCCGAGGTCCCGCTCTGTCCCTCACTCGTCGCCGTGATCGTCGCCGACCCGGCCAGCACACCCGTCACCAACCCGGTCGCGCTCACCGTCGCCGCCGAGCCGTTGCTGCTCGACCAGGTGATCGAGCGTCCGGTGAGGATGTTGCCGTTGGCGTCCTTCAGCGTGGCCGTGAGCTGCAGCGTCTGGCCCTCGTTCACCGTGGGCGACGCCGGCGTCAGCGTCACCGTCGCGACCGGCGCCGGAGGCGTACTGCCGGCGATAGTGAAGTTGCAGGTGGTGTGGGTCCCGGTGATGGCGGTGAGCGCCCAGTTGGCGAGCGCCGTTACCGTGCTCTGCTCCGTCCGGAACGCGAACCCCGTCCCGATGGTCTGCTCGGCGCCGCCGGCCGGGGTCACATACGCCGCGTAGGTGTGACTCGGCACATCCACGACGATGCGGAAGTGGTAACTCGTGCCCGCCGTGTAGGGGATGGTGTTGGCCGCGGCGTACGCGCCGCCGTTGCGGGCGTCGATGGTGCCGCCCGTGTTGAACCGGATGATGACGGCGAGGTCGGTGTAAGCCGCCGCCGCGCCCTGCGACAGGCCCGTCGCGGCATCAAGCCCGGCGCCGTTGGGGGTCGCGTCGAACGTGGCGGTGAACGAGCCGTTCTGGCTGGTGAACGCGCTGTTCTGGAACGCGGTCGTACTGGTGGCGCAACCGGGTGCCGGACCCGTCACCGTGATGGCCGACGTGCCGCTCTGTCCTTCACTCGTCGCCGTAATCGTCGCCGTGCCCGCGACCACCCCGCTCACAAGGCCGCTGCCATTAACGGTCGCGACCGATGTGTTGCTGCTCGACCACGTCACGACCCGACCCGTCAGCGGCGTGCCGTTGGCATCCTTCGGGGTGGCGGTGAGCTGCACCGTCTGGCCGGCGACTACGCTCGCCGGGGCCGGGCTGACCGTCACTGAGGCCACGGACACGTTCGTCACCGTGATCGCCGCCGTGCCGCTCTGCCCTTCGCTTGTGGCGGTGATCGTCGCCGAGCCCGCGACCACGCCGCTCACGAGGCCGCTCGCGTTCACGGTCGCGACCGACGTGTTGCTGCTCGACCAGGTGATCGTTCGACCCGTCAGCGGAGTGCCGTTGGCATCCTTGGGGGTGGCGGTGAGCTGCACAGTTTGCCCCGCCGTCACCGTGGGGGACGCCGGGCTGACCGTCACCGACGCCACGGGCACACTCGTCACCGTGATCGCCGACGTGCCGGTCTTCCCTTCGCTCGTCGCCGTGATCGTCGCCGAGCCGGCCGCCCCACCGGTCACGAGGCCGCTCGCGTTCACGCTCGCGACCGACGTGTTGCTGCTCGACCACGTCACCACCCGGCCCGACAGCGGAGTGCCGTTGGCATCCTTCGGCGTGGCGGTGAGCTGCACCGTCTGGCCCTGCTGGACGCTCGCCGGGGCCGGGCTCACCGTCACCGAGTTGACGGCGACGTTCGTCACCGTGATCGCCGCGGTTCCGCTCTGGCCCTCACTCGTCGCCGTAATCGTCGCCGACCCCGGTGCCAGGGCCGTCACGTTCCCGTTCACATCCGCGATCGCGACCGACGTGTTGCTGCTCGACCAGGTGACCGTCCGGCCCGTCAGCGGATTGCCGTTCGCGTCCTTCGGGGTGGCCGTGAGCTGGATCGCCTGCCCCGCCGCCACGGTGGCGGACGCCGGGCTCACGCTCACCGTGGCCACCGGCACCGTGCACCCGGCGACCGTGACGGTGGCGGTGTCGGACAGGTTCCCGGGGTTGCTGGTCGCCACCACCTTGGACACGCCGCAGTTGGCGTTGTGGTAGTGGCCGTAGTGGCGCTTGCCGCTGTTGGTCGCGGTAACGCTGCCGTCCGAGGCGCTCCACGACACGGACTCATCCGCGCTGTCCCCGGTGGTGGTGAAGCCGACGGCCACGAAGTCGTAAGCTTGGCTGGGTTGTAGCGTGACGTTCTTAGGGGCGATAACGAGCTGGGCGATGGTGGATCCGGGGTCGGTACTGCGAACGGGGAGCTCGCAGCCGACGATCATGGCGACGGCGACCGTCGCCACGATGGCGGCGTGATCTTTCAGTCGGGCCAGCCGCTGCGCCAGCTTGTACGTGAACGTCATGGCACGCCTCTCCGCGGGAAAAAAGTACCGGGCCGCCTAGGACCCGTGTGTCGGATCGCTGGCGGCCCGGCGAGCATGGCGGAGTGACCCGCTGTAGCCCCGTGGCTCTGCGTCACCGCCTTTCGACGGCTTTGCTCTGAGCAGCGTGCGTGGCGCCAATGTAGACCGGCGTCGATCTCGCCTCTGTGACGCAGATCAACTTTGGACGTCGCATTCTGCGCCACCGCCCGAGGCGGTCCCCACGCTGCAGCCGCGCCCGTGCCAGGCGCTTCCCTCTGCCTCCTCGGGCCCGCCCGCCCATTCGTCAGTGACACGTGCCGCTGCCGGAATCGGTGAACGAATTCCCGGCGACCGGGATGTACTGCCACGTATAGGACCCGTCCGACAGCGTGAACTTTATCACCCCGTGAGACGTGTTATCCCGTACTTCGCTGTTCGCGATTGGGGTACCGAACGAGTACAGGCCGGCGCCACCGGTACCGACCAGGAACTCACGGATCCCCCGCACCGGGTCCGGAGCGGCGCTCGGCGACTGGGGCGCGAACCGCTCGTACTGGTGGTCGTGCCCGACGACGACGACGTCCGCGCCCGCGTCGTAGAGCGCTTGGAAGACACCCGCAGACTGCGTGCTGCTGCCGTGGCTCGAGCCGGAGCTGAAGCGCGGGTGGTGCCAGTAGGCGAGCGTGCAGGTCTTGGTGCTCGCCGCGAGATCGGCCCTGACCCACGTTTCCTGCGCCGAGCCGGCGCTCATGCTGATGTTCGAGTTGAGCGAGAGGATATGCCAGGCGCCCAGATCGTAGCTGTAGTAGCCCAGGCCGGCCGGCCCCGCGAGGGCCCCGAAATAGTTGTAGTAGCCGGTGGCCCCCGACGTGCCGTAGTCGTGATTCCCGGGGGATGGGCGAGTGCGCGCCTTATGACGCCCCCACGAGGGATCGTAGCAGGTGGCGAACTCCGACGCCGTGCCGTTGGTATACGCGTTGTCGCCGGCCGTGAAGACGGTCCCCGCAATGTTGTCGAGCAGAGCCGCCGTTGGTCCACCGGTGTTGCAATCGGCGATGTCGCCGGCGCCGACCAGCACCGCGGAGGCACTCGGCGGCGTCACCGTGATGGCCGACGTCCCGCTCTGTCCTTCGCTCGTCGCCGTGATCGTCGCCGAGCCCGCGGCCACTCCGCTCACGAGGCCGCTGCCGTTCACGCCCGCGACCGACGTGTTGCTGCTCGACCACGTCATGACCCGGCCCGTCAGCGGACTGCCATTGGCATCCTTCGGGGTGGCGGTGAGCTGCACCGTCTGGCCCACCGACACACTGGCCGAGGCGGGCGTCACGGTCACGGAAGCCACCGGCACGTGCGCGACCGTGATGGCCGCCGTGCCGCTCTGCCCTTCGCTCGTCGCCGTGATCGTGGCCGAGCCCGCGACCACGGCGGTCACGAGGCCGCTGCCGTTCACGGTCGCGACCGACGTGTTGCTACTCGACCATGCCACCGCCCGGCCCGACAGCGGGTTGCCGTTCGCATCCTTCGGCGTCGCCGTGAGCTGCAGCGTCTGCCCTTCATTCACCGTGGCCGACGCGGGCGTCACCGTCACCGACGCCACCGGCACGCGCACGACCGTGATGGCCGCCGTGCCGCTCTGCCCCTCGCTTGTCGCCGTGATCGTCGCCGAGCCCGCGCCCACCGCGGTCACCAGGCCGCTGCCGCTCACGGTCGCGACCGACGTGTTGTTGCTCGACCATGCCATCGCCCGGCCCGTCAGCGGGTTGCCGTTCGCATCCTTGGCCGTCGCCGTGAGCTGCACCGTTTGACCGTCGCTCATGTTGGCCGTCGCGGGTGTCACGGTCACCGACGCCACCGGCGTCGGGGGCGTAACACCGCTGAGACTGAAGCTGCAGATCGCGTGCGTGCCCGTAATCGCGGTCAGCGCCCAGTTGGCGAGCGCCGTCACCGTGCTCTGCTCCGTCCGGAACGCAAACCCCGTCCCGATGGTCTGCTCGGCGCCGCCGGCCGGAGTCACATACGCCGCGTAGGTGTGACCCGGCACATCCACGACGATGCGGAAGTGGTAGCTCGTGCCCGCCGTGTAGGGGATGGTGTTGGCCGCGGCGTACGCGCCGCCGTTGCGGGCGTCGATGGTGCCGCCGGTGTTGAATCGGATGATGACGGCGAGGTCGGTGTAAGCCGCCGCCGCGCCCTGCGACAGCCCGGTGGCGGCATCAAGCCCGGCGCCGTTGGGGGTCGCGTCGAACGTGGCGGTGAACGAGCCGTTCTGGCTGGTGAACGCGCTGTTCTGGAACGCGGTCGTACTGGTGGCGCAACCGGGTGCCGGACCCGTCACCGTGATGGCCGACGTGCCGCTCTGTCCTTCACTCGTCGCCGTAATCGTCGCCGTGCCCGCGACCACCCCGCTCACAAGGCCGCTGCCATTAACGGTCGCGACCGATGTGTTGCTGCTCGACCACGTCACGACCCGACCCGTCAGCGGCGTGCCGTTGGCATCCTTCGGGGTGGCGGTGAGCTGCACCGTCTGGCCGGCGACTACGCTCGCCGGGGCCGGGCTGACCGTCACTGAGGCCACGGACACGTTCGTCACCGTGATCGCCGCCGTGCCGCTCTG
>Ga0137403_10000704_pt1 | contig 43089 bp, 45 predicted proteins | sample CZOMad2_1_16fung_FD_122057 | JGI IMG/M metagenome (GOLD analysis project Ga0137403, IMG submission 122057) | Vadose zone soil fungal communities from Angelo Coast Range Reserve, California, USA - CZOMad2_1_16fungal (Hybrid Assembly) | ecosystem: Environmental > Terrestrial > Soil > Vadose zone...
GGGCCGATGCGCGTTTCAATCATCACCGGAGGCGGGTCCGGGATCGGGGCTGCGGTCGCGCGGCGGTTGGCGGCGCGGGATGAGTGCCTGATGTTGCATGGCCAAGGGGCGGATGCGGCGGGGTTCGAGCGATTGAAAGCGGTCGTCACGGACTGTCAGCGTGCCGGCGCCAATGTGGCGTGGCGCACGGGTGATCTGGCGAATGCCGGGACGGCATCCGAGCTTGTGGGCGCGACGCACGAGGCGTTCGGGAGCGTCGATTCCATCGTCCATGCCGCGGGGTTTGCGGACCGACGCGATTTCACGAATTTGCCGCGCGCGGCGCTCGAACGGTCATTCGCGGTCATGGCCACCGCATTTCACGAGTTGGCGACCTCCGCGCTGCCGGATTTGCTGCGTGGGCCAAAAGGACGCGTGGTTGCCATCAGCAGTTTCGCTGCGCATCGCTTCACGCGTGAGGCGACCTATCCGGGTTCTGCGGCGGCCAAGGCCGCGCTCGAGGTGCTGGTCCGCTGTCTTGCGATCGAACTTGCGAACTCAGGTGCAACGGCCAATGTCGTCATCCCCGGTTATACGCGCAAGGATGCCGGGCTAACGGGAGCGTTGGACCAGCAAGCCTGGCAGTTGGCCGCCAAGGCCAATCCGCTCGCGCGATTGGCCGAACCCGACGAGGTGGCGGCAACGGTGGCTTTTCTGTTGTCGCCGGAGGCTGGACACATCACGGGAACGCTGTTGCCGGTCGATGGCGGCCTCGCTCTCATGTAGGGTCGCTGAGGATAAGGATCGATGGCGGACAATTTCACGGACAAGCGAGCGGACGTCATCGTGCTCGGCGCAGGCATCGTCGGCGTGTCTGCGGCCTATGCGGCGCGGCAGCGGGGCCTTTCGGTCATCCTCGTCGATCGGCGTGAGCCGGGCAGCGAAACCTCCTACGGCAACGCCGGCATTCTCTCCAGCGGTTCGATCTTGCCGCTCAACAAGCCATCGCTCTGGAGCGCCCTGCCGAGTTACCTGACCAACCGGCACGCCGCGCTGCGCTGGGATCCCGCCTGGGCTATGCGCAACATCGATTGGCTCGTCCGCTTCCTGGCCAGTGCGGCACCGTCCCGGACCAAACCGCGGGCGACGGCCCTGCACGGGTTGATCGGCGCATCGTTGAAACTGCATCGGGAATGGATAGTGAAAGCGGATGCGGCGCAGCGCATCCGCGAGACCGGCTGGCTGAAGGCGTGGCGCAGCGACGCCGTCGCTGCGGCGAAGCAAGAGCAGGCCTTTCTGGCCGAATATGGCATCGCAAGCCAGCTTCTCGACCGTCAGGCGATTTCCGCGCTCGAGCCGAACATCCTGCCCGTCTACAAGGTTGGCCTCCTGCATACGCAGACGGCCTCGGTCGACTCGCCGGGCGCCGTGGTCAAGGCCTATGCGCGGATGTTTGCGGGCTCCGGCGGCGAAATCCGTCACTCGGACATCAAGGCGATCATGCCGGACGGCGACGGCTGGCGCGTGGTGCTCGCGGATGGCGGGATGTTGGCGCGCCATGTCGTGGTCGCACTGGGCCCATGGTCCGCCGACCTGCTGCGGCCACTGGGCTATCGTGTTCCCCTGGCCTTTGAACGCGGCTACCATCAGGAGTTCAAGCCGAACCCGGCACGTTCATTGCAGCGTCCGATCCATGATGCCGAAGGCAGCTTCCTCATGACGTCGATGGAGCAGGGTATCCGCGTCACCACCGGCGTCGAGCTGAACGCGCGCGATGCACCCTCATCCTTCGCCCAGCTCGATGCGGTGGTCCCGGCCGCGCGCGGCGTGATCGAATTCGGCGAGGCGGTCGGCGAACCCTGGCGCGGAGCGCGGCCGACGCTGCCCGACAGCCTGCCGATGATCGGGCCCGCACCACGGCATTCCGGGCTGTGGTTCGCCTTCGGCAACCAGCACATCGGCTTCACGACCGGGCCTGCAACGGGAGCGGCGATCGCAGCGATGATCACGGCAACGCAGCCACCTTTCGACGCCGCGCCGTTTTCGCCGGGGCGCTATCTCTGATGCGCTGTAAACGGCACATGCTTGCGCGCGGTCGATGGGCACCGGCATGAATTACGTTTGGGACTTCGCGATCCTCGGTAAATACAGCCACCTGTTCTGGCTCGGGCTCGGCTGGACCATCGCTTACACAATCGGAACCATCTTCATCGGAACAGTGATTGGTTTGGTTGTCGGCATCCTGCGCCTGGGGCGTTTGTCCGTCATCGACTGGTTTCTGCTCGCCTACATCGAACTGTTCCGTTGCACGCCGCTGCTGGTTCAGATCATCTGGTTCTATTACGCGTTTCCGGTCGTCATCGGGATGAACATCCCGGCGCATGTCGCTGCTGTCACGGTGCTGTCGCTCTATGGCGGGGCGTTCTACGCCGAGATCGTCCGTGGCAGCATCGAAAGCGTGCACAGCGGACAATGGCTCGCGGCGCGGGCCTTGGGACTGCGACCATTGCGCGTGCTCAGGCTGGTGATTCTGCCGCAGGCGCTCAAACCGATGTTGGCACCCTACGTCAATCAGTCCATTACACAGCTAAAGAACACCTCGCTGGTGTCCGTGATCGCCGTTCCGGACCTCGTCTATAACGCGACGCTGATCAACGCCGACACCTATCGGCCGCTCGAGGTGTATACCATCGTGGCCTTGATCTACTTTGCGATCCTGTTTCCCGCCACGCTCGTTGCGCGGCGGTTTGAGCGCGGCATGACCTATGACAAGGCGTGACTGGGCGTTGGCACGAAGCTCCAGGCCGCCGGCAGGTCGGGCGCGCTGGCGCCCGCCGAATCTACGGCCAGCATCCGGGGGGCTTATAACCCGGATTACGCATGCAGGCATTGTCGAGTTGGCCGTCCCAACCGCCGCGCCGCCGCCAGCCGCTCCAGGCTATGTAATCGCAATACCTGCTGTAGGGATTTCCCGCTTCCCGTGTCGCGCAATAGATGCTCTGGGCGTAGTGGCCTGGACCAGAGATTACCTGCCTGGCCATTGCGGGCGCCGCTGCCAGTGCAAGCGCTGCGGCAGCGCCGAGAATTCTGAGTTTCATCATGCGTTCCTTGATTCGGTTGCTGTTAGATGAAAGACCGTCATCTCGATATTTTATTCCGGGGAGCGGTTCAAATAATCGAGATTGCTCAGCGGATGCTGAATTGGGTCGCTCTGGGAGCATAGCAGATATCGACCAGCACGCAGATCAATCTCAATTGATGAGCACGTGCACAAATTCCACGGTTTGGAAGTTCGCTTCGAAAACCGCGTCAGATATTGAGTTCGACCGGCACATCTTCCGGCTTAACGCCGGCAAGCGTCAGCCCCTTGACGAACCATTCGCGCATCTGCCCGATGCCTCTGTTGTAGTCGACCCACACCGACAGGAAGTCGCGCCAGCGTTTATCGGGCTCGCGCCGGACCGCCATGCTGGAGGCAATGGCGACCGAGGGCGTTTGCAGGATCTTGTAAGTGCCGAGATTTTGGTTCTTGGCGATTGCGGTCAGACCGAGGATCAGCGCGTTGACCACGCAATCGACGCGGCCTGCCGACATCTCCAGCATGACTTCATCGCGTGACTTCAGCGACTTGATCGTCGCATTCGGCGCGAAGCGGCGCGCCACCGTTTCGTTGGCGGAGCCGACGTCGACCGCAATCCTGACTTCGGGCTTGTTGATGTCCGCCCAGGTCTTGATTTCAGAAGTCTTGGCTTCCAACCCCTTCTTCAGCATGGCGCCGAAGGGGTGCGGGAAGACGGTCGCGGTAAAGTCAACGACCAGCGCCCGCTGCGGCGTTGGATTGAGGGCAAAGCCGAGGTCGATCTTGTTCGATTGCAGATCGAGGATCGAGTTACCGTAGGTCGATTCGGTGTAGTCGAGCTTGACGTCGAGAAGCTTGGCGATGTCGTTGGCCATCTCGATCGCAAAGCCGGACCATGTTCCCGTGGCGAGATCCTTGTTGAAATAGGGCAGCTCTCCCGGCAGCACCGCGATGCGCAGCACTTTGTTGGCGCGGATCCGGTCGAGCGTGTTGTCCGCGGCCGCCTGCGCCGATGCCGGGCTCGCGAGCGCCGAGGCCAGCGCTGCACCGCTGCCGACCGCAAAGGCGTAACGCAGCGCCTCGCGGCGATCTTCGGAAATCTTGCTGTCGTCCGATGGGGTCACGCGTGCCTCCTGCACCATTTCCCCGAAACCTAGCGCGGGCCTCGCGACGCGGCAATAGCATGAGCGTCGTCCTGCGCCCCGCATTGCATTTCATCCTGAATGCAGAAATAGTTGAGACCAGCGCCGCGAGCACGGACGCCAAGGAAATCCCATGTCAGCAGAAATCAACATCTATAATCCCAAAGAACTTGGTCCTCCCATGGGGCAATACACCCATGTGACGCGCGTCAAGGCGAGCGAATTCCTGTTCATCGCCGGCATGCTGTCGGGCGATGCGGCAGGCAATGTCATCGGCGAGGGCGATTTCGACACCCAGACGAAGCAGGTCTTTCGCAACATCGAGGCCGCGCTCAAATCGGCTGACGCATCCTGGGCGAATGTCGTTCAGTTCACGACCTACCTCGTCCATTCGCAGGACATTCCAAAGTTCATGGCATTCCGCCAGCGCGAATTTCCGAAGATGTTTCCAAACGGAAAATACCCGCCGAACACGCTGCTGATGGTCGATCGGCTCGTGAAGGAGCCTTTTCTGGTCGAGGTGCAGACGATCGCGGCGATCTGATCATCGGGGGCCCTCGCATCAGGCCGGTGCCGCGCTGCCCTTGATTTGGGTGCGGTGCATGATGCGCCGCGCCGATGCGTCAAACGGGTCGCGCCGATGCATGGTGCAGCGGTTGTCCCACAGCACGAGATCGCCGACCCGCCAGACATGCTCCCAGGCGAATTGCGGCCGTTCGACGTAACTCCACAGCTCGTCCAGGAGCGCCTCGGAGTCCGCAAGTTCGAGCCCCATCAGATATGCGTTGCGTCGGCGGCCGAGATAGAGCATGCGGCGGCCGGTGTCTGGATGTGTGCAGACCAGCGGGTGCAACGCGCCTGGCGACGTCCGTGGGTCGTCGGTTGCGGTGACGCCCTGGCGTAGATAGCCGCCGCTGTTGTAGGTGCCGTCGTGCTTGATCTTCAGGTTTGCGATCCGGCGCTTCAACTCGTCCGGCAACGCCTCGTAGATCGCGTACATACTGCAAAACGAGGTGTTGCCGCCTTTCGGTGGCACCTCGAGAGCGAAAAGCATACTGGCCATCGGCGGTACGTCGAGATACGACATGTCGGTGTGCCATACGGCTTCGCCGGCACCTAAGCTGCCGATCTGCTGACCGTTAACGGTCACGTTTGAGACGATGTAGATTTCAGGCAGTCCCTCGACGAAGCGCCGGCCCGTCTCCTGCACCGGTGCCCAATCGAGGTCACCGAACCGCCGGCTGAATGCGATAAGGTCCTGGTCATGAAGTGTCTGGCCACGCACCAAAATGACCTGATGATCGTGCCAGGCGCGCTTGAGCGCGGCGAACTGGAATTCGTCGAGGTCTTTGAGATCGACGCCGCGCACCTCAGCACCGAGCACAGCTTTGGTCGAAATCACATCGATCGGCTTAGCGCTGAAGTCGCGCGCGACATCACTCTCGACGCCCAAAACCATCGGAATCCTCTCTAGCTACGTGGACCGATCCGAAAAACCATACCATCTCGCGGTGGCGGGCGCTGATCAATCAAGGTGGGCCAAGTATAATTGCAACATTATGTTGCAATTTCGCCGTAGCTGAGATCGCAATATTTGGCCGGATCGTTCAACAGCTTCGATGGACGGCCATAGCGGCTGCGCAGTTCGAGCACGCAAGCAAGTCCCTCGCGGTCGATATCGCCCCTGCGGAAAAAGCCTCGCATGGGATCGAGCAATTCCACATAGCTGGCCTCGGCGATCTCCGGCGGCATCTGGGGCAGGTGCCGCCGCAATGTCTCGATCGCCGCGCTGCGGTTGAAGGGCTCGTAGAGCCATGCGATCGAACTGCGATAGCCGTGCACATAGGCAAGCAGTTTTGACCGGTTTTGCTGCGCCCAGGACCGGCGCACCGCCGCGACATTGCCCTGATAGGCGCCGATGATGTCGGTGGCCTTGCCAAGCTCGGTGAAGCCCTCGTTCTTCGCGATGATGTTATAGGGCGCGGACAACAGCGTTGCTGCGTGATGGCCTTCGCGCAAAGCGTTCCAGCGCTGCACCATGCCGCCGGCGCGCACGATCTCGTAGTCGCCGCTGTCCTTGTCGAGGCCGTTTCGGCGCATGATCTCGTAGAGGACAAAGGCATAGCCGGTGGTCATCGCATCGACCGAGAGGGTTTTGCCCGCAAGCTCCCGGATGCTCTTGACCGCCGGCGAGGTGACCAGACTGAGAAAGCCGCTGTCACTCCCCATCACCGCCATGAAATCAGGTTGCGGCCCGATCGGCGCCTCACCCTGTCCCTCGACATAGGCCACGATATTGTCGACGGCTGTCATCGCGATATCGAATTTGCCTTGCGCAAAATCGCTCATCTGGGTGACGGAATTGGGCGTGCCCTGCATCTCGACAGTGATGCCGTGCTGGGCGAAGAAGCCTTTGTCCTGTCCGACATAGAGGCCCCAGTTGAAGCCGCCGGGAAAGACGTTGACGGTCACGACCGGCAGATCGCTGGGCTGGTGCGGCATCGCTACCTCGCTCTGGCTGACGCGGCCGGTCAATCCGTCCACATCGCCATCCGCTCCGGCCGCAGCGCCAGCGAAATGACCGCGCCGGCGAAGCAAAGCAGAACGAGCTGGACATTGCCCGCGACCGTCCATCCGGCGAGACCGACGATCCAGCCGATGACGTAGCCCGCGATCGTCGCTGAGCCATAGAGGCTGGTCACGAACACGCCTGAGGCGCGGCCGGCGAGTTCCGCCGAGACCGACTTCACATGACAAGCGGCGAGATTGACGAAGATGGTTCCGCTGAAGGTCGCGCCAAGCACGAACGACAACGCGGCCTGGGTCGCGAAATCCGATGGGCCGTTGAACAACAGCGCAGCGATGGCGCTGGCGACCAGGAAGCTGGTGCCGAGAACGGCGCGTGGCGAGAAGCGGTCACCCAGCCACCCCGAGATGACGGAGACCAGAACGCCAAGCCCGTAGATGCTCATCACGCGCCCCGCATCGGCCGGTGCGTAATGCAGCTGCTCGCGCAGAAACGTCGGATACATTCCGAGATAGCCGTAGAGCGCAAGCCCGAAGATGATGCTCAGGATCACCAGCACAATGGTATTGAGGTTCTTGAGCGTGGTGGCCCCGCCCGCGGAAATCCTGGTCTTCGGCTGGTTGGTGGTGTTGGTTTCGCTCAGGCTTGGACGTACCACGGCTGCGATCAGCACCATCATCACAAAACCAATGACGCCGTAGATGATCATCGGCGCGCGCCAGGTTCCGTAATCGACCAGCAACTTGGCTCCGAGCGCCGGCCCGATCGCCGCGCCCCCCGCGTAAGCGTAGTTGAGGATGCCGACGCCAGCGGCGCGGTAGCGCGAGAAATAGCTGGAGAAAACCGCGAGCAGCGCGGTCAGCTGCATCGCCTCGCCGATCCCGGTGATCGCGCGATAGAACAGCATGTCGGCGAATCCGGTCGCCGCCACGGTGATGATCGTCGCCGCCGAATAGATGAAGATGCCGACCTGGATCACGGTCTTGCGCTGATATCTCGACATCAGATAGCCGGTCGGAATTCCCGCGAGCGTCATGCCCAAGGTGAAGAACGTCGACATCAGTCCGGCCTGCGGCAGGGTGAAGCCGTATTCCTTTCTCACATCGGTGAGCATCAGCGGGAACAGCGTGCGGTCCATCGCATTCACGCAATAGGACAGAATCAGGACGACGATGGCGGCAACCGCGATCGCGGTGCCGGAGGCGAGCGGCGTGTCTTTGATGCTCGCCGGCGCAGTAGCTTCGTCCATGATCTCGCCCCTTCCGTGCCGTCAGGCAAACCACGTACGCGATCGCCGAACAGACTGTCAAATGTTGCGGCGGATCGGGCTCTTCGGAGCTTTGGACATGGCTCGTCGATCTGATCCCGCCGGCTCATCGCGGCCAAATGGAGCTTGCGATGACGCAGGCTTGATTGTCCAAGGGCCCGCAACGCACGGTTGATCACGTGGACCCGTGCCGGTAAATTGCTTACGCTTGGGTAGGAAGCCTCCAGGGCAGGATAGGTCATGAGACGACGGCAGTTTTTCGGCCTTGTCGGCGCAGCATCGGTGTGGCCGCTCGCGGCGCGTGCGCAGCAGGGCGAACGCATGCGGCGCATCGGCATCATTGGCGGCGCAGCAGCGGACAATGCGGACGCTCAGGCGCAACAAGCGGCATTCCTCCAGGGGTTGCAGCAATTGGGCTGGATCGATGGCCGCAATGTGCGCATCGAATCCCGCTGGACCGGAGGGAATCCCGCCAAAGCGCGTCAATACGCGGCGGAACTGGTTGGTCTTGGACCTGATATCATCTTTGCTTCTGGCAGCTCGACTTTAGGACCGTTGCTCGAGGCGAGCCGCACCGTGCGGATCGTTTTTACGCGCGTCGGCGACCCCGTCGGCGCTGGTTTCGTCAATAGCCTGTCGCGGCCGGGCGGTAACGCGACCGGCTTTATGCTTTTCGAATACAGTTTGTGCGGGAAGTGGCTGGCGCTTCTTAAGGAAATCATGCCTAGCGTGACGCGCGCGGCGGTTCTTCGGGATTCTGCCATCGCCGGTGGGGTCGGCCAGTTCGCGGTCATCCAGTCCGTGGCGCCTTCGGTCGGCGTGGACGTGAGCCTGATCAATCTGGGCGATGCGGCCGAGATCGAGCGTGCGGTCGCGGCCTTCGCGCAATCGGCAAATGGCGGCCTGATTTTGACGGCGAGCGGGCAGGCGGTGGTTCATCGTGAGCTGATCATCACGCTGGCCGCCCGGTATAAACTACCCGCGGTCTACTACGAATCTAACTATGTCACTGCCGGCGGATTGATCTCGTATGGGCCGAATGTCTTCGACCAGATTCGGCCAGCGGTCGGCTACGTCGATCGCATCCTCAGGGGCGAGAAGCCCGCCGACCTTCCGGTGCAGGCGCCGACCAGGTTCGAACTGGTGGCCAACCTCAAGACCGCCAAGGCGCTCGGACTCGTCATCCCGCAGGCCGTACTCGCCCGCGCCGACGAAGTGATTGAGTAACGCACCGGTGCGTGAGTTTCTTTGGCGCGCTTCATTGAGCGCGGGACCTCGCGGTTGCGAACGCGCCGGGCCGATTATTTCGCTGACCGCTGGTTCGCCAGGTGGTAGGTTTACCTCAGGGGAAAACGCAACGGTTGATTGACGGAAAAATTCCGCAACGCGAGAGCCAGCCGCGAGGCCAGGAGAAGTAAACGATGATCTCGGAACAGGATGTGCAAGCCTACAAGCGCGACGGCGTGATCGTGATACCTGACGTTTTAGACGCAGCCACGCTTGCCGAGGTGCGCAAGGTGATCGCGGAGCTGGTCGCGGAATCGGCCAAGACCCTCGAGCATACCGACGTCTACGATCTTGAGCCTGGCCACACCGCCGAAAATCCAAAGGTCCGCCGGATCAAGGCCCCGCAAAAGGTGCACCCGATCTTCGACGAGATCGTACGCAGCCCTGCCGTGCTCGACATCCTGACCAAACTGATTGGGCCAGCATTGAGGTTGCACGGCTCCAAGCTGAACATGAAATCCGCACACTACGGATCTCCGGTGGAATGGCACCAGGATTGGGCGTTCTATCCGCACACCAATGACGACATTCTGGCGATTGGCGTGTTGCTCGACGACACCGATTTGTCCAATGGACCGATGCTGGTCACACCAGGCACCCATACCGGCGAGGTCTGGAATCACCACGGCGAAGACGGTTGTTTTGCAGGCCTGATCGACCCCGACATCATCAAGAGCGAGATCGAGCGCGCAGTACCTTGCATGGGACGGGCCGGCAGCATGTCGTTCCACCATGTCCGTGCGCTGCACGGATCGGCACTGAACACCTCGGATCGCTCGCGCAATCTTCTGCTCTATGAAGTCGCTGCGAGCGACGCCTGGCCGCTCATGGGGGTCAAGGATTTCGACGAGTTCAACAGCCGCCTGTTGACTGGCGATCCCGTCATCACGCCGCGTCTGACCGACGTTGCGGTACGGATGCCACTGCCCCCGGCCAAGCGTCAGGGATCGATCTACGAGACGCAGTCGGCGGCAAAGAAATCCTATTTTACCCGCGCGGCGTGATCTTGCGAAAGCTCCCGCGATCGCGCGGGCGCCCACTACCTTTCGACAAAGACAAAACACAATGAAAAATAATCAAAACGGGGGAAACGATGGCGGAGACGACAGCCGATAGTGCGACGCGAGCGCGCTTGCGCGTTATCCTGGCGGCCAGCGTTGGGTCCGCTCTCGAATGGTACGACTTCTTCCTCTATGGCACTGCCGCGGCGCTGGTGTTCGGGGATCTGTTCTTTCCCAAAAGCGATCCCGTCGTCGGCACGATGCTGGCATTCCTGACTTTCGGCGTAGGCTTCGTGGTGCGGCCGATTGGCGGCATTCTGTTCGGCATCATGGGCGACAAATTCGGCCGCAAGCCGGTTCTGGTGGCGACGCTACTGATGATCGGCATCGGCACCACCGCGATCGGCTTCTTGCCGACCTACGCCCAGATCGGCTACTGGGCGCCGCTGGCGCTGGTCACATTGCGTGTCGTACAGGGGTTAGGGGCCGGCGCCGAATATGGCGGGGCGGTGATCTACCTTGTCGAGAATGCGCCGGCCAAGCATCGCGGCTTCTGGGGCAGTTTCGCGCCGCTCGGCGTGTCGGTCGGCAACCTGCTCGCGGCCGGGGCTTTTGCGCTCGTGACCCTGCTGCCGCGCGAAGACCTGATGAATTGGGGCTGGCGCCTGCCGTTCCTCGCAAGCTTCCTGCTCATTCTGGTCGGCATTTTTGTTCGTCTGAGGGTGGCGGAAACGCCGGTCTTTACCGAGGCGGTGGTCGCGCGCGGCAAGATCGAACGCAATCCGGCGATGGAAGCGCTGCGGCGCCATCCGCGAAATTTCATGGTCGTGCTTGGGGCGCGGCTCGCCGAAAACGGACTTGGCTATCTATTTCCCGTGTTCGGCCTGAACTATGTCGTCACGACACTTGGCGTGCCGAGGGCCGAGGCGCTAAGCGCGCTGATGCTCGCCTTCGTCATCGAGCTATTCACCATTGTCGGATTCGCCACGCTTTCCGATTCTATCGGCCGGCGCCCGGTCTACATGTTCGGCGCGCTCGCCGGTGTGGCGTTCGCTTATCCCTTCTTCCTGCTCGTGGGAACCAAGGAGTGGATATGGATCGCCCTCGCCTTCATCGTGGCAAGAGCGGCGGTAACCGCGGCCATGTTCGGCCCGCAGGCCGCGTATTTTGCCGAACTGTTTCCGCCCCAGCGGCGTTTCGCAGGGTTTGCTTTCGCTCGCGAACTGGGCTCGCTGCTGGCCGGCGGCCCGGCGCCTTTCGTGGCCACGGCGCTGGTGGCATGGTCCGGAACGTGGTGGCCGGTAGCGTGCTACGCGGCAGCTCTGTCCGCACTGACCGCGCTTGCGGTATGGGCCGGTCCGGAGACATACCAGGAAAGCATCACGGTCGATAATACCGCAGATGGTGCCATGCGAGCTGCAGCCGTGCCGCTACAAGCTTAACGCCATGGCGCAACAATTTCGCGTCCTGCAGTCGCTTTGGGCGATGGAGCGGCGGCGGGCCGGCGAACAACAGCGGCCGCTGCAGACACAGCTCGCCATGATCCGCGACGCCGCTCTGGCAACGCATCTCTGATGATACTACACCTCAGGCAACTGCCTGAAGTGAGCCAAATTTAGAATTGAAATCCGTAGGGGCGTCGTATGAGCGGTTCGGATGAAATCGACGTCGCTATCGTCGGAGGCGGGCCTGGCGGGATCATAGCGCTGTATTATGCCAGGCAAGCGGGGCTTGATACCGTCTTGCTGGAAAGGCAGGACGCCGTCGGCGGGCTGTGGGCGCGGCTGCCGTCGTGGCAGGATATTCAGAACAGGGAAGAGGATTGGACACTTGGGGATATTCCGATCGCGGGCGTCGATCAGCCCAGCATTGTCGCCAATATCCGACAATGGGTTCACAGATTTGATCTCGCAAAGCACATCCGGCTAAATAGCCCAGCGATTTCGGCATCGCCGATCAACGGGGGATGGGATATTCAAACGCCCACTGGCAAGCTTCGGGCGAAGGCGCTGATCTCAGCAACAGGGGTCCACAATCGCCCTTATGTTCCTCACATTCGACGAAGCCACGCCGGTGTCCATGAGTTTCACTCTTCAACGCTTCAGAGCCCGAGCGTTTTATCAGGCAAGACCATTATCGTGGTCGGCGGCGGCGCGTCTGCGTTCGATTTGATAGACCTCAGCCTGGAGCATGGAGCGGCGCGAATTGTCTGGGTGCACCGCTCGCTGAAGTGGATGGCTCCGACACGCAAGCCAAAGCGGTTCGCCAGTAACGTCCGCGAACTCGCAAAACTGCACATGCTTGGCGAAACCGCAGAGCAAATCAGCGCTGGTCTGGATACGGATTTGCGAGCCCGATACCAAAAGTTTGGTATCGAGGACCTGCTGCCGGCCGCTCCGTTCGATATCGAGCGCGATCAGCTGATTCCAGGCCGGTGGCGCCTGATAGCGAACCTCGGCCAGATCGAACGACATCGCGATGAAGTTGAGGCAATTGCGGGACAGTCGATCGTGCTGCGGTCCGGAACGACCATTAAGGCAGATGTCGTTCTTTGGGGAACCGGCTATGAGACAGACCTCTCTTATCTTCAGGCGGCCGGATTGAACGAGATAACGCGCCCGGACCAGCTGGCGCGCCGCTGCGGCTCGATGGTCGTCAGCCTGGACGCCCCAAACCTCTATTTCATCTCGGTCGGGCTGGAATCAACGAGCGCTACTCCATGGCACTACGCGCATCTCGCGCGGACGATTGTCTCTCAGATTTGCGGTACCGCGGCGCTGGGCCACCAGCCTGTCCTGAGGCACCTCAATTATTTCGGCGTGCCGACTTTTCTTGCGCCTTTCGATCCAGCAAGCTATCCGGCAGACGGGTGGCGAAGCGAATATCTTTCGTTGGTCACCGATTTCCCGAACGAACGGCCGCTTCCAATACCCGGCATGCAAGGGTGTTCGTTCAGGCGGTAATTCGCGCGTTGGCCGTGTGGTCGGCGTGGCCGAGTCAGGCTATAAAGCGCCTCCCAACGAAGAGATTCTCATGCTTGCCTCGCAGCGCGGCCTCTTCGAGATGCCGCGCGATATCTGCTATTTGAATTCGGCTTCCTATAGCCCGCTGGCGCTTCGAACCCAGGAAGCCGGCCGTGCGGCCGTGGGGCGCAAGGTGACGCCGTGGACGCTCGAGGCTTCCTTCGCAAACCGCCAGCATGAGCGCGCGCGGGCTGCCGCGGCGGCGTTGATCCATGCGGATCCTTCCGATATCGCGCTGATACCTTCGATCAGTTATGGCGTCGCGACGGCGGCGAAGCTGTTGACGCTTCCCCGCGGTGCCCGCGTCCTTGTTCTGGAAAATGACCATTCCTCGCCGGTGCTGGAGTGGCAGACGCGGGCCGATGCGCAGGGCTTTGTCGTCGAGACGATCCGCGCGCCCGATAATGGCGACTGGACGTCGGCGGTTCTCGCCTCGATCGAGCGGCGAGGCGCGCCGCCGACAGGCCTCGCATCGATCTCTTCGGTGCACTGGTCGGATGGCGGGCTGATCGACCTCGAAAGAGTAGGGGAGGCGCTGCGCCGGCAGGACGCCGTCTTGCTTGTCGACGGGACGCATAGCGCAGGCGTGCTGAACATGGACGTCAAACGACTTGATCCGGATTTTGTGATCTTCCCGACCTACAAATGGCTGCTCGGCCCCTATGGCCGGGCTTTTATCTACATCGCCCGGCGCCATCAAGACGGCGTTCCGCTTGAGCAGACAGCCTTCGGCCGCCGTGATGTACGCTCGGAGAACGCGGTCTATTTCGCCGACACACGCTACGTTGCGGATGCGCGGCGCTTCGACATGGGCGAGCGCGACCATTTCATTTCGATGGAGATGGCCGCAATCGGCATGGAGATGATGGCCGAATGGGGCACGGCGGCCATTGCGCAGCGTCTGTCGATGTTGACCGAACGCATGGCCGAGGGCCTGCGCGGGGCAGGTGTCCGCGTTGCCGAAAGTCACCTACGCGCCCCGCATATTCTGAGTCTCGGTTTTGAGGGTGGCCTGGCATCAGGGCTGGTCGAGGGACTTGCGAGCGAAGGCATCTATGTCGCGGCGCGTCTCAATCGTATGCGCGTCTCGCCCCATGTCTTCAACGACGAGCTTGACGCCGACCGCTTCGTTGCGGCGTTGGCCCGGCGGCTCCGGGACTGACGCCCTTTTTCTGGGGCCGGCCCGTGGGAGCAACCATGCTGCGATGCGAGATTGCTTGCCGCGCGAGGGGAAACGGAACCCACAAGCTCCGCCGCGATTAACCCAGTGGATTGAACCTTGAGCCGGGGGTCGCGACCAATAGAGGCGACCTCGAGGAGGCTGCTATGACCCACTGGCACGATTCAATGGTGGACAGGCCTGAAACGGATGGTCCGGCGTACGCGGCGGGATGGACCGTGTCGGGCCTCGCGGTCCTCGGCGCCATCGTCGCAGTTTGGGTGTTCGGAATTTAAGTCGGGCCGATCCGGACAAAACTCACACAGCAATTCAAGCGAACCCATGCGCACGCGGCGCTTTGAGCAGCGACCGGCGAACTCGATTAGCGAAGGGTTGTGCTGATAGAGGTGGCCGCCTGAACGGGCCACCCCTGGATACAGCGCCGGGCAGCCTCAATCTCGGCTTCGGTGGCGCCATGACTTCGCGCCCACATCTCGGCGGCTTCGGCCGAGTACTTCGCGACGTAAAACCGAACCAGGGTGCAGGAAGCGCGACGAACAAGTCCCGAATGCTCGCCCGCCAGCGCCTGCGGCGCCCATGCCAAAACAACCGCGGCGAGCATAATCCGCCTGATAGAGATCACTGCCGTCCCCTCCGTTCCGAGCCCAGCCTAACTAGTTCGCCGCCAAGTTGTTCCATGGGATTTTTCGCGGCTCGCAAAAGCCGGTTCCGCTAGCTCCCAAGCAAATATCGTACCGGAAGGCGGCAGGCGAGGGCCGGGTGCGGCCTACCCTGGACGGGATGGCTTTCCCTGGACTATGTTTATACTTAGGATACTAAGGGTTTTGAGCGCTTCCCTGTGCAGGCGACATGACCCTGTACCTGAGAGGAGAAGCGAGCATGCTGAGCGCTGCGGAAAACGAAATACTCTGCCGTGTCGAGGGTGAGGCTCCGATGGGGCGTTTGATGCGGCGTCACTGGGTGCCCGCGCTGCTGTCGGAACAGGTTTCCAGGCCCGACGGGGCGCCGGTGCGGGTTCAGCTGTTCGGCGAGAAGCTCGTCGCGTTTCGCGACAGCAACGGAAAGCTCGGCCTGCTCGGCGAGTCCTGTCCACATCGCAAGGCATCGCTCGCGTTCGGACGCAACGAAGAGTGCGGCCTGCGTTGCCTCTACCACGGCTGGAAGTTCGACACCGACGGTAACGTCATCGACATGCCCTCGGAGCCGAAGGCAAGCGCGCTTCCCGAAAAGGCAAAGCATCTTTCATACCCGACGCGCGAAGCCGGCGGATTCGTATGGACCTATATGGGACCGCAGGACACGATGCCGGAATTCGAGGCGCCACCCTGGGCGCCTCATACCGAGGCAAGGGTGGCGATCGCGAAGGTCGAGCTTCCATGTAACTGGGCGCAGATCATGGAAGGACAGATCGACTCGGCGCATTCTTCCACGCTGCACTCTTCCGACATGCGGCCCGCCAAGGGCGAAGCAACGGCAAAGGGAGATCACTGGGTCCGTCCTTCGACCGACAAGAACCCGCGCATTCAGGTTCAGCTGACCAATTACGGCATGCGATATGCCGCGATCCGGCGCCCGATCGTGAATGCGAACTCGCACGACTATGTTCGTATCACCACGCTGGTCGCTCCATTCACGGCGCTGATTCCTCCCAACAGTTCCTACAACGTGGCGAGCGTGATCGTGCCGCGCAGCGATACTTCAAGCTATTTTCACTTCATCGCCTGGGCCGAGGGCGAACAGGCCGGTATCGATACCGACGCGTGGCGAAAGTTCTGCGTGCTGGTCGTAGGCGAGGATGTCGATTCCCAGTTCCGTCCGATCAAGCGCCACGCCGACAATGATTATCTTCAAGACCGCGCGTCGATGGAGAATGGCAGTTTCACAGGCATCCCTGGAATTCCCAACCAGGACATCGCGATGTGGGAATCGATGGGGGCGATCGCGGATCGATCCCAGGAGCGCCTCGGCGCGAGCGACATCGCCATCGTTCAGTTCCGCCGCCTGATGATCGACGCCGTCAAGGTTTTCGAAGATGAGGGCCGGGTGATCGGCCACGTCGCGCCAAGGCTTCCCCAGGCGAAGTTGCGCTCCTACCAGGGCGTGGTTGAAAAGTCGGTTCCCTGGCGGACGCTCGGCGCCTCGGACGAGGAGGTGAAGGTTCTCACCGGGCTCGAGGAGGATGAGACCGATAAGGAAATGGCGGGCGCGGCGGCGTAGCGCCCGCGGCAATAAGATACTAAAGAGTATAAAATCGCCGGGGGAGGATCTATGGGCGTCCGTATCATTGTTGTTGTCGCCGCGCTGCTGCAATGCGTGACGTTTGCCAACGCCGCCGACACCCAAGACATCAACGTGATACTGCCGCTTACGGGTGGGGGCGCGTTCCTCGGCAAATCAGAACAGCAGGCGCTTTCGCAATACGAGAAGGTGGTCAATTCGACCGGCGGCATCCACGGCAAGCCGCTCAGATTTGTCTTCCACGATGACCAGAGTTCTCCCCCAGCTTGCCGTTCAGCTCGCCAACCAGGTCAAGGCCACCAATCCGCCGGTCATTCTGGGCTCGGCGCTGGTTGCGCTGTGCAACGCGATGGCGCCGCTGATGAAAGAGGGGCCGCTTCTCTACTGCTTCTCGCCCGGGATTACGCCGGTCAGTGGAAGTTTCGTTTACAGTTCGAGCATTTCGACCAAGGAGCTGGCAGGCGCGCTCTTGAGGTATTTCGGCCGCAAGGGCTGGAAGAAGGTGGCGCTGATCACATCGACCGACGCGACAGGGCAGGACGCCAACCGGAATTTCAAGTCGCTGGTTGGAAGCGAAGGCCACAAGGACGTGGAACTGATCGCGGAAGCGCAGTTGAACCCGACGGACGTCAGTGCTTCCGCGCAGATTCAGCGATTGAAGGGAGCTGGTCCCGATGTCTTGGTGGCCTGGTCCACCGGTGGGCCGATCGGCACCATCTTCAAGGCGGTGCGCGACGCGGGTCTGGAGGTGCCGGTTGCGACCACCAACGGCAACATGACCTATGCGCAGATGACGCAATATGCGGCGTTTCTGCCCAAGGAGCTGTACATACCGGCTGCGGATTTTCTTAAATCCTCGCGTCCCGTCCAGCCCACCGAGGCATCCGTTGCAAGGGAATCTTTCTTCAAGGCGTTCGAAGGGACGGACATCAAGCCGGATGGGCCGTCGACCTATGCCTGGGATCCGGCCCTTCTCGTGGTCGAGGGCTTACGGAAACTCAAACCCGATGCAACGGCGGAAGACCTGCGCGCCTACTTACGCGAACTGAAGGGGTTTGCCGGCGTCAACGGCACTTATGATTTCAAGGCGGTGCCCAATCGCGGGCTCGACGAATCGAACGTCGTTGTCACGCGCTGGGACCCTGCCGCACAAACCTGGGCAGTGGTAAGCGATCCGCTCGGCATTCCCCGCGCAGAGGGAATCGGACGGTAACCATTAGTGGAGTGGATTTGACATTCGCTACCCTCCCAACCACACACTCGCAATGCGAATGTCAAATCCAAAGCTCCACTAAAGACATATATTTGCTAGTGGTCCCTTTGATTCTAACATTCGCAAAGGTGCCTACCAAACCAGGATGCGAATGTTAGAATCGGACCACTAGTGCTGGAGTTCCTGCAGATCTGTATCGGCGGGCTGGTCGTAGGCAGCATATACGCCGCGATTGCGCTTGGGTTCTCGCTTGTCTACCGGGTGACCGGCGCGATCAATCTTTCGCAGGGCGGCTTTGCCATCGTCGCCGCGATGATCGGCTACACGCTGGGCGTTGCATGGGGCTGGCCGCTGTGGCTCGCGATCCCTTCCGCGGTCGCAGCGACGGTGGGAATTGGGGTCGCTATCGGCGCCTTCACCTTCGTGCCCGCGCTCGAACGGCTGTCGAATGCGAATGTCCTGATGCTGACCGCCGGGCTCTTGACCATGATCGAGGGCGTCGCGCTGGTGGTGTGGGGCAGCCAGCCCTACGCCATGCCGCCGTTCTCGGGCGAGGCGCCATTGGAGTTCGGCCCGATCCGGGTGCCGACCCAGGCCTTTTGGGTACTCGGGTCAACGGCAGTTTGCATCACCGCGCTTTGGTGGCTGGTCGCAAAGACAAAACTCGGCAAGGGATTGCGCGCTTGCGCCGAAAATCCCGCAGCCGCCAGTCTGATGGGAATCAACGTCCCGCGGATGACGCTTTTGAGCTTTGCTCTGGCAACATTGATCGCCGCGATCGCCGGCGTCATTGTTGCGCCCACCACTTCGCTGCAATTCGATACCGGTCGCCTGTTCACGATTTCGGGCTTTGTGGCGGCCGCGATCGGCGGCATCGCGTCCTTTCCCGGGGCGATCATTGGGGGACTTTTTCTGGGGCTCGTGACCCAATTGGCCACCGCCTACATTTCCTCGCTGTTCTCGACCGCGATTGCGCTTCTCATTCTCCTCGCGGTGCTGATCTGGCGTCCTCACGGCCTTGTCCAGGCAGTCGTTGGCAAACGCCAGGACACCCGCGACGAAGTGAAAGCCGTGGCGCACGCCGCCAAACTGCCGGCGAGCCTTGCCTGGCCTTTGGCTGCGCTCGCCTTGGTGACAGCCGCGCACATTCCCGTCGTGGTGACCGATAACGGCATCCTCAGCGGACTTGTCATCGCAGGCATCCTGTTCATGACGCTGATGGGTCTCGACGTCCTCATGGGCTATGCCGGGCAGGTCAGCCTCGGCCAGGCCGGCTTCATGGCGATCGGCGGCTACACGTCGGGCTATCTGTCGATCAATTACGAACTTGCGCCACTGCTTGCGATTGTCGCAGGCATCGGCGTCTCGCTGGCCTGTGCGCTGGTCCTTTCCGTGGTGACGCTTCGCCTCCGGGGTCTCTATCTGGCGCTGGCGACGCTGGCGTTTGGGCTGCTGATTGATTCCTGCGCGGTCGGATTTCTCGATATTACCGGTGGCCCGTCCGGACTCGTGGGCATCCCGTCGTTTTCCGTCGCAGGGTTTGAATTCGCAACGCCCCGCGCGATGTTTTACGTGGTGTTTGCGCTCGATGCGATCATCTTCGTTGCGCTGACGGGTGCGATGCGCTCGGGATTTGGGCGGGCGCTCAAGGCGATCCGTTCCGACCAGATGGCGGCAGCCGCGCTCGGCATCAACACGGTTCGCTACAAGCTGGCCGCCTTCATGATCAGCGTGACGCTGGCTTCGCTCTCGGGAAGCATGTACGCGTTTTTCTTCAATTTCCTGTCGCCGGAAATGGTCGGGACCGGACGGTCGCTCGAACTTGTCGCGATGCTGATCGTCGGCGGCGAAAGCACGCTGCTCGGCGGATTGTTCGGCGCGCTGCTGCTGACGCTGTTGCCGACGGTGTTTCAACCGCTCGCGATCTACAAGACCTTCGCCTCGGGCGCTCTCTTGGTCGCGAGCTTCCTGTATCTTCCGCAAGGCCTCTACGGCGCGGTCGTTCAATGGGCGATCCGGCTGGTGGGCTCACCGCGCGAGGCTAAGGAGAGCACATCTGAAACGTCGGCGAGGGCGCTATGACGGCTTTGAACGCTCAGTCTGAGGCGTCGATCGGTGAAAACTCCGTGCTGAGCGTGCGCCACCTCACCAAGAGTTTTGGGGGCCTCAAGGCCATCGACGACGTGACCTTCGACGTCGCGCCGCATCAGGTGACCGCGATGATCGGCCCGAACGGCGCCGGCAAAACCACCGTCTTCAATCTGGTCACCAACATCCTGTCCAAGGATGCGGGGCAGGTGCTGTTCCTGGGGCGCGATCTTGCCGGGATGTCGCCCGTGAAGATCGCCGATATGGGGCTGATACGCACGTTCCAGTCGGCGCGGGTTTTTCCCGGCATGACGGCGATCGAGAACGTGATGGTCGGCGGACACCGGCTCGCATCACACTCCGGCGCAAGTGAGATGCTCTGGCTGAAGGCTTCGAGAAACGAAGAACGCCGCGTTCTCGGCCGCGCCGAACAGATGCTGGAGCTGGTTGGGCTAGCGCCGTTCAAGCACACCCACGCCACGGAATTGCCGATGGGCGCGCAAAAACTGCTCGAAGTCATCCGCGCCCTGATGGCGCAGCCAAAGCTTCTGTGCCTCGACGAGCCCGCGGCAGGATTGAACGATACCGAAACGCAGGAACTGGCGAATTTACTTCGCGCGATCCGAACCCTTGGAATTCCGGTTCTGATCGTCGAGCACAATATGTCGCTGGTGATGAATGTGGCCGATCATGTCGTCGTGATGGATTCTGGCGCCATCATTGCCGCGGGAGCGCCGAGCGAGATTCAAAAGAACAGCCGCGTGATCGAGGCCTATCTCGGAGGCGAGAACCATGCCGCTTCTTGAACTCAAGTCCGTCTCTGTCGGATACGGGCACAATCGCGTTTTGCATAACGTCGACCTGGCGCTTGAACGTGGGGAGATCGTAACCCTGTTAGGGGCCAACGGCGCCGGAAAATCGACTTTGGTGAAGTCGATCTCTGGGCTTCTCCGTACTGAGGCCGGGAACATTGTGCTGGATGGCGAGCCGATCGAAGCGCTGTCTGCTGCCGAGCGCTTGCGCCACGGCATTGCTCACATTCCCGAAGGCAGGCAGATTTTCGCTGGGATGACGGTCGCCGAGAATCTCGAGCTTGGCGCGTACGCCTCGTCCGAAGCAGATCATGCCGAGCGGCTTGAATCTGTCTTCGCGCTGTTTCCGGTCCTTCGCGAGCGGATGAGGGATATCGCGGGTAATTTCTCAGGCGGACAACAACAGATGCTGGCGATCGCACGGGGTCTGATGTCGAAGCCAAGGCTTCTGCTGCTCGACGAGCCGTCGCTTGGCATAGCGCCGCTTCTGGTTGCCGAAATCTTCCGCCTTATCGTCGGCCTGCGCGCGCAAGGGATCACCATTCTGCTCGCGGAGCAGAATGCGCGCCAGGCACTGTCGATCGCCGATCGAGGATATGTGTTCGAAAACGGCAAGATCACGCTTTCGGGATCCTCGAAGGATTTGCAGAACTCTCCGGAAATCGCGGAGCGGTATCTCGGAATGGGAGGCACCACCGAAGTGTCGGGAGCCGCGAGTGCGGCGCTCGCCGGCAAGCTCAGGACGGCTTTGTTTCCAGCCGCCGTGTAAACCGGCCATGGATAGGAGAAGACGATGGCACTCATCCGCATCGAGCCGAAGAAGGACCCTTCCACCGATCTCTATTATGTCGAGATATTCCATCCGGCCGAGTCCGCCCAGCCGTTCGTGACGACCGAGCCCCGCTACAAGACGGCAGCGGCGGCCGAGAACGATCTCATCGCCATCATCGCGTCGCGCGCCAACAATCCGGTGACGAGAGGGTAGACGGGCATAGAGTGAAGGAAATCCTCTCTCTGCTGGGAGTTTGGCCGCGGCAAGGCGCAATCATATTGGGCCGTCATTCCGGGATGGTGCGTTAGCACCAGACCTCAGATGCGCAATTGCGCATCGGGGAATCTCGAGATTCTCCGGTCTGCAATTGCACGTCGTAGTTCGATGCTTTTGCATCTCTGTATCAGGCATTCTCAGCGGAGAGAATACCGCCCGATTTGAACAGAAAACCTGCGATCCCCGCTCCAATCAGCGGGGCGACGATGAACAGCCACAGCTGTCCCAGTGCAGCCGGCTTGGCGCCCATGCCGACGATCGCCGGACCGAGAGAGCGCGCCGGGTTGACCGAAACACCCGTGACGTTAATGCCAACGATATGAATCGCGACCAACGTCAGCCCGATGGCCAAGCCAGCGAATTGTGCAGCGCCACCCTTTTGCGTCACACCGAGAATGCAGACCAGGAAGAGAAAGGTCGCAACCGCCTCGAAGATGAAGGCAGAGAGCAAATTGTACTCACCGAGGTAACCCGGGCCCCAGCCATTCTGTCCAAGATCTCCAGTCCAGCCTGCCGACTTTCCGGATAGGATAATGTAAAGCACAACCGCTCCGGCAATTGCGCCCAGAACCTGCGCAACGACGTAAGAAATGAAATCACTCGACGTCATGCGACCTGCGATCAGTACTCCAAAACTCACCGCTGGATTGACGTGACAACCGGATACCGGACCGATTCCATATGCCATCGCGACAATCGACAATCCGAACGCGAACGCAATCCCGAGTACGTCGATAGCGGTCGGGCCCGTTCCCATTCCGGCGATGACTGCCGCGCCACATCCGAAAAAAACCAGCGTAAACGTCCCAACAAATTCCGCGGTTGGTTTTTTCATATGCGTTTCCTCCGTTTGAAAGCGGATCAATTGCAGACCCTACAGCGGCTCGGCGTCGTCCGCACCGGAGAAAATGCATCAACACACCTTTGATGTTGATATGGTCCAATATGCCTGCATGGCTTTGGCTCGGGACGCAAAAACGCCCAACTCGGGTCTCCACGATGTCGAGGTAGATTCAAACCTGGTACTGCAGCTCGACCTGTCGCCCGCTTTCGGCAGATGCGAGAATCGTAAGACAAATCTCCAGCGTTGCGAGCCCCCATTCTCCGGAATGAAGCGGCGGCCGGCCCAAAACCACCGCGTCGTAGAGCTCGTCGACGACCTCGCTGCGCGGAATCTGTGGCGGAGGCAGTTCCTCGACGCGGCGCACTTCGTCGCCATAGACGACGACGCTTTGAGGGAGGGGGCGGAGATCGGCGCGCTCGCAACTCACCACGACCAGTCCGAAATGATTATGGGCAGCATCCGTCTCCCGGTGAAAGGCGTCACGGCCGGCCGGCCCATAGGCGCGCCGGTTTTTCATTTCAATTTCTTCCACCGCCGTCTTCGCGTTCCGCAGCATCTGCCGGGCGCGCCCGTAAGAATTGTCACCGTCGCGTTTTTGACCCAGCTCGCCCCACCATCCCTGAAACTCGTCGGTATCAAAACGCCCATAGCCGCTATACGTTAGCGAGGCGAAGCTGCCGTCTTCGAACTTGATCTGGGCGTTGTAGGCGCCCTCGGTGGCGCGCGCCGGATCCCAATTGCCGGTGAAGGCCCGGACCGATTTTGCTTTTGCGCCCGCAAGCAACCGGACGATGTCGACCTGATGGGCGGCCTGACTGAACACCACGCCGCCACCGGCCTTGGTGTCGAGCTCTTCCGGGCGGCGCGGCCGGTACAGAAAGTCGGTGAAGTTCAACGCATTGATCATGCGCACGCGCCCGTAGGCGCCGCTCCGGATCATTTCTCGGGTGCGCAAATAGGGGAGGTCATAGCTGTGGCTGTGGCCGACCAGGAGCTGGACGCCGGCTTGCCGGGCGGCCTCAATCATTTCCCGGCAATCTTCGACCGTCAGCGCCACCGGCTTTTCGACAAGCACGTGCTTTCGTTGCGCGGCGGCGAGCTTGACGTGATCGACATGAAACTGGTGCGGCGAGGCGACATAGACGGCCTGGACTTCCGGATCGGCGCACAGCGCGTCCGCCCTTTCGTAAACCGTCGCACCAAATTCTTCAGCGAAACGCTCGCGTGCGTCGGAACGCGGATCGCTGGCCGCGACCATCGCGATATGCGGATGTGAGGCGAAGGTCGGCAGCATGAGGGTAAAGGCGCGTCCCAGGCCGATGATACCAAGCTTTAGCCGTTCGCTCATGATGTTTTTCTGTTGTCTAGATATCCAGTGTCAGCGCCGGTGATTTGGCGCGCGACACGCAAATCATGATCTCGCTTTTCTTTTCCTTGTCCGACAGCACCAGATCGCGATGGTCGGGCTCGCCCTCGGTAAAGCGGGTGCGGCAAGTCCCACAGGTGCCGCTTTCGCACGAACTTGCCAAGACGTGGCCATGTTGGCGGAGCGCATCCAGAATGGAAACAGCGGCAGCAACCTCATAACGCTTTCCGCTCTTGGCGAGTTTGACCTCGAAGGGCTTGTCGTCGGCACGCGGCGCGGATGCCCCGACGAAATCCTCAAAGTGCACGGCAGAATCCGGCCAGTGGCCGGTCATATCGCGGACGGAGTCCATCAGACCGCGCGGACCGCAACAATAAAGGTGAGCGCCGCGCTGTTCTTCCAGCACCGGCCAGAGATCGTAGGCCTGCTCGGGATCGCCGTTATCATGATGGAGGATGACCTTTCCGGCCAACTCGCCCGCGCTGAACTCTTCCCGAAAGGCCATCGCCTCCGGCGTTCGGGTGAAATAGTAGAGTTTGAAGTTTGGCTTGCCGTGACGGATGCAATGACGGATCATCGCCCGGATCGGCGTGATGCCGATGCCGCCGGCGATGAAGATGAAACTCTTGGGCTCCGAGGCCGACATCTCGAATTCATTGGCCGGCGGCTCGAGGGTGACCTTATCGCCTTCTCTGATGTCCTCGGTGAAGCTCAATGATCCGCCACGGCCCGAGGCCTCCCGCTTGACGGCGATGAGATAGTGATCGCGCTCGTCGGGGTCATTGCAGAGCGAGTAGCGGCGCTTCTGGCCCGAGGGGGCGGTCACCGTGACATGGGAACCCGGCGTGAAGGGTGGCAGCTCGGCGCCGGTCGGCGAGCGCAGCTCAAACAGGAACACGCCATCGGCGATTTCCGACTTTTGCCGGACCGTCAGCACCATCTCCCGGGCGTCGGGATCGAGACTCATTTCACCCTCATGGCAGCAATTCGGGCTTAATACTTAGCTTGCTAAGCGATAGCACAACCCGCGCCGCCTGCGAAGGCGGCGCGTTTCCTAACGCTCCGATGGAGCAGGGATGCCTGATGCCGTTTGCCTGTGGCAGGCGAATGTGCAATCACGGATTCTGCGGCGAACAACGAGGGCGCCATTGGCCACGAGGAAACAAGTCGGAACCGGCAAGGTCCAGCCGCGCGGCAAGACCGCCGGCAATGATGCCGATTTTCCGTTTGCGGAGAGCGTCGGCTACCAGATCCGCTCGACCCATCGGGCCTTGCAACGCTTCCTTCAGTTGAAGATCGAGCCTCACGGCGTCACGCTCGGCATGTGGTACTTCCTCCGGGCGCTGTGGAATGAGGATGGGCTCAACCAGCGCGAGCTCTCCCGTCGCGTCGGCACCATGGAGCCGACCACGCTGAGCGCCATCCTGAACATGGAAAAAAAGGGGCTGGTCCGCCGGGTACAGAACAAGAAGGACCGCCGCAAATGGCACGTTCATCTCACCCCCAAGGGACGCGCGCTGAAAGCCGAGCTGATCCCGCTCGCCAGGGAGGTGGTGGACACCGCCGTCCAAAGCCTTTCCCGGAAGGAGGTCAAGCAATTGCTTGAGGGCTTGGCCGAGGTGCAAAAGAACCTGCATGCCACGGTCTCGCAGTTCGACGAGATCAGCTCCAGGACGGTCGAATAGCCGCCGCGGCAGCTTTGAAGTTTCCAGTCGGGATTTTGCCTGCCGAGATTATGTGCAACAGCATTGCCTTTTGACGAAAACTTTAATCCCATGAAAAAGTCGGACCGATCTATATGCCGCACCGCAATCTCGCTGGCGAACGGCTAGCGACCGGCCTCAGGCCTGATCTGCGCGCGAAGGGGATAAAGCGTTTTCAAGCGAAGTGGATACCGGTTCGCGTAAAGAAAACGCGTCAAAATAAAAGATTAGAGCCTCGGTTCTGAATTAATCAGAACCGACTGGGCTCTAGGCAACGGTTTGTCTCGCCGCTATGGTTCCCCCCAATGGAGGAAAGCATATGGCAAAACTCAACATCAACGGAACGGTAAGGGAAGTTTCGGCGGAGGCCGACACGCCCCTTCTCTGGGTCATTCGTGAGCATGTCGGCCTGACCGGCACGAAATATGGGTGCGGCATCGCCCAGTGCGGGGCCTGCTCGGTGCACGTCAATGGCGAGGTGCAGCGTTCGTGCTCGATCCCCGTCGGGGATGTCAAGGAAACTGACCTGATCGTGACCATCGAGGGGCTATCGGTCGGCGCGTCGCACCCGGTGCAAAAAGCCTGGGCCTCCGTCGATGTTCCGCAATGTGGCTATTGCCAGTCCGGGCAGATCATGGCCGCCGCGGCGCTGCTCAAGAAAAACCCCAAGCCGACCGATAAGGACATCGATGAGGCGATGACCAATATTTGCCGCTGCGGCACCTATCAGCGCATCCGCGAGGCTGTGCATGTGGCGGCTGGCGTCGGTACCACCGGCCGGTCGGGAGGTTAGCCATGAACAAAATGGTCTTGAACAATACGGTCTTGAATAATGCGGTCTTGGAAAAGAACGCAGAACTCTCGCGACGCACGTTCATCGTCGGCTCGGCAGCGGTCGCGGGCGGCGGTCTGGCGCTCGGGTTAAACGTGCCGTTCGGCATTGAAGAAGCGCAGGCGCAAAGCGCGCCGGCAGCGACCGAAGTCAACATCTGGGTCGCGATCAAGCCGGACGACACCTGCGTGATCCGCGTCGCGCGCTCGGAAATGGGGCAGGGGACAATTACGGGACTGGCCCAGCTGGTGGCGGAAGAACTCGAGTGCGACTGGAGCAAGGTGACGACCGAAGGCATCACGCCTGGCCGCAACCTCGCCAGCAAACGCGCCTGGGGTGAAATGGGCACCGGCGGCAGCCGCGGCATCCGCACCTCGCAGGACTATGTCCGGCGCGGTGGCGCGGTGGCGCGCATGATGCTGATGCAAGCCGCGGCCGACCAGTGGAATGTTCCCGTCGCCGAGCTGACTGTGTCCAACGGCGTCATCACCCATGCGGCGAGCAAGCGCTCGATCCGTTATGGCGAGGTTGCCGCCGCGGCCGCCAAGCTGACGCCGCCGGACGCCAAGTCGATCAAGCTGAAGGATCCCAAGGACTGGAAGATCGCCGGCAAGCCGCTCAAGCGACTCGATACCGCCGACAAACTCGATGGCAGCAAGATCTTCGCCATCGATCTGAAACTGCCCGGAATGCTCTGCGCGGCCATCAAGGACTGCCCGGTATTCGGCGGCAAGCTCAAGAGTTACGACGAGAGTAAAGTCGCCGGCATGCCCGGCGTGAAGAAGGTGGTGCGGGTCAAGGACACCGGCGTCGCGGTCGTCGCCGATACCTGGTGGCGCGCCAAAAAAGCGCTCGAAGCGCTCCCGATCGTCTGGGATGAGGGACCGAACACTTCGCAATCAAGCGCCACGATTGCTGAAATGCTCAAGGAGGGTCTCACGGCCACCGCCACCAATGGCGAGCGGAAGAACGGCGATGCGTTAAAGGCGATCGGCGAAGCTGCAAAGAAGGTGGAAGCGGTTTACGCCACACCCTTCCTCGCCCACGCGCCGATGGAAATGATGAACTGCACGGTCAAGCTTTCGGCCGACCGGGCCGATGCCTGGACTGCCACGCAAAACCTGGAGGCGTCGCTGGCGGCCTTGTCGGAAGCCTCAGGCATTCCGTTGGAAAAATGCGAAGTCCATCGCCATGACCTCGGCGGCGGCTTTGGCCGGCGCGGCGGCACGCAGGACTATGTCCACCAGGCGGTCGAGATCGCCAAAGCCTTCCCCGACACTCCGGTCAAGATGATCTGGAGTCGCGAGGAAGATCAGGCCCATGATTTCTACCGGCCCATCTCGCAATGCAAGATGTCGGCCGGGTTGGACGCCGCGGGCAATCTCACGGGCTTGCACGTTCGCGTCTCCGGTCAATCGATCAATTCGATGCTCAACCCGAAGGGCATTGTCGATGGCAAGGACATGCGTCAGCTCCAGGGCTATTACGATACGCCCGGCGATGCGCAGCTTGGCTACGACGTGCCCAATTTGCTGATCGAGTACGCGATGCGCAACTCGCACGTTCCGGTCGGGCCGTGGCGCGGGGTGAACACCAACCAGAACGCCGTCTACATGGAATGCTTCATGGAAGAGGTGGCGAAAGCGGCGGGCAAGGACTCGCTCGAATTTCGTCGCGCGCTCATGAAGAATCATCCCAAGCATCTCGCCGTGCTCAATGCCGCGGCCGAGAAGGGCGACTGGGGCAAGCCGCTGCCGGCAGGCGTCCATCGCGGTATCGCGCAGTTCATGGGTTACGGCAGCTATTCGGCGGCGGTCGCCGAAGTCTCGGTGAGCCCGCAAGGCAAGCTGAAAGTTCATCGTATGGTGCTGGCGGTCAATTCCGGCCATGCGGTCAATCCCGGACAGATCGAAGCCCAGGTGCAGGGATCGGTGGCGTTCGGTCTCACCGCCACGCTTTACGGCGAAATGCCAGTGGAGAATGGCCGCGTGACCAACCTCAACTTCGACACCTACGAGATCATGCGCCTTGCCGAGATGCCGAAGGTCGAGGTGGCGATCGTGCCGACCTACGACTTCTGGGGTGGCATCGGGGAGCCGACCATCTGCGTCGTGGCGCCGGCTGTGCTGAACGCCATTTATGCGGCCACCGGAAAACCGGTCCGCAGCCTGCCGCTCAAGAATGTCAAGCTGGCGTAACGCAGGCCGCAAGGCTCCGCGTTAGCGCAGAAAAGTCTTCGCCCGCGCGCTCCGAATGGAAACGCGCGGGCGTATTTTCATCAGTCACGTTCGCGAATGATGGTTTTGCTTTCAACGCCGTCGCCACGGTGCTTCCTGATGACGGTGGTTCGCTCGCTCGGCTCGCGCTCCCTGATCACAGTACGCTCGCGGACCCGATCGCGGTCGTAGTCGCGATGGCTCTCGCCAACGGTGACGCCGGCGCCAACCGGGCCGACCCGGACGCCAATATCCTCAGCCATGGCCGGCGCCGCCAGGGCGCCGATGGTTGCGGCAGCAAACAAGAACTTCTTCATTTCGTGCTCCTTGCAGTGCAATGGGAGTCAACGTCACGGGCACCCCGGCGTTCCCGCGGGATTCGCACAAAAGAGCCGCAGATTTTCGAACTTGTTCCAAAGTCAAACACCGAGGCGCGCAAGCCGTTACAATCCAAAGCGGCGGACCGCGGATACACGCAACTGTTTTCGCACCGCCATACTTGAACCACCACGGTGTGGAACAGGAGGCTAAGGCACTGCCTGTGCTCCGCCCATCTCCTTGCGAAAGTCGGAAGCGTTGAATGAGTCGCCATGTCGAGCGTGTGCTGGGAGAAATCGGCCAATCTTTGCGACCGATGAGCGAAGCGCCGCGGGACGGGCGGGGCATTCTGGCAAAGTCGGACGCGGGTTTTGTCATTTGCCATTGGGATGCCGATCCCGCCAGGCTCGCCGGACCCGCTTGGGTCGAAGTACATGATGCGGAGCGCGGGTATCTCGACAGCCAGTTTGCCGGCTGGCTCGATCCGGCCGGTCTGAAACTCTGGGACTATGCGACGCTCGCCGATCTCCTGATCGCTTATATCGACGACGCCCGAGCCCGCGGCGATGCAGAGGCGCTGGCGATTTTGGAGCGCCGCGCCAAGGCGGATTGAAAATCCTGCATGACGCTCCGTTCAAGAGGAGGGCGGCGCAGGTATCAGCCCATAGCGCAGCATCGTTTCCTTCATCTTCGCAGGGTCAGGTGCACCCGCCACCAACAGCTTCGCGATGTCCTTGAAATATTGGGGCCCCAGCACTCCGGGGCTCAGGGTGCAAAGGCAAGTCGACGGTTCGGCGGTACGATTGGTGAACCAGTGGACGATACCGCGTTTGATGAAAACCGTTTCCCCCGGACCGACGTCGATATCCTTGCCATCAACGCGGAAGGTTGTCGTGCCGGTGAGACCGTAAACCGTCTCGTCCCAACGATCATGGTAGTGCGGTATGGGCATTCGCGCATTCGGTTGCACAGTCATTTCGAACATATCGATGCTGCCATCGGTAGTGTCCTTGCTCTGCAGAAAATTCAGCTTGAGGGCCCCGAGGTCGATGGTTTCAGACATGCGATTGCTCTCCGCGTGACGCCGCTTTGGCGACGACGCGGAACCATAACGCCTTCCGAGCGCCGTGCGAAGGCGGATAGAAATTCCGCAACGCCGTTGTCGCCGCAATCGCGGTTTGCGCGGGAACCGAAGGGCGGCAAGCACGGTGGGCAAAAGGGTATGCTGAAGTCTCCCGACCGGTCCCGCTCCGACGACCAACGCGTTGTGCGCCAGCGAGGCGAGGAACAGCCGCGCGACAAGGGCCGCGCCCAGCGCGTCAGCCGCCAGGACAAAGGCGGCGATCCTCCAGGCCACAAGCCAGGACATTAACGGCCGAGGGGATTTCGCCTGATAGATGTTCCAGTAGACCGCAACGGGAAGATCGCGGCGCGCGCCAGAGACCAATCAACGCGGTGCGGAAAATGACAGCCGTCCGGGCTCGGTCACTGCGGGACCTTTTGTCTCCACGGCGGTCGGCGGCGTGTCGTCATCGAGGAATTTATCGAGAATGGCCTGGATCGTGAACTTGACGTGGTCCGGACCGCGGTCGCTGAGGTCGTTGTGCTGGTAGCTGGTTTTGATCAGCGTAATGCCGGCCTTCCGGCACATGTCGTCGTCGGGAACGACGCCGGGATCGGCCTTGAAGACGGGATCCCGGGAGCGAACCGAGAGGATCTTGAACTTGCCTTCGGTGATGAAGGGAACCCGCAGATTGTCGAGCGTCACGACTTTCTGGATCAGATCGGGATGGTGCTTGGCAAAGTACATCGAGATATCGCCGCCGTTGGAATGTCCCACCAGGGTCAGATGGCGGTAGTCCGAATTTGGCTGGATTTTCCTCAGTTCGTCGATGGCGAACATGATGTTGGCGGTGCCGCGATCATATTGCGGCTGGCGGCCGGCATATTCCTCTCCGACTTTCGTCACCATCGGCTCGTCGGTTTCGAGATCATGCTGGATGCTCACGACCATGTAGCCGCGCACGGCCAGAAGGTTTGCCAGAAAAGAGTATTCGGTGAACTTGACCGTGTTGCCGTGGTTGAGGATCGCTACCGGCAGCGTGATCATTGCAGCCGTCGCTTGCATTTCGCGGTCGCGCCGAACCGCGATGTCGACGGCGACCGGACGGTTGCGCTGCGGATCGTGGAAAGTGAGCGTTTTGTGGTGAATCGCCCATTTGCTGGCGGTGAAATAGGCGACGGTCGCCAGCGCGCCAAGCGAAAGCAGGATGCCTATTCCGCGTTTCATCGTCCCCTCTCGGCCTTTCCGGAAAGCTTGCCATGCATTTCATGAAATTTCTGTCACAACGGCGTGACAGGAAGCCAAGGCGCGGTGAATCAGGCACTTGATTGTTGCACCGCCGCGCGCGTAGCGACTGCACATCCTTCGACAGACAGGTTATGGTAGCCCGGTGGAGGCGGAAAAGTCTGCCTTGTTTCAATGATGGGGGATATCGATGAACCTTGATCGCGTCAGCAAATATTGGCCGGAAGCGCTAAGCATCGTCCGTATCGTGGTCGGACTGTTGTTTCTTGAGCACGGCACGGCGAAACTGTTGGGCTTTCCGCATACGACGATGGCTCAGCCTGACATGGGCACCCTGCTGTGGTTTCAGGGGGTGATCGAACTGGTCGGGGGCGCACTGTTCGCGATTGGCTTCTTTAGCCGCCCCGTTGCGTTCATTCTGGCCGGCGACATGGCTTTCGCCTACTTCATGGCCCATGCGCCGAAAGGCCTCTACCCCATTATCAACGGCGGCGACGCTGCTATCCTCTATTGCTTCATTTTCCTGCTGTTCTTCGTGACCGGACCAGGACGCTGGGCGGTCAACGAAACGACGACAGCAAAGTAAACGAGGTTACCAATCGGGGAATCAGGATCCGTGGGGCGCGCGAAATGCGTGCGCGCCCCACAGTTTTCTGCGTTCTGTCGGAACCGAGCCGAGCGGTGTTTCGAATCCGCAGGGAGGACGGGCTCAAGTCGAGCGCAGCTGCATCTGATCCAGCACCGCGCGGCCCAACAGGCCGTACGGGTTCGCGAACGTCTCCATCATCTCGAAGTGGTTGTAGTTCTCGTTGACAAAATACTGCACGGGCTTGTCGGCGGCCTTGAGTGCCGCGGCAAAATCGCGGGTCTGACGCTGAAATTCGGGGGTCTCGTAGGTGCCGTGGGCGAGCACCAGGGGCGTATTGATCCGTGCCAGGTGCCGCTGGGTAGAGAGACGCTCTTCGATCTCGTCGGTGAAGCGGACATATTTCGAGCGCGCCGAAAGGCGCACCGGCTTGAGATCGTACATGCCGCTCGAGAGCACCGCGCCCTTGATGACGTTATCGGGCAGTTCGAAATCCGCCCGCCATGGCGTGAGCAGCGCAACCCCCGCCAGATGCGCGCCTGAGGAGAATCCGGACAAATACACGCGCTCGGCGTCGCCTCCGAAACTTTGCGCGTTGCGCACGGTCCAGGCGATGGCGCGCCTGACATGCTCGGCCATCGGCATCAGATCGCCATTGGTCTCGTCCACCGAAATGAAGTCGGGGACAACGTAATGCGCGCCGGCGTTCATCAGCATTTCGGCGGGAAAGCCATACTCGGTCGCCGGCCGCTGGCGCCAGGCCCCGCCGTGAATGTGGATGTGGATCGGCGCATTCGGCCGCTTGGTGGAATAGACTTCGAGCCGCTCGATCGCGGTCGCCCCGTAATTGAAGCGTTTGGGTTCGCCGAGGCGCGCGCGCATCGCATTGCTGTTGGACTCGTAGCGCTTGACGATCTGCTGGAGGTTCGGCGCGTATTTGGACTGGTCATACGCGTCATCGAGCTCCTTCTGATCCACGTTGAGCCAGACCGGCGGTCCCTTCTCCTTGGTTGCGACGGGAGATTGCTGCGCGAACGCCGCGCCGCCTCCGGCTGCGACGCCGGCTGAAATCCCTGCCAGCACGGTCCTGCGATCGAGCTTCACGGCTTCGTTCTTCCGTTCAGTCATCTCTAGGCGCCAAGCCGCGGCAGCAGCTTCAGCGCATTGCCGCGCTCGATATCCATGATTTGCGCCTCGGTGAACACGCCGGCGGCCCTTAAGCCCTTCACATGGTCGATGCCTGTGCGATAGGGAAAATCGGTGCCGAACACGATCTGCGATGGGGGGATGATCGCCGACAACGCCGACATCGCGGCCTTGTTCGAGGTCTGTGCGGTGTCGTAGTAGAAGCGCGTGAGCTCGGCTAGCGTTCCCTCGGGCACGGTGGCCTTTGCCTTCGGCTCAAGCAGCGGATGGCGGACGAAGCGCTCGACCAGGAACGGCATGGTGCCGCCGGCATGCGAGAAGATCCAGCGGATGTCGCGGAATTTCTGCGCGTTGCCGGAAAAGACGATGTCGGCGATGGTGCGGGTCGTATCCGTGCCCCATTCGACCATCCCCGGCGGTTGGGTCCGCACCAGGTTGACGCAGCAATCGGCCGTCGCCGGATGGGTGTAGACGACGACCTTGCGCCGGTTGAGTTCTTCCATGACCGGCAGGAAGGCGGGATCTCCGAGCCATTTGTCGTGATAGTTCGTCAACAGGCCGATGCCGTCGAGCTTGAGGGTGTCGAGTGCGTAAGATATTTCCTTCAGGCTGCCGTCGATGTCGGTGAGCGGAAGCATCGCGAAACCTCCGAAGCGGCCGGGATGGTCGGCGATCAGCTTCGCGGAATATTCGTTGCACTCGCGCACAAGCTTGCGCGCTGGCTCACCGGAGGTGAAATTGACACCCGGCTGGGTCACCGAGAGCATCGCGACCGCAATTCCCGCCTGGTCCATATCGGCGAGCGAGCTTTCGGGGGTCCATTTCCGCTGCGCGCCATCGCCAAAATTGTTCGCGATCGCGGCCGCGATATAGCTTGGCGGCGACAGATGATGGTGAACGTCGATACGATAGGGTTTTGCGTCGGCACTCTGCGCCAAGGCGTTCCGCGGATGGCCTAACCCGACCGCCGCCGCGGTCGCGGCACTGGTCATCCCAGCCACGAATTGACGTCGGCTCATCGCCGCGCCCGATAACGCCAGGGTGTTCCCGCAGCCGCACGCGCAGCCCCGGGATGTCAAGCGCTGTTTGCCATCTTGTTCGTTCATAGCGTCCCCTCCGACGGTCCCTTCAGGACTTCTAGGCTTGATTGGTCCGAAAAAATCCTGGGTTAGCTATGTACCGCAGATGCGGTCGCAGACAAGAGCTGGCCGATGCCCGTGCGCCGGTGATGTGGGAGCCGATCATGATCACAGTGCGCAAAAAAGCGTTGCTGATCGGGCGCCAGGTCGCCGGCTCGGGTGCGTCGGCATTTTGTATGCCAGAGGAGCCGCGCGGTGACGGGTATGTTGCGTTGCAAAGGGCGAAGAAAGGTTGTCTCTTTTTGCGCGACAAAATGCAACGGACTCACCGGCGTGACTCTGCTATGGTCCGCGCGCCGATTGGCTTCACACAGGAGTGGAGTGCATGGACAAGCTCGTTGAAATTCGCCGCCAGGAATATCTTTGCCGAGAGCGTGCGTTGCGAGATTCCGAGCGTAAGGTGTTCTGGCTCGCGGAAGCCGAAGAGTGGGAGCAGCGTGCGCTTGACGAGATTGCGTTTCACTTCAGGGAATGCAATCTCGAAAGTCCGAGTCGTTCCCTTAGTGCTCATTCCCTTAGTGCTGCCTGAACCGACAGCGTTCCAAACATTGCCGTTGCGTTAGACCGTTACTCCCCGCACGCAGCCGATGCGCGGGGTGTGATCTGCTGCGCGCGCGGATGACGAGGATAGGGGCGCCGCAATCCGCGACGCCTGGCGTCAGCGCGCGGGGAGCGTTTTCAAGCGGAGCATGCCCTCGGACTAGACCCGGGGTGGTACCGGTTCGCGTTTAAGAAAACGCGTCAAACAAAAAACTGGAGCAACGGTTCTGATTCAATCAGAAGCGTTCGCTCTAATGCCGCCGTTCCGGCTTGGTCACGGTCTGCCTGACTTCTGCGCCGCAGTCGGAGCATTCATAGATGAAGTCGATCTTGGCCATGCTCCAATGCGGCTCGACCTCTCTCACATACATCGGAAGCAAGCCGATGCAGCCGGGACAGACAACCGGGGGCGTCTCGAGGATGTCGTGATGCTGGACGTAGGCTGGCATGTCGGCTCTCCCTCGCAGCGGACGTGAACTTCAACCCCGGACACGAGCCTACCGCTGCGAATCAAAGCCCCCTCATCAACTCTTTCGAACGTTCGGGGAACAGTCACATAATCCTGGTGCGTGTGGCATTCTTGTAACATATCGGGTTCCCGGCCGGTATCATCATCGTGCTATAGGCGGCAGGGGGCCCAAAACAACAAAATCCATCACGGGGAAGGAAGTAGGGGATGACCCTCCTGCAGCAGAGCGTCCCGGGCGATCTCGGTGTGTCACAACGGTCGGGGGCGGATGCGGTGCTGCAAAGCGCCGTTCGCAAGGCTGCGCTGCGGTTCGTGCCACTTCTGACCATCGCCTACCTCTTCAATTATCTCGATCGCACCAGTCTCGGCTTCGCCGCCCTGACCATGAACCAGCAGCTTGGGCTGTCGGCGTCCCAGTTCGGTCTCGCCGCCGGCATTTTCTTTCTCGGCTATTCGCTGTTTGAAGTGCCGAGCAATCTGATGCTCTATCGCTTCGGCGCGCGGCGCTGGCTTTGCCGCATCATGATCAGTTGGGGCATCGTATCGGCGGCAACCGCATTCGTGGTCGGGCCGAACAGCTTCTACGGCCTGCGCCTCCTGCTCGGGATCACGGAGGCCGGGTTTTTTCCAGGCGTGACGTTCTTTCTCGCCGCCTGGTTTCCGGCCCAGTACCGCACGCGGATGCTGGCCTGGTTCCTGGTCGGCATTCCCTTGTCCTCGCTGGTCGGCGGGCCAGTCTGCGGCATGCTGTTGCAGATGGACGGGATCTGGGGGCTCGCCGGATGGCAATGGCTGTTTCTCCTGGTGAGCCTGCCCTGCATTCCCTTAGGCTTCCTGACGCTACGCCTGCTCTCGGATTCCCCGCAGGCGGCGAGCTGGCTTACGCCGGAGGAGCGCAACGCGCTGGACAGCGTGCTCGCCTCCGAAGTGCGGGAGCGCCCGCCGTCTTCATTGCTGGCGGCACTGAAGGACAGCCGCGTGCTGATTTGCGCCGCGATCCAGTTCGGCTTCACGCTAGGCTCCTATGGCATCGGCATCTGGCTGCCGCTGATGCTGAAGGAGTACCATTTGTCGAATTTCGCGATCGGCTGGATCGCGGCGATTCCCTACCTGTTTGCTTCGGTCGGCATGATCCTGTGGGCACGCTATGTCGACGATAAAGGCCGGCGCATCGTCAATCTGGCGGTGGCGTGCTTGTTGGGCGGTGTTGGCTTGCTGGCGCCGATCATCTCCGGTTCGGTTACCGTCGCCGTCATCGGATTCAGCGTGGCCCTGGTCGGCGTGACGTCGGCGCGGGCGATCTTCTGGACCATACCGACGCGATTCCTGACCGGGGTCGCCGCCGCAGGCGGGCTCGCCTTCATCAACAGCATCGCCACCGTCGGCGGCTTTGTCGGCCCGTCCATGATGGGCTGGCTGAAGGAATTTTCAGGGTCTTACGTGGTGGGCCTGTTGGCGGTCGCAGCCATCATGGTCGCGGCGACAGCGGCATCGATGTCGTTGAAGCTCGTGATTTCGAAGGAGTGAGGCGGTGGGGTGAGGGCAGGGAATTCCGCGCAGCCAAGCCTCCCTCACGCCGTCTCGTGCTTGCGCAGATCGCGAAAGTGATCGAACCGGCTTGCCTGCAGATCGGCGTCCGTCGCGGCGATTTCGGGAACGGCGGCCTCCGCCAGGATGTCGGCGGTGATATCCTCGACCGTGGCATCGGCGATCTCGTGAATGAAGCTGATATTGCGGTATTCGCCGGAGGCGACGCGCGAGACGACCTCGCGCCTTGTCACTTCGGGATCGACGATGGCCTCGCGCCCGCGCCGTCCATAATCGATCATCACGACGAAATACTGCATGCGCGGTTCGCTGCGCCCCTGGCCGGCCTGCCAAATCCAAGGCACACTATTTCTGAAAATCAGAAATAAGTCAACCATTAAATTCTGAAAATCAGAAATTGATCGGACGCCGCCGGCCTAGCCGCGGCCGCATCCGCGAATCAGGCCTCAGGCCGGCTCACTTGGCGGAGGCCTTCCCGTCCCTGGCTCCGCCGTGGCCTCGTGCCGCCTTGCGCGAGCGCGCCGAGGCCTTGGCGCGCAGGCGCTCGATCTGGCCCCTCGGCAAAGTGACGCAGATCTCCCCGATCCATTCCAGCTTTACGCCCGTGATCGGCTTGGCATTGAAGCTCGTGAGGTTGACGAGGGTTGCCGATTTGCCGCGTTCGATGGTCTTCAAATAGCGCTCGCCGGTCTTCAGCCGCACCGCGGCCTCTTCGCCGTAAAAGCTCGAAAGCGGGTGCCGCTGCTCGCGGTAGACCACAATAATGTCGCCATTTTCGTACTTCGGCAGCATGGAATCGCCGACTACCTCGAACGCCATGGTTTCATCGGCGATCGGGAAGGGCAGCTCGATCTCGCCCAGTCCCTCCGGCGGCACCTGCTCGTGCTCCGGCTCGATCGTCGCGCCGGCGCCGACCCGGCCCATGATCGGCACCGAGTTCAGCTCGAGATAATCGATAATCGGCTGGATTTCCGATGATTTGATCAGGCGGGCATCGGCCAGGATTTCGGAAACCGCGCCGGGCCGAACGCCCATCGCCGCGGCGAGACCCCCCTTGGTCTTGCCGGGCTTGGTCAGCCCCCGCTCGATCATCTTGACGTCCAGCATGGCGCCATCCTTTCCGAATTTCAGAAATTATAGCAATTCCGATTATCAGAAATCAAGCTTGACATTCATTTCGGAATATCAGAAATTATCCAGCCTAGGTTGAGGTTTCCGTGCTCCTCGCTATCGCCGGGAAGCATCAGGGGCCGCCAGGGGAGAACAAGCCAATGCAATCGTCCGGCTGGACGGAACAACACTCGCAGGCGCTGCGCGAATATCTCGGAAAGGGTCTGTCCTTTGCCGAGGTCGCAAACGCGATCAACGCGAGATTCAACACCGCCTATTCCCGCAACGCCACCATCGGCCGCGCCAGACGCATAGGGATTTCCGGCCCCGAACGGCCTGAGCGTCTCCTCAGGCCAAAGCCACAACCGAAACCGGCGCCGGTGGGGCTGAAAAAGCGGCATGCGCGCCCCGTCGCGCCAACCCGGCCGAAGCTGCCGGTTGGCGAACGGGCTGCGGCGCTGAATCTGCGCTGCGTCGGGATCGCGCCGCGCCATCTCTCGTTGATCGATCTCGAACGCGGCGATTGCCGCTACCCCTATGGCGGCGACAAAGAGGGCGAGGCCATTACCTTTTGCGGCCATCCCCGCCGGGAGGGTTCGAGCTACTGCGTCTCGCATTTCCACCTGACAAGCGGCCCCGGCACCGCGTCCGAACGATCCGCCGGCAAGGTTCTGCTGCGGCTGGTGGAGGCAGCATGAACACTGATGTCTCGCGTCTGCCTGTCCGGATGATGCGGCTGCCGCTGCGGCTTCGCTTGGCGCATCTGCGGGCGCTGATCCGGCGAGAGCCGGCGAGCTCGCGGCGCCGGCATGCGCTTGTCGCGCTGCTGCGCGATCAGTCGGCGGTGATGCCCGCAAACGAAAACCGCAGCCTATGAACCGTGCTCTATGAACCGCCCTTGGATGCCGCTTTATGTCGGCGATTATCTCGGCGACACCGGCCACCTGACCACGGCGCAGCACGGGGCCTATCTGCTCCTGATGATGCATTACTGGCGCAAGGGTGAGCTTCCCGATGACGACCGTCAGCTTTCCAAGATCACCAAGCTGCCGTTGAGGACGTGGTGCGAGTATCGCCCCACGTTGCAGGATTTCTTCCATAGCGGATGGAAACACAAGCGGATCGATGCCGAGCTTGGCAGGATGATGCGCGTCTCCGAGACGCGCGCGATCGCCGGGCAGAAGGGCGGCCTCGGCTCTGCGTTGGCGCGCATGAAGCTGGAGAATGCCTCGCGTTCCCGGCAGCCCCCGCAAAGAGCAATTGCTTCGCCGTCGTTGGCGCGGGCTGCAACAGGCGCCGACCACTCACACCCAGACTCATATCAGAATCTTCCTTCCGGCAAGACGCGCTCCGCCGATGCCTCAACGCCGCATGCAGGGGAGACGGAAAAACCTGCGATTGCCGTCAGTCCGGAGCTTGCGGCCTATGTCGCCAGGCGAACGACCTGAAAGCCGAGCGACGTAACAAACCAACGACCTGATCGCCGTACTCGAACATCCACGCTTGCAAGGGAGTCTTTCATCATGCCGCGCGTCAAACGCCATAGGGCGGACAAGTCCGCCAAAATTCATGACCGCCGATCGCAGGATCTGCCGCGCAACGCGGAAGTCGCGGCCGTCGAGGTGGACGATCCGCTCGCGCTCGAGCCGGGAGAAAAGATCGTCACGTTACGTTCGATCCGCAACGATCCCTTGGGCAAGTTGCATAGCCATCACCAGCTCGACGAGGCGCAATACCAGGGCGGGCGGGCATTTCAGGACGATTGGGAGAAGGCCGAACGCGGCCCGCAGGCGGTCGATCCGACCCGCGAATATGTCGATGGCGGACGGATGCGGGAGCCGATCACCGAACGCCAGCGCAAGGCGGTGCTGCGGCTCAACCGCGCCGAGCGCGAACTCGGCGCCGACGGCGCGGTGCTGGTGCATGAGGTCTTGATTCTCGGCATGACCATGGAGCAGGTCGGCCAGCGCCGCGGACTGCGCGGCCAGCGTTGGATCGACTACTTCTCGCGCCGTTTCCGCGAATGCCTCGACCGGCTGGCGCTGATTTATGGTTTTGCGACGGAGCGGAGGTAGCGCGCCGACCCATCGGCTATTGCGCTCTACTGCCCTGAGCCAGTGTCACGATCGACGAGGCCGTTACACCAAGGCTTGTCTTCATAATTGCCCAAGTCGCGAACATCGACACCAACAGGCATGTCACGGCGATCAAGCCGGCGTAGTTCGGACCTCGGTTACGGCTTCCGAGTGGTTTTTCATAAGTGTGCATCGTCCTCACTCCTGAAAAAGTGTGAGTTCGATCGGGAGCCCGCCGGTCGGGCTTCAATCCGGCGGGCCTGATCGCGCTTTCCTATTGCCCGTGCTTGAGCATGTCCTGATCGCTCAGATCCCAGTCCTGCCACAGCTGCAGGGCCGCCAGCAGCAGCACCAAACTGCCAAGGGTTGAATGGTAGAATCTGAGCATGCCGTCGCCGTGGTAGCCGAATATATAGGGCGAGGCGATCAGCCACAGCCCGACCAGGATTCCGGCTACCTCTTCCCAGCGCCGCAGCGCCACATATTCAAGCTGGGCGAGGCCAAATACGATCATGCCGACCACAAAGGTATTCAGAATCACATAGCTGCGATCTGCATCAATAACCTCATGGCTTGCCTGGCTGGGAAACCAGGGCGACACCACGATCAGCACGCCAAGCAGCATGCCAAGCCAGTCTTCCCATGTTCGATGAGTATTGAAAAACCGAAAATCCGACATCGTAAACCTCCCTCAGCAGAGGCATACGTCAGCGGCTGGCGAGCATGACACTCCGACTGTCAGGCGACCGATCCGGCCGCATCGGGGGCGTATGTCTTGTTGATCACGTAGGGAACCCGCTGTCTTCTGACAAGGCGGACCAGCGCAATTTTGTCGCCGTTTCGGCCAGCTCGTTTATCTGCCGGCGCCTTTGCCGCACCGCGAAAACGAGGCGCATCGCCCGCATCTTTCGCCGCCCTGAATTTTACCCGCGACGTAATCGACGCCCATCGTTGGTGACGCAATCATCGCGGCGAGACGGGCCCTTCGGCTTCGTCACCCACGCATCGTTTACGAAGGATTACAGCCATGGATCGACGCAGTCTACTGAAGTCAGCCGCTTCGACCGCATTGGGCGCCGGCCTGCTGGCGGGCGGCACCAATAACGCCATCAGCGCGCAAGCCTCATCTCCGAAAGTGAAGCCGCGCACGGGCGACTACATCGAGACCTCAGACGGGGTAAAACTCGCCTACACCGATTGGGGCGCAGGCAAGCCGGTCGTGTTCGTTCATGCCTGGGCGCTTCCTTCGCCGATGTGGGACTACCAGGTCGGCGCGCTCTCTGAGCAGGGCTTGCGGTGCATCGCCTATGACCGCCGCGGGCACGGCCGTTCGAGCAAACCCAACTTCGGCTATGATTGCGACACGCTCGCCGACGATTTATCCGCGCTGCTGGCTGAGCTCGACCTGAACGGCGTGACGCTGGTCAGTCATTCCTTCGGCAGTGCCGAGGTGGTGCGCTATCTGAGCCGGCACGGCGCAGGCCGGATCGCGAAAATCGTGCTGATTGCGCCGGCGGCGCTGCCGTTCGTGACAAAGACGGCCGACAACCCAAACGGCATTGCCGCCGAACAATTGGAGTTTTTCCGGACCAAGGTTTTGCAAGCCGACTTTCCGAAGTGGCTCGAGGACGGCAAGAAGGCTTTCTTTGTCGCCGAGACCTCACCGAGCCTGCAGGACTGGGTCAAGGAGTTGATGCTGAGCACGCCGCTTCCGGTCGCGATCGAGACCAACCGGCGCATATGCTCGACCGACTTTCGCAAGGAATTGCCCGGAATCACCGTGCCGACGCTGATCGTCCACGGCGACAAGGACGCCTCGGCGCCGATCGACCTGACCGGGCGGCCCACGGCCGCGCTGATCCCGAAGGCGCAGTTCAAGGTCTACGAGGGCGCCCCTCACGGGATATTCCTGACCCACAAGGATCGCCTCAACGCGGACCTGCTCGGCTTCATCAAGGGATAGATGGAGCAAGGTTATTGGTGTGCGGTTGAAGCCGTTGCGCCACCCTTCCCAAGTGAAACGCTGTGACGCGCGGGGCCTTCAGCTCGGAGGAAGGCAAGTGACGGCGGTATTGCAGAAGCCGGGATCAGGAACTTCTGCGTTTCGACGCAAGGCAGGGACTTCTGCGTTTCTACGCAAGAAAGCCGACGCATATCCCTTCGAACCCCGCGCATCCGTTCGCCGTTGGGGCTTCGGCGTTATCGAGGGCGCGATCCCGCTCTGCGCAAGGCGCAGTTTTCTGGCCATCATTAACGAAGGTTTGGAGCCGCCTTTGTTTTCGATCTGCTTCGCCCGCGCGATGTCGGCGAAGGCGCGGTCGAATTTTCGCAACCGATAAAACACGATGCCGCGGTCTATGTAGGAAGCCGAAGATTTCGGATCGAGCTGGATCGCGTGATCGAGGTCAGTAATGGCGCGGGTCAGCTCGCCCCTGCGGTAGGCGGAAATCCCCCGTTTGCGGAAAAAACCGGCGTCGTTCGGAGCGGCCGGATCGGCAGGAGTGCCGGCATTGAACGCCGGGACGCTCTCCAGATTGATCAGCGGCATGGTGGCACTTGCCAGGATCACATCACCGGGGACGGCGCTCGCTCGTTTCGCGCGCATGGCACTCTCGACCGCCTGATCAGGAGGATCTGCCGGGCTGACGGCCGCGATACTGGCCGATACATGCGCCGTGACATCGATGTTGTTTGGCGGAGCGACCAACGCCATCGAATTGTTTGGCGGAGCAACCAATGCCATCGACATCGACATGTGCATGAACAGCAAATAGCCACCGACCGTCGCGATCGAGACTCCGGCGAACGCCATCACGCCGGAGGCAACACGGTGCACCCTGACGGCGATGGGACGCGCAGATGTCAGACCCCGCTCCTGTCGGGCGAGCGTCATCAGATGGTCGTAGGCCGCGCGCTGTTCTGGGTCGGCAAGGATTTCGTTGGCGCGGACGATCTGCCTGAACTTCAGCGCAGCGTCGGGATCGCCGGGCCTGAGATCGGGATGA
>Ga0137403_10000705_pt1 | contig 43047 bp, 31 predicted proteins | sample CZOMad2_1_16fung_FD_122057 | JGI IMG/M metagenome (GOLD analysis project Ga0137403, IMG submission 122057) | Vadose zone soil fungal communities from Angelo Coast Range Reserve, California, USA - CZOMad2_1_16fungal (Hybrid Assembly) | ecosystem: Environmental > Terrestrial > Soil > Vadose zone...
CGCTGTCGCGACGACGAGCATATCCACCCCTTCCCGCTTCTGAACCTCGGCGGCTGCCGCGCGCTGCATGTCGACGGCCACCAGCCCGACGCCGCGATCCATTACGCAAGACTTTGCCGCGAGGCCGGCATCCTAACGTCATTGGACGGCGGAGGCTTGCGGACCAACACCCACGAACTGCTGGAATTCATCGACGTCGCCATCGTCGCCGAGCGGCTATGCGAGCAGATGGACCTGACGCCGGAGAAGATGCTGGACTATCTCAAGAGCCGCGGCTGCCGGGTCGGTGGGATCACCCAGGGCGAACGCGGCCTGCTCTGGTATGACGAGACAGGCAGCACCCATACGCTTCCCGCGCTTCCTATTTCGCGCGAACGCGTGCTCGATACCAACGGCGCGGGCGACGTGTTCCACGGCGCCTATGTTTATTCCTATCTCGCTAATCCCGGCAAAAGCTGGCAGGACCATTTCGATTTCGCCCGCGCCGCATCGACCTACAAGATCCAGCGCCTCGGCAATGAGGCGGGATTGCCGACGCTGGCCGACATCGAAGCCGTGAAGAAAGAGTTTTCGGTCGGGGTATAGGGAAGAGTCCGGGTCCGACTCTTTCCGACGATTTGAGAATAATTCCTCTTTTCGTCATGCCCGGCCTTGTGCCGGGCATCCACGTCTTAGCTCTACGCCAAGAAAGACGTGGATGGCCGGGACGAGCCCGGCCATGACGAACTCCACGGGCCCGCTTACGCCAGCGCCGCCTTCAAATCGAAACTCAAATCCGCCGCCTGCTCCGGCTCGATCGACCGGTTCAGCCCCAGTATCTTGCGCCCGAACACGTGGTCGGCGGCGCGGTTGACCGATTCGATGCCGACCAGCTGTCCGGATTTGTAGCAGAAGGCCGAGAACGATCGCACCTCGCGGTCGCCCCGCACCACGACGCGATCATATCCGGTCGTGAGTCCTGCGATCTGCAGCTTGTCGTCGCCCTGGTCGCTCCAGAACCACGGCAGGCCGTCATAGGTCTTGGCGTCGCCAGTCAGCCGCGCCGCCACGCAGCGCGCGTGATCGGCGGCGTTCTGCACGGATTCCAGCCGCAGCGAGCCGCCGAAGCGTGGACTTGCGAACAGCGCACAATCGCCGATGGCCGAGATGTTGGAATCGGCGGTCAACAGCTGCTCGTTGACGATGATTCCGGCCGCGACCGGCAGGCCGGCTTCCGCCGCAAGTTCGACGTTGGGCAAGACGCCGACCCCGACCACCACGAGATCCGCGGGCAGATGGCGGCCGTCGCTAAGACTGACGCCGGCAATGTTGGCGCCATCGCTCTCGATGCTGGTGGCTTGCACGCCGAGATGGATACGGATACCCGCCGCGGTATGCCGCGCCTGGAAATATTCCGAAATTTCGGCCGTCACTGCGCGCGCCATCACGCGCGTTCCGAGTTCGATCACATCGACCTCGACCCCCTTGGCGCGCGCGGTGGCGGCGAATTCCAGACCAATAAAACCCGCACCGATCACCACGACACCCTTCGCCGAGCCGATGCGCTGCCGTAATCCCTCGCTCTCGTCGAGGATGCGCAGATAACGCACATCGCTGAGATTCGCGTTGGGTAGATCAAGCAGGCGATTGCGCGCGCCGGTGGCAAGCACCAGATGCCCGTAATCGAGCGACGAGCCGGACGCGAGCAGAAGCCTGCGCGCGGCGCGATCGATCGAGGCCACGCGATCACTGATCAGTTCGATGCTCTGGTCGCGATAGAATTTATCCGGCCGGAACATCAGGCTGTCCGGCCGGCCCTCGCCCTTCAGATAGGCCTTGGACAATGGCGGCCGCTGATACGGCAGATGCGCCTCATCGTTGATGAGGCAGATGCGCTCGCCGTAGCCGTGCTGCCGCAATGAGGCGGCAACCTGGAAGCCGGCGTGGCCGGCGCCGACGATCAAGACCGTTCCGTGTGTCATTGGGTCAGACCGGCACGATGCGAAGCGGCAGGGTGTCGAACCCGCGCAACGTGTTGTTCAGCCGCCACTCCGGTTCGCCCGTCAGTTCAAACGACGCCACGCGGCTCGCGAGCGCCGTCAAAATCGCTTCGGTCTCGAGCCGAGCCACCGCTTGGCCTACGCAACCATGAATGCCGGTGCCGAAGGTCATGTGGCCGGCGGCACGGCGGGTGACGTCGAACGTGTCGGGCCTGTCCCACCGGCGGGGGTCGCGGTTGGCTGCAGCGAGAAACAATAGCACCTTCTCGCCCTCACCGAGTTGCACGCCTGCGACCTCGACGGGCCGGGTCGTGGTCCGAAAGAAGGTTTGCACCGGGGCCTCGAAGCGCAATACTTCCTCGAAGGCGCCGCGGATCAGGTTCGGATTGTTGCGAAGAATGGTCCATTGTTCGGGATAACGCGCCATGCAGTACAGCGCGTTGCCTAACCCATAGACGGTGGTATCGATCCCGGCCGAAAGAAACGAGCGCACCAGCATGCCCGCTTCATCCTCGGTCAACTCGCCGGCATCGACGGCTGCGAAAATCTGCAAGCCGAGCCCGCCTTGCGCCAGCGCCGCGCGGCTGCACCTCGACATGATCCAGTCGCGGACCGGACCCGCATTGGCCATCGCCTTGTTGAACAGATCGTTGCGGGGACCGAACGAATTAAACACCATGGTGCCATAGGGCAGCAGGTTTTCACGGCCCTCCTCGGAGATCCCCACCGCATCCGGGAATACTTTCAGCGGATAGGCTTCGGCGAGATCGGCCACCCCGTCGAATTCGCGCTGTTCGACCAGTTGCGCGATCAGCCGTTCCGCCTCGCGCTCGAACGTGTCCCGCAGGATCTTGATCGCCGCCGGCGACAGGATGCGCGTCAGCACCGCGCGGGTGCGCGTGTGCAGCGGCGGATCGGCCTCCAGGATAATGCTCGGGGGACGCCATGGCGGCTCCTTTCGGAAATCGCTCAAACCGACGCCGGCGGACGAACAATAGGTCTGCCAGTCGGTCAGGGCATCGCGGACCTGCTCATGCCGGGCCATCGCCCATATGCCGTATTGCTTGAGCCACACCACGGGTCCCGCCTCGCGCAGCGCCTGATGATGCGGATAGGGATCGCGCAGGAAGGCGTGCGAAAACGGATCGGCGGTCGAAACCGGACGGCTCAATGTTGCTTGATCGCTCATCACGCCTGCTCCCGTTTCCGGCTACATTTGCGCATTCGCGCTTTGTGTCCTCATCCCCGGATGAGCGCATTTGCGCTCACTCGGGAGGAGCGGCTCTTCGCCGCGTCTCGAAGGATGTGGGCACATTGTGGCCTCATGGTTCGAGACGGCGCAAGCGCGCCTCCTCACCATGAGGGAAATCTACCGGCATTTTGCAGACTTCGCCGGGGATTGTCACCTCCCGCCTTCTGCTGTTTAAATGCTTACTGACGTCTCGACGCAGGGTCATGCCGATGCCGACGCCCGAACATGCTACCGTCTCCTCTCCCGACGATCCGGCCCTCCTCAAGGTCGAAGGCCCGATCGCCACGATCACGCTCAACCGTCCGGCAGCGTTCAACTCCATCGATCTTTCGATCGCGAAAACGCTCGAGCAACTGAGCGCGGAAGTCGAGGCGTCCGATGATATCCGCGTGCTGGTGATCGAAGGCGAAGGCCGCGCGTTCTGCGCCGGCGGCGATCTTCAGACCATTGGCGCGGCGGCCGCGGCCGACACTATTGCCCCTGTCGTCGGCGAGCTGTTGCAGCATTATCATGCCTTCATCACGACCCTGCGGCGGATGCCGAAGATCGTGCTGGCCAGCGTCCACGGCTCGGCCGCCGGCGCCGGGCTCTCGCTTGCCTTTGTCGCCGATCTCTGTATCGCCGCAGAGGACGCCCGCTTCACCCCCGCCTATGCCAGGCTCGGCGTATCGCCCGATGGTGGCGGCACCGTCGGCGTAGCGGCCAGCGTCGGCGCGCGCCGCGCCTTGCAAATCTTTCTCGCCGAAGACAGCTTTTCGGCGGCTCAGGCCTTTAGCTGGGGCCTGGTCGCCAAGGTCGTGCCCGCGGTGGAACTGAAAGCCGCGACCCGGGAACTGGCGCATCGGCTGGCGCAAAACGCGCCCGCGGCGATCGCGGCGACCAAGGCGCTGATCCACCGCGCGCCCGTCACGCCGATCGAGCAACAACTCGACGCCGAGCGCGACGCCATCATCGACTGCATGCACACGGACGAGTTCCGCATCGCGGTGAAGAAGTTCACCGGCAAGGGGAAGTAGGCAGCCGGAGGGCTGGCCACACAGTAAACTGTCATCATCCGCGAAAGCGGATGATCCAGTACGCCGCGCTCTCTCGGTTCAACTCACCGCCTCGGAGTACTGGATGCCCCGCTTTCGCGGGGGCATGACGGCTGATTGTGCTAACGGCTGGTATTCATTGCGGACAAATATACCCCGTCCCCGCGGGCGACTTGAAGCAGCCGACCGATTCCGGAATGACATGCTTCGGCAGCCACAGCACCACCTTGGGGAAGTAGATCGTAAAGCAGATCGTCACCAGGAACACCACGTAGATCGGCAGCGCCGCGCGCAGCGCCTTGCCAAAACTGACGCCGACGAATTTCGAGGCCATCAATAGCACCAGCCCATAAGGCGGCGTGATCAGGCCGAAGGCCAGCGTGGCGATCAGCACCACGCCCATATGCACGCCATTGATGTCGCCGGCTTGCGTGAGCGCATTCACCAGCGGCATGAAGATGATGATGGTCGGCACCGGCTCGATGAAATCGCCGACCACGGTGAACAGCAGCACCAAAAGCAGCATCATGATTTGCGGGTCGCTGCCGGCAATCGAGGTGATCCAGTCGGCGATGACGATGGCACCGCGCAGATAGGCCAGCATCCAGCCGAAGGCGTTGGCGGCGCCGATCGTGATCAGCGGCAGCGAAAAGATCAGACCCGCAAGGCAAAAATCGTAGGGAATTTTCCGAAGATGCCCGCGGTTGAGCGCGGGGATCACCACCGCGATGATCCATATCACCGCGACGACGCCAGCCTCCGTCGGCGTGAACCAGCCGGTAAGAATGCCGCCAAGCAGGATCACCGGGATCATCAGCGGCAATGCGGCATCGCCGGTCGCAAACATAACCTGGCGCAACGGCGCCCGCTGCTTGCGCATCCCGGAGGGGCCGAAGAAATAGCAATAGATCATCAGGCCGAAGCCGATCATCAACCCCGGCACGACGCCGGCCATGAAGAGACCCGCGATCGAGACATTGCCGACCGCGCCATAAACTACCGCCGTAATGCTCGGCGGCACCAATGCCGCGATGGTGGAGGCGGACGCGATGATCGCGGCGATGAAGGCGGGACTGTAGCCTTCGCGTTTCATCGGCCCGCCCAGCGCGCGGCTCATCACGGCGACGTCGGCCGTGGTTGATCCCGACATCTCCGAGAAGAACATGCTGAAGACGACGACGACCTGCGACAGCCCGCCCCTGATATGTCCGACCAGCGACAGCGACAGATTGGCGATCCGCACCACGACATTCGCCGAACTCATGAGTTCGCCGACCAGGAGGAAGAACGGAATAGCCAGCAGCGCTTCCGAGTCCACGCCGTCAAAAATCTTCTGGATAATCGCGGCCAGCGAAACATCGGTCAGCAGCGCGCCCACAAAAACGCCCGCCATCAACGAAAACGGCACGGGCACGCCGAGATAACCGAAGAACAGAAAGCAGAACGACATCAGCGCCAGGATGACCGGTGCACTCACAGCCGCGCCCTCGACTGAAGGCTGGTCTCGACCGGCGGGATTGGAAACTCATCCTCCGGCGGCTCCGGATGGTCAAATCCGTTGCGGATCCCGTTGACGAGTTGTTCGACCGTAAACACCGCGACCAGCACGCCGGCGAGCGGTATCGCCGCATAAAGCGAGGCGATCGGCGTGCCGGACGGCAGCCGGAAGCTGCCAAAGCCCCTCAGGTAGTTGATATAGCCGAACCAGATCAGGCAGAACGCGACGCCGAGCACGACGATGCGGATGATGATCTCGACGATCAGCCGCGGCGTCCCGTGCAGCGCCTCGGAGATCGCGGTCAGGTACAGATGATCGTTGCGGCGGGTGGCGACCGCGGTACCAATGAAGATCGCATAGATGAACAGGGTGGAGGTGACCTCCTGCAGCCACAGCCAGGGATAACCGATAGTCCGCGTGACGATGTCGAACATCACCGAGAGCGAGAAGCCGAAGCACAATAGCCCGCACAGCATCATCAGCGCGAGTTCGAGCCGGTCCAACGCCCGCCATTTCAGGTGATGCTGCCGCTGCAGCACCAGTTTGTCGGCGATGGACATTCTTCAAACTCTCCATAGTCCCAGATCTTCCGCGTCATGGCCGGGCTTGTCCCGGCCATCCACGCCTTGGGTTACGCCTTGAAGGAAGACGTGGATGCCCGGGACATCTGCGCGAAGACGCGCTTCGCGCTTTTGCCCGGGCATGACGACAATTGATGAATCGACCCCATCAATTGATCGCCCGGATCAGGGTCTTGATCTTGTCGGCATGCGGGCCGAGCTCCTTGGCGAGCTTGTCGAGATACGGGTCGGCGATGGTCGTGAAGCCGGATTTGTCAACGTCGGCCACGACCTTCACCCCGATCGATTTCAGCTTCTCCAGCGATTGATGCTCGAGTTCGACCGCTTTCGCAGGTTGGTTCCTGTTGACCTCGTCGGCCGCGGCCTGCACCCAGCCCTGCTGCTCCGGCGTCAGGCTGTTCCACACTTTGTCGCTCACCCAGACCAGGCTGTTGTTGGCCTCGTGCTCGGTGATCGACAGCACGGGTGCCACTTCATAATGCTTGTTGGCGAGATAGACATTGATGCCGTTTTCGGCGACGTCGACCACGCCGGTTTGCAGCGAGGTATAGACACTGCCGAACGGCATATGGACGATCTGCGCGCCGTAGGCAGGAAACATCGTGTCCTCGGTGGGCGTCGCCTGCACACGCACCTTGAGCCCCTTCATGTCATCGATCTTCTTGATCTCGCGCTTGGAATACATATGGCGAAGACCAAGCGTCGCCAGCGCGATGACGCGGGCGCCCTGCACCGTCTCCGATATCATCGCCTTGACGGCCTTCGACACGTCGGGGTCGGCGATCGCCTTGATCAGGTGGGCCTCGGAGCGGAACAAGAAGTGCATCGACATCACGCCGGCCTGCGGCGACAGGGTCGCGGCATTCGCTGAGGAGGAAATGCAGAATTCGACGTCGCCGGATTTCACGAGCTGCAGGACCTGCGGCTCCTGGCCGAGCTGCGCGCCCGGATATTGCTCGATCAGCATGGTGCCCTTGCTGAGCGCCTTGAGCTTGTCGGCGAAGATATCGCCGAGGATTCCATATCCCGTGGTTTTCGGTTGGTCGTAGGCAAAACGATAATGCTTCACCTCTTGCGCTTGTGCGCCTGCGGCGAACAAGACCAGCGCCGCGGCGATGGCCGCAACGATCGCCCCTCGTGAGTTACCCATCCTGTCTCCCCCTGTTTTGATTGTCTCGATCATCCCATCGCGGTTGTTCAAATGTCAATCAAACATAGGATGCAAAGCCTGGGCGAGATGGAAGGCGAAACGCCACGTGCTCTGACCTCATCCTGAGGAGCCGCGCTCTTGCGCGGCGTCTCGAAGGATGGCCCGCCCCATGGTTCTCAAGGCGATGCCAACGGGTCGCGCGAATGCACGCCCGATGACAGGCTCCGCATCGTCCGGAGACGCGCGAAGACGCGCTCCTCACCATGAGGCTGCCGTTTAACACTTTCCGTTACCCCTTCCCCGTGCCCCGCATGAAATCGAAGTCGCAACCCTCATCCGCCTGCAGGATGGTTTCGTTGAACAGATGCGCGTAGCCGCGTTTGGCCCAATCCGGCGTCGCCGGGGGTTTCAGCGCCGCGCGGCGCTTGTCCAGCTCAGTGGTGTCGACCAACAGATCGATGCTGCGTTTGGCCACATCGAGCCGGATCATGTCGCCATTTTTGACCAGCGCCAGCGGGCCGCCGACGGCGGATTCCGGCGTGATGTGCAGCACGATGGTGCCAAACGCAGTTCCGCTCATCCGCGCGTCCGAAATCCGCACCATGTCCTTCACGCCCATCCGCGCCAGCTTCATCGGGATCGGAAGGTACCCCGCCTCCGGCATGCCCGGGGCGCCCTTGGGGCCGGCATTGCGCAACACCAGCACATCGTCGGCGGTGACATCGAGCGCGGGGTCATCGACCCGCAGCGTCATGTCCTCCACGGATTCGAACACCACGGCGCGGCCGGTATGCTGCAAGAGTTTGGGGCTCGCCGCCGAATGCTTGATCACGGCGCCGCGCGGCGCAAGATTGCCATGCAGCACCGCCACCGCGCCTTCCGGCTTGATCGGACTTTTTCGTGCGCGGATGACATCCTGCCCCGGCACTTCTTCGGCCCGGGCGACCACATTGCGCAAGCTCGCACCGGTGATGGTCTTCGCCTCGAGGTCGATCAGATCGCCGAGCTGCGCCATCAGTTTCGGCAATCCGCCGGCATGGTGGAAATGCTCCATGTAATGCGCGCCCGACGGCTTCAGGTCGATCAGCACCGGCACCTCGCGGCCGAGCTTGTCGAACGCTTCGAGGTCAATACGATGCGCGGTGCGGCTGGCGATCGCCGTCAAATGAATGAGGCCGTTAGTCGACCCGCCGATCGCCTGCAGCACCACCTGCGCATTTCTGAACGAGGCCTTCGTCAACAACTCGCTGGGCTTTGGTCCTTTGGCCTTGGCCATGTCGGCGGCGACCTTGCCGCTCGCCTCCGCCAAACGAAACCGCTCGGCATGCGGCGCGGGAATGGTCGCGCTCATCGGCAACGACAGACCCAGGGCTTCAGTGATGCAGGCCATGGTGCTCGCGGTGCCCATCACCATGCAGGTGCCTACCGACGGCGCGAGCCGGGCGTTGACCGCCTCGATCTCGACCTCGTCGATTTCGCCGCCGCGAAATTTTCCCCACAGCCGGCGGCAGTCGGTGCAAGCCCCCAGCACTTCGCCCCTGTGATGCCCGACCACCATCGGTCCCACCGGGATGACGACGGTCGGCAGATCGGCTGAAACCGCGGCCATGATCTGCGCCGGCAGGGTCTTGTCGCAGCCGCCAATCACCACCACCGCATCCATCGGCTGGGCGCGGATCATCTCCTCGGTGTCCATCGCCATCAGATTGCGCAGATACATCGAGGTCGGATGCGAGAAGCTCTCCGCGATCGAGATGGTCGGAAACACCATCGGCATCGCGCCCGACAGCATCACACCACGTTTCACCGCTTCGATGATCTGGGGCACGTTGCCGTGGCAGGGATTGTAATCGCTGTAGGTGTTGGTGATGCCGACGATCGGCCGGTTCAGCGCATCATCCGAATAGCCCATCGCCTTGATGAAGACCTTGCGCAGGAACAGCGAAAAGCCCGCATCGCCGTAACTCGTCAGTCCCTTGCGCAACCCGTCAGCCATCGCTGTATCCTCTAAAATCCTGCGGTCCAGTTATGAGGCCCGCAATATTATTGTCAATATTTGATTATTGGGCGCCCAAATGCCTCGAAATGCGCCTCGGATGGCTGATATTATTGACAATGGAATTCCTCCGTGCTGACTTCCGGCCATAACCCCCACCGGAGCGCCCATGAACAAGCGGCTTCGCATTGGCCTGATCGGCGCCGGCATGGTGAGCCGCCATCATTTGATCGCGTGGGCCGACATCGCCGGCCGGGCGCGCGTGATCGCGATCGCCGATCCCTCCCGCGAAAATGCGACGGGGCGTGCCGATGAGTTCGGGATCTCGAACATTTACGCCGATGCCGAGGCGATGCTGGCTGCAACCGAACTCGACGCCGTCGATATCGCAGCGCCGCGCCAATTCCATGCACCGCTGGTGCGGCTTGCGGCGAAGCATCGCTTGCCGGTGCTCTGCCAAAAACCGCTCGCGCCAAATTTGCAGGAAGCGATCGAACTCGCCGCCGAAGTCAGGGATCAGACGAGGCTGATGGTTCACGAGAACTGGCGGTTCCGCGGTTACTATCGCGACGCGGCCGCCTGGCTGCGCGAGGGCCGCATCGGCAGCGTCAAGCAGGCACAACTCACCCTGCTCACGTCCGGCGTGTTGCCCGGACCCGATGGCTTACGCCCGGCGCTGGAGCGGCAGCCCTTCATGCGCGGAGAAAGGCGCATGCTGGTCGCCGAGGTCTTGATCCATCACCTCGACACGCTGCGCATGTTGCTTGGGCCGCTACAGGTCACTGCGGCGGGCTTGAGCCGAACCTATTCTGAAATGGCGGGGGAAGACGGCGCGGTGATCCAAATGAAGACCGAGCGCGGCGCCGCCGTCACGGTGTTCGCGAGCTTCGGCGCGCATGGATTTCCCGCAAGCCAGGTCGACCGGCTCGACATTCTCGGGGAAACCGGCTCGATCCGGCTCGACGGGCCGCAACTCATTTGCGCGGGCGCCTCGCCTGCGGAGAAACGCTACGACCTCGCCGTCGAATATCAGGGCTCCTACAATCGCACGATCGCACATTTCGTGCAGTCGCTCTCCGACAACACCCCGTTCGAGACCGCGCCGGAGGACAATATCGAGACGCTGCGTCTGGTGGAGGATTGCTATCGCCTCTCCGGCTGGGAGGCGGCGCGATGAAGCCGCAGGCGGCGTTGCCGGAAGCAAACCTTCCCACCCGCGAGGAAGAACAGGCCGAGGTGATCCGAAGGCTCGAAGAAGACATCATCTTCGGCCGCTTCGCGCCGGGTGCGCGACTGGTCGAAGACACGCTGATGAGCCGCTACGGCGCCAGCCGGCATTTCGTGCGCCAGGCCCTATTTCAACTCGAGCGACAGGGCATCGTGCTGCGCGAGAAGAACGTCGGCGCCACCGTGCGGTTCTATTCGGCGGAAGAGGTGCGGCAGATCTACGAGGTGCGGGAAATGCTGACCCGGCAGGCGGCATTGATGATCGCCCTGCCCGCGCCGCCTGCCCTGATCGAACAATTGATCGAGCTGCAACGGCGATATTGTGCTCACGCCGACGCGCAGGACCTGCGTGGCATCCATGAAGCCAACGACGCCTTCCACGTCGCGCTGTTTTCCGCCTGCGGCAATCCTTATCTGGTGGGCTCGCTGCAGGACTACATGAACCTGACGCTGCCGATGCGCGCCAAGAACCTCGCCGACAAGGAAGGCCTGGCGCTGTCGCGCCGCCAGCATGAATTGATGATCGAGTTGCTCAGGGGCCGCGACAGCTGGGCGCTGGCGCAGCTCTGCGTCGATCACATGCAATTCAGCAAGTCGGATTATCTCGGCCGGATCGGCGGAAATTCGCGCGCCTAGCTCGGCGTCTCAACGCTGGTTGATGTCTGGTGGAAATGGGCGAATTGGCCGGCCCGCGCAAACATTCTCGCGCGCATTTACTGCCTCTCGGTAACGTTTCTCGAAGTCGCTTAGCAAAGGAAGCGAAATATCACATAGCTCGCGATGGTCATTGGCGTATCGGGCTATCGCTCCCCATGCCATGGAAAAACGAATATACGCTGCGCAGCGGTCCGATGTCGGAGCGCCCATCATCTGTTGTACTGCTTCTGACGCCTCGCTGCGCAGCCGGGTCAATTCCGGGCACAGCGCCTGTGCATTGGCCGGACCGCAAAATCCGACCAGCGCCATCATCGCAAGGGCTGGGAAATGCGTCTCCACGAAAGGATGTCCTCGCACGGTGGCCAACGACGCGCGATCGGTATCTTTGGATTGCAAACCGTCAAAATACGGCTGATTTGCGACGGTAAGGAACTGACGCGCGAGCGTGGACGCGCGGCGGCGCATCAAATTTGGCCGGTGAGGCCGATCGCTAACGCGACAGTGCCGACCACGATGAGGCTAATAGCCCAAATGGCGTCTAGATTGAACCAGCTCCGCGATACCAACTTCAGGCCGGAATAGCGGTAGACAAGCCAGGCCGATAGGCCACCCGCCGCGATCATCGCGGCAGAATGGATAAAGGAGACGAGCGCTGCCATGCCCACATTGGCGTTGATAAGGGCAGCCGTCGCGGCGTGGCCCGTGTCCAGGTCCGCGCTCCGGCAGAGTCCCAGATAAATCGGCACAAGCATCAGCCCCGCGCCATGTGCAATCGCCACGACAAATGACCATAGCCCCAACTGCGTCGGCCGTATCCGCGCCAATGCCCGCGGATGGCGGCGATCGACGAGCCGGAAAATACCGAACCCGATGACCAGGAGGCTTGCGCCAATTTGGATCTGCCGCTGCCAGGCGACGAGAGCGAATAGCACAGCAAACGGAAAGATGATTACAAGCATGGCCAACAGGTGGCCGAGCCATAGCGGCAAAAGCGCTGCTGCAAGGGCGCGGGGGCTCCTCTCCATTAGTCCAGCCGAGACGGCGAGCGGCCATCCCATACCCGGGTTCACCCCGTGATAGAGGCCGCTCGCGACGACAGCCAACCAAAGTCCAGCAGGTGTCCAATCCGCTCCGCTCAACTCTAAACCGACGGATAGCAAAAAGAGTCGGTCGAACAGTCGCCCCCGTCGAGCCGGATTTGATGCGCGCGGTAGCCATCAGGGAAGCTCACCCAGTAGTCCTTTGCCAACTCCAGTCCGCCGCCCGGCTTCGCGTGGGCCATGACCTCAGTCCCCGGCATTCCTTCGGGATAGAACTGGTCATCCCATGTCGAGTACAACGAATTGGTCCAGTACACGCGCTTGCCGTCGCGGCTGATCTCGACCATCTGCGGGCCGCCTGCATACATCTTTCCGCTGGGATGAGGCGAGCGGCGGGCAATACCACCGATGTGTACCGAGCCCGCGAGCTTCGGCTTCCTCGGATCGGTGACGTCGTATTGACGCATCTCGCCGGTTCCCCAGCACGACACATAGAGAAACTTATCGTCCATGGAGAGATCGATGTCGGTTACCAATGGCGGCACCGCGCCAAAGCCCTGCAAGAGCGGTGGCAGCTTGTCCTTGGGCGCCGGTTCGGCGGGAATGGTCGCCGTCTTCTCGATGTGGAACTTGCCGCCTTCGCGCCACCAGGTCCAGATCGAGCCTTCGAGATTGGTCGTATCGACCACGACGCCGATGAAACCATACTCGCGAACGGGATCGTGGGCGGGCCGCACCTCCAGCGCCATTTGATGATTGGCGCCGAGATCGATGGTCTGGACGTTGCGTCGGGCGCGGAGATCCCAGAAATGGACCCGATGGCCATACTTGTTGGAGAGGAGTTCCTCCGGAACGATTCCATTCTCGAACTGTGGCGGCAATGCCCATTCGCTTGTCACCATGTAATCGCGCGGCAGGTTCCACCAGAAATCATAGTGCAGCGTCTGAGGCCCGCGATCGATCTCCCAACGCCCGAGAACCTCGAAGGTCTCGCAGTCCATGATGAAAACGCCGGGCGGACCCTCAGTGCCGTCCTTGCCACCACCACCAAGCGTGCTGACGTAGATACCCTCCGGCCCGCAGTGAACCGTGTGAGGCCGTGAGTAACCGGTCTTCTTGAAGACCTCCTCAGGCTCGATGATCTTGTGAATCTTGGCCTTGGTGGGATCGGGCTTGGTGTCCACGATGTAGATACGGGAGGATCGCATCCCGGGGATGATAAGGTAGCGCCGCTCGACGAAGGCGTGCCCGGTGAGGGGCGACAGCGCGGATGAGCAAGCGTTCCAGCCGAAATGGTGAAACTCGTCTCCCTTGTTGGGCATTGCTACGGTGTGAACAACCCGACTGTAAGTTGGCGAATCCGGCTTCACATCGATCACCGCCAGCGCATCGGGCTTTGAGAAATCCGGGGTGAGCAGCAAAGTGTAAGCAAAGTTCTCGGGCGGCGCTTCCATCGCAAGCTTTGGTGACGCATGAAAGGTGGGGTCTGGCCTCATCGTCATTTTAGTACCTCCCTGTTTGTGTCGTTGACTTCTCGAGGTAATCGAGAATTGCAAGACGACGTGAAGGTTCCGCGGTGTGCAATTTCAGATCTGAGGTTCGTGCTTCGCACGCCCGAAAAGACGCGTGCGTCTGGTGTGGCGGTTAGCAAGTTCTCAGCGTCAGTGGGGCCTGTCCGTCATGAGAAACCTCTGAACCAAATCCCACACTAGAATCATGGATTTCTAGTGTCCTTTCGAATCCGAAGTTCGCAAAAGTGGGTGCTGCAAGGGAGTGCGAACTTCGGATTCGGGACATTAGTACTTCAACTCGATGATCCGGCTGTTGTCGCCGTCGAACTCCATGCCGCAGAACGTGCCGCCCTGGTAGAAGTCGCCGACCGGATCGGGCTTGAGCTTGGCCTGTTCGGCGAAAGCATGCTCGCGAAAATCCTCCGCGTGACCGGTCGGGCGATAGCCGAGGTCGTGGGCGCGGTGATTGTCCCACCACGAGCGTTCGTTATGGGAGGCACCATAGAAAATCTCGAAATGGATGTCGGGGTGATCGAGCCCAATCCGGCATAGCTGCAACAAATCTTCCGGTTTCAGCCAGATCGAGAGCCGGCGGTGGTCGAGCGGCTTGTCGCCGAAATTGCCGATCCGGATGCAGGTGACTTTCATTCCATGCTTGTCGGCATAGAGCGCGCCGACCGCTTCGCCGAACACCTTGCTGACGCCATAGCGGCTGTCGGGCCGCGCCGTCACATCGGTCCCGATCCGGTGATAACGCGGATAGAAGCCCACCGCATGGTTCGAGGACGCGAACACGATGCGCTTGACGCCCTTCTTGCGCGCCGCCTCGAACAGATTGTAGCAGCCGATGATGTTGGACTGCAGGATATTGTCCCACGGGCCCTCGACCGAATAGCCGCCGAAATGCAGGATGCCGTCGACACCTTCGCAGATTGCCTCGACCTGGGCCAGATCCGACAGCTCCGCCGCCTTGAATTTTTCGCTTTTGCCGAGATCGGCGGGGGCCTTCAGGTCGCTCAGCAGCAAGTCCGGATAGATTGGCGGCAACAATTTTCGCAAGCTTGTGCCGATTCCTCCGGAAGCGCCGGTCATCAATATGCGTGGCATTTCTTCCCTCGTTCTGGCGGTGTTGAGTTGAGTATGACGCGGCGCGGGCGGTGCGGCAAGCGAACGCTTCGCAACGTGACTACCATCGTCATACCCCGCACTACCGTCGTCATACCCCGCGAAGGCGGGGTATCCAGTACGCCGCGGCGCTTCGGCTCAATCACGAACGCTGGTGGAATACTGGATCGCCCGCATTCGCGGGCGATGACGCCAGAGGATGCCGATCCGCTTGCCGCCTGAACACGGCAATGATAGCAGACACGACCGGTGAGAAATTCACGCACAGCAACGAGAACAGCAAATGTCCGATAAACCCGCGCGCCCCGGCTGGCAGCCGGCGACGCAATATCCCGATCCGGCGATCCACGCGCTCGATCCGCGCTTTGAAAAATACTGGCTCAAACCTTCGGCCGTGGAGCGGCTGACCACGGGATTGCGCTGGGCCGAAGGCCCGGTATGGGTCGGCGACGGGCGCTATCTGTTGTGCAGCGATATTCCCAACCAGCGCATCCTCAAATGGGAAGAGGAAACCGGCGCGGTCAGCATCTACCGCAAGCCGTCGAATTTTGCCAACGGCAATACCCGCGACCGCCAGGGACGGCTGATCACATGCGAGCACGGCGGACGCCGCGTCGTGCGAACCGAATATGACGGTTCGATCACCGTGCTGATGGATTCCTTCGACGGCAAGCGGCTGAACTCACCGAACGACGTCGTGGTGAAATCCGACAGCTCGATCTGGTTCACCGACCCTATTTTCGGTCTGCTCGGCAACTACGAAGGCTATGTCGCGGAGTCCGAGATCGCCATGAATGTTTATCGGATCGACGGCAAGACTGGAAAGGCCACTATTGTCGCAGAGGGTATTCTCGGGCCGAATGGGCTGTGCTTTTCGCCCGACGAAAAGATTCTCTACATCGTGGAATCGCGCGGCGTGCCGAACCGCAAGATTCTCGCCTATGACGTCACCGCAGGCGGTGACGAGATCACCAGCAAGCGCGTGGCCATCGACGCCGGCCCCGGCACGCCCGACGGCATGCGTTGCGACATCGACGGCAATCTGTGGTGCGGCTGGGGCATGGGGGATGCCGAACTCGACGGCGTCATGATCTTCGCCCCCGACGGCAAGCCGATCGGTCGCATCGCGCTGCCCGAACGCTGCGCCAATGTCTGCTTCGGCGGCCTCAAGCGCAACCGCCTGTTCATGGCCGCCAGCCAGTCGATCTACGCGCTCTATGTGAACACCCAGGGCGCGCTGGGGGGATGATTGCCCATCGTCATTCCGGGATGGTGCGTTAGCACCAGACCTCAGATGCGCAATTGCGCATCGGGGAATCTCGAGATTCTCCGATGTGCAATTGCACATCGTAGTTCGATGCTTCGCATCGCCCCGGAATGACGGGCCCAAAAACACAAAAACGCCGGAGCGGAAATGTCATCCCGCCCCAACGTTTTTGTTTGCATCACTTGCTTACGCCGCGTTGAAGCCCGCGACCGCCTTGACTTCGAGATATTCCTCGAGGCCGAACTTGCCCCACTCGCGGCCGTTGCCGGACTGCTTGTAGCCGCCGAACGGCGCGGTGCGGTCGTTCGGTACGCCCTGCAGATTGACGTTGCCGGCGCGGATCTTGCGGCCGACCCGGCGCGCGCTTTCCACGGTGTCGGCGGAGACGTAACCCGCCAACCCATAGGGGGTGTCATTGGCTATCCGCACGGCGTCGGCCTCATCCTTGGCGCCGAGAATGGTGAGCACGGGGCCGAAGATTTCCTCGCGCGCAATCGTCATCTCGTTGGTCACGTCGGCGAAGATGGTCGGGCGGACATAGAAGCCCTTGTTGACGCCTTCCGGCAGCCCGGGACCGCCGGCAACGAGGGTGGCGCCTTCCTCGATCCCCTTTTGGATCAAGGCCTGGATCTTGTCCCACTGGATGCGCGACACCACGGGACCGATGGTGGTGCCTTCGGCGCGCGGATCGCCCGCCTTGGTCTTGTCGGCGACGCCCTTGGCGATCGCGGCGACTTCCTTCATCTTTGACAGCGGCACGATCATCCGGGACGGCGCGTTGCACGACTGGCCGGAATTGTTGAACATGTGCATTACGCCGCCGGTGACGGCCTTGGCGAGGTCGGCGCCTTCGAGAATGACGTTCGGCGACTTGCCGCCCAGTTCCTGGCTGACGCGCTTGACGGTTGGCGCGGCGCGCTTGGCGACGTCGATGCCGGCGCGGGTCGAGCCGGTGAACGAGATCATATCGATATTCGGATGTTCGCTCATCGCGGCGCCGACTTCGGGGCCGAGGCCGTTGATCAGGTTGAACACGCCCTTCGGCACGCCGGCTTCATGGAGGATTTCGGCGAAGATCAAGGCCGACGACGGCGTGAACTCCGACGGTTTCAGGATCATGGTGCAGCCGGCGGCAAGCGCGGGCGCGACTTTGCAGGCGATCTGATTGAGCGGCCAGTTCCATGGCGTGATCATGCCGACGACGCCGACGGGCTCGCGCACCACCACGGCCGAGCCAACCGGCTCCTCGAAGTGATAGTTCTTCAAGATCTCCAGCGTGGAGGCGATGTGGCCGAGGCCGGCGCCGGCTTGCATTTTCTCGGCCATCGGCAGCGGCGCGCCCATTTCGTCCGAGACCGCAGCACCGATGTCCTTCATGCGGGTCTTGTAGACCTCGATGATCTTCGAGAGCAGCGCGACGCGCTCCTCCCGGCTGGTCTGCGAAAAGGTCTCGAAGGCGCGCCGTGCAGCCGTCACGGCCTTGTCGACGTCGGCCTTGGAGCCGAGCGCAACCTCATACATCGCCTCTTCGGTCGCCGGATTGACGACGGGCGTGGATTTTTTGACGACGGGATCGACCCAGGCGCCGTCGATGTAGAATTGCAGGCGGTTGACCATCACAGACCTCTTGATTTCACGGGCAATGGAGGGGGAACGGAGCGTTCGGCAAGCATCCTTGCACGAAAGCCGCCAAAAATGAACCCGCCATATGCGGGGATGCCGCATTGCAGCTAGGGCTGGATATAATGTAGGCGATGTGAAGGAAGCAAGACCGGCATTTCGTCGAGATGGGTCCCGGCTCTGCGTCGCGTCACTCCGTGCCGCGCTGCGTCCGGGACACGGAATATGGCTTCAAAGGGAACTCTCGTGCCCCGGATACTGTGCAGCGCCTTCAGCGCGTTCACGCGCGTCTGCGACGCGCTATGGCGGTGCGCAGCTGATCCGGGGTCCATGATACGGGGCTAGAATAGACGTTTACGCCGACTACACCGCCATTTTCCGATGCCGCACCGGCGCGCCGGCGGTGAGGCTTTCCGCGGCGTCGATGATGGCGTTGGCGTCGATGCCGTGGTGGCGATAGAGGTCATCGATGGTCCCGGTCTGGCCGAAATGTTCGACACCGAGCGCTTCGACGCGGTGGCCGTGCACGCTGCCGAGCCAGCCGAGCGTGGCAGGATGGCCGTCGATCACGGTCACGATGCCGCAGTCGCGAGAAAGAGGCGCAAGCAGTTTCTCGATATGGCTGAGATGCGCTATCCCGCGGCGGTCGCGCCGCAACTTGCGCGCCGCGGTCCATCCGGCAAGCAGCCGGTCGGCAGAGGTGATCGCCAGCAGACCGATGTCGCGGCGACTCTCACCCAATAGCCCAACGGCCTCGATCGCCTCGGGCGCGACCGCGCCGGTATAAGCGATCACGACTTCGGCGTTTGGCCCCGGCTTGCGCAGCCAATAAGCGCCTTCCGTTATTCCGGCCTGCAGGTCGGGCGTCATGATCCGCTGCGGCTGATCGAGCGTGCGGGTCGACAGTCTCAAATAGACCGAGCCGCCCTCATTGTACTCACGCTGCATGTGCCGGAAACCCCAACCCATGATCACGGCGAGTTCATCGACAAAGGCCGGCTCGAATGACGCGAGACTATCCTGCGCCATGCCGATCAAGGGCGTTGCGATCGACTGGTGCGCCCCGCCTTCCGGCGCCAGCGTGATGCCCGACGGCGTCGCCACCACCATGAAGCGCGCGTCCTGATAGCAGGCATAATTGAGGGCATCGAGGCCGCGCTCGATGAAGGGATCGTACAGCGTTGCGATCGGCAGCAGCCGTTCGCCGTTGATCGTGTGTGACAACCCCAGCGCCGACATCAGGATGAACAGATTCATCTCGGCGATGCCGAGTTCGATGTGCTGTCCTTTCGGCGAGGCATCCCAATTGAAGGTCGATGGAATTTTCTCGCTGCGAAACAAATCGGCCTTCTCGGCGCGCGCGAACAGCCCGCGGCGGTTGACCCATGCTCCAAGATTAGTGGACACCGTGACGTCGGGCGAAGCGGTGACGATGCGGGACGCCAACTCGCTATCGCCGCGCGCAAGTTCGTTCAGCACCAGGCCAAAGCCCTGCTGGGTCGACATCTGTGGCGACGGCGTAAATGAAAGTCGCTCGGGCACCTCGATGACCGGCGCCGTCAGCCGCCGCCTGCCCTCGCGGTTGAACGCCGCGCTCGCGAGAAATGCCTCCAGCGCCGCCGGTTCCTGCGATAGACCCTCGAACTTCTCCCACTCGTGACCGGGCCGGATGTTCTGGAGGCTGCGCCATTTTTCCATTTGCGCGACCGTCATCAATCCGGCGTGGTTGTCCTTGTGGCCCTGGAACGGCAGACCCACGCCCTTGATGGTGTAGGCAATGAAGCAGACGGGGCGATCGTGATCGATGGCCTCGAATGCTTCGCACATGCTGGCCATGTCGTGGCCGCCAAGATTGGACATCAATTCCAGCAATTCGCCGTCGTTGCGTCGCTCGATCAGTTGCGTGACCTGCCCCTGGTCGCCGATTTCGTCACGCAAATGCTTGCGGAACGCAGCCCCGCCCTGAAAGCACAGCGCCGCATAGAGCTGGTTCGGACAGGCATCGATCCATTGCTTGAGCGCTTCGCCGCCGGGCTCGGCGAACGCGGCCCGCATCAGCCGGCCGTATTTGACGATCACCACGTCCCAGCCGAAATTGCGGAACATGGTTTCGAATTTTTCCCACAGACCTTCGCGCACGACCGCATCGAGGCTCTGGCGGTTGTAGTCGACCACCCACCAGGTGTTGCGCAAGCCGTGCTTCCAGCCCTCCAGCAGCGCTTCGAAGATATTGCCCTCATCCATCTCGGCATCGCCGACCAGCGCGATCAATCGTCCCTCGGGGCGATCCTTGGCCCAGCCATGCGCCTTGACGTAGTCCTGCACCAGTGAGGCGAACAAGGTTTGGGCTACGCCGAGGCCAACCGAGCCGGTGGAGAAATCGACGTCGTCGGTGTCCTTGGTGCGCGACGGATAGGACTGCGCGCCCTTGAAGCCGCGAAAATTTTCCAGCTTCTCGCGGGTCTGGTGCCCGAACAGATACTGGATGGCGTGAAACACCGGGCTCGCATGCGGCTTGACCGCGACGCGGTCCTGCGGCCGCAGCACCGAAAAATACAGCGCCGACATGATGGCGGCGAGCGAGGCCGAAGAGGCCTGATGGCCGCCGACCTTCAGGCCGTCGACATTGGGCCGGATGTGGTTGGCGTGATGGATGGTCCACGACGACAGCCACAGCACTTTGCGGGCCAGCGCGGACAGCATTTCCAGGCGTGCGGGTTCGGTCGGCATGGCGGTATTCCCTGCACATGGATCCTGGCTGCGATGTTACCGCGGCGTCTTTCGCGAAAAATCTCAAATTTTGGCGACATACCCGAGGAAATTGGGATAAATTACCAAATCATAGCCACGAATCCAGAGTTTATCCCAATGAACGCCCTCGACGCCATCGACCGCAAGATCCTCAGCCTGCTGCAAGCCGACAGCCGCACCACCATGGCCGAACTCGCCGACAAGGTCGGCTTGTCGGTCTCGCCGTGTCATCGCCGGGTCAAGCTGCTCGAAGAGCGCGGCGTGATCACGCGCTACATCGCCACCGTCGACCAGAAATCGCTCGGGCTGCATGTCAGCGTCTTCATCTCGATCAAGCTGGCGCGGCAGAAGGAGGAAGACCTCAATCGTTTCGCCCGCGCGATCTCGAAATGGGACGAGGTGCTGGAGTGCTATCTGATGACAGGAAACCGCGACTATCTCTTGCGCGTCGTCGCCGCCGACCTGTCTTCCTATGAGGCGTTCCTGAAAAACAAGCTGACGCGGCTCGACGGCATCGCCTCGATCGAGTCGAGCTTTGCGCTGAGCCAGGTGAAGTATTCAATCGCGCTGCCGGTGTGAGGGGACAGGCTGCGTCGCCTGTTTTCTTCCCTTCTCCCCTTGTGGGAGAAGGTGGCGCGGACGCAGTCCGCGCCGGATGAGGGGTTTCTATCCGCAGAGACAACCCCTCACCCGTCTTCGCTTCGCGAAGCCACCCTCTCCCACAAGGGGAGAAGGGAGGAAGTGAGGCTCACGCGTTCGGCGACGGCTCACCTTCCATCACCAGAAGCTGCGATCGCCTGACCCGTTCGCGATGGGCGGTGTAGAGGCCGCTGGCGACGATGAAGATGGCGCCGGTCACCGTCCAGATATCGGGCAATTCGCCGAACACCAGGAAGCCGAGGATGCTGACCCAAAGCAGTTGGGTGTACGAAAACGGCGCGAGCACCGAGGCGTCGGCGTAACGAAAGGCCAGCACGACGATCCACTGCCCCGCCGTGGACGCGATGCCGATGAAAACCCCGAAAAGGATATCGTGCCAGCTCGGCGCCACCCAGACCAGCGGCACCAGCGCCGACAAAATGCAAACGCCGGTGATCGACGACCAGGTCATGGTGGTGGCGGCGCGCTCCCTCCCGCTCATCATCCGCGTCATGATCAGCGTGCAGGCCCAGGCCAGCGCCGACACCAGCGGGAAGAATGCGGCGGGATGGAACGCACTTGTGCCCGGCCGCAGGATGATCAGCACGCCGATCAATCCGACCGCGGTCGCAAGCCAGCGGCGCAGGCCGACACGCTCGGCCAGGAAAATGATCGACAGCGCGGTGACGAACAGCGGCGAGACGAAGCCGGTGGCGGAGGCTTCCGCGATGGGAAGAAACCGCAAACCGGAAATGAAAAACAGCGACGACGACAATAATGCCACGCCGCGCATCAGCTGCAAGACGGGCCGCGGCGTACGCAAGGCGAATAGCGGCGAGCCCGGCACCATCGCCGGCACCATGATCAAGGCGAACACCAGGAACCTGATCCAGGCGATCTCGATCGAGGGCAGGCTCGTCGACAGGTATTTCGCGGTGACATCGGAAGCGCCAAGAAACACCGTCGATGCCAGGATCAGCGCGATGCCGCGAAACGGCCGATCGGCGCGCGCGGGTGCGGCGTCGGCGGGCTTGTCTTCGGGCAAGGGCAAGGAAGCGCGGTCCAGCCTGGCGGCTGCGGCGGGTCGGGTCACGGTTGGAACTCGGTCGCTGAAAAAATCGAATCGGGCGAAGCCCAAAAAACGACAATCGCCCTGTCGCGACAAGGCCGGAAAACAGGAGGCGGATATGCGTAAACATAGCGTTTTCGAGCGAAGTGGGGACCGGTTCGCGTAAAGAAAACGCGTCAAAACAAAAGATTAGTGCGCGCGGTGACGCCGCAATGGAACTAAAGCATTGGCAGGCTTCGCGGTTTCGGTCCGCGCGGAAAGGCTTTATCGAGCGCAGCGATTTCGTCTTCGCTCAGCGCAAGATCGCCCGCTGCTGCATTTTCGGCGACGTGCTCCGGTGTCGAGGCCTTTGGAATTGCGAACACGTTTGGCCCGCGCGTCAGGAAACTCAGCGCAACCTGACGGGTCGTCGCCTTGTGTGCGTCGGCGATGTCCTGCAGCACCTCGCCGCCATTGCTCCTTGGCGAAGGAAATTCATTGTGGCCGAATGGCGAATAGGCGACCACCGCCACGCCGTGCTTGGCGCACCACGGGATAACCGCGTGCTCGATCGCGCGTTCCCGCAAATGATAGAGCACCTGGTTGCAGGCGATCTTGCCTTCGCCAACAACCTCCAGCATCTCATCGAGATCGTCAGCATCGAAATTGCTGACACCCCACGAACGGATTTTACCAGCGCTGACCAATTGCTCGAACGCCGCGACGGTTTCGGCCAGAGGATACGACCCGCGCCAGTGCAGGAGATAGCAATCGAGCCGGTCGGTCTTCAGCCGCGCCAGCGAACGCTCGCACGCCGTAATGGTGCCGCGCCGCGATGCGTTGCTCGGCAGCACTTTCGAAACCAGGAAAATCTCATCGCGCCGCCCAGCGATGGCTTCGGCAACCACAAGCTCTGCATCGTCATACATTTCGGCGGTGTCGATGTGGGTCATACCGAGATCGACGCCGCGGCAAAGTGCTGCGATCGCAGCTTTGCGGTCGCCGCGATCGATGTACCAGGTGCCCTGCCCGATCACGGACACTTGCGCGCCGGTGCTGCCGAATTCTTTTTTCCTCAAGATTTCCTCGCGAAGCTCTTCCCAGCCGGAACGACAGCTTCTCCTATCGTCATTGCGAGCGCAAGCGAAGCACTAGCTCCTCGTCATTCCGGGATGGTCCGAAGGACCAGACCCGGAATCTCGAGATTCCGGGTTCGATGCTTCGCATCGCCCCGGAATGACAATCATGGATTGCTTCGTCGCGGAGCCTGTCATCGGGCGGCCCTTGCGCCGACCCGTTGGCTCCTCGCAATGACGGCGTTTTAAATTAATTCGCCGCGGCCAGCTTTCGTTGTTCGGAACCAGAAGCACCCATCTGCCCTATCAGCCGGTTCAATTCGGGAATGCACGAGCCGCAATTGGTCCCCGCCTTGACCCGCAAGCCGATCTCGGAGGCCGAGCGCGCACCCGACGCGATGGCGTCGCAGATCGTGGTGCGGCCGACGCCAAAACAGGCGCAGACAACAGGGCCGACGCTGGCAAGCCCATCCATCGATTTGCCCGACAGCAGCATTTTTCGTTGATCGTCGCTGAGCGCGCCCGCAGTGAACAGCTCCTTGACTACGTTCCAGTCGCCCGCATCGCGCGCGGGGCCGAGGAACAGGCAAGTTTCGATTCCTTCGGCGGCAAGGGACGCCGCGCGGTACACGCCGCCGCCAAAATCCCTGTATTCGGCGAGATCCTGGCCGGCGACCGATCGCAACCATGACGACCATCCCGAAAGGTCGGCGTTGTCGGCGACCAGATAGCCGTAGCCGCCGCCCACCGCCACGCCCGCCCACCAAACGTGATCGGGCAATTCCAGCGGCGCACGCGACAGCGCGAAGCCGCGAAAGACATATTCGTAAGGCGCAATCGACGCCGGCGTCGCCTTGTTCTCGGGCTGACCGGAAAACGGATCGGTGAACGGCGCCACCAGCGCGCCGACCCGCGCGGAAGACGCCGTCGCCTCGCTCCAGTGGATCGGCGCAAACAGCATGCCGCGCTGCTGCCGCTCGCTGACCACGACCTTGAGAATGCATTGGCCGTAATCGGTCACGATTCGGGCAAAGTCGCCATCGACCACGCCGTATCGCGCCGCATCGTCGGGATGCACCTCGACGAAGGGCTCCGGCAGATGCTGGCCCAACCGCGGGCTGGTGCCGCTGCGGGTCATGGTGTGCCATTGGTCGCGGATGCGTCCGGTATTCAGCCGCAGCGGCCGCCCTGCATGGGTTTCGGTTCGAAGTGTCGGAATTTCGGGTGCGACAAAGCGCGCTCTGTGATCGCCGGTAAAGAATCCGCCATCGGCGAAGAAACGCCGCTGCGGCTCGGTGTCGCCCGTTCGTATCGGCCACAGCACGGGGTCCAACGTATCGAACGCCTCGTCCGACAAGGATTTCAACGCCCCGATATCGAAATCGCGGCCGCCATTGTTCTCGAATGCCGACAGAGCGGCGTGTTCGCGAAAAATCTCCGGCGCGGAATTGAAATCGAACGCCGCGCCGAAACCGAGCCGCTTGGCCACCTCGCTGACGATCCACCAATCGGGCCTCGCTTCTCCCGGCGGCGTCAGGAACGCACGCTGTCGCGAAATACGCCGTTCCGAGTTGGTCACGGTTCCGGATTTCTCGCCCCACGCCTGCGACGGCAGCAGCACATGCGCGCCGGCATTGACGGTGTCGTTGGAAAGGACGTTTTCCGAGATCACGAACAGTTCGAGTTTCTTCAGCGCGGCGCGCGCGGAATCCGCGTCCGGCAGCGACACCGCGGGGTTGGTGCCCATCACCCATAATGCCTTGATCTCGCCGCGCCCGATCGCCTCGAACATCTGGACCGCTTTCAGTCCCTCGTGCGTCGCAATCCGCGACGCTTTCCAGAACCGGCGGACGCGGTCGATGTCCGGCGGCGAGAAACCCATATGCGCGGCGAGTTGATTGGCGAGACCGCCGACCTCGCGCCCGCCCATCGCATTGGGCTGCCCGGTCAGCGAAAACGGCGACGCCCCCGGCCTGCCGATCCGTCCCGTGGCGAGATGGCAGTTGAGGATGGCGTTGACCTTGTCGGTGCCCTGCGCCGACTGGTTCACGCCTTGCGAATACAAAGTGACGACGCGCGGCGTTGCCGCAAACATCTGGAAGAAGGACGCGACATCCTGCTCGGCGAGGCCCGTCGCCAGCGCCGTGGCCGCAACGCCGCCGGCGATGCTCCGGGCGCGAGCCATGGCGTCTTCAAATCCGCTGGTATGATTGTCGATGTACTTGCGATCGAGCGCGCCGGTATCGGCGAAGTGGACCAGAAGTCCGGAGAACAACGCGGTGTCGGTGCCGGGCTTCAGCCCCAGAAACAGGTCGGCATCTTCGGCGGAATCGGTCCGGCGCGGGTCGATCACAACGATGCGCGCGCCGCGCCGCTGCTTGTTGGCGAGCATGCGCTGGAACAGAACCGGATGGCACCATGCCGCGTTGGAGCCGACCAGGACCAGCAAATCGGCCTCGTCGAGATCTTCATATAGGCCGGGCACGGTGTCGGCGCCGAACGCGCGGCGATGGCCCGCCACCGACGAGGCCATGCACAGGCGCGAATTGGTGTCGACATTGGCGCTGCCGATGAATCCCTTCATCAGCTTGTTGGCGACGTAATAATCCTCGGTCAACAATTGGCCGGAGAGATAGAGCGCCACGGCGCCAGGGCCATCGCGCGCAATGATATGTGCAAAGCGGTGCGCGACATGATCGAGCGCGTCGGACCAGGCGATTCGCTCCATCGAGCCCTTGCTGCAGCGGACCATCGGATAGAGCAAGCGGTTCTCAAGGCCGAGGGTTTCGCCAAGCGCAGAGCCTTTCGAACACAGCCGTCCGAAATTCGCCGGGTGCTCGGGATCGCCCGAGATCGCCGCGCCGCCGCGACCGTCAGGTGTCGCCAACACGCCGCAGCCGACGCCGCAATAGGGACAGGCGGTCCGCGTGGCGCCAACGGGTCCGCGCGGAGCGCGGCCCGATGATAAACTCCGCGCAGGATCGACGGCGGTCACCGCAACAATCCGGTCATGCCGCCTCTGCCAGGATCGCGGCCGAGCGGCCGAACATCATGTCTTTGCGGATTCTCGCAACAGATTCGCGGCTGCGGATCATTTCGAGGTACCAGAGCGCATCGCCGACTTCGCCGACCAGCACCGCGCCTGTGAGCCGGCCGTCGGAGATCACAAGCTTCTTGTAGGTGCCGCGCCTGACATCGCTCAGCACGATGTTCTCGCTGCCGTCAATCCCCAGGAAATCGCCCGCGGAAAAAACGCTGACGCCGGAGACCTTGAGGTTGGTTGCGACGACACTGCCATCATAAGCGGCCGGCCGGCCGGCCAGATGCTGGGCCAGGACACGGGCCTGCTCGTAAGCCGGCTCGACCAGGCCGTAGCAGATGCCGTGATGCTCGGCGCATTCGCCAAGCGCGAAGATATCCGGCGCACCGGTTTGCAAGGCATCGTCCACGATGACGCCGCGATTGACGGGAATGCCGGCGTCCCGGGCGAGCGCGATATTCGGCCGGATGCCGGCGGCGAAAATCACCGCGTCGGCGTCGATCCGGCGTCCGTCCATCAGTTCGACGCCTTCGACACGCATCTCGCCGAGGATATGCGCGGTATTGGCATTGAGCAGAACGTCGATGCCCTTGGGCTCGACCAGAGATTTCAGCAGCGCCGCCGCCGGTGCATCGAGCTGGCGCTCCATCAAGCGATCCATCAGGTGGATCAGGGTCACCGGCGCGCCCGCCTTGGCGAGCCCGTAAGCGGCCTCCAGTCCCAATAGTCCGCCGCCGACCACCACGACGCGTTTCTTCGAGGCGGCAAGCGTCAGCAACAGGTCGACATCCCGGCTGTCGCGAAACGTATGCACGCCAGCTAGTTCGGCGCCGGGCACGTTGAGCCGCAGCGGCGTCGAGCCGGTGGCAAGTACCAGCCTGGAAAAAGCAATGCTCTCTTCATTGGCGATCTTGAGCTCGCGGCGGCCGACGTCGATCTCGGTGACGGCGCATCCATACTTCAAGGTAACGCCGCGCTCGCGCCACCAGTCGGCGGGCCTGAGCTCGATATCATGGGACGCGGTCTCGCCGGCGAGCACCGAGGACAGCAGCACACGGTTATAGGCAAGCCGCGGCTCGTCGCCGATGACGGCGATCGCGTAACGGCCGAGGGCAGCCTTCGCGAGTTCGTCGACCAGACGCGCGGCCGCCATTCCATTGCCAACGATCACCAGCGGCTCGCTCACGGCGTATCCTTGAGCTTATAAGGGAACGGTCGGCCTCGCCCCGCGAGCGGGGCGAGCTCCGTCGTGTCTGTCAAATCCGTGCTTCGGCAAGACTCGGCGCGCCTGCTTCCGCTGGGCTCTTGCGCAGGTAGAACCACCAGGTCATCGCCAGGCAGATCGCATAGAAAGTAAGATAGATGACCAGCGCCAGCTGCGGGCCGCCGGTGATCGCGATCGACTTGCCGAAACCGCTCGGGATCAGGTAGCCGCCACAGGCGCCGACCGCGCCGATGAAGCCGAGCGCGGCGGCGCTCTCGATGCTGGCCGTTTTCAAAGCGAGCGCCCGGCCCGCTTCGCCCTTGCCCTGGGCTTTACGAAGATTCTCCTCGCGGAAGATCGAAGGAATCATCCGATAGGTCGATCCGTTACCGATGCCGGTGGTGACGAAAAGGATCAGGAACATCGCGAGGAAGCCGGTGAAATCCTTAATGCCCACGAAGTACAGGACGCCAATAGTGGCGGCGGCCATTGCGATGAAATTCCAGAACGTCACGATCGCGCCGCCGACCTTGTCGGCCAGCAAGCCGCCGAATGGACGCGACAGTGAACCCACGAGCGGTCCGAGGAACGCGATCGCGATCGTGACAGTGGGAAATTGCGTCTTGATCAGCAGCGGAAACGCCGCCGAGTAGCCGATGAAGGATCCGAACGTCCCGATATAGATGAAGGACATGATCCAGGTATGCTTGCGCTTGATGATCGCGACCTGATCTTTGAACGAGGACTTGGCCGAGGTGAGGTTGTTCATGAAGAAGGTAGCGCCGACCACGGCGATGACGAGCGGCAGCATCCACATCAATCCGGCGTTCTGGAGGTAAACCCCCGAGACCGGTGCGGCCTGGTAGAGATTGATGAGGCCGACTCCCATCAGAATGGGCGTCAACAACTGGACACTGCTGACGCCGATATTTCCGCCGGCGGCGTTGAGGCCGAGCGCCCAGCCCTTCATGCGGTCGGGATAGAAGAACGAGATATTGGCCATGCTGGAGGCGAAGTTGCCGCCGCCGAGACCTGCGGTCGAGGCCACCAGCAGCAGCAGCCAGAACGGGGTATCGGGCTGGCCGACGAAGTAGGCGAGCCCGAGCGTCGGGATGAAGAGCACGGCGGCGCTGAAGATGGTCCAGTTGCGGCCACCGAACGTCGTCACGGCGAAGGTATAGGGAAATCGCATCAACGAGCCGATCAGCCCGGGTATCGCCACAAGCTGAAACAGTTGGTCGGTGGTATAGTGGAATCCGGCCGCCGGCAATTTGGTGGCGACGATGCTCCAGATCAGCCAGACGGAAAATCCGATGTGCTCGGCTGCGATCGACCAGATCAGGTTGCGGCGGGCGATGGCTTTGCCCTTGGAATTCCAGAACGTCTCATTTTCCGGATTCCAGTCTGAAATCCAGGTCGGGTCTTTCGAGCTCATTGGAAATTTCCTTTTCTGAACGGGTGCAGCCACCATCGTCGGGGATCGCGTTCCAAGGCATGGAGGCGCGTTCTGGGAAGGCCCCAGTCCGGCGGTCACAAATCGAGTGATTGGTTCGACGGCTTCGGTGGCGTCAGCACAAACTATTCAAGCTTCGTGCCAAGCCGCCGCGATGCGAAAAATATTGAAATTACAATAAATTATGAGAGAAGGCTGCGACCGCCGATCGGCGGGCGCGCGCCTTCAAAATTTGCGATTCGCTTATTTCTTGTGCGTCGCACAATAAATGAGCAGACCGTTCGAACGCTGGCGTTCAGGCGTCCTCGGTCGCGGCCATCATCGGCTTCGGCGCGACACCCTGACCCGGCTTCACGCGAAAATCGTAACTCATCAAATACCACGGCGACGATCCGGCCGGCTTGCCGTCGGGCATCGCCGGCTCGGTTCGTTTTTCGATTTTTGAAATCAGCTCGTCCTTCACCCCGAACACGACGTCGGTATCGATATATTTGTCGCCCTCAATGAAGACATGAGTGATTAGCGGCTCATGGCCCGGCGCGTTGACGAGAAAATGGATATGCGCCGGGCGCATCGGATGGCGCCGAAGCTCCAGGATCATTTGCCCGACCGGGCCGTCGGTCGGGATCGGATAGCTGCACGGCAGGATGGTGCGGAAGAAAATCCGGCCGTCGACGTCGGTAATGAATCGCGCCCGCGATGACGGGCCCTGGGTTTCGTAGTCCGGCTTTTGCGAATCATAATAACCGTCATCGTCGGCATGCCAGACGTCCACCGGAACGTTGGCCAGCGGTTTGCCGGCAAGATCGGTAACCCGGCTCTGCACGAACATCTTCTCTCCGGTCAGATTGGGGGAGATGTCGGAGCCATGCGGCATCGCCTTGTGCTCACCGACATAGAACGGGCCGAGCACGGTGGTCTGGGTCGCGCCTTCGCGCTCGCGGTGATTCACGGCATCGACCAGCATCGAAACCCCGAGCACGTCCGACAGCAGGATGAACTCCTGCCGGCTCGGTGTGCATTTCTGGCCGACACGCGTGAGAAAATCGATCGCGTATTCCCATTCGCCGAAGGTGAGGTCGGTCCTGCGGACGAAATCGTGCAGCGACTTCACCAGTTCCTCCATGACGAATTTGACACGCGAGTTTGGCACCTCCTCAAAGCTGCGGAGAACGGCGGCGGTGAGTTCGGTGTCGTTGAATTGGGGCATTGTTATTGTCCTGCGGGGTTACGCCATTGGAGCGCAAGCCTACACCAGCGATCCGACCAAGGTAAGCGGGCTCACGATTGGAACAGGCCCGCTTTTCGGCTATCAAAGCCGCCTGCGCTTGTTTTCCGGAGACCTATCCGATGTTAGCCCCCACCCCTGCCTCGCCGGAATCCGCCGGCATGTCGAAAGCCGCCTTCGATCGCATCGAGGATCATCTGAAGAACCGGTACATCGATGCCGGCCGCTTTCCGGGAACCCAGCTTCTGGTTTATCGCCGCGGCAAGGTGGTCCATCGCGCGGTGCAGGGTTTCGCCGACGTCGAGCGCAAGATTGCGATGAAGGACGACACTATTTTCCGCATCTACTCGATGACCAAGCCGATCACCAGCACAGCCTTCATGATGCTGGTCGAGGAAGGCCGGGTTGCTTTGGATGAGCCGGTCCATCGATATATCCCGGAATGGAAGAACCTCGGCGTTTTCCAGGCTGGCATTGCGCCGGCGTTTCTGACCAGGCCGCCATCACGGCCGATGCTGATCGTGGATCTGTTGCGGCACACCTCCGGTCTGACTTACGGCTTCCAGCAACGCTCCAATGTGGACGCGGCCTACCGCGAAATGAAAATCGGCGAAGTCGAGAAAGCCGGAACGCTGCAATCGATGATCGACAGCCTGGCCAAAATTCCGCTGGAATTTTCACCCGGCGAAGCCTGGAATTATTCGGTGTCCACCGATGTCATCGGCTATCTCATCGGCAAGATCAGCGGCAAGCCGTTCGAGCAATTTCTGAAAGAACGCATCTTCGACCCGCTCGACATGAAGGATACCGACTTCTTCGTGCCCGCCGACAAGGCCCATCGTTTCGCGGCCTGTTATTCGGCAAGCCCGCAAGGCGCCATGACGTTTCACGCCGCCGACCGCAAGGGCGGCCTGACCTTGCAGGATGACCCGACCACCAGCGCGTTTCTGTCACCGCCTTCGTTCATCTCCGGCGGCGGCGGTCTGTGCTCGACGTCAGCCGATTATCTCACCTTCTGCCGCGCGCTGCTCAATGGCGGCGAGCTCGACGGTATCAGGCTGATCGGCCCGAAGACGCTGGCGTTGATGACGTCAAACCACCTGCCCGGCGGACGCGACCTGCCGGAAATGTCGCGCTCGCTGTTCTCCGAGGCGACTTATAACGGCATTGGTTTCGGTCTTGGCTTCTCGGTGACGCTCAATCCCGCGCAGACGCTCATTCCCGGCAGTCGCGGCGAATATGCGTGGGGAGGGGCGGCAACGACGTCGTTCTGGATCGATCCCGCCGAAGAGCTGATCACCATTTTCATGACCCAGGTGCTGCCGTCGACCGCCTATCCGGTCCGGCGCGAGCTGCGCACCATGGTTTACACAGCGATTACCGAGAGCAATCTTTAAAGATCGCTCGGACGAGGGTCAGAAGCAGCAGTAACGCTCGATGCCGTTCTAGCCGAAATTCTGCAAACCCGGGAACGTCTCCAAAAGCCAGATGCTGATGGTCGTGACGCTGCCGGTGAGAAAGCCGATGCCGGTGATGACCAAGAGCACGCCCATCGCCCGCTCGATGCTAGCAAGATGCCGTTTGAGCCGCGCAAACAGCGAAGAGAATTGCTCCACCATGAACGCCGCCACCAGGAACGGAATCCCAAGGCCTGTGGAATAGACCGCGAGCAGACCTGCGCCCCTTTCCACCGTGGCCTCGGCCGCCGCAACCGAGAGGATCGCCGCAAGGATCGGGCCGATGCACGGCGTCCAGCCGAAGGCAAAGGCGAGCCCCATCACATAGGCTCCCCACAGGCCCACCGGCTTTGGAATCGGCAGCCGCCCTTCCCGCATCAATAGTCCGATCCGCGTCAGGCCAAGGAAGTGCAGGCCCATGATGATGATGACGATGCCGGCGACGATCGAGAGTTCGGCTGACCAGGCGCGGATCAAGCTTCCAATCAATGAGGCGCTGGCGCCGAGCGCCACGAACACGGTGGAAAAGCCGAGCACGAACATGACGGCGGAGATCATCACTGCGCGCCTGGAGGACGAAGTCGCCTCTTCATTGGCGACGTGCTCGATGGTCGCGCCCGTCAGATAGATCAGATAGGGCGGCACCAGCGGCAGCACGCACGGCGACAGAAAGCTGACAAGGCCGGCAATCAGTGCGGCGGGAATCGAAACGTCGTGAATCATGCCACCTTCATTTATCTGGATGTCGCTTCCTCGTTGCCATTGACGGCGCCTGTCCTGGCTGGGCCCGACATCGGGGGCACCAGTCGATGCGCCTTCATGTAGCGGATGGGTGAGAATGCGCAATGAATATAGGTCGCCGTCCCGGCGCGCCCCACCGGATTTCCGTCCGGAAAAGAAAATCAGAACACGAGGATCGAGCCGGCAGACCGCGCAAGCTCCGGCGGATCGCCTGGTCACGCGCGCGGGAAGCCGCCAGGCTATTTGACCAGCTTCAACAGGACCGGGGCGAGCCCGCGCTGACCTTCATGCGGTCTTTGATGACGCGGCCTTTCGGGCGCTTCCACATCCCGCAACACCGCGTCGCACAAAGCCTTCAATTCCGAGTCTTCAATTCGATTGAGTTTGATCCGAAGCTCGAGAATGGCGACGGACACCAATTGCGCAGTGTCCCGGTCGCCGCCGAGGACTAAGGCAGCCTGACACTCCTCAAGAGTGGCCAGAACCGCATGTAATTTTTCTTCTGAATTGCTCACCAGCGTTTTTCCCGCCTACCGCGCTTGCCAGTTAGGTCGAGGCGATCCAGCCTGCCTCCCCATAAACCCCTCCGTTGCAGAAAAAATCCTGAAACTTCACGACCGGCACGATAGTTTTCGTCGCTACACGGATTTGTGACATTGCTTTTCGTTCGAAACGGTCGGCGGTAAGCCGATTCCTGGAACATTGCGCCGGCATCTGCTCGCCGCAGGTTCCGGTTCACCCACGCGATGGAGGGAATATGAGCCTAGCGCGGCGCCGGCGGCGTTCGAATGCCTGGTCGCGGCACCCCGAAAACCCGATCCGGCGGCAACAGCGTTGCGCGATGGGCGCGTCGGTCCGCTGGTTTTGCGGCAGACGACCGGTGGCAATCGCGCTGGATTGCCGCCTTCAAAGTCGCGCGGCCGAATGGCTCCCGCCAGGGGTTCGCCGGCCGCCCTGGACCCTCCTATCCCCAGCCGTCACCGGCCCAGGGTAAGCATACGCGTCAAAAAGTCCCCACCCGAACCCGCGATGTTGTAGTATGATCAATAACCTGCCAAAGCTGGCGGGCTGTCTGCAAGTGGTGGCGATAGAGAGGCGTTCTTCAGGAAAATAACTTTTATGTTGCCTCGGTGGCTCACGGTGGAATACCGGAACATCGTACCTTTGAAAATCGATTTGCGGCCGCGCGATAGCAGCCGGGCGTCCTTGTTAAGTATCCGGTTGCGAAAGCCGTTAATGCCCGTAGATTCCGTAGTTTAAGGACAATTCATCCCATTTGAGCGAGCTCAAAGCAGTATATAAGGGTGACGTCAAAACCCGGATATTCAGACGCTTCATGAGCGAAGGACGGTAAAAGCAGTATGAACAAATCAATAGCGAAGAAGATGAAGCAGCGCAGTGCCGGAAAGCCAGATATTGAACTTGGCAAGCGAATCCGGTTGCGGCGCGTCGAGCAGCGAATCTCCCAGGCGGAGCTTGGCGAGCAGCTCGGCGTAAGTTTTCAACAGGTTCAGAAATATGAGAAGGGTGTCAACCGGGTCGGTGCCGCCCGTCTTCAACAAATTGCCACTGCGCTCGATGTACCCGTCACCTTCTTCTACGATGGCGACGGCAAGGCCCGCGAGGTCGAGAGCCTGCTGTTTCTCGATAGCGCATTCAGCTTGAGGCTGCTGCGCGCCTACAGCAAGATCAAGGATCAGACCGTCCAGCGCCAGCTGGTGTCCTTGATGGAATCGATCGCTGCGAACGAAGACTAGAGCCCGATCGGTTCTGATTGAATCAGAACCGGCACTCTCGGCTGTCGTTTAACGCGTTTTCTTAAGTGTGAACCGGGATCCACCCACGGATCAAGTCCGAGGCATAACGCTTTGGCGCGAGGTCTGGTTTGCTGCCCCGCGGACGCGATCGATCAAGGCAAGCGGATCGGCCGGCGAGCGATCGCCACGCCAGGCTACATGCTGGTCCGGCCGCGACAACACCAATAGGCCATCAAAAGTGGCCGCCGCCGGTTCAACGTCGAGCAGCTTCAGCGGTACGCCCCTGTCGCGAGCCGCAAGCTCAAGCGCCGCGACATTCACCGCCGAATCGAACCGCAGCAGCGTGAGCTCCGGCCCCATGGCGTCATAGAGCGACGAGCCGTCCTTGCACCACAGATGCGGCGTGCGGCAACCCGGGACGGTCGAGGGAGTATAGCTGCTCATCGTATAGGCTGGAGGCTCAATGCCATCATAGGCGATGATCGGGGAGCGATCGTAATAGGTGCCGAAGTTTAGACCGGCACAGGCATATTGCTGGACGTTGATCTCGTAGGTCAGCCGCCCCGTCTGCCGCCGCGCACGTTCGCCTTCGGCCCCCTCATCTTCGATCTCGTCGGGCACCGCGCCCCGGCGGCGAATCTCCGTTTCGGCATGCGACATCGCAAATCGTGAAACCTGGCTGGTGATCGGCCAGCGCTCCGCCTCATAGGCATCGAGAATGGACGCGGGCGCCCAGCCGTTGAGATGGGCGGCGAGTAACCAGGACAGATTCATCGCATCCGCGATGCCCGCGTTCATGCCGTAGCCGGCATAGGGCACCCAGATATGCGCGGCGTCGCCGGCAATGAAGGCGCAGCGGTCGCGAAATCTGTTGGCGATCAGCCGGCGCCCGTACCAGTCCTCCCGCGAGATGATGTCGTATTTGAAATCAGCAGGCACGCCGAGGATGGTTCGGATGCAGGCGTCGCGATCAACTGAATCAAAATCGCCCTCGCCCGGTTTCATGTAGTTATGCACCAGCCATCGCTCGCGCCCGTCGATGGCATAGACCATCCCGGCGCGGCGCGGATTGATGACGCCGGTACCCCAGGCGCGCTCGTGAAGCTGTCGATGAATGAGATCGGGCGCGCGGATATACGTCGACTGCACGCGCTGCACGACGGCATCACCGGTCAATTCCGCGCCGATCGCCTTGCGGACGACGGAGCGCGCGCCGTCGCAGCCGACCAGATAACGGCAGCTCAAGCGGCGAACGGCGCCGGTCTGAAGATCGCGCAAGTCCGCACTTGCAGAATTATCCTCGATCCTGACGTCTTCGACCACAGTCCGGCTGATGATGCGGATGCGCGGCTGCGCGGCTGCATGCTCAAACAGGATAGGTTCAAGGAAGATCTGGTTGATACGGTGCGGCGGCTCCGGCGTCGGCCAATTGCAATCCGGGCCATCCTTCCTCGTGAAGCGATCGCGGCGGCAAGGAATGAGAATGCGCGTCAATTCCTGCCCGGTAAACGTCGTGCGGTAGCTGATGTCGTGCGGATAGTCGGCTGGCAGCCCGGCATCACGTACTTTTTCCGCAACGCCGAGCCGTCGGAAGATTTCCATGCTGCGAGCCGCGACGTGATTGCATTTCGGCTCGGGAGGTGCGCCGGGGGCGCGCGTCTCGACGACCGTGACGTCGATGCCTCGCCACGCCAGATCGATCGCGAGCGTGAGCCCGACCGGCCCCGCGCCGACGATCAGCACATCGGAATGGAAATCGCTCATTTTTCCTTAAAGCCGACGCCCTGACGAACGAACCACATTAGCCGCGCCAACGACTTACCGAAAGCGCCAACGCCCCAACCGGGCATTGCCGCGGTGCAAAAGCCGCAATACCAACTTAATCAGAAGGCAACGCTCGCAAGCTACATTTTCGTGACGTATTCTGGATCAGGTCCGATCCTATTCGCTCGGTTTCACCGGCCGAAACCATTGATTTGATCAAAGCGCCTCGGCGCACCCAGGGACATTATCCATGCGAAGAATCATTATCGTAGCCGTTGCGTTGATGCTTGCGGCTACGCCGGCGTTTGCCCAAAGCGCGGGACAGAGCGGCGCGAGCGCGGCCCCGCCTCCGCACAAGGGCGCAACCGCGGCGCCGAATCCCGCGCACGCCGTGCCCGCAAAGCCGGCGGCCGCAGCATCCACCCCCGAATCGCGTTCCGCGGCGGCGCTCGCGCTCTCACACGAGCCGACCTTCGATGAAGGCACCGCACAGCGGATCAGGGAGGCCGCGCTGAGCTATGCGGATCTCGCCATACGCGGCGGCTGGCCGATGATTCCCGCGGAAGCCAAATTCGCGCTCGGCATGGCCGGGCCCCATGACGATCTCTTGCGCCAGCGCCTGATACTCAGCGACGATCTTGCCGCCGACAAGACATCGCGGCCATTTGACGCTGATGTCGCCGAGGCCATCAAGCGCTTCCAGGTGCGTCACGGCCTTGCCGCCACGGGAATGGTGACGCCGCGTACGCTCGCCGCCCTCAATGTCCCCGTCCAAAAGCGGATCAGGCAGCTCGAAGCTTCGCTCGAACGCGTCGATCACATGAATTTCCAGTTCGGCCGGCGTTACGTGGTCGTGAACCTTCCGGCGGCATTTGCCGAAGCCGTCGAGAACGACGTCGTGGTGCGGCGTTATCGGGTGATCGTCGGCAAGACCGAAAAGCCGTCGCCGACGCTGACCGCCGAAATCACCAGCGTCAATCTCAACCCGACCTGGACTGTCCCGTCATCGATCGCGAAAACCGAAATATCGGCGCATATGCGGAAGGATCCCACTTACCTCTCGCGCATGCACATGGACGTACTCGATGCGCACGACAATCCGATCGATCCCAATTCGGTGGATTGGTCCGGCACGCGCACGCCGAATTTCACCGTGCGCCAGCAAAATGGCGCGTTCAATGCGCTCGGTGCGGTGAAAATCGACATGCCGAATCCTTATTCGGTCTACATGCACGACACCAACCAGCGCAATTTGTTCAGCGACGACTACCGGTTCGATTCCCACGGCTGCTCGCGGGTCGACAATGTGCGCGATCTCGCCACCTGGCTTTTGCAAGCGGAGATTCCGAAATGGAATCGCGCCGCGCTTGACGCTGCCATCGCCACCGGTCAGCGCCAGGATATCGCCTTGCCGAACAAAGTGCCGGTCGCCTGGATCTATCTCACGGCATGGATGACCAGGGACCAGACGATCCAGTTCCGCAACGACATCTACGCCCAGGACGAGCAGCTTCTTGAAGCCACCGCCGAGGAAGCGGCCTTCTTCAACCAGGCGAGCAACCATCCGCTGACGGCGCATCTGGCGCAGTAAACCCGCAGTGATCCGGTCGCCCGCAAAAGGGCCGGCTTAACTCGGCTTGCCTCCCTCTTGGAGAGGTTGTCGGACTGTAAGCTCCTCTTACGCGCGGGTCCCCGCCTACAAGCACAACCGCTAGCTATTGGAACCTTGGCGCCCTTGGCGCGTTTTGCAGGGTTACATTGAGCGAGTCTAACCGCTGCCAGGGGGATACGTGGAGCGTAAAGAACGGTTTGAGGCCGCGACCAGCACTGAAGGCCGTTACCGCATGTTGATCGAGGCGGTGACTGATTACGCTATCTATATGCTCGATCCCGATGGAATCATTACGAGCTGGAATCCCGGAGCCAAGCGCTTCAAGGGTTACGAAGAAGCCGAGATCCTTGGTGAGAACTTCTCAAGATTTTATACGGATGAAGACCGGCGAGCAGGCCTGCCCGCCCGCGCGCTCCAAATCGCCGAGCGCGACGGCAAGTTCGAGAGCGAAGGCTGGCGCGTCCGCAAGGACGGTACGAAGTTCTGGGCCTATGTCATCATCGACCCGATCCGGGACAGTACCGGAGCGCTCGTCGGCTTCGCCAAGATCACACGCGATCTGACAGAGCGCATGCTGGCCGGGGCAGCGTTGCGGGCCAGTCACGAGCAATTCAGGCTACTGGTGCAGGGCGTGACCGATTACGCCATCTATTTGCTGAGCCCCGAAGGAAAAGTTTCAAGCTGGAACGCGGGTGCGCAGAGGATCAAGGGATACGCGCCCGAAGAAATTATCGGCCAACATTTCTCGCAATTTTACAGGGAAGAGGATCGAAAAGCAGACCTGCCGCGAAAAGCTCTCGAAATCGCGGCTCGGGAGGGCCGTTACGAGAAGGAGGGCTGGCGTGTCCGCAAGGACGGAACGAAGTTCTGGGCCAACGTCGTCATCGACACTATCCGCAACCCCGATGGGTCGCTGCTTGGCTTTGCCAAGATCACGCGCGATATCACGGAACGCATGAAGGCCCAGCAAGCGTTGGACGAGACCCGCGAGGCGCTGATCCAGGCCCAGAAGATGGAGGCCATTGGGCATCTGACCGGCGGAGTTGCTCATGATTTCAACAATCTGCTGATGGCCATTCAAGGCAGTCTTGAGCTTTTGCAAAGACGGCTTCCAAAAGACGATCCCAAGGTCGCGCGGTTGCTCGACAATGCGATTCAGGGAGCACAGCGTGTCGCTGCATTGACGCAGAGGATGCTGGCATTCGCGCGCCGCCAGGATCTCAGGCTCGTTGCCCTCGATGTGCCGGACCTCGTGCAAGGGATGACCGAACTGCTGCAGACTTCACTGGGTCCCTCGATTCAAATCGAAACGCGATTCCTCCTAAATCTTCCGAAAGCCTATGCCGATCCTTACCAGTTGGAACTCGCGCTTCTCAACCTTGCGATGAACGCACAAGACGCCATGCCAAAAGGAGGCGACATTGTTGTCGAAGCAAGGGAGCGGACCGTCACCGACGAACCGGGACTGAAGGCTGGACGATACCTTTGCGTGACGGTGACCGATACCGGAACGGGCATGGACGAAGCAACGCTGCAGCGTGCGATGGAGCCGTTCTTTACGACCAAGGGCGTTGGCAAGGGCACCGGCCTTGGACTTCCGATGGTCCGCGGCATGGCACAGCAATCAGGCGGGAGACTGCTGCTCAAGAGCAAGCCTGGCTTTGGTACGACTGCGGAACTCTGGCTGCCGGTCGCCCCACCGGATGCAGCTTCCGCCGGGGAAACGACAGCGCCCAAGGCGGGGATCTCCTCGGGCCGGGAGCTCACCATCCTGACCGTCGATGACGATCCACTTGTCGCGCTCAACACCTCGGCCCTGCTGGAAGAGCTCGGCCACAAGGTTTACAGCGCCCCATCCGGAATGCGGGCGCTTGAAATCATGCGCCGTGAAGAAAACATCGATCTGCTCATCACCGACCAGGCGATGCCGGGCATGACAGGTTCAGAACTGGTTTCAAAGGTCCGCGCCGAGAAACCGGGATTTCCGGTCATCCTGGCCACCGGCTACGCAGAATTACCTCCGGGAGAAGCCGAGGGAATTCCGAGACTGGCAAAGCCCTTCAGACAGCAAGACCTCGTCGAAGCGATCGCCGGGGCCTTTGCGGATTAGGTAGGCGCCGCAGCAGCCACCTCATTATTATAATCCCACCGAGGCAGTTTTACCGTTCCCTCCCCCTTGTGGAGCGAAGCTCGCTCTCAAGGTCAGGGAGGGGGGTGGCCACGCGCACCGCCTTCTCGGTTTACCCCTCTCCCCAACCCTCCCCAACAAGGGGCGAGGGAGCGCACTGCCGTTGCGGCCCACGCGAACCAATGCTTGATTGCGGACGCCACCACAAACTCAGATCCCGAAAGCCGCGCCCCATGCTCGATGTCCCCGCTTCCTCCAACACACCCTTTGCCGACGGCAAGATTCTCAAGAGCATCACCGACGGCGTCGGCGTCGTCACCTTCAACAACCCGGAAAAGCGCAACGCCATGTCGCTCGACATGTGGGAAGGCTTGGGCCAGGCGCTGATCGAATTACGTGATGATGCCGATGTGCGCGTGGTGATCCTGACCGGCGCCGGCGACAAGGCGTTTGTCTCGGGCGCCGATATCAGCCAGTTCGAGAAGAACCGCCACAACGCGCAGGCTTCCGAAGAATATTCCAGGCGCAGCGACGCCCAGCGCGCCCTGCTGGCGGATTTTCCGAAACCGACCATCGCCTGTATCCGGGGCTTTTGCCTGGGCGGCGGCATGCAGGTCGCGATGCTCACCGATATCCGCATTGCGTCGGAGAACAGCCAGTTCGGCATACCCGCCGCCAAACTCGGCATCGCCTATGGCTATGACGGCCTCAAGCATCTGGTCTCGCTGGTTGGTCCCTCCTGGGCGAGGCTCTTGCTGTACACGGGGATGCGGATCGATTCTGCGGAAGCGCTGCGGATCGGCCTCGTCGACCGCGTGGTGCCCGATGCGGAGTTGTGGAACGCGACCACCGAGATCGCCCGCACGATCTCCGGCAACGCGCCGTTGGCGATCAGGGCCGCCAAGATCACCATCGCGCAAGCGTTGAAGGACGAAAGCCAGCGCGACATGGCCGCGATCAAGGCGATCGGCGCGGCGTGCATGGATAGCGAAGATTTCCGTGAAGGCCGAACCGCCTTCATGGAAAAGCGCAAGCCGAAGTTTAAGGGACGGTAGCGCGGCCAACATAAAAGCTTCGTTGGCAAAATCAGCGATAGCAGGCTTATCGATGAAGGCAATTTGCGTGCCTTGCCTCCATCCCGAATCTTCCGGCTACTTCCTAAGGTGTCACTGGAGCTCGAGAATGATGAATAAAGATGCGATGATTGCGCAATTTTCGAATCTAACACCGGCAGATCAAATAATTATGCTTCTTCGTGTATGTTTTAATCTAACGATTGTGACCAGGGATATTCTTGCATCTGGCAGTCAGAATAAAGTCGAATATGCGAGCAATATGTCGGAAATGCACCACAAGATATTTCCTGGCATTATCTCTCGTCTGACACAAACGGGGTCCCGTTACCCGGACGACGTTCTTGTAGGAATGCTGCACGGTTTCATTATCCAGTTTAACCTTGAGCCACACGGTCATTTCATATGGGACGATGCACTGCGCAAACTGAAGTGAGCAGAACTCGTAAGCACTGTAGCGAGTTAAATGAGCGCGTAGGATGGGTGGAGCGAAGCGATACCCATCATGTTCAGGATAACTGGCGGCCATCTTCTTCGCCTTCATCGAGGTTGAGATGAACGAGGTCGAAAACCAGCTGCAAAAGCTTGATGCCGCGATGAACGTCGTCCACGCGTTTTCGCAAGGAGAAGAACCATTCGCTTAGTCTACGTGGACGAATCTGGCATATCCTCGGGCGATCCTGTCCTTGTCGTAGCCGCTGTCATCATCGAAGCGGACAAGGAGCTGATAGCGATCGAGAAGTATTTGGAATCCCTCGTCGAGAAGCACATCCCGGCGCAGAACCGGGACGGCTTCGTATTTCACGCAACGGACATCTATGGTGGCGGGAAAGCGGACTGCCTGTTTCATGACCGTACCGTGTGGCCGAATGAGAAACGCTCCGCGATATTGGAGGACCTGCTGGCCGTCCCAGCGAAGTTCGATCTCTCTATCTGTGTCGGGCTGGTACAGGCTTCTGAATTCCCGGCGAAAGGAAGTCAGGAGGTTCACACTCCCGCGCAGATCGCCCTCGCCTCCCATGCAGTAGCCCTGGCCCAATGCGAGATGGCGGTTGAGTTCTGGATGAGGAAAAACGCGCCAAATGAGGTTGCTGTCGTTATCGCCGAAAATAACAATGATGTTCGCAAGGCTGCAAAGGATACTCATATATATTTGCGCAGTGCCGAAGATATGAAAAAGGCCGGAATGGACACCACAGGCCTATTTCCATTCACGAGCATTAGGGACGGAATTCACTTTGCTACCAAATCCGAGTCACGCCATCTTCAAATCGCCGACGCCTGTGCCTGGGCGTTTCATCGCGCGGCCGTTAGGGGCCAAAACGCCGAGCGGTTCTATCCACTAATTCGGAAGCAGATTGTGAGTTTCGGACCAGGTGACGAGGCGTTCAAGAAAATGAAGGAGGTCCAAGAAGCACAGGCTAGAAAGGCTCCGACCAACGAACCGCCCTAACAGACTCCCTGGCGTAACCGGATGAACAAGTCGATCGGGATCTTCGCATCATTTCGTCTTAGCATATCGCTAGCGCTCATGCGGGCTACGACATTGATATTGCCCGACGGGCAAATCACCTGATTGACGGATAAATCACTAACTAACTGTCCAGCCCCTTTTGCAAAAATATTCCGCTTCGCCGCAAACCCAAATCAGCCATATATCCCCTGCCGTCCCGTCTCACAGAGGGGCGGATCGCGATCGTCACGAACGCGAGACGGGATGCGATGGACGCTGATGTGTTGCAAGACGAGCAGCGCCAAGGCGGACGACGAAGTCGTGTGGTCCTGACTCCCCGACGCTGGAGTCAAACCGGTGGAGGCAACTTCGCCGGCGAGGGTGGCAAACAAGCCCGGTCACCCGGGAGAGCACGAAGGAAACCGTTAAAACCATTGCGCGGGGAATGCCGGGCGAATCCGGTGTGACCGTGGTGACTACACTCGTATGCTCATTTTATTTTGCATGCGAGGCTGCGGGCGCATTGAGCGCCCGGCATTCCCTGCGCCCTCTGCTTTTTTAGGGCAGGAGGTTGATGGCATGACTCGCGCGTATGCGGCGAGATCGCGAAAGCATGCCTGCGAATGACGTGGCTGTTTGAAATCTGAATCTGTAGCAATTTGGTAAGCCGCGAGCGCGCCCAACCC
>Ga0137403_10000556_pt2 | contig 43004 bp, 41 predicted proteins | sample CZOMad2_1_16fung_FD_122057 | JGI IMG/M metagenome (GOLD analysis project Ga0137403, IMG submission 122057) | Vadose zone soil fungal communities from Angelo Coast Range Reserve, California, USA - CZOMad2_1_16fungal (Hybrid Assembly) | ecosystem: Environmental > Terrestrial > Soil > Vadose zone...
GAGCAGAATAGCCGCAAGGAGTCGGTCTTCCGCCAGGCTGTGGAAGCGCAGAAAAACAGCGCCGATCTCCTGGAGAAGAAGTTCCAGGAAGCCGTGAAACGGGCCAAGGAGTCGCCCGATACCGGCAAACCCATCCGCGATTTCGATCTCGACTAAGCCTGTCCGATCAACGTTCCTGCCAATGGACGACGACTCCGCAATTCAAGTCCCCGACCGCTACGAGGCGATCCTGGCTCGTTCTCGAGCTGTCCAATTCCAAATGAATTCCGATCTCCTCACGGGATCGTTCCTGCGGACCCTGGCAGCATCCAAGCCGGGTTGCTCCTTCCTCGAACTTGGCACCGGCGCCGGGCTGGGGACGTGCTGGATTCTGGCCGGCATGGACGCCGGCTCATCGCTCATCTCCGTCGAGAGCGATCGGCGGGTCCTAGCCATTGCTTGGGACGAAGTCGGAGCAGATCCTCGTCTGACTCTCGTTGAAGCGGACGGCGCAGATTTCCTCGCAACCTGCACGGAACGCTACGATTTCATCTACGCCGATACCTGGCCCGGTAAATATACCCACCTCGATCTCGCCTTGAATCTGGTCAAAGCCGGCGGCATATTCCTGGTCGACGATATGCTGCCACAGCCGAGCTGGCCCGAGGGGCACGACACGAAAGTAGCCGAGCTGATCGCAACGCTGGAAGCTCTGCCGGATTTTTCCGTCACCAAACTCACATGGTCGACCGGCCTGATCCTGTGCGTGAAGCGATGAGCCTGTCTCTGGGTACCTCATGAATCGCCAACGGCCCCTGCTCTTGGGCCATCGCGGTGCCCGTGCCAGCGTTTCGGTCCCAGAAAATACGCTTGCGTCGTTTGACCTCTGCCTCCAGCATGGTTGCGATGGTTTTGAATTTGACGTTCGTCGTACTTCGGTCGGCGTTCCGGTCGTTTGCCACGACGCGGACTTTCGCGGCATCAGCTTGTCCGGGGCCAGCCCGCGGGATCTAGCCCCATGGCAGGAACAAGGTTTTCTGCCATCGCTCGAAGATGTTCTCCATCGCTACAGTCCACTCTGTTTTCTGGACATCGAGATCAAGGATGCTGGCCTCGAAACCCAAGTGCTCGAGCTTCTCCGCCAACACCCGCCGCAACACGGCTATGTGGTGACGTCATTCCTTTCCGAAGTGCTGTCGCGGCTCCGCGAGCTCGATCCCGACATCAGCTTGGGTTTTCTTTGGGAGAGATCCTCCACACTCTGGGGTTCGCTGCACGCTTCGTGGGTACTTCCGGAGAGGACTCTCCTCGACGGGAACCTGGCCTCGGCCCTCAAGGCGGCTGGCAATCGCATCGGCACCTGGACCGTCAACCATCCCGCCGACATGCTCCGCTTCGCCGCTCTTGGCGCGGAAATGCTGATTTCCGACGACACTGTCCGTTTGGTGAATACCTTCTCCGTCAGTTAAATTGAGAACGCATGGCCCCCACCACAGGAGAGCGCTTTGAGCGCGCGGTAGCGATTATGGCCCGTCTGCGGGCCCCGGGCGGCTGTCCCTGGGACCGCGAACAGAACTTCGACTCCATCAAGCCCTACACGCTCGAGGAGACCTACGAGGTCCTGGAAGCCATCGACAACCGCGACTGGGAGGAGCTTCCGGGCGAGCTCGGCGACCTGCTCCTGCAAGTGCTCTTCTACGCCCAGATGGCGACGGAAGACGGCACCTTTTCCATCGATCAGGTGCTCGACCGGCTGTCCGACAAACTCGTCCGTCGTCACCCTCACGTTTTCGGCGACGTGAAGGCCGAAACCAGCGGCGAAGTCCTGCGCAACTGGGAAGCAATTAAAGCTCAAGAAAAGGCGGAAGCAAAGGCGGAAGCAACAGCCGATAGCGAGACACCCACCGCACCGGAAAATGAAGCCCCGCAGTCCGTCCTCGCAGGTGTCTCATGCGGACTTCCGGCCCTGCTCGAAGCTGGGAAGCTCAGCTCCCGCGCCGCCAACGTTGGCTTCGACTGGCCGAATATCGACGGCCTCTTCGACAAGCTTCGCGAAGAAACGGAAGAACTCCGCGCCGAGCTGTGCGACTATCCCGCCCCGGGTCCGCAACCGCGAGGGAAGGGAATTGCTGGTTCGGGCCGTGCGGTGATTCCGGAAGAACTCCGCTTGCGGCTCGAAGAAGAAGTCGGCGATCTCTTCTTCGTCCTGGTCAACATCTCCCGCTTTCTTGCTCTCGATTCCGAGCTCGCGCTCAAGAGAACGAACCGCAAGTTCCGCCGCCGCTTCCAACAGGTCGAGAGCAAGCTGCAAGAATCCGGCCGCACCACGCAACAGGCGTCTCTGGAAGAACTCGAAAGCCTGTGGCAGGCGGTGAAGAGCGACGAACGGACGGTCGTCAATAGGACGGCTGTCAAATGACCGCCCCCGCCCCCTCCGATTCGATCGTTGTCCGCAAGTGCTTCGGCACCGACGAATTCCGCCGATGCGTCGCCCTGCAACAGCAGGTCTGGAACTTCAGCGATGCTGAGCTAGTCCCATTGCGCATGTTCGTGGTTGCCGACAAGGTGGGCGGCCAGGTTATTGGCGCTTTCGACGGAGACGAACTCGTCGGTTTTGCTCTCTCGGTTCCGGGCCACCGCAACGGCCACTCCTATTTGCACTCGCACATGGCCGCGGTGCAGGAGCGCTATCGCAACTCGGGTGTGGGCCGGAGGCTGAAGCTCTTCCAGCGCGAAGAAGCGCTCTCCCGCAACATTCTCCTGATGGAGTGGACCTTCGACCCGCTCGAAATCAAAAACTCCTTCTTCAACATCCGCCGCCTCGGTGCGATCGCGCGGCACTACAACATCAACCAATACGGTGTGACCACTTCGTCGCTGCACGGCGGACTACCCACCGATCGTCTTATCGCAGAATGGTGGCTCCGCTCAAATCGCGTGCAGCGGTTGTTGCAAGACGGCAGCGAGCCGAAGTTCGCGACGGTACAAAAGATCGAGGTCCCGGCGGAAATTTCTGCCTGGAAAGCTGCGCCTGCCACTCGCGACGAAGCTGCCGACATCCAGACCCGCAATCGCGAGCTGTTTTTGCAGGCTTTCCGTAGAGACCTGGGTGTTCTGGGGTACGAACGAGACGTGAAAGGGAACGGCACGTTTCTCCTGGGTAACTGGGACGAAACCTGGTCGTATGCTGTCCCCTAAAGATTCAGCAGCAAACAAGATTGGCCTGAACGCGAGCCCATGAAAATCGAAGCCGTCACCCTGCGTGAACTGCACATGCCGCTGGTCCACTTTTTCGAGACCAGTTTTGGAAGGATCTACGACCGCCGCGTCACGCTTGTTACAGTTCACTGTGAAGGCGTGGACGGATGGGGTGAGTGCGTCGCCGACGAAGGCCCGTACTACTCCGAGGAATGCGCTGACACCGCCTGGCCAGTGCTTCGCCAATACCTAATCCCGTTGCTGCTAGGCAAGACCATCGTCTCGGCCCGTGATTGCCCCCCGCTTCTCGCCAGAGTCCGCGGCAACCGCATGGCTAAGGCCGCGCTGGAAAACGCCCTCTGGGAAGCCGAAGCCATCCAGAGGGCAATTCCGCTATGGCAACTCTTCGGAGGAACACGTGCGGAAATCCCCACCGGCGTTTCCATCGGCATCCAAAACAGCGTCGACCAATTGCTGGAAAAGATTGCAACCGAATTAGCCGCGGGATATCAGCGCATCAAAGTCAAGGTCAAGCACGGATGGGATCTCAGGGTACTCGATCAAGTCCGCAAACGCTGGCCGGAAATCCTGCTCAGCTGCGACGCCAACTCTGCCTACCGCATTGGCGAACTCGACCACCTGCGCCAGTTCGATCAATTCAAGCTCCTCATGATTGAGCAGCCACTCTGGCACGACGATATCTACTACCACGCACAACTCCAGAAACAGTTGCAAACCAAACTCTGCCTCGACGAATCCATCCGGCATGCCCGCGATGCCGAGCTCGCCCTCACCCTCGATGCCTGCCGCATACTCAACATCAAGACCGCTCGGGTGGGGGGTATGAGCGAAGCCATTGCCATCCACGACGCCGCCAAAGCTCGGGACGTCCCGGTCTGGTGCGGCGGCATGTTGGAATCCGGCGTGGGCCGCGCCCACAATATCCATCTCTCATCGCTGGAGAACTTTCGACTCCCCGGCGACGTTTCCGCTTCGAAACGCTATTGGAAAGAGGACATCATCGATCCGGAAGTTACCGTAACCGCACAGGGCACAATTCAAGTTCCCAATGTCCCCGGCACGGGCTTCCGCATCAAAGAAGACTTCATCGAACACCTAACCGTCCGCAAGGAGACACTGCGCGCAAAATGAGAGCGATCATCTTTGGAGCCACTGGTATGGTCGGGCAGGGCCTCCTACGGGAGTGCCTGCTGGATCCCGACATAGAGGCTGTACTCACCATAGGCCGCACACCGACTGGGCAGAAGCATCCGAAGCTGCGAGAACTCGCGCGCTCGAACCTGCTCGACTTCTCCGCCATCGAAAGCGACTTGTCCGGTTATGATGCGTGCTTCTTTTGCTTCGGCATATCCTCCGCCGGGACTCCGGAACCGGAGTACGAGCGTATCACCTACAGCATCCCCGTCGCAGCAGCGCAGACTCTGGTCCGTCTGAACCCAGGGATGACGTTCGTCTACGTCTCCGGCAGGGGCGCGGACAGCTCCGAAAAAAGCAGCACAATGTGGGCGCGCATCAAGGGCAAAGCCGAAAACGCCCTGCTGGCAATGCCGTTCAAGGCTACCTACGTGTTCCGCCCCGCTTTCATTCAACCCCTCCACGGAATTCGCTCCAGAACGAAGATTTACAACCTGCTCTATGTGGTCTTCCGTCCCATGGTTCCGCTGTTGAAGGCGATCGCACCTGGATCCGTGACGACCACGCAGCAGCTGGGGCAAGCAATGATTGCGGTCGCGAAGCACGGCGCACCCAAGCGCGTAATGGAAAGCGCCGATATCAGCCGGTTTGGTGCTTGATAACTCGCGATCGGCTGGAGCTCTCGGAGGGCGTGAAGTGTGGGTTGCCGCGTGGCTGGTTGCAATCACCATCACTGGGCTTTGTTCATTCTCTGCCTGGTCGACAATTCGCGATGCAAATGAGGAAGGACTACCGCTCGCAAAGCGGCCTTCCTGGATGATTTTCGCGCCAAGAGAGGCGCTCTGGGTGACGCTGCGCGAGCACCGTCGACGATATCCGGAGCGCAATGTGATTCGATTCTGGGCAGTGGTCGCGCTTTGCTCGCAGGGCGCTGTTCTGCTCCTGCCACTCCTTTGGTGGAGGGTCTTTCCCTGATTCTTAGTCGGTTGCCGCGGTGCTAACCGACAGGCCACGGACTTCCAGCGGTTGGAAACTCCAGCAAAATGGCGTATAAAAAAGGGTTACCCGGGTGTGCCTCGAACAGGGCTTCCCACTCGGATGTAGCGCACTTTGGCTTCGCATTTACGCGCAAACACGCGGAAAGAGGTTCTCATGGCCACCGGGACAACCGCCCCAGGCAAGGGTTTGGAAGGCATCGTCGCCACCGATTCCAGTATTTGTTACATCGACGGCGACTTGGGCGTTCTCGCTTATCGCGGCATTGACATTCGCGAACTGGGTCAGCATTCGACCTTCGAAGAAACTTGCTTCCTCCTCTGGAACGGGCGTCTGCCCAAACAATCCGAACTCGATGACCTGAGCAAGATGCTCGGTCAGGAACGCAAGATCGATCCGGCCATGATCGACCTCCTGCGGCAGTTTCCCAAAGACGCCGCTCCCATGGATGTCCTCCGCACCGCCGTTTCCGCTCTGGGCTTTTACGATGCCGACGTCAAGAACGGCGACCATGACGCCAACGTTCGCAAGTCGATCCGCCTGACCTCGCAGATCGCGATGCTCGTCGCCCTCTACGACCGCATTCGCAAGGGCAAGAATCTCGTCGAGGCTGACCCCACTATTTCTCACGCCGCCAATTTTCTGTTGATGCTGAACGGCGAAAAGCCTTCCGCGACCGCCGCCAAGGCTCTGGATGTGGCTCTCGTTCTCCATGCCGACCACGAACTCAATGCTTCTACATTCGCTGCCCGCGTCACCGCCGCCACGTTGTCCGATATGCACTCGGCCATCACCTCGGCGATAGGCGCCCTCAAAGGCCCGCTGCACGGTGGCGCCAACGAGGCTGTCTTCAAGATGCTGAAGGAAATCGACGCGAAGGGCGAGGACCCGGTCGAGCACGTTAAGGCCATGTTCGCTGCCAAGAAGAAGATCTCTGGCTTTGGCCATCGTGTCTACCACACCGAAGATCCGCGCGCGACGTTCCTTCGCAAGATGTCCGAAGAACTTGGCAAGGCCAGCGGTACCCCGAAGTGGTTCGAAATGTCGCGCAAGATTGAACTCTGCGTGAAAGCCGAGAAAAAGCTCAACGCCAACGTGGACTTTTATTCGGCATCGACCTACCACACGCTGGGCATCGACGTGGATCTCTTCACCCCCATCTTTGCCGTATCGCGCATCGCCGGCTGGGCCGCGCACGTTATTGAGCAACTAGGCGACAACCGCCTGATCCGCCCGCGCGCGGAATACATCGGACCCAAGCATCCCGCCCCGTACGTCCCAATCAATCAACGCTGATCCACCTGGGCTGATCGACCCGCACCTAATGAGGGGGTAGGCGTCTTCGCTTTCCCAGCGGAGCGAAGCTCCGCAGCGCCCCCACCATCTCGACTACAATCCTCTGTCCGGAGGATTCATGTCGAAATCACGCAGGCAATTCCTAACGCAAACATCCCTGGGTATCCTGGCAGCCGCTACGGCGCGGCGCAGTGAGGCGCAAAACCCCACCGACCTTCCTCCCGGCGCCCCGCCCGCTTTTGGCACAGCCCCCGAGGTGGGTCCTATAGTTTCCACCACCACCTTCACCGAAGCTCAGAAACTCGTCCAGATCGAAATGACGCCGAGCGACCTGAAAGTCGCTGCGGACAGTTGGCGCGCTACTATGGCGGCTCTCTACGAACGCCGCACGGGCCCGCGAAAGGCTGTTCTAGAGTCCTCGGTCCAGCCGGCGACCCAATGGAACCCAGCTCTCCCCGGCCTCAAAATCGGCCCTGTACGCAACCAGTTCCTCCGCAGCAAAGCTGACCCCGGACCTCTGCCCACTAGAGACGACGACATCGCTTTCGCCCCAGTTTCCAAACTCTCGCGCTGGGTCGAGCAACGAAAGCTCACCTCCACTCGCCTCACGAAGATCTATCTCGATAGAATCGACCGCTTCGATCCCAAGTTGCGTTGCGTCATAACACTCACTCGCGATCTTGCTTTGGCCCAAGCCGAGAAGGCTGACGAAGAAATTGCAGCCAGCCACTATCGCGGTCCCCTACACGGTCTCCCTTTCGGCGTAAAGGACCTCCTCGACACCGCCAACATCGCCACAACGTGGGGCGCCGAGCCGTTCCGCGACCGCATCCCCGCGAAGGATGGGACCGTCGTGCAGCGTCTTTACGAAGCCGGCGCCGTACTCATAGCCAAACTCAGCCTGGGCGCTCTCGCGCTCAACGATGTATGGTTCGGCGGCCAGACCATGAACCCCTGGCTGCTGGAGGAAGGCTCGTCCGGTTCCAGCGCTGGCCCCGGCTCAGCCACCGCTGCAGGCCTTGTGGCATTCTCCATCGGGAGCGAAACCGGAGGCAGCATCGTCAGCCCCAGCATGCGCTGCGGCCTCACCGGGCTCCGCCCCACCTACGGACGTGTGCCGCGCACGGGCGCGATGACGCTCTGCTGGTCGCTCGATAAGCTCGGCCCTATGACCCGCAGCGTCGAGGACGCTCTGCTGGTCCTGCACGCCATCACCGGTCCCGACGGCACCGACCTCGCCAGCGTCCCCAGCAAGCTCGATTTCGACGCAACTGCCCCAGTGCAAGGTCTTCGCGTTGGCTACTTCCCCAAATGGATGAAAGAAGCCCCCGCGACGGATGTCGACCGCGCGGCTCTCGAAACCGTGAAGAAGGTTGGCATGACCTCAGTCGAAGTCAGCATCCCAGACTGGCCCTACGATTCGCTCGACATCATCCTCTTCGCCGAAGCCGCCGCCGCTTTCGAAGAACTCACGCTCAGCCACGGCATCGATCAGCTCAAAGCCCAAGTCCCCGACGCCTGGCCCAACATCTTTCGCCAGTCCCGCTTCCTGTCCGCCGTGGACTTCGTCCAGGCCGACCGCCTCCGCCGCAAAGTCGCCCAGGAAATGGCCCGCGTCTTCACCGAAGTCGATCTCTTGCTGGTTCCATCATTGCGCGATGAAATGCTGACCCTTACCAATTTCACCGGTCACCCGTCACTCACCCTGCGCGCCGGATTCGTGCAAGTCTCACAAGTTCGCAGCGACTGGGCTCCGGACCCGAACAAGCCTTTGCCAAAGTTCTCCCCGCCGCGCCGCGTGCCGCATGGAGTCACTCTGATTGGTCGGCTGTTTGATGAGGGGACGATGGGGCAGGCTGGGCTGGCTTTGGAGAAGGCCTTTGGAGTTGTTGGAGAGAGGCCAGATGGATTCTAAAGGGACTAGAAACCTCGACAGAGTGCTCTGTCTCGGTGCCCAGTTTAGCTGTTAGCTGAGTGGGCAGACCTATGCCACTCTCGGATGGTTTCGAGACACTGCACTCGTTCTTCGGGAGTCGGAAACGCGCGATTCGGCACCAGAAAGGCGTTCGCATTCTTTCTCGTTATGGAAATAATGTCGTCGCGAGCGTCGATCCTTGCGACGTCACTCCACGGAACGCTTCCGGCTTTCTTTCCAATCGTCGTTGACACGCCTGCCTCGTCCAAAGAAAGGACGCGCTCCTCACGTTTGAAGACAATCAGCGGCCAGAGCGGCAGCAATGCTACCGCGAGCAAGCTCTTTCCCGCCGCAACTGCTATGGCGGTTGAAGTCATAGGCTGACCGCTCGACCGGCTCCAGAGGAAGATGCCAGTTATCCAAATGAAAAATAGTAGATGGAATCGCCAAAGGCCTCGAGGCCCGCGCCATGCGTACCAGTACCACCGCCATACCTCAGCCCGACTGGAACGATATTTAAGTGTAATGCTCACTGTTTCATTCTAAATATGTCGTTGGTCGGTTATTGCCTCAACGCTTTCTCAATCGCCGCCCGAGCCAGCGGCGTCATGATGCTGTATCCAGCCGCGTTCGGATGCAGCCCATCTTCGGCTAGATCTTTCTTGAGGAACCCAGCGCCATCCACGGTCGAGGTGAAGTAATCCAGATAAACCAAGCCGTTGGCCTTGCAGTACGCCTGCAACCAACGATTCAGCTCTCGAATCTCTCCCATCGGCCGTTGCGCATACATGTTCGTCGATTTTTCCGTGTAGTTGTGAACAGGCAGGATGGACGAGAAGACAACCCGGATGCCGTGCGCTTTTGCCAACTCCGCCAGGGAGGTGTAGTTCGCTTCAATCTCCTCGAGCGACATCGGACCGGTATTCCCGGCGATATCGTTCGTGCCCGCTAGAATCACGACCACGGCAGGCTGGAGATTGATCACATCTTCCCGAAACCGGACCAACATCTGCGGCGTGGTCTGCCCGCTGATGCCGCGGTTGACATAGTTCATACCGGGGAAGTATTTCTCCAGCGGCCATCCATCCGTGATGGAATCTCCGAGAAAAACAACACGTTTCTGCCCCGCAGCGGGCGGTTGCAACTGCGCATTGGCATCGCGATAGCGCGCCACTTCGCCAAAGTCATCGCGCAGCATCGCTGCCCGCGACGCGCGCCAGGCTTCGCGCGCCTTGATTGCAGCGTCCATCACTTCCGGCGATAGAGTCTTCTCGGCACCAGGATTCGCAGCCTGAGCCTGCAACCGCGCAGGCACAATCCCCGGGCACGTCAGCAAAACAAGGATCCAAGTTGTCCTCCTCGCACAGCCGTTCATGATCCTATACCTCTCAATCCTTTGTCCTCGGTGCCCCATTCTTGTCGCGATTTCTCTTTGCGACAGGGTGCGGTTCTTGTCAGCGGAGCGTGTAACCCTAGTAACCGTACTTCGCCACCACCGACTTCGCCTGCTTTCCCACCACGGCCAAAGCCGCATGTTGCGCCGGAAGCGTCAATATTACGTGCGTCCCGGTAAGCTTGTCGCGCACATCGATCTTCGCGTCCTCAGCGCTATCGGACTCCATAACATAGAGCACGGAGTCTTCCAGCACCATCGGGAACACTAGCACGCCAGGCGAAAGCGCTGCCGTCGAATCGTACAGAGGAGCCACGCCAGCTTTCCCGGCGACGTAAGCGTAGAGGCTCGCGGCGGCTTCGGATCCCTCCGCAAGTTCAATAGGATAAGCCGTCCAGAAGATGCGACCTTTTCCGTCCGCAATCTCCTTCAATGTTGACCCGTCTTCGAAACGCAGTACATCTAGCCAGCTCTGTTTCTGTTGATCGAAAGAAAGCTGTACCACCCGCTCGCCCAGCCGCAGCGTGGCGTTGTGCACAACCAGTGGCTCTGCGACTGCCCCCAGTTTTAACTCCGCCGCACGCGCCGCGGTGTGCCAATGCTCGTCGTGTTCAACAGGTCCGGTGACCAGCAAGTTCCCGCCATCCCTGGCATATTGCAGCAAAGTCCTCCAAGCCTTGTCGGTCAGAGTTTGCGGCGAAGGCAGGATCGCCAGCTTCGGTGCGCCCAGCTTTTCAATCTGGTTTTCGGCGATCGCGTAGGCGGTGAGGTGATCGTTATAAGCCAGCGCCCGCACAGCTTTCCGTTGAGCTTCCAATTGCAAATCCTGAATGACGGAAAACTGCGCCGCCTGCGAAGTCACAATGGCAATCGAAGGCTGTACTGGACTCCGCAGATGCGAACTCAGAGCCTTCGAGAAAGCCGCATAATTGCTCAGCAGCGTCGCCTCTGGCTTTTCCGTCGCATCCGTCCGCACCGCCCCAATCGGCGTCTCATTATATTGCGTCATGTAGGAATTCGTGTTCCAAAGCCACTCAATCGCCCCAGAACCTTGAATGAACGACGACGCAATCTTCCGCTCCAGGAGCGCCGCCTCATTCTCCGGTGTCCGGCGTGCAATCTCGTCGAGAGTCAGTTCCCGCTGCAATCCGGTTTCCTGAATCAGCAAAGTTTTCCCCGGCACCTTGGCCATCACCGAATCCCACAGCGAATAATCCACCTGCCACCATGAGTGGTTCGTCGTGAAGCTTACTTGCTCTCCCCAGTACCACGGCGAAAGCCGGTCTTGCAGCCCACCCTCATCCTGTCCGATCGTCACCAACTGCTGCGATCCGGTCGCACGAACCGTCTCCCGCATGTCTCGCACCCACTGCGAGAACACATCCTGTGCAAACAAATAGAAATCGTAGGTCTTCAGCGAATTGTGACCGACGTACACGCCCCTCGGCGTAAAGTCGAGGTCTTCCAGGAGAGGAACCGTTCCGCTCACTGCACTGGCTGGCAGGTTCCAGGCCGCCGCCAGCGCTGCGCGGTCGGGATAGCGCCGGCTCAACCACTCATTCCACTTCTGCAATTCCACGCCATCGTTGTTCGCGCGCATTGTCCAGAGATGCTGCGAAATGCTGGGCTCGTTAATGAAGTCCCATGCCAGCCAAGGGATGTCGCGAAACCGTGCCACCAAAGCAGACACCAAGGTCTGTTCTCTTCGCACCGCCTCCGGATCAAGAAACGCATTCACCCCACCCAAAACATCCGGCAGGAAGGCGAAGACATTGAACTGTACCGGCAGCCCGTGCTTGCGCGCTGTCATGAGGTAGGCTTCCATCGTCCGCAACGTGCGCTCGTAGGGCTGCCCGTTCTCGTCACAGAACTTATCCCAACCCGTCCACCAGCCCGTGCGAATCATGTTCAGGCCCGCCGCGTGGATCTGTGCCAAATCCTGGTCCCACACGTACACATTCGGATGCTCAAAATAAAGACGCTGAACCTCGCCCGACATGTATGTCGTCCCCACCACCGCAAGAGGCTGCCCATCCATCTCAAAGTAGTCCTTGTTCGCAGTCATTCGCGGACCCGAGCGCAGGTATTCTTCATCCCGAATCCAAAAGCCAGAGTGATAAATCGCGCGAACCTTCTCTCCCTCAAGCAGTTCCACTTCGACGATATGCAAGCCCTTAGTGGTGGGTGCGCTCAGGCTCACCGGACCGGCCGCCGGAAGAGTAACGCTGGTTGTCGATGCGCCCAACGGCTGCCCATCGGGATAAGTCTTAATCCTCACCGTCAGCGCCGCCGCGGGAGGAACTGCAGCGTGCCAAAGAATCTCAAGCTGCGGCGGCTCCCCCGGCAAATAGAGGGGTAACGTCGGACGCACCGTAAACTCCAGACTCCCCTCCAACGCCCGCTCGGCCAGCATCCTCACTGCCCCGCCATCACGGAAGAATCCCGCGGTAAGTTCCGCGTTCACAAAGATCCACCGCCCGCCCCCAAATCCATTCCGTAGATGGTCCACCTCCATCGCCGGCGCCGCCATCTTGTGCCCCCTCTGCACTCCCCACGCCACCGCATCCAGCCGCGCATCAATCGACCCTGCCGAGCCGTCCCGGTGGTAAAGGTCGACCGCGCTCAGGCGGATCACCGGACTAAACGCGCGAGTCCAGGCAAACTTCGTGAGCTGCAGCGTGACGTCAGGATTCGCCTGAAATTCCAACCCATCCGACCCCGGCGTCTCCTGATACTGGTCGATCATGAGGGGACGCGCGAACCGCACCCCGTACTCGCGCAGTTTCCATACGCCAGCATCGCGATACCCCGCTCGCGTAAACGGCCTCCCGCCCAGCACAAGCAGATTGCCACCGCGCTGCAGAAATTGATAGATCGGCTCCCACGCCGCCTCCGGAAATGCGGATCCATAGGGAAGAACCAGCAGCCGCGTCGATACATTCTCCAACGCCGGACCAAGCTGTTCCGCAGAAACGAAACGCGCCTCAGGCAGCGCCGCCTCCAGCGCGCCCGCCGGAGGAGTAGCCGAGTCCGCTGCAGGAAATGCCGGCTCGCTGAAGACAACAGTGGAAGGGAAGTTTGCCGGTGACGAATGCGCCGCCATCGAGCCCACGCCAGCCAGCAGCGCGAGAAGGCACGCCGGGAAGAGTCTTTTCATCCGATTCATTTTGCCTTTCACAGCAGACCTTCGCAAACCGGGCTGCCGATCTCGCTTCCATGCGCACAACCATCACGGGAAGAGTAGACTTTATCGACTCTCGCTGAAACGTCCACAACGCCGATGCATCGGATCAGTTCGGAACGGGACGCCAGTCTGAGCCAGGGCCAGGAGGCTTGTCAAGCCGAAAGTAAACGCTTGTCTGGCCCTAGTTAATCGATTATCCTCGGGAGCGTCGACCCTCCGTCCGGGCCCGCCGCTTTCGGGGCAATCACGGAGGCAACAACATCTATGGCAATCCCCACGGTCAACTCCCCCGGCTCCGTCGCCGCGGACACCGCATCCACCCAGCGCGTCGCCCTCACCGTTGTGACCACGCTGTTTTTTATGTGGGGTTTTATCACGGTACTCAACGATGTTCTAGTTCCCCACCTCAAGTCCATCTTCGACCTGACCTATGCCAAGGTCATGCTCATTCAGTTTGCCTTCTTTACCGCGTATTTCATCTTCTCGCTGCCCGCCGCCAAAGTTGTGCATGTGTTGGGCTACAAGAAGACGATGGTGGTGGGCTTGTTCACCATGGGGGTTGGAGCGCTACTCTTCATTCCGGCCGCTAGCGTTCCTTCTTACCCACTCTTCTTAGGAGCATTGATGGTTGTGGCCGCTGGGATCACTGCTCTCCAGGTAGCTGCCAACCCGTACGTCGCCGTTCTTGGTCCTGCCAATACTGCGTCCAGCCGTCTGAATCTCGCGCAGGCTTTTAATTCTCTAGGCACCACCATCGGCCCTTACGTTGGTGGTCTGTTCATCCTCACAGCGGCGCCCAAAGCCATGGAGGTCATCCGCGCGATGTCGGCGGATGCCCAACAGGCCTACAGGGTTCAGGAAGCATCTTCTGTCAAGATTCCGTATCTATTGATCGGCATAGTCTTATTCGTTCTGGCCGGTGCTATTGCGTCCTTCAAACTCCCACCAGTCCCCTCGGCGGAGCGCCATGGAAAAGTCGCCGATAGCGTGTGGAAGCATCGCAATCTGGCTCTGGGCACGATCGCGATTTTCGTCTACGTCGGAGCGGAAGTCTCGATCGGCAGCTTCCTCATCAACTACATCAGTCAAGCTGACATCGGCAACGTTTCGATTTTCGTCGCCGCAAAATACGTTTCCTATTATTGGGGCGGAGCGATGGTGGGCAGGTTCATTGGTTCCGCAGTTCTGCAAAAAGTCCGCACCGGAACTGTCCTTGGAATCGCTGCTTTGGTAGCTAGCCTCCTCGTCTGCGTCTCCATGCTGACCTTCGGCAGCGTGGCTATGTGGACGATCATTTTGGTGGGCTTCTTCAACTCCGTCATGTTCCCCAGCATCTTCACTCTGGGCATCGCGGAGTTGGGCCCGCTCACGGGAGACGGTTCTGGATTTCTGATTATGGCAATTGTGGGAGGCGCAATCCTTCCCGTAATTCAGGGCGCGATGGCGGACAGGATTGGCGTTCACCACGCGTTCCTGCTTCCGGTGATTTGCTATCTGTACATTGCTTATTACGCTTTCAAGGGGTCTGAACCAACTGTAACCGCATGACAACGTCAACGCCGATGACGAAATCTTCTATACGCGCCGGATTCTCCATCGGTGTCGATGTTGGCGGCACCAAGGTTGCCGCCGGTGTCGTCGACGCCGCCGGGGAAATTCAAACCCAATCCCGCAAGCCCATGGCGGCGAACGGACTGGCCGCTGCCGGCCTCGCCTCGGTTACCTCGGCGATCGACTCGCTTACGGCCATGAACGGGAACGGCCAGGGTACGCTCGCGGGTATTGGGATCTGCGCTCCGGGCCCGCTCGATCCCGCTACCGGCGTTGTCATCAATCCGCCCAATTTACCCTGTTGGCGCAATTTTCCCCTCGCCCAGGAAATCGCCAAAATCTATAACGTACCCGTTCGCGTCGATAACGATGGCAACGCAGCCGCCCTCGCCGAGACCCTCTGGGGTGCAGGCCGCGGCTACAAGAACGTTTTTTACACTGGCATCGGCACCGGCATCGGCACTGGCATTGTCCTGGATGGCCGGATCTACCACGGCCACACAGGCGCCGCGGCCGAAGGCGGTCATTGCAGCATCGACTATCGTGGTCCACGTTGCGCTTGCGGAAAGCTGGGCTGCATCGAAGCGTACGCCTCAGGCCCATCCATCGCCCGCCGCGCCCGCGCGAAGCTCCTCGCGGAGCCCGCCTCGAAATCCGCCATGCTGGATCTCGCGGGAGGTAGCGTCGATGCGGTAACCACCGCGATCGTCGGTCAGGCCTACGCTGCCGGGGACCCAGCCGCCAAGGAAATCCTGGTCGAAACAGTCGAGCTGCTGACCTTTTGGCTCAGCAATATCGTCGACCTGCTTGATCCCGATGTTCTGATTTTCGGCGGCGGTGTCTCCACCATGCTGCAGCCGTTCTTCGGCGACATCCGCGCCGGACTACCCAAGGTGAGCGTCAATCCCCGCTCTGGGGAAATTCCACTTCTCCCCGCGTGTTACGGCGAGGATTCCGGCATAGCCGGCGGAGCGGCTCTTTCCACCTTGCCCCAAAACCGCCTCTAAGCCGGTCACAGCCCGCCCCGTGGTATTCTCCCCCCTATATGGCTGTGACCATGTCCGACATAGCCAAGGACTTGGACGTTTCGGTTGTTACCGTCTCCAAGGCTTTGCGCAACAAAGGCAGCATTAGCGCCGCCACCCGCAAGCGTGTTCTCCAGCGTGCCCAAGAACTCAACTACGAAGCCAACTGGGTAGCGCGTTCGCTGGTCACGCGGCGCACTTTTACCGTTGGTTTGCTGCTCCCCGACATTCGCCATCCGTTTTTCGCAGAGATTGCTAAAGCCGTCGCCGAAATCGTCCGTCCGCTCGACTACCACGTCATCATTTCCTATTTCGAAGAAGACCCAGCCCTGGAAACCACCGAAGCCAAATCTCTGATTGCGCGCCAGGTGGATGGCGTGATTCTCGCGTCTGCGCAGTCGCCCGGAGAGTTCGCGCTGTTCGAACACTTCCGGGACCGCAAAGTCCCGTTCGTCCTGATCGACCGCCCCATGACCGGCGTTTCCGCCAGCTTTGTGGGTGTGGACAACGAAGCCATCGGCAAGCTCGCCACCGACCACCTCATCTCGCAAGGCTGCCGTCGCATCGCCCATCTGCGTGGCCCTGGGATGGGCATCGCTGCGGCCCGGCACGAGGGCTATCGCCAATCTTTGAAGGCGCACAAACTCGTTATGCCAGCGGAATACGTCGTCCAGGCCAGTTATGACGACAACATGGGCTACAAAGCCATGCAGAATCTGCTGCAGATGACGCCTACTCCCGATGGCGTTTTCTGCTACAACGATCCGGTCGCGATAGGAGCGATGAAGGCGGCTGCCAACGCTGGCCTCAACGTCCCTCGCGATATTGCAGTCATCGGCGCCGGTAACGTCCACTATTCAGATCTGTTGTCCGTGCCGCTCTCCACTGTCGACCAGGGCACCAGCCAGATCGGTACGCAGGCGGCCGAACTTCTCATGCAACAAATCACCAGCAAGCGCCCCGTGCCGCCCCAGAACGTCCTCATTGTTCCAAAACTCATGGTACGGCAATCGACACAACGGCAGGGATAGGCTTTGCGCCGTGACGAGACTGTGGCCGGAGGGTATCCTTTGAAATCGTCAATGCACCTTCTTTTCATGGCAGTTGCGATCCTGGGCAACTCGCAGCGACTCCCGGCCCAAGCTCTCGCCCCCACTCCACCCATGGGCTGGAACAGCTGGAACAAATTCCAATGCCACGTCGACGAAAATCTCCTTCGCCAAACAGCCGACGCCATGGTGCAATCCGGCATGAAAGACGCCGGCTACCAGTACGTCATCATCGACGACTGCTGGCAAGTCTTGCGCGAAAAAAACGGCAACACCGTTGCCGATGCGGAACACTTTCCCTCTGGCATCAAAGCCCTTGCCGATTACATTCACGGCAAAGGTCTGAAATTCGGTATCTACTCCGACGCCGGCGCAAAGACCTGCGCAGGCCGTCCCGCCAGCCGCGGCCATGAATTCCAGGACGCACTCCAGTACGCCGCCTGGGGCGTCGACTATCTGAAATACGATTGGTGCCATACAACGACTCAAGATGTGCGCGCTTCTTACGCTCTCATGCGGGAAGCCTTAGACGCCTCCGGTCGTCCCATCGTATTCGGCATGTGCGAATGGGGAACAGCCAAGCCCTGGCTATGGGCGAGGGACATCGGCAATCTCTGGCGCACCACGGGCGACATCACCGACCAATGGGACAGCAAGGATAAGCAGCAGCTTGGCGTGTTGAATATTTTGGACCTGCAGGATGGCCTCGAAAGCTTCTCCGGTCCGGGACACTGGAACGATCCCGATATGCTCGAAGTCGGCAATGGCGGCATGACGATTCCCGAATATCAAGCCCACTTCAGTCTCTGGGCGATCTTGGCGGCGCCGCTCATTTCCGGGAATGATCTCCGCGACATGAAGCCGGAAATTCAGCAAATTCTGACCAACAGGGAAGTGATTGCCGTCGATCAGGACAAGCTGGGGCGTCAGGGCAGGCGTGTCAACAAGGACGGCGACCTCGAGGTTTGGGCAAGGCCGCTCGAGGGCGGCAAACGCGCCGCCGTTCTTCTCAACCGGGGTACGACAGCGCAACCCGTCACGGTGAGCTGGTCGGACCTAGACTATCCCGGTCACATGACGGCTCAGGTTCGCGATCTCTGGCAACACAAGGATCTGGGTCAGTTTAAGGAAAGCTTCTCAGTGCAGGTCCCCCCGCACGCCGTGGTGATGATTACTGTAATGCCGTAGGCTGAGACGGGTTGGGCTGTGACTGGGTGGGTTGTGAGGTCGCCGGCTTTGAAGTCGAAGGTTGGGAAGTCGAAGGCCGTGGAACTGCGGGTTGTGGCGGCAGAGGTTGTGACGCCGAAGGCTTCGGTCTTCCACCCAAAGCGCCTGGAGCCCCTGGCCCGGGGTCGTTAATCCGGAACTCGACCCCAATGGTCGTTTCCACTTCCACCGCATCACCGTCCAGCGTGAACGGCGAGAAACGCCAGTTCTTGACCGCATCGATGGCGGCATTGGCCAGTTCCGGAGGACCGCTGGCGGGGTGAACTTCCAGAACGCGCCCATCTTTTCCAACCACCGTATCCAGCAGAACTGTACCCTGAATCCCTTGCCGTTCCGCCGCTTGCGGATAGGCTGGCATCGTCCGGTAGGTGATCAGCGATTGCATCACGTCCGCGGAAACCATTACTCTTCGCAGGAGTGGGCTCCTGGCCGCCGCCAATGGTCCTTGCCTGACCGCCCCAAAACGCTGGTATGTCCAAACGCCCCCCACGATTGCCACGGTCACAGCGAGTAGGACCAACAGCTTGGCCATCCGTCCCGTGTCGCGACGCGGCCTGCTTGCCCACCCTGCAGGTCTAGAGGGCCTAACGTCCCTGGACTGAACAGCGGAATGAGCTACGGAGTGTGCGCTTTGCAGAAATTGCGGTTCCGGCGGTTCGACCAGTTTCACCGTATCGGCCGCCGACACCATGACGCGATACCGCTGGTCGGTCCAAATTCGAACCAGCTCCAGCTTGTCGGCGCTCACAGTAGAGAACTCAAGGCCGCAGCGGATCCGGTCCTGATACCGTACGCGCGCTCGCGCCTGCACCGTCGCTGGGGCGTCCGCCAGCCGGAATTCCACTCCTACCGACTCTCCTGGAAACAAGTCCCCGGGCAAGACCACGCTCACGCCGCCCAGCCCGGCATCGACCAAGCGTCCGGGAAGATTTTGTGGGATACCGGAACGCAGCACGGTCACTTCGACCGGCGCCGTCAATTCGTAGCGCGAATGTCTTCGGCGTAGGGGCACTTGCAGGGAGGTCGCCGCCATGAATACCTTATTCCGCTCCACAACCATCGAAACTGATGCAGCTGAGCAACATGCAGCCTACCGGCGCATAACCGGTGTGTCAATCCGGCCGTCAAAAACTGAACAAAAAAACCCAAGCCGTGGCCTGGGTCGTCTCGCGGGCACAACTGCCCTGTCTCGCCATCGAGGGTACGGAACGCGTTAACCGCCCATCTATTAACCGCTAAATTACTAACTCTCGGGCTATGGCCAGCGCTTGGCCGTTTCTTCCCAGCCAGCGGCCCGAACCGTCTGCGTCGGCGTTGCCGAGGCAGCGACCGCGGCCTGCGGGATACGGATGGGCTGTTGCGTCGTGCCCATGCCAAAACTGGTCTTGGCCGGGTCGGACGCCTCTTTATTGTTCTCTTCCGAGAGCAGGGGCGCTACCAGACGCAACGCCTCGACTTCCTTCTCGAGACGGGCCAATTCCATTTCCTTTTGTCTTAACACTTCGTAGACGTTTTTCATGTCTTGCATCCTGGGCACTCCGAATCTGTCACACCGTACAAGTTATTCGGAATGTAAGCAGTTAGCGGACGTTTGTCAAGCACGCAAAAGCAATCGGACGCATCCGCAAATCACCATTGTGGCCGAAACCACTGACTCCAGGCGCGGCTGCTGGCTGGACGCCCTTCGTCCGCCAGCCGAGCCAGAAAGGCAGGTACCTCAGGTTCTCGGGATTCCGGTGCTGGGGCCGCCTCCGGTTTCCGAAAAGCGTCAATCGGGAACGCGACAGGAACCTTGAGCGTGACGGAAGTTTCGAGCGAAGCTTCCGCTCCGTTTCCCACTTGGGAGCCGCTCGAACCTGCGGGCGCTTCCTCGGCCCAGGCGATCCGGCCCAAAGGCATACCCGTGGCCACCGCCTCACGCAGCGCGGACTCAACCTGCGGCGTGGACGCACGCAATGTAGTGGCATCACGCTCGGCAAAGGCTGACGCCTTGGATCCGAAGAGCTCAAACATGCCCACTACATCCCGGTCCAGGATCAACGGCAACACCATGACCGACTCAATGCCAAGAGCCTTGCAACTCTCCTGATTCACCCGAGGATCAGCGGAGGCCCGGTCGCAGCGCAGCGTTTGCCGCGTGCGAATGCTTTCGGCCGTCAGGCCCGAGCGGATGTACATGCGCGCACCCAATTCCGGCGCCGCCGGCCCGCTGCTGGCATGGCAGACCATGGCGTCTTCGGGATCCTCATTCAGACCTTCCATCGGATTCTCCGACGGACTCTCTGCCGCTACCTTCTCGCAGAGCGCCAGAGCCACGCCACTGGCGTTTGTGATATAGCGGACCCGCTCGACCGCAACGGCCAGTTGAGCGTTCAATTTCGCTTCGGCGCACAATCGCACCGCCAGCGCGAGGTCTTCCTGGGGCACTGGCTGGGGCACTGGACTTCGTGCCAGCTCGGGTTCCCCAGCCCGCAATCCCAAACCATGGGACGCGGGCTCTTGCTGCGATGAAAAATCCTGGGTCGGGACCGGGGTGGGTTCAGCAACCGGTTCCGCACCCGTCGGCTGCGCGCGCATAGACCGGGCAGCAGCCGCGGGAGCGGTCTCTGGGGGGAGAGCTTCATCAACAGAAAGTTGTTGCCCTAGGATCGAGTAAAGGTCCATTCACTAAACTCTTACTATCCTGCTTTTCGCTCGGATTCTTTCGCTCGGAGGCGTGCTGCGCGCCGCCAATCATCTGGGCCAGATGCCTCAAAATTCGGGCACTATTGTTCGCAGTGTACGCTGCCTTGGCACGATGTCAAGAACCCGAAAGGACAAACTTGTTGAAATTGCCGAATTGCAGGCACTTTCCCGATTCGGACTGCGTTCCAGGGTCCGGCAGCGAACTTGGCAAGGCGCGTGGTGAGAGGCTTGATTCGATCGCTACTTGCCCGACGCGAGCGGCGATCCCGCCACTGACGGACGTTTTGCCGGGAGATATTTCTTCTCCACCGAAGCGACGACAACATAGTTCGGATCGACCATCTCCGACAGCCGGATGCGTCCGACCTTCGTCAGGAGCTCGTAGGCGTCCATCTCAGACAGACCATAATCACGGTGGATCCATCCGACGAGTTCGGTGAAAGCAATTCGCAGCGCGTCGTCCACGGGCCGGTACGCGCCCACCGTCATGATGGCGTCTTCGTTTTCGAAACGGGGCCAGCCGATCTTCTGGCCTTTGATGACGCTGACCTGAAAGCGCGCCCTTAGCGGGACTTCGATCGCCGTACCGGCAATCTCGCCATCGCCCATGGCGGCATGACCATCACCCACATACAGCAGAGCGCCGGGAACGTTGACCGGGAAGTAAACGGTATTGCCAACGCTAGCCTCGGGTGAGTCCATGTTCCCCCCAAACTCGGCAGGCACAATGGAGCTGCGCGCTTCACCGCCCGCCGGCGCGACGCCAATGCATCCGAAAAACGGATGCAGCGGGATCGAAACGGAGAATTTGGAATCGAGCGCGCGGAATGTCGCTGTATTGCTGGCGTGGTCGATGGGGTAGTACCAGATCTTCTCCGGCAGCGTCGGGCCGAGCATAGCGGTGTAATTCGTTGCATTGAGCGCGCCGAACCTTGGACCGAACGCCCCGACACCCTGGTTGCTGTCGATCTGCAAATCGAGAATCTTCACCGCAAGCGTATCACCCGCTTCCGCGCCTTCCACATAGAACGGCCCGGTCAGCGGATTGTCGCCCTTCACCATGCTCAGGGTATCGCCCGGCTTCTGCAGCACGTTCCCAAAGCAGTCCAGCGTGTTCGTCTCAACAATGCCGCCAGAAGCAACTCTCGCAACAGGCTCCGCGGTGGCGTACACGTATTTCACCGTTTGGATCGTGGCGCGATACTGGACAGGCGATTGGGCACCGAGAGTAATGGCGGCAAAGATCAGGAGCAGCGATATCGTGGAGACGTGTCTCATGCAGTGGCCCTCTTGCTCTTGGATGTAGAGCTAAATAGCAAAGAGCATTGTATGCCCCTAGTTTCCTCGTTGATTCGCGGGCGAAGGTTGCCCTGCGGCGCAATCACGCGCGGTCGGAATTGTTTTCCTGGTTGGCGGAGGGCAGGGTGAAGAGAAAGGTCGCCCCATGGTTCAGTTCGCTTTCCGCGCGGATGGACCCGCCGTGAGCGAGCACAATATGCTTGGCGATGGACAGGCCCAGCCCTGTGCCGCCGGATTCGCGCGAGCGAGCTTTGTCCACGCGGTAGAAACGCTCAAACAGCCGCGACAAATGTTCCGACGGAATTCCGGGACCGAAATCCTGAACATAAAACTCGACGGCGTCTTCCACCGGCCGCGCGCCCAAAATGATGTGAGTACCTGAGCCGCCGTACTTCACGGCATTCTCGAGCAAGTTCCCGAAAACGTGATGGATGGCATCGCGATCAGCCAGTACCGGCCGAGCAGCTTCATCCTTGACTTCGAGCTGCAAGTCTCGTCCGCCAGCGGTTTCGGCGAAATTCTGGGCGGCGTCACGGAGCAGATCCTCGGGTGCGACAACTTCAAGGTCAAATCTCTTCTCGCCGGACTCGACACGCGCCAAGGCGAGCAGATCCTCAGTCAGACGCCCCATGCGGGCGGCGTTCTTTCGAATGATTTCCAGAAACTCACGTTGCGGGCTGTCTGGAGAAATGGTATCCAGCAATGTCTCGGAGTAGCCCTGAATGTTGGTCAACGGTGTGCGCAGTTCATGCGAAACATTGGCGATGAAGTCTCTGCGCGTTTTTTCCAGCAACTCCCGCTCCGTGAGATCGCGCAGCACCGCAACCGCGCCGCCATCGGGCAGGGGCGCTGCGGTGACGTCAAACGTCTTGCCCGAGACAATGGCAATGGCGCGCCCTCCGCGCACAGTTCGGGTGTCGACTGCTTCTTTTACGGCGCGGAGAAGTTCCGGATCGCGAATAGTCTCTACCAGCGGCGCCTGTAGGCGAACCCGTTGCGTGAGTTCCACCATACCCTGATTGGCCCACTGCACGCGCCCTTCGGCGTCGACGGCGATGACGGCATCCTGCATAGAATTGAGCAGGGTTTCGAGTTGCCGCTGGTTTTGTTGGCCGGGAACGGCCTCCTCCGGAAGATCGCGTGGCTTTGCGGGAGACGTGAGAGCTATCGACACCGGGGTCTCAATTGGACGAGGCGCCAGTTCTTCTTGGAAGCGGACGGGGGCGGCGGGCACGATGCGCTGGAAGGGCGAGAAGAATCGCAACAAACCCCGGTGCTTCACTTCGGTGCCTCGAACCGGTAGCCCGCCCCCCGCACGGTGCGAAGGTAGCGTGGGTCTTCCGGGTCAGGCTCGATTTTCTCGCGAATGCGCCGGACGTAAACATCGACGGAGCGCGGCGTTACGTAGGCCGTGTCCCGCCAGACTGCGTCCAGGAGTTGATCGCGTGTGAAAACTCGCCCGGTATGACGCGCGAAGTAATCGAGCAACCGGAATTCGGTGGCCGTGGTGGGCACGATTTGCCCGCGCACCGTCAATGTCATGGCGCCGGGGTCGATTTCGACGTCGCCAATCTTGGTCGGCGATGGGGACAAAGGACGCTCAAAACGGCGCAGCACCGCCTTCACCCGAGCCACCATCTCGCGCGGGCTGAATGGCTTGGAGATGTAGTCATCGGCGCCAAGTTCCAGTCCAAGAACGCGGTCGGCCTCGCCGCCTTTTGCGGTCAGAAAAATAACGGGAATAGAGTTCAGGGCGGGCGTCTGGCGGATCTGGCGGCAGAGTTCCAGCCCGTCTCCTCCGGGGACCATAATGTCGAGGAGAAACAGCGCTGGCCGGCCCTTTTCCGCTTCGGCAATTACGCCCGCTCCGGTATTGAAGGGGCGTACCGAAAAGCTAGCCTGCTCCAGGTGATGCTTCACGAGGCGCGAGATATCTGGGTCGTCTTCCACAAATATGATGTTCGGCTTCACCTCTACATTGTATCTGCTGGCCGAAGGACGGTTTTGGGCCGTTTGTCCTCAAATACCGGCCTTTTGTGAGGGTGGTCGAGTCAGCTTATCGGGCATGGCCTCTAAACAGGACGGCCGCAGTCAAGAAATGAGAAACTAGAAGGGTATGTCCGCGTCCACCATTGCCGTTGCCATGTCCGGAGGAGTCGATTCCTCTGCCGTCGCGGCCATGCTCCGTGACCAGGGCTACAGCATCGTCGGCCTCACCATGCAGCTCTGGAACCAGCGCCGCCTGGCTGGCCATGCAGGCATGCCCGAGTCCGTCCAAGGCCGTTGCTGCTCCATCGACGACGTCTACGACGCCCGCCGCGTCGCCGAGACCATCGGCATCCCTTACTACGTCGTCAACCACGAAGCCCGCTTCGAGCGCGACGTGGTGAAGCCGTTTGTCAGCGAGTATCTCGCTGGCCGCACGCCGATCCCCTGTAGCCTCTGCAACAATTTTTTAAAATTTGATGAATTTTTGATCATGGCCCGGCAAATTGGGGCAGAGAAGATCGCCACCGGGCATTACGCCCGCGTTTCTTACGCTGAAGACGCAGGCCGCTGGTTGCTCCAGCGCCCGGTGGACCGGGCGAAGGATCAGACCTATTTTCTGTTCGGCCTGACTCAGGAACAACTGAGCCGGACTCTTTTTCCTCTGGGCGGTATGACCAAGGCCGAGGTTAGGGAAGTCGCCCGCCAGCACGGCCTGGCGTCGGCCGAGAAGCCCGAGTCTCAGGAAATCTGCTTCGTCCCCGGCGGAGACTACAAGCGCTTCATCGAGGCCTATCTAGAAGAGCAGGGCGAACCCCTGCCCGATTCCTCAGGCGAACTAGTCACGACCACCGGCGAGACGATCGGCGAGCACTCCGGCATTCACAACTTCACAGTAGGCCAGCGCAAGGGCCTGGGCGTGGCCACGGGCTCGCCGTTATATGTCATCCAGATCAAGCCCGCGGCGAACGCGGCGTCCGGCGCGGCGTCGGATTCCGATGCAAATCAAGTCGTCCTCGGCCCCGACGAACTGCTCTATTCGAAGACGCTTCGTGCCCGTGACCTGAACTGGATCTCCATCGAGGCGCTCATGGAGCCACTCCGCGTCAGCGTAAAAATCCGCCACCGCCACGAACCCGCCATGGCCCGAATCAAGAACACCGCTCCCGGCGAAGTTACAGCCACCTTTGATCAGCCGCAGCGCGCCATCACCCCCGGTCAAGCCGCCGTCTTCTATGACGGCGAAGTCGTAGTCGGTGGCGGCTGGATAGTCTAGGTCTGATTTGTTCCAGGCGGTCTAAGTGGCTGGCGCGGTTCGGCAAACAATGCCGTGAGAGTTAGCCATCGAACCCTTCAATGCTTGCGTTCACAATAGTTTGCGATCAACATTCCGCTGTGCAACCCTGTGCGGCTTGGTATAGGCTTCGCATAATTCGGCGCCGCAAAGGGGAAATTCCAAAGTGACGGCAATCGATCAAAGTGGGCGCATCTCACGACGTAGGTTCCTCGAACGCAGCGCGGCGGCTCTCGCAACCCCGGGGGTACTGGCTGCTGTCAGCTCGGCGGAACTATCGCAGGATTCTGCCAAGCACGATTCGGAAGGCCACGACTCCAAGGAGAAGGTGCAGTCGGCTGCCCAGGCCGATTCGTCGTCTATGCCCGCCAAAATCGCGCTGGAAGAACATTTCGTGTCTTCTGAAACCTTGGACGCTAGCTACGGCGCGGGAGGCAGTCCAGACTTTCGGTTCCAGTTGGAAGACATTGGCAGTCGCCGAATCGCAGAGATGGACCGTGGAGGCGTGGAACTCTCCATCCTCTCGCTGGTTGGACCCGGAATTCAGGCCATTCCTGACATACCTCGGGCGATCGGCGTTGCACGGCGGGCTAATGATTACCTCGCCGAGCATATCGCAAAGTATCCCAAGCGTTTTAAGGGCTTTGCTGCATTACCGATGCAGGATCCTCAAGCCGCCAGTCAGGAACTCACGCGCTGCGTTAAGGAACTAGGCTTCTGCGGGGCGCTCGTCAATGGATTCTCCCAGATTGGCACAGTCGATTCGTCGGTGTTCTACGATCTCCCGCAATACCGGCCCTTCTGGGCGACGGTCCAGGAACTGGATGTGCCGTTCTATCTTCACCCACGTTCCCCCCTATCTACGCACCAGCCCGCGTATGAAGGACATCCTTGGTTGACGGGCTCGATCTGGGGATTTACCGCCGACGCTTCGATTCACGCCTTGCGTCTGATGGGCAGCGGCTTGTTCGATGAATTTCCCAAGCTCAAAATTATCCTCGGCCATCTCGGGGAAGGGCTGCCCTGCAGTATTTGGCGCATTGATAACCGCATATCCAGGACACTCGGGGCTCGGCCGAAGGCCAAACTGCCTATCGGCCATTACCTGCGGGAGAATTTCTACATCACCACCAGCGGTAATTTCCGCACGCAGACGCTGACGGAAGTCATGCTTGAAGTGGGCGCAGACCGCATCCTGTACTCGGTCGATTACCCCTTTGAGGATATGGCAATTGCCGGCAGTTGGTTCGACCGCGCTGCCATCAGCGAATCCGACAGCTCGAAAATCGCTCGCGGCAACGCACGGCAGCTGTTTCGGCTCTAGTCAGCGGAGCGCTGTTCCGATGTATCCAACAGGACTATCTAACTTACCAACCCCACCATCATCGGCTTGGTAGTGGGCGCGGCCGATCCCTCTTTCGGCTCGACGGTGATAGCAAATCCTGTTGCAGAAACTCCCGCTGCGAGAGGGGGATTCACCAGGACCCCGCTGCCCTTAGCATCGGGACGAAACACTCCGGCAGGCACCGGATTGCCCTTGCTCGGCAGCACCCACAGCTCATATGCCTTGTCGTCGGGCAACGCCGGAAGGTTGTTGGCCACGAATAGCAGCTTGCCGCTAGATTCCACGTAGATCGCTTTCCCCTGCGGCTGCGGATGGCCCTTCGGAATTTCCAGCGTCACTGACTTTGCTTCCGGCCCTTGGAACGCCGCAAACTCGGTGCGCACACGTTCGAGTTCAGCCTCTTGTGCCGCCGTCTTCGTTTTCAGACCAGCAATCTCTCGCTGTAGCCCTGCGTTCTTCTCGTTCGCGTCGTTCACCAGCAACGCGCCTGTGACCAGCACTAGAGCCGCGGCAATCCAACCTAAACGCCCAAACCATCCCGAACTCGCCGCGCGCTCAGACGCCACCGTAGGCCTCTCCGCCGCAATCGCCGACATCAGTCGGTCGCGCGAACGCTGCGGCGGATGCGGCCCCGACGCTGACAGCGCCAGCAGAGCCATATCGCCGCGCAAGGATTCCAGCTCGCGTCGGCAAGCGACGCAAGTCTCGACGTGCTGCGCCACTGAGGCCTTCTGTGAGACATCGAGTGCATCCAGAGCGTAAAGCGCTAGATCCTCGGCGAATTGTTCATGTGCTGCCATATGTCAGCTAACCCGCCACCGCCGCCCGCAAACTCAACAACCCAGCCCGAATCCTGGTCTTGATCGTACCCAATGGCTCGCCGGTCCTTTCCGCAATTTCCGTATGGGTTAGGCCTTCGAAGAACGCCATCTCCAGGGCCGACCTTTGCGGGCCCGCCATTGTTCTCATCACTTCCCGAATCTTCACCAAAGCTCTTCCGCGATCCGCGTTGTCCGCAAAATCCGCTTCCACCGAAAGAACAACATCCTCGATATCGGTCTCCGGCTTGCGTTTGCGCAAAGCGTCGATCGAGCGGTTCCGCGCAATCACAGAAAGCCACGCTCCCATGCTCCCGCGCACCGAATCAAACGCCGCTGGTTTCCGCCAAAGCTGAAGAAAGATCTCCTGCAAAATGTCTTCCGCCGCGCCCGTGTCCCCCAACACGCGTAGCGCCACCGCATACACCAGCGACGAATAGCGATCATAGAGCGCGGCCATCGCACTCTCGTCACGCGCGCGCACGCCTGCTACAAGGCTCAGGTCACTCGCCTCGCCGCCGGTCCGCGCCGTTACCTCCCGCGCGTCATCCTGCGCATTCTGCCTCAGCGCGCTGGCCACTCGTCGAGCACCTTCCTGCACGTAGTACGGTCTTGCCGCCGGAACGGATTGCTAGGAAAACCCGCAAACCCAGTCCGTTCTTGGGATTAGCGGCGAATTACAGGCACTTTGGTGCCCCCATGCTGGGGACTTTCGGGCGCTTGAAAGCGCCGTCCTGCCATGAACCCGAAAACCATACAGCAACTCTGGGTGGGACACAAGCACCACGCCGCCCCGATTGCGGCATGGCAACCGCCCGTTGCATACTGAGCCAATGGACTCAGCAAGTCCGATTCTGTCAGCTTCGCACATCCGCCTCGAACCGCTCACGCTGAGCCACGTCGGCGGATTGGTCCTAGCCGCCAATGCCGCTGCCGCCACAGACCCCGCCCTCTATCAATGGAGCCCCGTCCCGCAGACCGAGCCCGACGCGACACATTACATCGAAACTGCTCTAGCTTGGAAGGCCGCCGGAACTGCGGTTCCATTCGCGATTCTGCGCGAGCAAGACGGTGCTGTCATCGGTTCCACTCGTTTCTGGAACATCGAACGCTGGGCCTGGCCACAAGATCACCCGCAGTCTGGTCGCCGCGAGGTCGATGCCTGCGAGATCGGCTACACCTGGTTTGCCCGCTCAGCCGTGCGCACCGCCGCCAACACTGAGGCCAAGTTCCTAATGTTTGCGCACGCTTTTGAAACCTGGCAGGTGCTTCGCGTCTGCCTCCACACCGATGTGCGCAACACGCGTTCTCGAGCGGCCATTGAGCGCATCGGAGGGCAGTTCGAAGGCGTCCTCCGGTCCCACCGCCTGGCCGCGGACTACACTCCTCGCGACTCGGCGCGTTTCTCGATCGTCGCGGCCGAGTGGCCAGCAGTAAAAGAACGACTCCAGCAACGCCTCCATCGGGCCTGAACTACTGCGCCTTCAGCGCCAACTGCCGTTCCGCTGGGCTCATCTGCTTCCAGATCGCTTCCAGCTGAGCCGAAATCTGCGGCGAGTCCGGTGCCGTCCTCAGCGCCAACGCATACCAGTGATAGGCGGTGGGTAAATCTCGCGGCACGCAACGCCCGGCATAGTAAACCAACCCGAGGTCTGCCTTGGCCTTGGCATCTCCACGGGCCGCGGCTTTGCGCATCGCCGGCAACTGCGCTTCGCAATTGCCACTCGTCGCTGAAGGAGTATCTGCCACCGTGGTACTATCCGCTTCGGGCGCCGCCGCTTTCGCCGGGGAAGGTTTCTTTTGCTGGTGCGCCGGACGCGCAGTCGGTTTGGGATGGGCCATCGCCACCGCCTGAGCTGGATGATGCGTGTCCTTAACAGGGGCAGGCGCAACAGGGGCAGGCGCAACAGGTGCCGCAGCGGCAGGCGAGATATCCGCCTTCTCAGGTTCCGTTTTTGGGACGTCAGCGGCAGGCGCTGTCGTGGCAGGTTCTGTCTTGGAAGCCTCCGCCTTGGTCGTCTCACCTTTGGGAGGCTCGACCTTTCCCTCAGAAGGAGCACCATCCGTGCCCGCCGGTGGAGTTGCCTGCGAAGCAGTAGCGTCGCCCGATCCCGAACCTGCCGACGGCATCGGTTTGCTGCTGCCACGCAGATAGAAGAACCCCGCCACCGACGCCAGGATCAAGCCCGCCACAATGAACGGCGCGCGGCTCGTTTTGGCGGGCACATGGTCGTCGTCGTGCAGCAAATAGCTCAAATCGCGATTCGGATTCTCAGCCCGCGGCGCCGGAGTGGGCCGGATGACTGGGGGGACGATCGGGGGGCTGACCGTTGGAGTATTCGTCGTCGGTGTCGAAGGCCGCGAAGCCGTGCCGATTCCTCCACCCACGATTGCTGAGCCGCTCGCACCCACAGGCTTCGTCTGCTTCACCAAATCCGGCAGTGCTTTCCCGCACATCCCACAAAACCGATGGCCGGGTGGATTGCCGTGGCCGCAATACACGCACGGGACTTTCGGGAGTTCTTGACCCATATGCCTTGATTATGCCCAACCCAACGCCACCGCGTCGATAGTGCCGGGCATCTTCCCTCCGCCTACACGAAATTGCCGCACCTCCCCTGCAAAAGCGGGTATCATGATCGGCGCAAACAAAAATCTGCCGAAAGAAAACGCTAAACCTCGATGACCATGACGTCACGCATTCTCGGAATTGTGTTTGGACTCTCCGCGCTTTTCGCCGCCGCACCCATTTCCGCCCAGTCCAACCAGAAGTCCCCCAAGCCCTGGATGAACCCCGCCCTCTCTGCCGACGAACGCGCCGACCTCGTCCTGAAAGAAATGACGCTGGACGAAAAAATCTCCCTCCTCCACGGTACTGGCATGGAGGGCCTTAGTCCCATGAGCCCTCTCTTCATCCATTCCAACGGTGGCGCTGGCTACGTCGTCGGTGTCCGGCGCCTCGGCATTCCCGACATCCAGATCTCCGATGCCGCCTACGGTGTCCGCAGCAGCGGCGAGAACGGCCGCTATTCGACCGCCCTCCCCGCCAATATCGCCGGAGCCGCCAGTTGGGACCCCGAAGCCGCCTACGCCTACGGAGGCCTCATTGGCCGCGAACTGCGCGCCCAGGGCTACAACATGACCCTCGGCGGCGGCGTCAACATCGCTCGCGAACTTCGCAATGGCCGCAACTTCGAGTACATGGGTGAAGACCCAATCCTTGCCGGAACCATGGTTGGCCAGCTCATGAAGGGGGAACAGGCCGAACACGTCATCGGCGACATCAAGCACTACGCCGTCAACGACCAGGAAAGTGGACGCAACGCCGTCAACGTCCACATCGACAAGCGTTCCATGCGGGAAACGGACCTGCTGGCCTTCGAAATCGGTATCCGCGACGCCCAACCTTCCGCTGTTATGTGCTCCTACAACCGCGTCAACGGCGACTTCGCCTGCGAAAACCAGTACCTGCTCAACGATCTTCTGAAAAAAGACTGGCGCTTCCCCGGTTTCGTTCTCTCCGACTGGCAAGGCGCCCACTCCACCGAGAAGGCCTCAAAAGCTGGCCTCGATCACGAAGAACCCGGCGAAATCTTCTTTGGCCCTGAAATGAAGAAGGCGGTAGAGTCCGGCAAAGTCTCGCAAGCCGAACTCAACGACCACGTTCACCGCATCCTGCGATCGATGTTTGCCTCCGGCGTCGTCGATGACCCGCCTCGCAGAGGCGTCCCCGATGTGCTCGGCGGCCTCGCCATTTCGCAGAAAATCGCCGAGAGCAGCATCGTCCTCCTCAAGAACGACTCCGCCATTCTTCCCCTTGATGCCTCCAAACTCCGTTCCATCGCCGTCATCGGCGCACATTCCGATATTGGAATGATCTCGGGCGGCGGTTCCGCGCAGGTCGATCCCATGGGCGGCAACGCGATCATGCCGCCTGGTAAAGGCCAAACGCATTGGCAAGACGAAGTCTGGTTCCCCACATCGCCGCTGAAGAGCATTCGTGCCAAGGCGCCGTCAACCAACGTCCAATATGACTCGGGAGCCGATTCCGCCGCCGCTGCGGCCCTAGCCAAATCCGCCGATGTCGCCATCGTCTTCGCATACACCTGGGAAAGCGAAGGCATGGACCTCGATACGCTCTCTCTACCGCACCATCAGGATGACCTGATCGCGGCCGTGGCCGCCGCCAACCCGCACACCATCGTTGTTCTCGAAACGGGATGCGCCGTCACTATGCCCTGGGCTGATAGAGTCTCAGGCATCTTCGAAGCATGGTACGCTGGCAGTCGAGGCGCTCAAGCTCTCGCCAATCTGATGTTCGGCGACGTCAATCCCTCCGCCAAGCTTCCGGTCACATTTCCCAAGAGCGACGCGGATTTGCCGCACGCCATTATCGTCCACCCCCCGCCGCGTTCTATGAGCAAGGACGGCGACCACGAACCTTGGAGAGCCATCGCCAAGGGCCTGCCGTCGTTCGACACAACCTACGACGAAGGCCTTAAGGTTGGCTACAAGTACTACGACGCGGAAGGGAAGCAGCCTCTGTTCCCATTTGGGTACGGACTGTCCTACACGACGTTTGCCTATTCGGACCTCGTGTTTGGATCCACGAATGCAAAGAACGGCTTTGCTGTGACTTTCAAGCTCAGCAATTCTGGCACCCGCCCCGGCGCGGAAGTTACTGAGGTGTACGCCGGACTACCGGCCGGTGCCGGAGAACCTCCCAAGCGCCTGGTGGGTTGGAGCAAGATCAAACTCGCGCCTGGAGAGAGCAAAGAAGTTACCGTGCCCATCGATCCCCTCTACATCTCTGTTTTCGATGTCGGCAAGAATGCATGGCAGGTGTTACCCGGAAGCTACGCGATCTCGGTTGGATCCTCCTCCCGCGATTTGCCTCTGCACGGAAACATCGTGCTGAAGTAGGAATTCAATTGAGGCGCGGACGTTCCCGCTCGTGCCCTTGAGCGTAGAGCTGGAGTGACCGCCCTCCAGCGTGACACCGAGGATCCCCGCCACGTGGGCACCTACTTACCTGCGGCAAATCTACGCGAATGGAAAATCATCGTCTCCGCCAAGTGGGTCAGGAAATACTCGGAGCCGTGGTTGCCGGGGTAGATGTGGGATTCGTGAGGGATGTGTTCGGTGTTGAGTTGCCGATTAAGCTCAGCCACGCCCTCTTCAAACCCAAAATCATCGTCCTGCCCACAGTTGAAATAGATCTCTAGCCGACTGGCCAGAATTTTGGCCCGGTTCTGTTTGGCCAGAACGAAGGGACTGTTCTGATTCCAGTGACGGACATCCACAGGGTTGCCGAAAACCGGTGCCAGCATTCTGCCGAGTGGGTTTGACGATGGTATTGCGTGAGAAGTTTCGCGTGGCGATTCGGACACCAAAGCAGGGCTTTGCGCGCTGACCGAGGAAAACATCTCCGGGTTGGCAAAAGCAAACCGCAGAGCTCCGTATCCGCCCATGGAAACGCCGCTGATGGCGCGGGAAGCGCGCCCGTTGCGAATGGAGTAGTGGGATTCTATATACGGCATAAACTCCCGGACAAAGAAATCGCTGTAGCGAGTGTGCCCGTCGGCGGAATTGATGTAGAAGGTGGCGAAGCCTTCCGGCGCTACCACAAGGAAATTCGAAATCTTGTGCTGTTGGCGGAGGTCCTCGATCGTGTTCCATCCCCCGCTCTTGAATAGAGTCTGTTCGTTGTCACCCAACCCGTGCAGAAAGTAAAGGACGGGATAGAGCCGTGGAGGTTTTGCAGTGGTGGCAGCGTCGTAGGCCGGTGGGAGCATCACGCAGTAATGAACTTTCTGCGCCAACATGCGGCTCTGAAAGCTGTTGCAATCGATGCGGCCCTGGGCGTGGGCCGCAGTTACTAGCAAAAGAAGCAATAGAGGGGGCATGCGGCGGCGCATAGAGTCGGTTTACTCGTAGCGTAACGCCTGCACGGGGTCGAGGCGGGCAGCGCGGGATGCTGGATACAGGCCGGAAAGAAGGCTGACGACCAGTGAAAAAGCTAAGGCACCGAGGACGAGCCACACGGGCACGGACCATATCTGCGCGGCCGGAAAGTGCTGTCGCGCCAGATAAATATTGGTTCCGAAATTGATAAGGTGGCCGATCACCCAGCCGAGCGTAACTCCGAAGGCTCCGCCAACGAGGCCCATGGCGCCAGCCTCGGCGAAGAAGAGCCCCCGGACGTCGGCGTCGCTCGCGCCGAGGGCTTTCATGATGCCGATTTCGCGCCTGCGTTCGAGAATGGCCATGACCAGGGTGTTGACGATGCCTATGGAGGCTACGGCCAGCGCGAGGCTGCCGAAGATGGCTAGAAAACCATCGAGCACGGCGAAGAACTGACGCAGGCTGCGACTGGCATCAACCAGCGAAAACGCGTTGAAGCCCATCTTTTTGATAGCGTCTTCCACAGTTGGCACCTGGTTAGGATTGGCCACGCGAACACTGAGGGAAGTGTAGGTTGGAGCGGTGGTAGAGGCATCCCGCTGGTCGGAAGACACTACGTGCAAATCTTGGGTGAGCATGAGAGGGAGAAAAACTCGTGCGCGAGCGCTGCCCCGCATGCTGTCGGGATCGATGTCGGTGACGCCAACGATTTTGAGCGCTTGCTGTCGGGAAATGACGGAGTAGGCGGATTCGTCGCCCGGGGTCGCCGTAGGAGAAGGAGTGCGCTCGGCGTAGTGTAGGACGAGTTCCTTGCCCAGTAGCGGGCGGGCTAGCTCAGCGATATTCGCGTTGTCATCGCCGTTGCTACTCGGGGCGCCGCCGGGAGGTTTCGGCTTCATGCCCAACAACTCTTCAGCGAAAGACTTCTGGAGAATCGCTTCGTGCGCGGACTGAGAGGAGAAAAACCTGCCCTGCATGGCCTCAAAGGCGTCGTTGTTGTCCCTCGCGGAGAATGGAACGCCGGCGACCATGGCGAGGTGAGGCTTGTCATTGAAGCGGAGCTCTGTGATGAAGCGAATGTCGGGATAGGCCTCAACGACGCTGGGGAGCTGCGCGATGGACTGTCGTGCGGATTCGTCGAGGGCGGGGCTCTCGGCGGACGGCGCGCCTTCGTCGCGGGGTTCACGAAAATTCCGGAGGTCACGGCGGGATGTGGCGACGACTGTGTCGAACAGCCCAGATTTCTCAAGACGTCGGGAGGCCAGTTGCTGAAGTCCGATACCGAGCGAGAGCATCGCGACCAGGGAAGCCACGCCGACAGAGATGCCCAGAGTGGTGAGTGAATTGCGAAAAATGGACTCGCGCAAATTCCGGAGGGCGAGGTCGGCGACGTCGTAGAGCTTCATTGAGCCTCCCCGCTGGTGGCGAGGGTTGGGATGGAGATGTTTCTCGCCGTCTTGTTTGCAGCGTCAGCAACGAGACGTCCATCAGCAAGGTGCAGCATACGACCGGCGTATCTTTCAGCGAGGATGTGCTCGTGTGTAACCATGACGATAGTCATGCCGAAGGATTGGTTGAAGGTCTGAATGAGTTGCATGATTTCCGTGCCGGTGCGGCTGTCGAGATTGCCGGTGGGCTCGTCAGCGAGGAGAAGCCTGGGCTGGTTGATGAGTGCTCGAGCGAGCGAGGCGCGCTGTTGCTCGCCGCCGGAAAGTTCAGCGGGGCGATGATTCAGGCGCGCACTTAAGCCGACCCTTTCCAAAGACTCGCGGGCAAGTGTGGAACGCCGTCCCCGATCCACTTCGGCGAACCGAAGGGGAAGTTCCACATTTTCCAAAAGCGACATGCTCGAAATGAGATTGAACGATTGGAACACCATCCCGACAGTGCGAAGGCGGTACTTGGCGAGTTGCTCGCGGGAGAGCGCGGCGAGGTTGTTGCCTTGTACCACCACATCACCGGAGGTAGGGCGGTCGAGACCGGCAACGAGGTTGAGCAGCGAGGACTTGCCGGATCCGGAAGGTCCCAGCAGGGCCACGAATTCTCCAGCACAGATATCGACGGAAATGCCGTCCACGGCCCGGACGTTGGTCTCGCCCATCTGGTAGTGGCGGTGGATATTGTCGGTGTGGACGGCTAAGGGTGTCATCGAGAGCTTTGTTCATTATGATGCCTCTACGGGAGCAGCGGACTCGGTCGGCGGAATTTTGCATAATTCACGGCGCTGTGGGATACTGTTTGCTCGATATGCGGACCGGGATCCAAACCGGGTTGAGTTTTGCTCGCACCTCCTCGGTGCGTGGGCGATTTTATCTGTATTACCCTCGCTTTTGGCGCTTCTAAGCTAGCTGTCCCGTTTTTCTCTCGCTCCAAATTCTGAGCTTCTACAACTTTCAGGCGGTTGAACTCAGGGAATTCTCTATGAGCGTGTTGGACCAGATTTTGCAGAGTACCCGGCGGCGCGTGGAGGAGGCTCGGGCTGGGGCGGACTTGCGGGAATTGGAACGTTCGGCGGGGGAGCATGAGGTGCGGGGGTTCCGGCGGAGGCTGGTGGAGGTTGGCGACGCTGGTGTGGCGGTGATTGCGGAGTTGAAGAAGGCTTCGCCATCGAAGGGATTGATTCGTGTTGACTTTGATGTGGCGGGGCTGGCTGAGGAGCTGGAGATGGCGGGAGCGGCGGTGCTTTCTGTTCTGACGGATGCCGAGTACTTTCAGGGATCGCTGGAGAATTTGCGGAGGGCTTCCGGGGCTTGTAGCCTGCCGTGTTTGCGAAAAGACTTTATTGTGGATGAATTTCAGATTCTGGAAGCGAGGGCGTTTGGGGCCGATGCGGTGCTGTTGATTGTGGCGGGCTTGTCGGATGGGGAGATGAAGAGCCTGGGTACAGCAACGCGGGAGATGGGGTTGGATGTTTTGTGCGAAGTGCATGATGAAGTGGAATTGAAACGGGCGTTGGATGTTGGGTTTGAAACGGTTGGAGTGAACAACCGGAATTTGAAGACGCTTGTTGTGGATTTGGAGACTTCTCTACGTTTGGCGGATTTGATGCCTGCCGGGGTGTTACGGGTGGCGGAGAGTGGTATTGAGTCTGTTGCGGATATAGCGAGGTTGAGGGCGGCGGGGTATGGGGCGTTTCTGGTTGGGGAACAGTTGATGCGGGCGGAGAGGCCAGGGGCGGAGTTGCGGGGGTTGATCGCGGGAGTTGTTGAAAATCCCCACGCAAGCCAAAAGAGGGCTTGAGTGGGGCACCCGAAGAACACATTCCTATGACTTGGGTAAAGATTTGCGGGACTACTACTTTGGAAGATGCGCTCGTGGCTGTGGAGGCTGGAGCGGATGCTGTGGGGTTTGTGTTTTATGAGAAGAGTCCGCGGTTTGTGGGGGCTGAAGTTGTGCGGGAGATTGTTCGCGGATTGCCTGCTGGGGTTGAGACTGTGGGTGTGTTCTTGAATGAAGAGCCCGGGAGAATTGCTGAGACAGCTGAGTTGGCTGGGGTGTCGGCGGTGCAGTTGCATGGGACGCGGGGGAAGTGGCCGGTTACTCAGAAGAAATTGTTTGTGGCGGTTCCGGCGGGGGAGTTGATGCGGTCGGTCGGGGATATGCCTCCGAATGTCAGCGCAGTATTCGCGGATTCATCGAATGGAACTGGCGGGGCGTTTGACTGGCGTGACGCTTGGACTGGGGTGCGGGCGGTGGAGCAGCATTTTCCAGTGGTGGTAGCCGGGGGGCTGACTCCGGAGAATGTTATGGAGATGATGTCGGTTTTGGAGCCTTGGGGAGTGGATGTGGTTTCTGGAGTGGAACGGGAGCCGGGCAAGAAAGATCCGGAGAAGGTTCGGGCGTTTGTGGCGGCTGTGCGTTCGGTGGGGGAGAAGTGATGGCGAAGCGCAAAGCGATGGGGAAGCGGAAGGGCGACGGAGCTGCGCTCCGTGGACGGCCGGGGGCCGTCCCCACGAAGAGCGTGGCCGGGCGATTTGGGGAGTATGGCGGGCGGTATGTGCCTGAGACTTTGATGGCGGCTTTGCAGGAGCTGGAAGTTGCCTATGTGGTGGCTAAGAAAGACCGGAAGTTTCAGGCGGAATTGGAACAGTTGTTGCGGGAGTTTGCTGGGCGGCCGACGGCGTTGACGTTTGCCAAGCGGCTTACGGACGAATTGGGTGGGGCGAAGATTTATTTGAAGCGAGAAGACCTGCTGCATACGGGGGCGCACAAGATTAATAACTGTTTGGGGCAGGCGCTGCTGGCGCGGCGGATGGGGAAGAAGAGGATTATTGCCGAGACTGGAGCGGGCCAGCATGGAGTGGCTACAGCTACGGTTTGTGCGTTGTTTGGGCTTGAGTGCGTCGTTTATATGGGGACGGAGGACATGCGGCGGCAGGAGTTGAATGTTTTCCGCATGCGGCTGCTGGGAGCCGAGGTTCGAGGCGTCGAGTCTGGACAGAAGACATTAAAGGATGCGATCAACGAGGCGATGCGGGACTGGGTTACGAACGTCCGGACTACGCATTATTTGCTGGGGAGTGTTTTGGGGGCGCATCCGTATCCGACGATGGTGAGGGATTTCCATCGGGTGATTGGGATTGAGGCGAAGAAGCAGATTTTGAAGGCAGAAGGGAGGTTGCCGGACGCGATTGTGGCTTGCGTGGGCGGCGGGTCGAATGCGATTGGGATATTTCATGCATTTGTTCCGGATAAGAAAGTTCGATTGATTGGAGTGGAGGCTGGCGGACGGGGGCGTGGGTTGGGAGATCATGCGGCGCGGTTCTTTCAGGCGACGACTGGGGTGCTGCAGGGGACTTTCTCATACGTGCTTCAGGACGAAGCGGGGCAGATTGCGATGACGCATTCGATTTCGGCGGGGCTGGATTATCCGTCGATTGGTCCGGAGCATGCGTGGATGCGGGACACGGGGCGGGCGGAATATGTGGCGGCTACGGACGCGGAAGCGCTGAATGCGGTTTCGATTTTGGCGGAAAAAGAAGGGATCATTCCGGCATTGGAATCAGCGCATGCGGTAGCGGAAGTGGTGAAGCGGGCGCCATCGATGAAGAGGTCGCAGGTCGTCGTCGTGAATGTGTCTGGGCGCGGGGATAAGGATATTGGGATTTTGCGGGAGAATTTGAAGCTGGCGTGAAATTGCTAGAGCGGGCAGGCGAGGGCGCCTGCCCCCACGTGAGCGCTGGTGAGGATGGGATGAGATTGCAGTTTACGAAACGGCCGGGGCTGGTGGTGTACGTGACGTGCGGAGATCCGTCGATGGCGGTGACGCGCGATGTCGTGCTGGATGCGATTGACGCTGGGGCGGACGTGATTGAGTTGGGAGTGCCCTTCAGCGATCCCGTGGCGGATGGGCCGGTGATCCAGCGGGCCAGTGAGAGAGCTTTGGTCAATGGAACAACGCTGGGCGACGTGCTGAAGCTGGCTGGGGAGTTGCGGCGGCTGCGGCCTGAGGCTGGGTTGATTGTCTTTTCTTATCTGAATCCAATTCTGCGGATGGGGTTGGTGGAGTTTTGCAAGGCGGCGAAAGAAACGGGATTGGATGGAGCGCTGGTGACGGATTTGCCGGTGGAAGAGGCTGGACTGTATCTCGCCGAGATGAAGAAGAACGAATTGGCGCCAGTGTTTCTGGCGGCACCGACTAGTCCGGAGGCGCGGTTGAAGAAGATTACGCAGGCTAGCGCGGGGTTCGTGTATGCGGTGGCGCGGACTGGGATTACTGGAGTAAGGGCAGAGTTTCCTCCGGAGGCGAAAGAGCTGGTGGCGCGGATCCGGCGGCATACGAAGTTGCCGGTGGCGGTGGGATTTGGGATTGCGTCTGCGGAACAGTTTGCTTCGGTGGCGAAGTTTGCCGATGCGGTGGTGGTGGGGAGCGCAGTAGTGGAGGCGATTGAACGCAACCGAGGTACCGAGGCGGATGCTGTAGGGGAATTGGTGAGGAGTTTGGTGCGGTCGCGGGCGCAAGCATAGTGAATACTCGAACCAGAGGTGAGGCATGGATATAGCGGAATGGCGACAGGCAGTGGATATTCTGGACCGGCAGGTGGTGGACTTGATCAACCAGCGGGCGTCGGTGGCGCATGAGATTGGGCGGTTGAAGCGCGAGGCGGGGTTGCCGATCTACGAGCCTGGGCGAGAGAAGGCCGTTTTGGCGAACGTGCAGAAGGCGAACAAGGGGCCATTGACGAATCAGGATATTGTTTCTATTTACGAACGAATTATGGACATGATGCGGAAGATTCAGCAGGAAGAGATTGCGCCGGAGACGGCGGAGTAGGGATTCAGCGCAGTCTCTCGCGTCGGCCGAATAGCAACGCCTTTGGGTTGCCGTGAGAAAGATTTCAGCGGTGCGATGGAGTGGAGAGTCTGGGGATTCCTCCCTCCGGTCGGAATGACAGCCTTTAAGAAAAAAGTGGAACTGGGATTTTCAGAATAGGGGAACGGTCATGATTGTCGCGATGCAGGATGGGGCGAAGGACGACCAGATACAGAATGTGGTGGAGCATCTGGTGAAGATGGGATTTGCGGTGCACCGGACGACTGGGGTGCGGCAGACGATTCTGGCGGCGGTGGGGGCGCGGCACGATTTTGACATGCGCGACCTGGAAGTGCTGCCCGGAGTGCAGGAAGTTTACCGGGTGACCGCGCCGTATAAGCTGGCGGGGCGGTCGTTTCGTCCGGAAGGGACGATTGTGGATTTGCCGCACGGGGTGAAGATTGGCGGCAGGGAAGTTGTGGTAATGGCGGGGCCGTGCTCGGTGGAAGGACGCGAGCCGTTTTTCAAAGTGGCCGAGATAGTGAGGAACGCCGGCGCAAAAGTCGTTCGCGGCGGGGCTTTCAAGCCGCGGTCGTCTCCTTATTCGTTTCAGGGGATGGGCGAGGACGGGTTGAAGATCATGCGGGAGGCTGGGGATAAGTTTGGGCTGCTTGTGGTGAGCGAGGTGATGGAAATTTCGCAGATTCCCCTGATGATTACGTATGTGGATATTTTGCAGGTGGGGGCGCGGAACATGCAGAATTTTAATCTGCTGCGCGAACTAGGGAAGATTCGGAAGCCAATTTTGCTGAAGCGCGGAATTGCGGCGACGCTGGAGGAGCTTCTGCTTTCGGCGGAGTACATTATGGCTGGCGGGAATTACGACGTGATTCTGTGCGAGCGCGGGATTCGGACGTTTGAGACCTATACGCGGAACACGATGGATATCTCGGCGATTCCGGTGATTAAGAAGTTGTCGCATTTGCCGATGACGGGGGATCCGTCGCACGGGACTGGACGACGAGATAAAGTGGCTCCGATGGCTCGGGCGGCGGTGGCTGCTGGGGCGGATGCGCTGTTGATTGAGGTGCATCAGGATCCGGAACACGCGTTGTCGGATGGGGCTCAGAGTTTGTTTCCTCAGCAATTTGAGGATTTGATGAAGGAATTGAAGGCGATTGCGCCGGTGGTGGGGAGGGTGATGTAAGAATCGCTGTCGGTTCTCAGGAATCGGCAAAAACAGATGATTCGACAAATTTCCATTATCGGCACGGGGTTGATTGGCGGGTCGGTGGCATTGGCCTTGCGGAAACACGGGTTTGACGGAAAGATTGTTGGCTGCGATCTGCCCGCGGTGTGGCAGCGAGCGATGAAGATGCGGGTGATTGACGCTGGAGTGTCAAACCCCAAAGATGCCGTCAAGGGCTGCGATGTCGTGGTGCTGGCTGCGCCGGTGGGAGTGATTGTGGAATTGGCGCGGACGCTGGGACCGGTTTTGGGAGCGTCGACGTTGATGACCGACGTGGGCAGCACAAAGACGGCGGTGATGAAAGCGGCAGTGGCGGGATTTGGAAAGAATGCGGGAAGGAGGTTTTTGGCCGGGCATCCGATGGCGGGGAAAGAGACTGCGGGGATTGAGGGTGCGGATGCACGGTTATTTGAGGATGCCGCCTGGTTTCTGACGCCGTTTCAGGGGCAGAACATCTTGTCGGGGAAGTGCGGGGAGTGGGTACAGTGGATTGAGAAGATGGGCGCGAAAGTGGCATCAATGGAGGCGCAGCAGCATGACCGGCTGTGCGCGTGGATTTCTCATTTGCCGCAGATGATCTCGACTGGGCTGGCGGCGGCGCTGGTGGAGGAGTTTGGGGATGATTTGCCGCTTTTAGAAGCTGGCGGGCGGGCTTTGCGGGAGATGACTCGGATTTCGGGGAGTCCTTATTCGATGTGGCGGGATATTGCTTTGACGAACAAGAAACATTTGAGTCATGCGCTTCTTCAGATGGAACAGAAGTTGGCGCATATCCGGGAGAACCTGGGGGAGCGGGAGTTGGGAGTGGAGTTTGAGGTGGCGCATCGGTTGAAGAAGGGCGGAAAACCCCGCCCTGTCGCAGCCGCGACAAGGACGGGGCACCCGATCTAGGATGATCCTATGAACAAGGTTGTAGCTGGGGCGGATGCGGCGATTGCCGATGTGTTTGATGGGGCCTCCATTATGTTTGGAGGCTTTGGTTTGTGCGGGATTCCGGAGAATCTGATTCGGGCGCTGGTGAAGAAGGGCGTCAAGAATTTGACGACGATCAGCAACAACGTAGGCGTGGATGGCTTTGGGATGGGGTTGCTGCTGGCGAATGGGCAGATTTCGCGGCACATTGGGACATATGTGGGTGAGAACAAATTGCTGGAAGAGATGGTGTTGAACGGGAAAGTGCAGCTGGATTTGGTGCCGCAAGGTACATTTTCGGAACGGATTCGCGCGGGAGGGGCGGGGATTCCCGCGTTTTTTACGCCGACGGGAGTGGGGACTCTGGTGGGTAAAGGGAAGGAAGTTCGGGAGTTTGATGGGCGTCCTTGCTTAATGGAATTGGGGTTGAAGGCGGATTTCGCGTTTGTGCGGGCGTGGAAGGGTGATACGTGGGGGAATCTGGTGTACCGGAAGACGGCTCGGAATTTCAGTCCAATGATGGCGACGGCGGCCCGGGTGACGATTGCGGAAGTGGAACAGATGGTGGGGGTGGGGGAGTTGGACCCGGACGTGGTGCATACGCCTAGCGTGTATGTGAAGAGGATCTTTCAGGGTGAAGTGTTTGAGAAGCGGATTGAGAGGCGAACGGTGCGGAAGGCTTAACTATGGCGTCTTTAGTGGAAGATGAGATCGTCAAGCGTGAGCGTATTGTTAAGAGGATTGCGCGAGAATTGCGCGACGGATTTTATGTGAATCTGGGGATTGGCATGCCGACTTTGGTGGCGAATTATGTGCCGGCCGGAATGGATGTGATCCTACAAAGCGAGAACGGGATGCTTGGGATTGGGCCGTATCCGGTGGCGGGGACGGAGGATGCGGATTTGATCAATGCTGGGAAAGAGACGGTTACGGAGTTGCCAGGGACTGCGTATTTTTCGTCGGCGGATTCGTTTGCCATGATTCGCGGCGGCCATGTGGATTTGAGCGTGCTGGGGGCGATGGAAGTGGATGCGGCGGGCAATCTGGCGAATTGGATGATTCCGGGGAAGATGGTGAAGGGGATGGGCGGGGCGATGGATCTGGTCGCTGGGGCTCGGCGGGTTGTTATCGCGATGGAACATTGTACGAAATCCGGGGCGCCGAAGATTCTGGAGAAGTGTACTCTGCCGCTCACCGGGGTTGGCGTGGTGGATACGATTGTTACCGAGATGGGATATATGGTGGTTACGGCGAAGGGGATTGTGTTGGAGGAAGTCGCGCCTGGGTTGAC
>Ga0137403_10000706_pt1 | contig 43001 bp, 23 predicted proteins | sample CZOMad2_1_16fung_FD_122057 | JGI IMG/M metagenome (GOLD analysis project Ga0137403, IMG submission 122057) | Vadose zone soil fungal communities from Angelo Coast Range Reserve, California, USA - CZOMad2_1_16fungal (Hybrid Assembly) | ecosystem: Environmental > Terrestrial > Soil > Vadose zone...
AAATGTTGGCAAGATGCGAACCAGGCATCGGCGTCGCGGTGGGCGTAGCCGCAGGAGTTGCTGTTGCGGCCGGAGTCGCGGAGGCGGTTGGTGTTGCAGTTGGATAGGCCGTGGCCGCAGGTGTGGCTGTGGCTGCAGGTGTCGCCGTGGCAGTTGGACTAGGAGTAGGAGTAGGAGTAGGTGTTTGGCCGCATGGACGCAGCCATCGGGCTGCATTCACGATCAGTTTCCCCCAATCTCCACTTTGGTCGCCGTCAAAGCCGAGGAAGGCGGCGATCCCCACGGTGGTGTGCCCACCGCCAACCGACCGATAGGCGACCAGCGGAGACCCGCCGGGAATGGCCGACACCAGTCTCGTCGTGCTGGCGGGAAGGGTCACCCCCTCCAGAAAACTGAGGTTAAGGGCTGTAACACCAGCCATCAATGGGTGCCCCCGGTCGTGAAAATAGGCACCGTACTCACTAACTCCTCCTCCGGTTGTCGAGGCGTCGAACGGATTGTAGTTGCCGGTCAACCATCGGCCTTGGAGTCTGGTAACGGGAAAGCTATAAGCGCATTCGACTACCACGCCGCCGGCATCGACGTAGGCGGCCAGGTTGTCGCCGAGCGTTGCGGGGTTAATAGGTGTGCCGTTACTGGATAGCATCACGACGTCGTATTGCCGGAGGTTCGCCAGGGTGGGGGTGTCAATCGACGTATCAAACAAGTCCACCGCGGCAACATCCAGGTCGAGTCGGATCTGTTCGCGCATGGCGTTGGGGACGTGCCCTCCCCCATCAACATAGGCGATGAGAACGCGGAACTGACATGGGTTCGGCGGAGGCGTCGGTGTCGGCGTGGGGGCTGGTGTTCCCGGGCAAGGACGCAGCCAGCGGGCTGCATTCACTATCAGCTTCCCCCAATCTCCACTTTGGTCGCCGTCAAAGCCGAGGAAGGCGGCGATGCCCACGGTGGTATGCCCACCGCTGACCGGGCGGTAGGAGATCAGGGGAGTTCCACCGGGAATGGCCGACGCCAGGCGGGTCGCGCCGGCAGGAAGGGTGACGCCTTCAAGAAAGCTGAGGTTAAGAGTTGTCACTCCGGCCAGCAACGGGTGCCCCGGGTCATGAATGTAAGCCCCATATTCACTGGCTCCTCCTCCCGTTTGCGAGGCGTCGAACGGGTTGTAGTTGCCGGTTAACCATCGGCCTTGGAGTCTGGCAACGGGAAAGCTATAAGCGCATTCGACTACGACCCCGCCGCCATCGACGTAGTCGGCAAGATTGTTGCCCAGCGTTGCTGGATCATAAGGTGTGCCGTTAGTGGAGAGCATCACGATGTCGTACTGCTGGAGTTTCGGCAGAGTAGGAGCGCCAAGCGATGCATCAAACAAGTCCACCGCGGCAACGTCGAGATCGAGTCGGATTTGTTCGCGCATCGCATTAGGGACGTGCCCTCCAAAATCAACATAGGCGATGAGAACGCGGAACTGACATTGCCTTGGTGTAGGCGTAGGCGTAGATAGCGGGGTTGCTGAGGGTGCCGCTGTTGGTGTTGATGTTGGAGTGGGAGTAGGTGTCGGCGGCGCGGGAAGGGTTCTAACAAGGATAACTCTGTTGTCCGCCCCCGATGTGTCGAACAAGAAGTCTCCCGTCATCGGATCAATCGCCACGCCTTCGGGGCCGACAAGTCCCAACAAAAAGTTCTGCTGACTTGCCGGGAGCGGATCGCCGTTCGAGTCCAAAGGCGCGATGACGATCCGGTTACTGTTGTACTTCGCGATAAGAGCGCTATTGGCAGAAAATCCCGGTAAACCGGCCGGCACAAAAGCTATGCCTTCGGCATCACCGACGTTCGTGCGGCGGGTTGCCGAATTAAGGTTAAACGTGCCGTTGCCGTCAGCTGTGTAATCGACGTTATACCAATCACCGCTTGGATACGAAACCAGTTTCATACTTCCCGCCCCAGGAAACCCTTGCGGCACGAAGCCGACCGATCCGACAGATGAGGTCACGCCGAGCGGACTGAGGTAAGTAGCTTTATTCGGTGTGGTACTGCCAGGTTTGCTCTGTTCGAGCTGATTAGCGGGATACCGTGTTACAAACAGGACATCCCCGGGACCAAAGGCAACGCCGCCGTCGTTGTATGCACCAATTTGCGACGTTGGACCCGGATATAACCTGGCCGTCCCGGAAAAGCCGATGATATGCTTGTTCGCGTCGCGGATAACCCCGATTTGATAGATGCGGCCGGTAGAATCGTTGGCTGCGCCCCCGATGAGAACCGTATTTGAATCGTTGTACTTGAAGGTAAGACCGCCATACGGCGTCATCACCCCGGGCGGGGAGCCCAAGTCGATGCAGGAATAGTAATCGGCAAACGGGAAAGGTATTTGCGACAGGGATGCCCCGCCACAATTGCCCAAATTCCCTTGCGGCGTCGTTCCCTGGCTGGGAGAAGCTGCCCACGCGGTGACAGCGCAAATCACGCTGGCACATGCGAAAACAAAAGTCGCCGTGATCCCGCGAAATCTTCCGTTCATGCCATTTACAAACGGATCTCCGGGACGCTGCTGCACGAAATCGTGCGATGGGTCGCGCGAAGGATTGTCCCGGGGCTAGGGCGAAAGCTTGTAGACTTCTACCAACCCATTCCCGACTCCGCCGTCAGCCCCTTTCACGATCGCGGTGTAGCTGCCGGGCGCTACCGAGATGAGAATGGCCGATTCGAGATCGTCGCTCGGCGCAAGGCCGGTGTTTTGAAGGGCGGCCTCCTGGTTGTCGCGCCAGTTATTATTGCTCTGGATCGTCGCGCCGTTTCCGTCGTGAATTTCCAGGAGCGGATCGGTGAGCGGGTCCGGAACACCGAACGCGCCTAAGGATGGTCCGAGCGCCCGAACAACCAGCTGCGACGGATCGGTCCCGGTAATGATGAAACCGCCGATCATCACATTCTCGCCGGTCAGGACGAAGCCGCGGGTGGAGACGTCGACGACTTTCGCCGGACCGCCCGTGTCGAGATCGTAGACTTCGACCAGGCCGACACCGGTCCCATTGTTCGCCCCGCGCAAGACCGAGGTATAAGTGCCGGGTGTCACCGTTACCAGCAATGCTGATTCCTTAATGTTCGAAGGAGGAAGACCTGTTGTAATGATTTCAGCAGCGTTAGGGTTGTCCTGCCAGTTATCGTTCGCGGCGAGCTGAGTGTTGTCGCTGAACAGTTGAAGCGTCGGATCCTGGAGTGAGTCAGCGATGCCGAACGCGCCAAGGGATGGACCTATGCCGCGGATGAGTAGTCTCTTGTTGGTATTGCCTTCAACGATGAATCCGGCAATGAGCACGTTATCTCCCGCTTCGACTCGCATGCGGGTCGAAATGTTGGCGAGATGCGAACCGGGTACGGGTGTTGGGGTGGGAGTGGCGGTAGGAGTTGCGTTTGGCGTCGAGGTTGGCGAAGCGACCGGTGTTGGAGTAGAACTGGAAGCAGGGGTCGGTGTGGGAGTGGAACCTGGTGGCGGTGTCGGGGTCGCGCCCGGAGTAGGTGTAGGTATAGGTGTAGGTGTAGGTTGAGCCGCGCTTTGCACAAAGACGTTGGCATCGTCGAGATTGATCCAGCCGGCGTTGGCCGACCAGACAAAGCCGCGGAGCTGACCCGTGGAGAGGATGACGCGCGGATTTCCGGATGCCTCAAAGTTCAGCCAGCCGATGTTCGCGCCGTAGGCGAACCCGCGGAGGTTTTTTTCGCCAGGAGCGCCGGCGGAGCAGTTCACGCCAAAATCAGTCGAGGATGTGTTCGAGTAACTGGTCCCATTCGCCGGTGTTCCAGCACCCATCTTGATCCAGCCGACGTTGGCCCCGTAAATGAACCCGGCGCAGAAGTTCGCCCCGATATTCACGCCATCCGTCGTGCTCGGTCGCCAATCAGTGAACGCGATGTTCGCGCCCCACCCGTAGTGATTAGTCGGATCGATCGTCGTATCCGCAGGAGCGGGTACGATGCGGATCAGGATTATTGCGAGCGCAAGGCCGAGAGTCTTCTTCATTTTGCGAATCGTTATCAGTAGGAAATGTTTGCCCACGGATCAGTGGTGCCAGAGGAGCTTGGCGCGCTATTCCCACTCACCACAAACGAGACCGCCGCTGTCCGGTCCACGATCGCGCCAAAGACATTGTTGGCCGCGATGTCGTAGTTGGTCGTGTTTTGTCTGGCGGTGTTCTGGACAATTACGTTGCCGGCGCCATCGACATCGATCCCGCGATCGTTGTTAAGCACGTTATTCGCTTCGATCCGGTTGGAAGAAGAAGTGGCGTGGATCCCTGCCCCATCGCCGCTCGAGCCGTTAAATGCGCAATTGTTTCCTCGGGCCAGCGTATAGCCGATGAGCCGGACCCCATCACCACGGTTGTTCGCCGCCGTACAGCCCTGGATCGTATTGGCCGCTCCTACGTCAAAGCCCACGCCAGTTTGGGACGACAAGGTCGCATTGGACGAATAATTCGAGTAGGCCGTTGAACCGGTGATGGTGCAACCGGTTGAAGTCGCGATGCCCGAAGAAAATACGTCCGTGCCGCTATTACCCAAGGCGTTGCAATGGGTGACCGACGAGCCCGCGTCGGCGTAAATACCGATGCTGCAGGTGTTGTTCGACGCCGCGCAATTGATCAGGGTCGCGCCCACGCCCGCCGCGATGGCGTAGGTGACCGTATTGGTCGATGCGGTACAGTTCGTCAGGGTAGAGCCGCTATTGCACGAAAAGCCGTGGCTGCCGGTGTTGTCATGGACCCGGCACGATTCGAGCACGGCGCCAGGACCGGTCAGGATCGCTATCGAAGTGCATCCGCTGACATCGAGATCGCGAAGTTTGCTTCCCCGCGCGCCGCTCGTGGCGTTAACACTGTTGATTCCCAGGGCGAAACCTTTGATTGAGCCATTGAGCACGCTCATGCGGTGGGCTGCGACAGAAATTTGAATCCCATCGCCGCCGCTGCCGCTGCCGCGAGCGATCTGGAATCCGTTTAGATTGAGCGTAACGCCTTCGGCGCTAATCTGGATGCCGTTGGGCTTCGTTACCGCGATATTTGCGGAGAGATAATAGGAGCCGGGCTGATTGATAACGAACTGGTAGTTTGGATTCGTCGTATCGACGCCGGCCGGAGCAGGCGAGGCCTGGAGATTGGTTCGTGGCTCTACTTCATCCAGCCTCTTCATCGTCGGCGCGGGCGCGCCTGGCGGAGTAAGGCTGCCTTGAGGAAAGGCAGAAGGAGCCAGACTAAGGGCGAATAAGCCGAAGATAAGGATGGGTCTCATAGTTTTAGTCCTGGATGTTGGCGAACGGACTATTGGTCGCGTTACCGAGGTTCCCGGCATCGGCACTGATAATGGGTCCAACTCCATTTCCCGTTCCAACCAGATAGTTCCCGCCGATGTTACTACCTAGCGTATTTCGGATGACCACATTGTGGCCGTTGTTCGGTAGGCGGATGCCGGCGGCCTCGTTATACCGGATGTTATTTGAATCGATGCGATTGCCATAACCGACGGAATGAATCCCATCGCCTGTTCCGGTTATGCCATTGACGTTAATTGCATTGTGTTCAATCGTGTTGTTGCTGTTACACCTTATGCCATCGCCTTGGTTAGTGGAAATCGTGCAGCGGGCGATGATTGATTCATAAAAGGCATAGATGCCGCCAATGCTGTTATTGCTCACGGTGCAATCCGAAACCATACAATGGGCGCCAATTGTTATGCCTGTCGACAAATTGTATTGCGCACTGGAACTCGCTATCGCGGAGCCGTTGCTGCCCAAAATGCCATCCTTGGCATTAGAGTAGGCGACACAATCCTTTATAACCGATCCCTCGCCTCCGAGTATTCCGGAACCCGAATTAGTGGAGGCTGTGCAATGAGTAACCGTGCAGCTACGACCTGTTCGAATCCCGATGCAGTTCGGTCCGTTTGCATTGTTGGAAGCGGTGCAATTAATGACCGAAGAGCCTATCTCCGCTGAGATGGCGGCGGTTCCGGCGTTGTCGTGCGCCCGACACGAGTCCAGGACGGCGCCGGGACCGGCAAAAATTCCGTAACTGGTGCATCCTGTTACAGCGAGGTCTCGAAACGCGCACGCCTTTGCAATGTTCCCGTGAATGCCGAAGAGGAATCCTTTCACTGTCCCGTTGCGGACAGTCGTGCGATGGCTCGTATCCGAAATCTCAATTCCATTCCCGCTCGGGCTCACCCGTGAAATCTGGAAGCCGTTTAGATCCAGCGTCACACCTTCCACGTTAATCTGGATGCCGTTGGTTTTGGTGACGACAAGGTTGGCCGAGAGATAGTAGGAGCCGGGCTGATTGATAATGAACTGGTAGTCCGCGTTGCTCGTATCGACGCCAGCCGGCGCGGGCGTGGCCTGGAGGTTAGTGCGCGGCTCTACTTCATCGAGCTTCTTCATCGTCGGCGCGGGCGGGCCTGGCGGAGTAAGACTGCCCTGGGGAAAAGCTGAAAAGCTGCCGCCTACGTATGAAACTACGGCGAGCCAGAGGAAAAGCTGCCTGCCGCGCCGTAGCCGTGCGAAGGCGGGAAAAGCTGAAATCAGAAGGACAGATGCGATAGCTTGTTTCCTAGTCATAGTTTTCCGTTTCCGTTTTTTGAGCGTTTCAGGATTTCAGTATTTTCTTAGTAGGAAAAGTTCGCCCAGGGGTGAGTCGTCCCGCTCGTGTCAGCAGCGCTTTTCCCACTTACCGCTGGCGCACCGGCCGCACTGATATCGACGATGGGGCCGTAGCGATTGTTCGCGGCAAAGGCGTAATCGATTGTGTTATCGCTGGCGCTGTTTTTGATGATCAAGCTGCCGGCCGCATCGATGTTAAGACCGCGGCCGTTGGCGACTAGGTTGTTCCCTTCGATTCGATTATTGCTGTCGGTGGAATGGATGCCCGCGAAATTAAGCCGGCAACTATTTTCTAGGACAAGGCAATCGGACGTAACTCTTATCCCATCTCCAAGGTTGTTATCGGCAGTGCAGTTCTTAATCGTGGAATCGGCCATCAGACTGAAACCCATCCCCGTGCTGGCGGTGTTAACCACGTTCGCGTTGTTATACCTGGAGCTGCAGTTAGTGAGCGTACAGCCATGGAGGGTGCTAATCCCTGCAGAGGTAGGTCCATTGCCTACATTGTTGGCAGCCGAGCAATTAGTAAGCGAAGACCCGTCCCCTGCGTTAATCCCATATAACCCGGTGTTGGCGTAGGCCGCGCAATTAGTGAGGACACAGGCGGAGCCGGCGGTAATAGCGTATGTCGTTGTGTTGAAAGTGGCCGTGCAGTCGTTCAAGACGGAACCCGATCCGGCATTGATCGCCGCGGCTCCGCTGTTGTCGTGCACTCGGCAGGATTCAAAGATGGCTGCGATCCACGTTGAAATTCCGTAAGAGGTGCAACCTATCACGGTAAGATCGCGAAAGGCGCACGCCTTTGAATCGCCAACGATCCCCAGAGCGAATCCTTTGACAGTCCCGTTGCGGACAGTCGCGTGATGGCTCGGGGCTGTAATCTCAACGCCGTGCCCGCTCGGGCTGTCCCTGGAAATCTGGAAGCCGTTCAGATCCAGCGTTACTCCTTCGGCGTTGATCTGGATGCCGTTGGTCTTCGTCACCAGAAGGTTCGCCGAAAGGTAGTAGGAGCCCGGCTGATTGATGATAAAGTGGTAGTTGGCGTTGCTCGTATCGACGCCAGCCGGTGCTGGAGTGGCCTGGAGGTTTGTGCGCGGCTCTACTTCGTCGAGCCTTTTCATGGTGGCCGCGGGCGGCCCGGGAGGATTAAGGCTCCCCTGGGAGAAGGCGGAGAGGGGCAGCAAGAGAGCGCTCGCCGCGACGACGCCCAGGCAGAGACACCGAAGCGTTTTGATGAATTTGATAGCTGGATTCATGATTTGTGTTCGCCCTTTACAAACGGGTTCCAGAGACGCTGCTGCACGAAATCGTGCGGATGATCCTAAGGGTTAGGTTGAAGGGCGAGCTTGTAGACTTCGACCAGCCCATTGCCGGTGGCTCCGTCAGCGCCTGTCATGATGGCCGTATAATTGCCGGGTGGCACCGAGATGAGGATGGCGGATTCCAAGTCGTTAGAAGGGGCAAGGCCGCTATTTTGCAAAGCAGTGTCCTGCGTCTCGCGCCAGTCATTGTTGGCCTGGATCAGAGCGCCGTTGCCATCGTGTAACTCGAGTACTGGATCGGGCAGGACATCGGGAACGCCGAAGTCTCTCAGCGATGGTCCAATTCCGCGGAGTATTAATCGGGAGGGCTCGTCGCCGGTTATGATGAGACCGCCGATCATGACGTTCTCACCGGTCAGAACGAAGCCGCGCGTGGAGATGTTGACTACCTTCGCGGAGTCATCCGCGTCGAGGTCGTAAACTTCCACCAGGCCGATACCGGTTGAACCGCCTTTGCCGCGCAAGACCGCGGTGTAACTGCCCCGACCGACCGAAACCAGGAGAGCCGACTCATTAGGGTTGAGAGGCGCCAGACCGCTGCTCGTGACATCTCGGGCATTTGGATTCTGCGCCCAATTATCATTCGACGCGACGAGACCGCCAGGCACGCCATACAACTCCAGGGTCGGATCCTGGACCGGGTCCGCGATTCCGAAGGTGCCAAGCGAAGGGCCGATGGCGCGGATCAGGATGCGCTTGTTTCCCTCACCCTCGACGATGAAACCAGCGATGAGCACGTTGTCGCCCGTTTCGACCCGCATGCGGGTCGAAATATTGGCCAGACGCGAACTGGGCTTTGGTGTCGCCGTGGGTGTAGCGGTTGGAGCCGGAGTTGGAGTGATCGTCGCGCTTGGAGAAGCCGTGGCCATTGGAGGAGCGGTCGCAGTGGCGGTCGGAGTCGCCGTGGCGGTTGGTCTCGGAGTTGCGGTGGCGGTCGCTGTCGCAGTAGCTGTCGCCGTAGCCGTAGGGGTTGCTGTCGCCGTTGGGATTGGCGAGGGCGTGGGTGTCGGCTGCACCTCGACCGCACCGATATCGGCGCGACCATTCACCACCCGCGCAAAACCAAGGCCACGCTGATCCATACTCAGCGCTGGATCACTCCCATCGATTACCGGGCTATCCGATGCCGGGAGATGCGTGAAGGTCGAACCTCCGTTATTTTGCAACGGACCAAGTTTCGGGTCGGTGTTGATCCGATCGCCAGTGGCCGTTAAATAACCGCCGCCGTCATCGCTGCTCAAGTTGTAACCAAGCGAGGTTACGCCGCCGGTATGCAGATCAGCATAATAATAAATGTTCTCACCTGAAGGACCGGCTTTGAAGACCGTGTTTCCAATGTTCAGGGTCCCGCCCCAATTGTAGATGGCGCCACCGTGGGCCCAGGCCTGGGTGTTGCAAAAATTGCCGCTAAAAGTGCTGTTGGTGATCGTCAGCGTCGAGTACTGCCAGTTGTAGATGGCGCCGCCGATGGCAGCTGAGTTGCCGCTCAACGTGCTGTTGCTGATCGTCAATGTCCCGACGTTGACGATGGCGCCGCCGAAATTGTAGCCGTTGTCCGAGTTGCCACTCAGAGTGCTATTAGTAATGGTCAGGGTCGCGCTGCCAGCGTACCCGTCGTTGTAGATGCCGCCACCTGGCCCCGCTGAGTTGCCACTGATTGTGCAGTTGATGATCGTCAGGGTCGCGCTACCACCGTGCCCGTCGTTGTAGATGCCCCCGCCAAGGCCTTGGTCGGGGGCCGTGTTGCCGCTGATTGTGCAGTTGTTCAGCATCAGGGTGGCATGATCATTGTAAATGCCGCTGCCCCAGTAGTCAGGCGCCGGCGCTTTCCCGTTTAAGATGCGCAGGCCGGAGATAGTGACCGTTTTCCTGGCGCTGATGCGAAACACGCGGCCCGCAGCGTTGCCGTTCACGGATAGCTGACCGGCGCCGGGGCCGCTGATAGTGACATTCTTGTTCACCGATAGTTCGCCGCTCGTAAGCGTTATCGTTTGCCCATTCAGCGAAGGATCAAAACGGATGGTGTCGCCGTCGCTGGTGTCGATGAGGACCTGGCGCAACGACCCAGCGCCGCTGTCGCTGGCATTGGTCACGATAAAGGGGCCCACCGCGGTCCCTTTGAGCCGAAACGCCTGGTCCGGAGCTGCCGCGTCGCCAAAAAACAGGCACGCGCTCCTCACGCCCCAGGTGGCGCAGCGACCCGAGCCTCCATTCGGATTTTGCCAGGCGGCCGGGGAATTGGCTTGCACCGTCCGGTTGGTCCACCACCAATAGCCATTTTGATTGACGCTCAAGTGAGCCTGGACCGAGACCCAATACCTTCCGGAACTGAGCACGGCTGGGGCGTTCAGGCTTATCTGAAAGACGCCGGAATTATTGACGTACGACTGACCAGCCGCGCTGTAGACGGCGGTACCGGGCAGACCGCCGCTATCCCTGTAGAAGGCGACGTTGAAGTTTTCCGCCGGGCCGGTTGTAGGATAGGTCCCTTGGGCGTGGACTTCGGTGATCGTCCAAGTCCGGCCTGCGGGCACAACGAAATCGTCCGCGGTATAGCTCGTCCAGGCGGGAAGATCCGAGAAGTCGACCGAATCAGTTCCGGTCGATTTCTGGTTGTTTAACTGGTCGTAGAGAACGGTGCTTCCCTGCGCCTGCGCGAATTGGATGGCGCAGACGGCTAAAAGCAGAAGGAGGCGAAACGCCCTTCGAAGAAGGTGTGCTGAACCGGGGACGCGGATTTGTTTTTTCATTTTTCGTCAAGGCATCATCTTGCGATGGTTGCTTTTCACCATTTCCAAACGGATTCCCGATCCGGCGCTGCAGGAAACCGTGCTTTTCCCGCGGCTTGGCATTCGCGCCGCGGGTGGTTAGAATCTTCGCGTGCAGAATTTGCCGGGAACCGTTTACGGCCAGGCTGACCCTTTCATCGCCACGCAATGGAGCGTGATTGTTGCGGCGGGAAAAACTCAGGCAGAGCCTGAAATCGCGAGCGTTGCCCTGGCGCAGCTTTGCCAGACCTACTGGCCGCCGCTGTACACTTACGTCCGCAGTCACGGCCATTCCGTCCACGACGCTCAGGATCTGACGCAGGGTTTTTTTGCGTATTTGATCGAGCACAAAATCTATCTGCGCGCCGATCGACAGCTGGGAAAATTCCGTTCGTTCCTGCTCGCGTCACTGAAGCATTTTCTTTCTCACGCGCGCGAGCGCGAGCAGACCCTGAAAAGGGGAGGTGGCCGGGAATTTATTGCCTTCGACGAAGCGCGAGCCGACGCGGCGGAATCACTCTTCCAGACGCACTGTCCTTCCGGGAGCAGCGCAGTCCCGGAAGACAGGCTCTTCGAAAAGACCTGGGCTGAGACGCTGGTCGAGACCGCGCTAAGCCGGCTGGCGGCAGCGTACAAAGCGGAAGGGAAAGAGAACCTGTTCGAGAAATTTCAAACCTTCCTTGCCGTGGGCGCGGATCCATTGCCGCCTTACTCCGAGCTGGCTGCGCGACTGGCTGTGACGGAATCAACGATTCGGAGTCATGTCACGCGCTTGCGGGCGCGTTATCGTGAGATGCTTCGCGCCGAGGTGCGACGCACGGTGGACACCGAATCAGAGGTGGATGAAGAGCTGCGCGAGCTATTGCGCGTTCTGATAGAGAACTAGGCAGCTACTGCCATGGGACCAGCATCGGCTAGCTCCTGTTCGGTCTGCGGGGAGCCGTTAGGTGCAAAACGTGTGTGTTTTGCGTGTCTGCTGCGCGCCGGGTTGGATGACGCGGAGCAACCAGTTCCACCCGAACCCGCCGCTCTTTTCGACGACTTCGAGATCGCCCGGAGAGAAGACGGTTCGCTCTGGGAATTGGGACGCGGCGCCATGGGTGTGACGTATCGCGCCACCGAAAAGACGTTGCATCGTAACGTAGCTCTAAAGGTCATCGAGTTACATGGTTCGGAAACGGTGCGGGAACGTTTTTTGCGTGAAGCCCGCGCCGCTGCCGCGTTGCGACATCCCAATGTCGCCGGCGTCTTTCGATTCGGTGCCTTAGCCGAGACCGATCGGTGCTATTGCGCGATGGAGTTGGTTGAGGGCGAAACGCTCGATGCTTTGGTGCGGCGGGACGGGCCCCTGAAACTGGAGCTAGCGCTGGAAATCGCGATCCAGATAACGCGAGCGCTGATAGCGGCCACCGAGCGCAACCTGGTTCATCGCGACCTGAAACCGGGCAATATCATGCTTACGACGAATGAGAATGCGCCGGCGAAAATAGAAGTGAAGGTAATCGACTTTGGGCTGGCCAAGGCGGCTGGCAATGTCGCCGGAGAAATGGAGCTGACGCACGGCGAATTCGTCGGTACTCCAGCGTTCGCCAGTCCCGAGCAATTCTCGGGCGGAGCGATCGATGCGCGCACCGACATTTACGCCCTCGGTGTTACGCTTTGGTTCGCTCTCAGCGGCCGGCTTCCATTTGTTGGTCGCACGATCGAAGAGATTCGCCGGCGCCAGAGTGAGGAGAAGTTACCGCTGGAGCAACTGACAGGAGTGCCCCGGTGCGTGATCGACTTACTCCGGTCATGCCTGGCGACCGATCCTTCGGAACGGCCTACTTCAGCGCGAGTGCTAATTAAAGAGTTGGAGTCATGCAAGACTGAGTCAGTAACACGCCGACGCAAGGGTAAGCTCGCGGTGTTGGCTGGCATCGCCCTGGTCGCCCTCGGCATCGCTACCTTCATGTTTTGGCGTAACAGGGAGCATAATCCCGCCGCCGCAACTGTCGTCCCCGAAAAAAGCATCGCCGTCCTCCCGTTTGAAAACCTGAGTAATGACAAGGAAAATTCCTATTTCGCCGATGGTATTCAGGACGAGATCCTGACGCGCTTGTCCAAGATTGGCGAGTTGAAGGTGATTTCGCGCACTTCGACCCAGAATTACAAAAGCGCGCCCCGGAATTTACCGGAAATCGCGAGGCAGCTTGGCGTTTCCACCATTCTCGAAGGCACCGTGCAAAAAACTGGCGACAAAGTTCGCGTAAACGTGCAGCTGATCAAAGCAGCAAGCGATACCCACCTTTGGGCGGAAACCTTCGATCGCAAACTGACCGACATCTTCTCGGTCGAGAGTGAAGTAGCTAAGGCAATCGCCGACCAGTTACAGGCGAAGCTTACCGGCGAGGAAGAGCAGGTAAGCGCGTCTAATCCGACCAGTAACCCCGAAGCCTACGACGCCTATCTCCGCGGGCTCGCTTATAGCCTCAAAACGGCCAATAACACCGCTAATCTTTCGAACGCGCAGAAATACCTTCGGGAAGCGGTCCGTTTGGATCCGAAATTCGCCCTCGCCTGGGCGCTGCTTTCCTACGTGGAAGCAGTCGGGTACCGCACCGAATTTCTTCAACCGACGGTCGCGCTTCGCGAAGAGTCGCGGCAGGCAGCCGAAACGGCGCTCCTTCTCCAACCGAATCTCGGCGAAGCCGTGTTAGCCAAGGGATTTTATCATTATGCCTGTCTAAGGGACTACGACACAGCTGTGCGTTACTTTGAGGAAGCTCGCCCACTCCTGCCGAATAGCAGCCGGATTCCGGAATCACTGGCGTATGTTACCCGGAAACAAGGCGAGTGGGACCGAAGCGAGTCCTACTTCAACGAAGCCGAGCGGCTCGATCCGCGGAACGTTGCCCTGCTTACTCAGCACGCGCTTTCCTACAAGGACCGTCGTATGTTCCCGGAGGCGTCGCGGAAGCTCGAACAGATCCTTAACATTACGCCCGATGACGCCGATACGATCGTCGAGAAAGCGGTGATCGCCCAGGCGGTCGGCGATCTGTCGCGGGCTTCGGCGCTCCTGGCTCCGCTTCATCTTCAGGCGGACAACCCGAACGCCCTGGAAACACAAGTTTACCAGGCGATCCTCGAGCGTCGTTCCGCGCCAATGGTGCCGGTGCTGCAGGGTATGCTGGCCAAGCCCGATCCGGCATTGGGTTTCACCAACGGCGAACTGCGCTTCTGGCTGGGCTGGACGCAGGATATTTCCGGCGACCACAGCGGCAGTCGCGAAACCTGGCAGAAGGCGCGGCAGGAATTGGAATCGTTCCTCAACGAACATCCGGAGGATTATATTTTGCTCGGGAACCTGGCACTTACCGATGCAGCCCTCGGTGATAAAGCGGCCGCGCTTGCCCTGGCGGACAAAGCGATTGCGGCCATGCCGATCGACAAAGACGCGGTGAGCGGTCCCAAACCTATCGAATTCCTAGCTCGCGTCGCCGCGCAGCTAGGCGAACGCGATCGCGCCATTCCCGCGTTACAGAAGCTGATGGCAATACCTTACTCGGGCGCGCTTGGTCCAGGTGCGCCGCTGACTCCAGCGTTGCTCCGGCTCGATCCGATGTTCGATTCACTCCGGAACGATCCGCAGTTCGAAAAAATCGTGGCCGATGGCGAGCAGGCGCTTGCGCGGGACCTGGCCGCCCGGGCTCCGCCCGCAAAATCGATAGCGGTTCTGCCCTTTGCAAATCTGAGCCGCGATTCGGACAACCTTTATTTCGCCGAGGGCATCCAGAATGAAATCATGACCCGCTTGTCGAAGATCGCCGACTTGAAGGTGATCTCGCGCACCTCCACGCAGCATTACAAGAGCTCGCCGGAAAACCTGCCCGAAATTGCGAGACAGCTCGGCGTCGCCAACATCCTGGAAGGTAGCGTGCAGAAAAGCGGCGACACCGTCCGGGTGAACGTGCAGCTCATCAAGGCCGACAGCGATTCTCCGGTCTGGAGCGAGACCTTCGATCGCAAGCTTACCGACATCTTTTCGGTGCAAAGCGACGTGGCGAAAGCGATCGCGGACCAGTTAAGAGCCAAGCTGACCGGCCAGGAAGAACAGGTCCTCACCGCGAAACCGACGGAAAATCCGCAAGCTTACGATGCCTACCTGCGCGGCCTTGCCTACTCATTGAAGGCTGCCAATACGACGGCCAATATTTTGGCAGCGCAAAAACATCTTAGAGAAGCAGTGCAGTTAGATCCAAAGTTCGCCCTTGCCTGGGCGTTGCTCTCGTCCGTGGACTCAAGCGGTTATCTCACAAAGATAGTTGAACCGACGGTGGCTCTTCGTGAAGAAGCGTTGAAAGCGGCCGACACTGCTCTAAGTCTCAATCCTAACCTCGGCGAGGCCGTGCTCGCAAAGGGACGCTATTACTACGGCTGCCTCAAGGATTACGACGCAGCGATTCGTTACTTTGAGCAGGCGCGCCAGCTCCTGCCTAACGATAGCCGGATCTCGGAATCGCTGGCTTACGTTACTCGAAGGCGCGGCCAATGGGAAAAGAGCGAGACCTACTTCAACGACGCGGAGCGTCTCGATGTGCGTAACGCCAATCTGTTTACCCAGCACGCCCTTTCCTACATGAGGTTGCGTCGCTTTCCCGAAGCCTTACGGAAGCTGGATCAAGTGCTTAATATCACCCCGGACGATGTTCACATTGTTGCTTACAAGGCGAGCATCGCCCAAGCCCAGGGCGATCTCGGGCAAGCCGCCAAACTCCTCGCCCCGCTTCATCCAACCGCCGACGACCCGGGCGCCCTGGAAACGCAGGTTTACCAGGCGATCCTGGAGCGCCGTCCTGCAACCCTCATTACCCGGCTCCAGGAAATCTTGGCCAAACCTGATCCCGAGCTGGGTTATCTCAATGGCGATCTGCGCTTTTGGTTAGGCTGGGCCCAGGAAGTGGCCGGCGACCGGACCGCCGCGGAGAATAGCTGGAAACAAGCGCGGACCGACCTGGAAGCCTACCTCAAGGAACAGCCTCAAAACGCCAATATTCTTAGCGATCTCGCGCTTACCAATATGGGACTTGGTGATAAGGCTGCCGCGCTCGAATTCGCGGAGCGCGCGATCGCTGCGAACCCGCTCGAGAAGGATGCAGTCAGCGGGCCTTCCCCCATCGAGACCCTCGCTCGAGTGACAGCGCGAATGGGCGAGCGCGACCGCGCGATAGCTGCCTTGCAGAAACTGCTTTCGATCCCTGCCGTTACCGATACCGTCGCGCCCATTACTTCCGCTCTTCTCCGGCTCGATCCCATGTTCGATCCGCTACGGAATGATCCCCGCTTCGAAAAAATCCTCGTAGAAGCGGAGAAGGCCGCACGGGGAGAATCAGGCGCAACAACTAAGCCCGCAAAATCGATTGCCGTCCTGCCGTTTGAAAACCGAAGCAGCGATCCCGATAATGCATTTTTTACCGACGGCGTGCAGGATGAGATCCTGACCGACCTGGCCAGGATCGCGGACTTGAAAGTCATCAGCCGCACGTCGGTGATGCAATACAAGAACGTCGGGCAACGTAATATGCGCCAGATTGCCAATGAACTCGGCGTCGCAAATGTGCTCGAAGGCAGCGTTCAGCGTTCTGGCAATCGCGTCCGAGTAAATGCGCAGCTGATCGACGCGCTGATCGATGCGCATGTTTGGGCGCAGACCTACGATCGCGATCTCGCCGACGTCTTCGCTATTCAGAGTGAAATCGCGAAAGCGATTGCCGACCAATTGCAAGCGAAGCTCTCGCCGAATGAAAAGAGCGAGATCGAACAGCCGCCAACGACAGACGTGATTGCCTTTGATTTCTATAGCCACGCAAAAAATCTACTTTTGAACGCGTCCGGTAGCAGTACCGGGAAACCTGATTTACTGCAGGCGGCCGACCTTTTGAACCGGGCAGTGGCGCGTGACCCATCATTCTTTGAGGCGTATTGCCAACTCGCCTTCGCCCAAGCCAGCCTTTATTTCTTCGACTTCGATCGGACGCCGTCGCGATTGGCGGCAGCTGAAGCGGCTGTTCAAACGGCAGCTCGTCTCCGGCCCGACGCTGGTGAGATGCACCTCGCACGCGCGCGCAATCTCTATTGGGGTCATAGCGATTATGATGGCGCGTTAGCCGAACTCGAAATTGCCCGTCAACGCCTACCTAGCGACAACTGGGTGTTTTCGCTCAAGGGTTATATCGAAAGACGCCAGGGGCGCTGGGAAGAGTCGCTCCGCGATCTCGAGCGTGCCATCGCACTCGACCCACGCAACATCCTGACGCTACAACAAACTGCCCGAAGTTACACTCTGCTCCACCGCTACACCGAATCAAAATCGCTCCTTGCTCGGGTGCTATCCTTCGAGCCAAATGACCCTGTCACAAAAGTATTACACGCTTTTGTCGAACTCGATTCCAATGCCAATGCCCGGCCGGTCCTCGAGGTCATAGATGCGATAAGACGCACAAATCCAGCAGCGCTACCGAATGTTTCTAACAATTGGTTGCTTTGTGCCTTGGCTGAACGAGACATCGCTGCGGCCAAACATGCGCTAGCTGCCTGTGGCGAAAATCCAATCCTCCTGAGTTCGAATGAGAATTTAATCTTTCCTCACTCATTCGCAGAAGGCATGATCGCGCGGACGAACCACGAGGATGACAAGGCGCGCGCGGCCTTCGTTACGGCGCGCGCCGAGCAGGAGAAAATAGTTCAAGCCCACCCGAATTACGGCCCGGCGTTGTGCGTGCTTGGCTTGATCGACGCAGGGCTCGGCAGAAAGGAACAGGCTTTGCGTGAAGGCCGGCGCGCAGTAGAACTCGTCCGAGCAGAAAAGGATGCATTGGTCCTCCCGACAACGACTAAGTATTTGGCCATAATTGCGGCGTGGGTTGGCGACACAGATCTGGCCTGCAACCAACTCGACACCCTCATCCGCGATCCAGGCGGTGTCAGTTATGGTCAATTGAAACTGATGCCATTCTGGGACCCACTCCGCGGCGATCCGCGTTTTGAAAAAATCGTCGCGTCGCTTGCGCCAAAATAGAGGATTGAGAATAGCGGTGTAGTTTAGCCGGGATGGCTGAAGAAGAATGGATCAAGGTCGATCTCCATATCCATACGCTCGACGATCCGAAGGACGCGCTCGACTATTCCGCGCACGAACTGCTCGAGCGCGCGGCTGCCCTGGGCTTTCGCGTCCTCGCAATCACGTTGCACGATGCGGTTTTCGATCGGTCCGAAGTTTTCGCAGATGCGGCGCGGATGGGAATTCTGCTGATTCCGGCGGCGGAAATGCGGCTCGAAGGCGCGGACGTTATTTTGCTGAACGTCAACCGCGCTGAGATCGAGTCGCTTCGAACGCTCGAGGACCTGGCCGCATTGCGGAAGCGCCGCGGCCCGTCGCTCTTCACGATCGCGCCGCATCCGTTCTATGTTCTCGGCGGGTCGATCGGCGAAAAACTCATCGAGAAAATCGACTGCTTCGATGCCATCGAGCTGTGCCATTTCTGGGGACGCTTTTTCAATCCGAACCGGCGCGCAGTCGAGGTCGCCAAACGTTTCGGCAAACCGCTCATCGCAACGTCCGATGCGCATCAGCTCCATGCCTTCGGCGCGAATTATACCAGCGTTCCGCGCCCCGCGGAACTGACGGTTGAGAATGTCATCAGCACCCTTCGAAGCGCACCTCTGCAGGTTACCAACCCGCCCTGCTCATTCATCGATTTGATGAGCACGATCTATTTCGTCTTCGTCGCGCACCCCCGTCGGCGGCGGAAGCGACTTGAGTCGCACGGCAAACCTGCACAGAATGACGCGGCATGAAAAAAATCGCATTCGTTTTTCTTCTCGGTGCGCTCGCGTTCAGCGGCTGCGGGATGTTCAAGTCGAAAAAGGACGAGAAGAAACCTTCCGTAAACAAACGCGCCAAGGCCGATTTGCGCGAAGAAAACAATGACGTCGATTTCCAGGCGTTCGTGGGCCGATTAAAGAAAGCGGTCTCCGCGCATGACGCGAGTACGATCGCCGGCATGATGACGCCGGATTTTGGTTATAGCCTTAACCCGGAACGCTCCGGCGACGGCGTCTTCAAGTATTGGGACGAAAACAATCTGTGGCCCGAACTGGAGGGAATCCTCACGGAAAAGTTCGCGAAAAAAGGCGAATTCTGGGTCGCACCGCCGCAATTCGCCGATCCGACGCTGAACTACGACGGTTACCGCGTCGGCATTCGCCGGTTTAACGGCAGCTGGAAGTTTGTTTACTTCGTAAACGGGTGAGGTGGAGTGACCAAGGTCGAGTGATCAGTGACCAGTGACCAGTGATCAGCAAGAATTTCCCAAGCGTCCGGGGCAAACCGATCACTTGTCACTGATCACTGATCACTTTCCTGGCCTTCCTCATCGGCCGCCGTTTGTTTTCGTTAAGGAAGTGATGGACTGCGAGCCGGGCCAGAGTGTTCACGCGCGGACGTCGTTCGACGCGAAGGACGCAATGTTCGCGGGCCATTTCCCGAGTAACCCAATCGTTCCCGGCGTGATTCTTACTGAAGCGCTCGCTCAGGCAGCTGGAATTGCGGCGGCGGCGGGTTATTCGGAAAACGAGCGGCCGCTTTTTTTGCTTTCCGCGATTAGGACGATGAAATTTCTTCGGGCAGTTCGGCCCGGGGAATGGATCGATCTTCGCGCGGAAAGGATCGCGGCTACCGAGGGATTGATCCAATTCAAGGTAAGGGCGAGCGTCGAAGGCGCGACCGTTGCCGAAGGTCAGCTTGTGCTGAGTGTCGCCGCGAAGCCGGACCCGAGCGCGTGACGATCAAAGTCCTGCTGGCAGTCGGTCTGGGGTGTGCCGTCGGATTTTTATCCGGCTGTTCCTTCTTCCATCGCGAGCCGCCTTTGCCGCGACGAGCTGTGATTGAAGCCGGCGGGAGCGAAGAGAAATTCGCGGGCCTTATTGAGGAAGCCGACATCATTTATTTTCCAAGCGAAGCGGCGGTGTTTGGATCGCATTCGGACCTGGCCTGGAAACTACTCGATGCCTTGCGGCGCGATCCTGGATCCTTTGCCATCGCCTGGGATTGGACCAGTAACGAACGCGAGCGGCATGATTACCTTGCCCAGGCTGACAAGGCCGGGGCGCATCTTATGGCATTGAACGAACCAGGCGCGAACGGCGACCAATTCGCCGCGGACAAGATCGCGAGTTATTTCCGTGAGCATCGCAATGGAAAGGTGCTCGTGTTTGTTCGGCGGGAACGGCTCGGGCTAGGACAGGGTGTGCCCTACCTGGTGGCCCAGGAAACGAAGGCCAGACAATTGATTCTTAATCCCAGAAAATCTTCGGCGTCTGGCGCGCGATTATTGGCGCGGAACTGAAGGCGGTAATTGGGTCTGCGGGATGCGCGGCGATTCGATGTCGTAGATCGCGCCCCAATCACCAGCGGCCACTAAGGCGGACTGCTGTTCCCAGGGACGTTTGCTGGCAGCGTAGTTGGCTTTCTCTTCGCGGCCCCAAAACAAATACCGAGTATGAAAGGAATGCGCGATCTCCTTCCAGTTTGGCGCACCTAGCATCATGGCCTGGAGTTTGTTGTTCGTGTCGGCGAAGTCGAAACCCTGGGTCCAAAGATGGCCGGGATAACCCAGGACCATCTTGCGTCCTTGAAGCAGGACCGGGTGGCCCCACGTCGGCCAGCCCGCATACCGGGCATCGGCCGGCAATTTCCGAACGGCCACTCCCACTCCATCCAGTTCTTCACGATTGGCTATGCCGAAGCCATTTTTCCCGGCGGCAAGCCCGCCTAGTAACGTAACAAAGCCGGACCAGAACAGAGCGATGTAAACCAGGACGCGCAGATGGATTGGCCACTGCACGATAAGGTCGGTCCAAAGAAACGGAAGGATAATGATATAGGCCCAGACAATGATCTTGATGTTGTCCCATTCCCAGGGCGCCAGTTTTACAAGGTAGCCGACAAGGAAAATCGCGATCGCCGCAATGGAGAAGGCGACTGTGGCTGAGATTTTGAAGTGGGAGCCTTTAGCTTGTTTCCAGACGCCAAGGGCGGTGATCCCAATGAAGAAGAGAATGAGGGGAACCCAGGCACCGAAGTTAACCAGCCAGAATTGAATAATGGGCATCGCCATATCGCCTTTCGGCACGCTCTGGACCCAGCCGGGATGCCACTTGATGAAGGAGCCCGCGTGGAAGTAATCGGTTGTAATCCAGACACAGAAAGTAGCTGGCAGAACCGCGAGGGCGACTACCAGTAATGTTCTTTTGCGCACGTCCCAATCGCCGAGGATAAAGAGAAAGACGAGAACAAGCGAAAGCGCCATAAAGGTGTGGGCATGGTAAAGCGGCATGGTCGCATAAAGCGAAACTTCAACCCACAAAGGTAACGGATCGCGACGTGCGGGAGGCGATGTGGGGCGGTCCTCTTCCGGGGTGGCAACCAGCGCGGGCTCAAAGTAGTCCGGGAAAAAGCGGGCGCGCCATTGGTAAAGGAGAAGGAGTGCGGCGGGAAAGGCGTAGAGGACACCGCGTTGAGTAACGAACATCGAAAGGGCAATGCTTTTCCACGCGATGTTATTCGCGCCCTGGTAATCGAGAAAGTTAAAGGTTCGGAAGACCGGGTAACTCACCAGGCCGCCGTTGAAGAGAAACGCGGCAATGCCGAAGGTTCCACCCCAGCGATACAGAGCATAGAAGGTGGCGATCGAAGCAATGACAGCGACCCAGACAAGGCCGCTGATAACGTCGACGCGCAAACAGGTAAGGACCGCGTTGAATATGTCGACACCAGCGGGATACCTGAGCTTGCTGAAGGGTTCGATCGGGTTACCCGGCCAGAGTGGAACGCCGCTGGCGAAATGTTTTATGTAAGTGAGATGAAGCGAAAGGTCGCCGAGGTTGTTAGGCGATTGCACCTTTAGGTCATTGCCATCCCAATAGATGAGCCAGCAAAAGGAACGCAAAGCAAAGATGGCGAAGAAGGCCGCGACAATCCAGAACCAGGTCGAACGATATTTCCACCGAGGCGGCTCAATGGAGAAGGTCTGTCCGGCGCGCGCGGCGCGACGCTGGGCTCGTTTGGACTTTGGCTCAGGCGGGACCGGCGGTGGTGGTTTCGCTTTTCGAACCCGCAACGGAACGTTCTCCGTCATGCGGTAGGCGAGGAATCCCATGAGCAATGCCGCGAGGACAGCGAAAGTCGCCAACGTCCTGCTCAACCCGTGGCGAGCTATTCCCATGAGGAGCGCGACAAAAGTCGCCGCGTTAAAAAAAGTCAGGCTGCCGGACAACCACTTCATTTTGCCAGTTGCCGCGGCTCAGTGCGCCGGTTTTCCGGAAAACTCCGGAACGCGCCCCGGATAGATTTTGGAGAAGACCTTCGCGTTGAAATAGAGCTTCGAGTAGTCCTGGTAAGGCCGAATGGTCATGAGCTCGGTGTAATAAGTGTCGTGGAGCTTGGCTTCGACTTTCTCGATCTGGTCTTCCTGGACGAGAAGGAAATCGCCGTCGACCTTGTCCGGCATGTTGTTATGCTCGTAGTAACCAACCTTGGTAAAGTCGCCCAACATCCAGGGCAGGGGATAGGTGCTTGTCCGAATGAGATGGCCTACCATCTGGTAGTAACTAGGGTTGGCCTTTGCCAGCCGGAGCACGGGCTTGGTTAGCTTCCAAATGTCGTTATAGGTCTGAACGTAAACGTAAGGCTCCCAATTCCAGAAAGCCTTCACGTTCTCGACTACACTGCGTTCCTTCGTCCAGTTGAACTCGTTCCAGGTGCTGCACCGGAAATAGTTTAAACTAATGCTAAACCCCAGCGACACCACCAGCATGACGCTCATGATGGCGGCCGCCGCGCGGCGATACGCAGCTGGCAAAAGCGCAGGCAGCGCCCCGAAGATAAAGAGCAGTGGCCAGACAATGCTAATAATGCACCATGGCGTTTTATACTTCACGATGCTGTAGGCAATGAGCGCGCCGACTCCGTAAATGGAGAGATAGCGCAGGCCGACATGGCGGAGAAGCTGGCAGCCGACGCAAGCGAGTAAACCGAGGCCGATCGGTTGCTCGTAGCGGAGGATCATCTCGAACCAGTAGTACCACTCCTTTTCGTGGCCGGCGCCCTGGGTTCCGGTTTTGAACCAGGCCTCATAGGTTTTCCATAGCCCTGTAACCCCCGGCCAGTTTAGAAAAGTTCCGGAATAGAAGAACACGATGACTGCGATTCCGGTGGCCGACATGATAAGGAAATCGAAGGCGGTCCAGGTTTGCCGGGCCGGCTTCGTATCCGGCAACGGCGTGATCTGGTGCGAAAGCCAGGTGACAAACGCTGCCACGAGCGCGCAGCCGATGTGAATTATGTAAGTCTCTTTCGTGAGGATCATCCCTGCGACGCCCATCCCGGCGCACCAAAGATAGTCGACGGTTCCGCGTCGCCACAGACCGAGCAGGCCGAGGACGAAAAGCATCGAGAAGATGAGGAGCCAGACCTCGTGGATCGAGTAGCGACCGTAGAAAACGAAGCCGGGTGAAACGGCCATGGCGAGGGCAGCCCACCGGCTGACGGTCTTCCCAACGAACGGCTCGAATTTCATCGTGAGATGGATCGAGAAAATGCTCGCCAGCACGACCGGCAATCGGAGCGCCCAGAGGTTTCGCCCGAGGAGAGTCTGGCAGACAAAGAGAATATAGAAATGAAGCGGGCCGTGGTAATTCGTCGGGTCGTAGCGATAGAACCCGTTTTTGACCATCTGATCGACGAACCAGCCGTTGATGCCTTCGTCGAAATGCGGCGGCTTGATCCCGAGCAGGAAAAATCGGAGGAACGCGCCGAGCGCCACGATGATCCACGGCGTCCAATCGGTCGCAGCCGCGCGCCGCTTGAGATTTTCCCACGCGTCCGAGGGCGCGGGAGAAACTAGTGGCGCGGCCTCGGCGACGCTGCTACTTAGCGCAGCGATGCGCATATTGGTGACCGGTGGCTGTGGCTTCATCGGGAGCAACTTTATTCGGTATATTTTGCAACATTACAAGCCGGCGTCGGTGAGCAATGTCGACGTCCTCACCTACGCCGGAAACCTCGCGAACCTGGACGGAATCGCGCAGGAACATGGCGAGCGCTACGAATTTTTCAAAGCCGATATCGCCAATGCCGACCAGATGGACGCGCTGATGACGGAGCACTCGTTTTATGCCGTCGTCAATTTTGCGGCCGAATCCCACGTCGACCGCAGCATCAACGATCCGCTGAATTTCATCCACACCAACGTCGTCGGCACGAGCATTCTACTCGATTGCGCCCGGCGCCATGGCGTCCAGCGTTTCATCCAGATCTCGACCGACGAAGTCTATGGGTCGTTAGGCGAAACCGGGAAGTTCACCGAGCAATCGTCGCTCGAGCCGAGCTCGCCCTATTCCTCGAGCAAAGCCGGCGCCGATCTGCTTGCGCTCGCCTGCCACAAAACGTTCGGCCAGGAAGTCATCGTCACCCGCTGCTCGAACAACTACGGGCCGTATCAATTCCCCGAAAAACTGATCCCGCTCATGATCATCAACGCCATGCGCGACGACAAGCTGCCGGTCTACGGCGACGGGATGAACGTGCGCGACTGGATCCACGTGGAAGACCATTGCGCCGGGATCGTCGCCGCGCTTTTCGAGGGCAAACCCGGCGCCGTTTACAATTTCGGCGGCGACAGCGAGATGACGAACATCGAAACGGTGAAGATGATTTTGAAGAAACTCGGCAAACCCGAGTCGCTCGTCACTTTCGTCACCGACCGACTCGGCCACGATCGCCGTTACGCAATCGATTCCTCCTTCGCCCAGCGCGAGCTAAAGTGGAAACCGCTCCACAATTTCCGGGAAGGCCTCGATTCCACGATCGATTGGTACGCGAACAACCGCTCGTGGTGGGAACCGCTCCTGGAACGGACGGGGCGGCATTAGGCGATAATCGACGCAAAAAACCACGAAGAAACGGGCCGCGCCGACCACGTCAATTCTGTTCTCAAAGTGTACCTAACTGTTCCCTAACTGTTTATCTGGCGAAGCGTCGACTTTTATGCGAACCGCAACAACCATGAAACGTTTTTGCCGCATCCTCGCCGGCGTTCTTCTATTCGTCTCGGGCACGGCTGGTGCCGCGACGTTTACCGTGACCAACCTGAACGACAGCGGCCCCGGCTCCCTGAGCCAGGCTATCACGGATGCGAATAACGCTGCGGGTGACGATACAATTATCTTCGATCTGCCCGGCTCGGGGCCCCATGTGATCGGGTTGAGCAATCCGTTACCCATAATCAACAGCAATCTGTCGATCCTTAACGACCGGGCCGGCGACGAAGCAGTTACGGTGCGCAAGAACGACTCGACGGTTATCCAATTTGAGATCTTTCGGGTCAACTCCGGGCTGACTGTCTTGATGACCGGTCTAACGTTGAGTAACGGTGTGGGCGGCAGCCAGGGTGGCGGCGCACTAAACAACGCCGGCTCGACCGTTACCCTTCGGAACTGCACGCTTAGCAATAATCAGGCTTTCAATTCTGGCGGCGCGATCCTGAATTTCGGCACGGGAAATCCTGCGAAGATGACGCTCATCAATTGCACCCTGAACGCGAATACTTCTGGAACGGAAGGCGGTGCGATTCGGAATTTCTCGGCGGGTGGTAGTGTATCCGAAGTTACCCTAATCAACTCTACCCTGAGCGGTCATACCAGCGGAGTGATCGTGAACGAAAAGGGCATGCAAACCGGAAGCGCGAAAATCACAGTAACGAATTGCACCTTTGCCAATAACCGAGGCGTGAACAGCTCTAAACCCAGCAGTATCTCTAACAACGGCGGCACGGTCGAGGTTACGAACAGCATCTTTGCCCGGTCGACTACCGCCTCAGCGAATTTTAGCGTCGTCGGGTCAGGGACGTTTACCTCCTTCGGCCACAATCTTTCGGACGACGCTGCTGGAGGCGATTCTACGGCGGCTCCGGGCGGCTTCCTTAATGCCACAGGCGATCTGCGCAACACCGATCCACAACTCGGCCCCTTGGCAAACAATGGTGGACTGACTGCGACCCATGCGCTGCTCATAACCAGTCCTGCGATCAACGCTGGTGACGACACCAAGGCACCGCAAAAAGATCAACGCGATTTCTCCCGAAGTGGGCCGAGCGACATCGGGTCATTTGAGTTCATCCCTGGTCTAGTGGGCAATGTCTCGACGCGTCTCCCGGTCGGCACGGGCGAGAATGTCCTGATTGAAGGGTTCGTCGTCCAAGGCCCGGCGGGTTCGACCAGAAAAATCATGGTCCGCGCGATCGGGCCCTCGCTCATTCCGTTCGGGATAGCCGACGCGCTGAACGATCCCGTCCTGGAGATTCATGATTCGAACAGCGCTACCGTGGCGACTAACAACGACTGGAAGGTCACACAAATAGGAGGCCTTATTGGCGGCGATCAATCAGCGGAGATCGGGACGAGTGGGTTGGCGCCGACTAACGATCTGGAATCTGCCATCATCGCAATTCTAGCTCCGGGCAGCTACACCGCGGTTGTGCAAGGCGCCGGCGGCACGACCGGGACCGGAGTTGTCGACGCCTATGACCTTAGCGCGGCGTCGTCCGCGCGACTGGCTAACATAGCGACGCGCGGATTAGTCCAGCCCGGCGACAAGCTAATGATCGCCGGGTTCATCATCCAGAACGGACCGGTGCGTGTCGTGGTAACAGCGCTAGGTCCTTCACTGCTAGCTTTCGGGGTCAGTAATGCGTTACCCGACACAACTCTTCAGTTAAGAGACCAGAATGGTGCGATCGTGAAGGAGAACGATAACTGGAAGACCGATCAGCAAGCGGAACTGGAAAGCACTGGCTTGCAACCCGGCAACGATCTCGAGGCCGCGCTCGTCACGATTATTCAACCTGGCCAGTACACGGCGCAGGTGCGCGGCCAGAACAACGCCAGCGGCATCGCCGTCGTCCAGGTTTATTTTCTCCAGTAAATTAACCGTGGTGCAGCCATGAGATACGTGATTCATGTATGTCATCTTCCGGGTTATTGAAGCGCTGGCGGGGCATCAACCGGAATAGTAAATCCTTGCTCTAGCCTTGTTTCAGCTATGCCGCCGCGGCACGCTTCTCGCGAGCGAGCCAGGCATCGCGTTCGCTGATCAAATGGTCTGGGCGAAGGCGCTCAGGGGCACACGCACCTTCGCTTCGGCCTCGAAGATCGTAGGTCCGGGATGCTGGAAGGCATCCTGGCTGATCAGGTCGTTCACGATTGTTTCGGCGACCAGTTGCCAGTCCACTACGACGAGATCAACCTGCACGTTAGGCACCTTTGCGAACGGCAGGCTGACTGGACCATTGAGAAATGCTACTGGATGGGCCTTGATCAGGTCGATCACTCCGCCGGGTGCGCGGAAACAGAGTTTCGATGCTAGCTGGGCCGAGGAAAAAATAATTCCGCCCGTCTTGAGCTTTTGGGCCGCGCGGAGAAAGGCACCGCTCTGCTTGCCGTGAAACGTGATGGTCGACGATCTTATCCCAAGCTCGTCGAGGGCGGTATGTAATGCTTCATCCAAAGGAGAAGTCCCGCGCTCATTAGATCGCACCAGAGTGACGTGATCGATGCCATGACGCGTTTTCCACTCGGTCATCAGGGCGCGGATTCCGCGCTCGCGTCGCACCTCATAACGGCACGGGAGCACCGGCGCTTCTTCGTGAGCGATGCCGATCAGCCGGATACCGAGATCTGCCAGCCGGAGCGCGGTTTCCCGGGCTTCCTTTGGAGGCTGAAACCAAAGCACGGTATCTATTTCATAGGCTTTCAATCGATCGCTCAATGCATCTGTCCTGGTTTCTTCCGGTTCCGCAAACACCATTGCTGTGGCAAAACCGCGCAGACGCAATTCGCGCCTGATTTTAATAAAGAACATCCGGTAAGCGTGGATGGTGAGAAAGGCGGAAAGCGAAGCAGGTAAACCGACGAAAGCGCGCACACTAAGGCGGCGATCGAAGTGGAGTCCTTGCAGAAGCGTCTTTGAACCGCGGACGCTCGTCACCAGACCTTCCTGCTCGAGACGGCGATAGGCGCGCGACACCGTCGAAACCGGAACGCGGAAATGCGCCGCCACATCTCTGACCGAATGAAAGGCGCGCGGCTGCTCCCGTTGGTTTTTCACCGCTACATTGCGGAGAATACTGATGAGCGTTTCGGTCTTATGATGCGCTTTTTCGAGCGCGCGCCGGCTAGGTAACGGCGCTAACGCCCGGGTAACTTTTTTTCGGGCCATGGGTTATTGGGAAGCGAATTCGACTCGCTAACGAACGAGCTGTTTCGATTCTGTTCTCAAAGTGTACCTAACTGTACCCAATCTGTTTTGTCTAGCCAAGGCCGGGCTTTGATGATAAGAGCGCCCTCGTGGTTCGTCCCAGAAAGAGATCCGGTTCTCCGGGCAGGCGTCTTGCGGCTGCGTTGCAATCGCTCGTGGCAATGCTTTTGGCAAGCGGCGTCCTCTTTTCCAGTTCGGTTAGCGGGGCGACTTTCACGGTCACGCAAACGGGAAGCTCCGGTGCGGGGTCATTGCGCGACGCGATAACCAATGCAAACAGCACCCCTGGCGACGATGTCATCGTCTTCGATCTCACCGGCGCCGGGCCTCATACAATCTCCCTCTCCACTCCGCTCCCGACGATTGTCGATAACGTTGCCATCCTGAACGATCGGAGCGGCGACGAAGCAATCACCGTCCAAGCCTCCATTGCCGGATTCCGGGTTTTCACGGTGGGCAGCAACTCCACCAACCCATATGTGCTCTTCGCCGGGATCACGATTAGCAACGGCAACGTCTCCGCCCTGACGGGCACCACCGCGCCGACAGGGGGCGCTATCAGGAATCTCGCGATCTTAACCCTGCGCAATTGTTCCCTCACGGGGAACGCGGCGAAAAACGGCGGGGCGATCTGGAATGGGAGCGCTCTCCTCGTGATGAACTGCACTTTTGCAAGCAACGCAGCTAACCTAGGCGCCGCCATTTATCACTCGCCCACTTTTCTCAACGCGGCGCTTGAGGTAAACAATTCCACTTTCGACGGTAACTCCGCGACCGCGGATGGTGGCGGCATTTATTGCGTTTTTGGCGCCCCGTCCGTTACCAACTGTACTTTCGGCGGCAACTCAGCCACTCGTGGTGGCGCGCTTTATGGAGCCGAATTCACCGCCGCGAACACCATTTTCCTGCGAGGGGCCAGCGGCGAAAACCTCAACGGCACGGTTCATTCAAACGGAAGCAACCTCAGCGATGACGCGGCGGGTGGCGATAACGGCACGGGACCGGGAGGCGCTCTGAATGCTCCCGGAGACATTCGCAACACCAATCCACAGCTCAACGCTCTGGCAGACAATGGCGGATTGACACGCACTCGCGGGTTATTTGCCAGTAGCCCGGCAATCAATGCGGGAAACGATGCTAATGCGCCGGCGGCCGACCAACGCAACTACGCTCGTTCCGGTGTCAGCGACATTGGCGCTTTTGAGTTCGGCGGCAGTCCCGCCCCTCCGCCGCCAACAGTCTTGACCGTAACGAATACTAACGACAGCGGCCCAGGTTCGCTCCGGCAAGTCATCGCAAGCGCGGCGGCTGGGACGACCATCGAGTTTGCGCCAGATGTAACCGGCGTCATCACTTTGACCAGCGGAGAATTACTCATCGACAAAGACCTGACCGTCCACGGGCCAGGGGCGGCGGTTATCGCGGTGGATGGAAACGACGCGGGCCGCGTCTTAAAAATCTACAACGCCTTCAGCAAGTTCACGGTTAATCTTTCGGGCCTAACGATCCGGGGCGGTCGAGCAGCGGGATCGCCTAACTCCGGGGGCGGTATTTATAACTCGGCAACCCTGACGATCCAGGACTGCGTCGTCAGCGACAACTCTGCCGTCGGAGTTGACGCAACCTCCAACACCACAAGCGGAGGCGCTTCCGGCGGGGGCATTTATAGCTTTGGCTCGCTGACGCTGATCAATACCGTAGTGAGCGGCAACTCTGCCGTCGGTGGAAACGGAAGTCCTTCTGCGACCTCTTCCAGTATCTACGCTCAAGGAAGCGGAGCGAGCGGCGGCGGTATCTATCAGGGGGGTGATCTTACCGTGACTAACTGTAGGATCGAAGGAAACACGGTGCTTGGTGGCCACGGAGGGGATGGTGCTGCAACGGGTGGCGCATTAGGTGGGGGGACGGCGGGCGGCGGCGTTTACCACTCGGGTGTTTCGTCTAGGTGCACCTGGATTAACTCTCAGATCGTCGGCAACACCGCCCAGTCTGGCAATGGTGGTACCGGTGCGCCGGTTTACTTTAACCCGGATTCAACTAACGGGGGCTATGGCGGGGGCACGAGCGGAGCCGGTCTGTATTCGAACGCCGACCAGTTGAGCCTTATCGATTGCTCGGTCAGTAACAACGTGGCAGTGGCGGGAAATGGTGGCGCCCCAGGGAATGGCGGCAGAGGAGGCAGCGGCGGAGGCGGGTTGGGTGGAGGACTGTTTGATAGCAGCCGCCTTTCCATGATTTCTAATTGCACTTTCAGCGCTAATTCCATTACCGGCGGCGCGCCAGGTATGCTGCCCGCCGGCCCCTTTAATGGGGCGGCTCAAGAAGGAAGTGGCGGTGCGATCTATCGAGCCACCGGCAACCATTTATCCGACGCGGCCATCACGCTCGTGAATTCCACGATCAGTGGCAATTCAGCCACGGGCGGTGGGAACTCAAACTATGGCAATCCCGGGCATGGCGGTGGCATCGCGCACACTTGGGGAACGCTGACAGCGACCAATTGCACAGTTGCCAATAACTCCACCGCCGGTACCGGGGGCGATGGGCTCATGATTACTGCCCCTGCCCAAGGCGGTGGTCTGTTTGTCCAGACTGGGACGGCCACGTTGCGAAACACGATCATAGCCCGTGGAACCGCGGGTCAGGGCCCCGACGTTTCTGGCTCCCTCGATCAGAGCAGCAGCTTCAATTTGATTGGCGACGGCTCGAACATGACGGGCGCAACTAATGGAACCAACGGCAACAAGATCGGCACGGCTGCTTCACCGATCGATCCGCACCTGGCTCCGCTGGGCGACAATGGTGGTCCGACCCAGACTCGATCGCTCGCCGCGAACAGCCCCGCGATCGATTCCGGCGATAATGCGGCAATTATGAATCCTCCTTTTAGCGGACCTCCATTTTATGATCAGCGTGGCGCCGGATTTCCGCGCTTCCTGAACGGCACTGTCGACATTGGATCGTTCGAAGCTTCCGCATCATCGCCAGGTCCAACTCCGACCGCAACTCCTACAGCTACCGCTACCGCTACTGCCACTCCCACAGCAACAGCTACGCCGACGGCGACAGCAACACCAACCGCGACTCCGACTCCTACTCCAGGTTTGGTTGGTAACGTTTCCACAAGACTGCCAGTGGGGACTGGGGAAGGCGTGCTGATTGAAGGGTTCATCGTCCAAGGGCCACAAGGGTCGACCAAAAAGATCATTGTGCGTGCGATCGGGCCATCGCTCATACCGTTTGGGATAACTGACGCGTTGCGCGATCCGACGCTGGAAATTCACGATGCCAGCGGGGCGACGGTGGCGACAAATGATAATTGGAGAAACACGCAGACGGGTGGAATTATCACCGGCGATCAATCAGCAGAGATAAGTAGCAGCGGTCTGGCGCCGAGTAACGATCTCGAATCGGCTATCATCGCGAATCTCGCTCCCGGGAATTATACTGCGGTGGTTCGCGGCGTGGGAGACACGGCCGGGACTGGCGTAGTGGATGCCTACGATCTTAGCGGTTCTTCTCCGGCGAAGCTGGCTAACATCGCGACGCGTGGTTTGATTCAGCCGGGCGACAAGCTCATGATCGCCGGTTTCATTGTGGCGAATGCACCGGTGAAGGTAGTCGTGATCGCGGTCGGTCCATCGTTGTTACCGTTTGGAATCAGCAACGCGCTTCCGGACACGACGCTGGAGTTACATGATGGGAACGGAATGCTTCTGCTCCAGAACGACGACTGGAAGAGCGATCCGCAGCAGGAACAGGAATTGGAGAGCATCGGGCTGCATCCAAGCCACGACCTGGAAGCGGCGCTCGTCACGACATTGCAACCGGGCCAATACACTGCCCAGGTTCGCGGGAAGGGTGATGCCTCCGGCATCGGCGTCGTCCAGGTTTTCTTTCCCCAGTAACCGGCGGATCCGACCGGATTCTGCTTTCAAAGTGTACCTAACTGTTCTCAAACTGTTTCTCTGGACTGGAATAGCGGCTTCGCCTACAAGCCTCCCCGCGTGAAACGATTTACTATCCCTTTCCTGCTTTTTTCCGTCGCTGTTTTCCTGGCGGCGAGTCTTTCCTCTCATGGCGATTCTGCACAGGCGCCCGCGCCGATGGCGGTGCCCCCGCCGATTGCACCGTTGCCACCGCTACCGGCGCCACCGTCGCGCCCAATAATTCAGCCTCGGCGTGACAGGGCGCTTATCCAGCGATTGACGCCGCGCGTCGAAGTCTGGCGACCAAGCTCCAATGACCCCAGATTCCCACCCGACGTTCGAATAATGGAAGTTCGGATCCGGCTTTCGTAACCGGCACCGAACCGGTGATGATCCGGCTCCAGTTTAATCCGCAGTCCACCGGCGAGAAGGTCACGGTGATTGCGGCCCGCGGGATTCTCCTCAATCCGCCGCAACAGGTCCTGACTGTTTCCGCGCACGGTGACTGCGTTTTTGAGGCGCAATTGACGCAACGCGCGTTAAGCGGGCATCTGATCACCTACTGCAGGAATGTCCGCACGATCGTGCCTTTGCACCGTGCCCGGCTTGCTGTGGTCCAGGCGCAGGAAGCTCAATCACGAGGTCGGTGATGAAACAACTGCTCCTTGCCACAATCATCGTGCTCTTCGGGCTCACGACGAACGACCTAAAGGCTCAAACGTCGACTCCCACACCGCCGGACCAGAATCCAACCGGCGATGCCGGCGCCTTAAAGCCCCAGGTCCAAACCGGTGGGAGCTACGACGCTCACAGCGGAAATGCGACGCGCATCGTCAACGATCTCCAAGTCCCGGGCGCACTAGGAGAGTACGGGCTCGATTTTACGCGCTACTGGAATTCCACCCACAACGACTATGAAGATTCCGACATGGAGTGGCCGCGGGACTTCGGCGACTCCGGCTGGTCGCATTCGTGGCGCTGGACGGCAAGCTACGAGTATCGATATCCGGAAATAGTGTGGACTACCTGTGGGGAGGCGGGAACCAGTCCCTGCGAATCCGACAACAACCAGTGGACGACGGCCATTAACATCACGTTTCCGGACGGACATACCACCCAATACAAGATCGTCCGCCTGGGTCACGGGGAATGGATGGTCCCCGGTTCCCCCAACTTATTTGGACCGCCTTACACGGACTCTGAAAAGATGAATTTCGCCTATGGCGGACCGGGTGTTCATGACCACATCTGCAACATGGCGACGGACGGCCGCGAATTCTGGATCTGCCGAGCTGACGGTGGCTCGGTCCATTTCATCAACATGGTGGCGACGGAAGTTTTCGATCCCCACGGGTTACGAACCACGCTCACCTGGGATGCGGACGGCAATCTCAATGTCGAGCAGGATGGCGGCCGCTTTCTCAAAATCACCTATGGCCAGGTCTGGGGTGCGTGGGTGATTAAGGGTGTCGAGGGCGGGACGGGACCAAACGGCACCGGAGTGACCCAGGCGGTCCACTATGAGTATGCCGAGCCTGGGACACTCCGGTATGTGTATTACGATAAGGAGCTAGATCCGGCTGGCCAGATGGTAAGGGCCGAGTATGACTACGGGAATTGCTGGGGCGACGAGCCGACTTGCACCGAGGCCGGGACTTTTTCGTACGAGCCGTTGTTGAAACGGGCGGACGATCCCCACTATGCCGGCGCCATGACGGTGATTCGGTACAACTACCGCGGCGTCGCCTGCCCAAGGGTCGAGGACTTGCCCGGTAGCCCGTTGCAGTACTTGAATCACGTCAGCGGCCAGCCGTACGCGATCGCGGAGGAGAAGAGCGACAACGGCGTGACCGTTTCGAGCTTTTCGATTGGTTCGAGCTTTTCGCTTGATTGCGAATCCGGTTTACGCCAGGAAAGCAATGGGCTGGGCAATTCCCGTACCTTTTACTTCGGCACCGCCGCCCAAACCTCCGACCCGCCTTTTGGCTGCCTCGGCTTTCAACTAGGCAAGCTGACTGATTTTTGGAGGCTCGGCGAGCCAGCTGCTCCTTTCGAAAAGCAGAATTTCTCCTCCGGCGACCCGCGCCACATCTGGGACGGACGCGGCCTTATGACCGAAGCGATCATGGCCGGTGGAGACGACAGCGGTGAACCTGCGGAGATCCATCGGATTGACGGGAGCGTGGATTATTATAACCGCGTCGATCCAAGTGTCTCCGGTTCCGAACCCATCGACCCGAATCTGGGGATGCGCAATCCTTATAATCATTGGGTCTTCAGCGAGACTCATCAAATCAACGCCACCACCAGTCATACTACTTATTACAAACGAGACGCCCGGCGTCGCGTTACCGACATTACTTATCCGGATGGGAGCCACGCGTTGTTCACCTATAACAATCGCAACCAGGTCGTCACGCATACACTCCCCAGCGGCGCGGTCATCATCAACTCCTATGATGGGCGCAACCTGTTGCTTCAGGAATCGCATTCCGTCGAGCAGGCGGACTACACCACCTATACCTACTACGGGCCGAATGATCTGGAAGCCCGTCCCGAGTGGACGGACCTGGTTAAGAGTACCCAAAACGCTCGCGCCCGCGCCTCGGGAACCTTCTCGACGAAATTAACCTACAACGGCCGCCACCAGGTCACGAGCGTCCAATACCCGGAGGCGCCGCAGACCGCATGCGCGACCGCGCCACCGCCCCCACCGCCGAGTCCCAGTCCGACGGCTACCGCTACGGCGACCGCCACCGCAACGGCGACAGCTACCGCCACGCCGACCCCGCCATTGCCAGTGGCCGGGCCGGTCATTAATCCCAATGGCGGTACCTATCCTGATGCTCCGCCGACAATGGTTACAATTACGACGGCAACGGCAGGAGCCCGTATTCGATACACTCTGGACGGCACGGCGCCCAGCGAAACTAACGGCACTCTTATCACCGCGTCGAGCGGGACGGTCGCGGTCAACTCATCTGCTCAAGGTACAGTCCTTAAGGCGATCGCGTTCAAGAGCGGTTGGGTTACTGCGGCGGTCGTATCATCAGCCCCTTATCTCAAGTCCCAGGTAGCCGATCTTTCCATTAGCCCGGATGGCGGCACGTATCCTAGCGATACACCCACCACCGTCACCATCACGACAGCTACTGCGGGAGCGAACATTCGATATACCCTGGATGGCTCGGCCCCAAGCGAAAGCAACGGAACACTAATCTCGGCCTCCAGTGGGACGGTAGGTGTCGTCTCATCTGCGCAAGGCACCGTCCTGAGAGCCATTGCATTCAAGACCGGTTGGATTAGTTCAGCGGTTAAATCATCAAGCGCGTATTCCATGCCCGTCATAGCCGATCCCTCCATTAGCCCGGATGGCGGCACTTATCCTAGCGATACACCCACCACCGTCACTATCACGACAGCTACCGCGGGAGCGAACATTCGTTATACCCTGGATGGCTCGGCCCCGAGCGAAAGTAACGGAACACTCAACGCGGCGTCGAGCGGCACAGTAGCTGTCACCTCAATCGCGCAAGGCACAATCCTCAAAGCGATCGCGTACAAGACTGGTTGGATTTCTTCAGCCGTCAAATCGTCCGCTCCGTATACCATGCCTCAGGTAGCTATACCAACGTTTAGTCCAGGCGGTGGCTATTACCATCGCGATTCTTTTCCAGTAACCGTTACTATGGCTACGGTAACCACGGGGGCTAACCTGCGTTATACCACGGACGGCACAATGCCTACAGAGAACAACGGCACCCTCATTGCGGCCTCAAGCGGCAGCATTTCCATTCCTCCGACCGACTCTCTTAGGGTAGTAGCGTTCAAACCTGGGTGGATCACATCTTCGGTTCAAACCGCCAGCTTTCTCGATGACTGTCCGCCCAACGTAGAATGCTTCCACCCGCCGGTTGATTAACCGATGAAGGACTTTACAAAACCACTGCTGATCCTTGGGTTAATCGTCCTAACCGCCTTGCCGGCATTTGCGGGCCCATCGGTGACGTACAAGTACGACAAGTACGGCAACCGCACAGCCGTCACGACCCAGGCGAGTGATGGAACGATCCTTGAAAAGACGACCTACACATACGATAACTATCGGCGTCCCGTTGAAAAGGTAGAAGCCGCGCAAACCGGCTCTAATGCCCGGCGGTGGACCTGGTATTACGACCGCTGGTTTGGCACCCAATCGTACGACCCGTATGCCCACACCTCCAAGCAATGGCGGGTCCAGGTGGAACCCGCTTACGACGGCGCCGGCAATCGTAACGTTACGGCCCGGTGGTACGATGCCAACGATCGGATTGTGGATGAATACACCGGCGTGATCGAGGCTTCCAATGGAGCCTGGTCGAATGGCGCCGATCTCGAAGTCCACCACTTCACCTACGCCCCGAATGGCCAAAAGGAGACCTATACCGACCCGATGGGGCGCGTAACGACCTACGTCTATGACAGTCGCAACCGCCTCCATCAAACAATCGAGCCAAAGCGGGCCGACCAAGCCACCAATCCAACGACGACCCTTGAGTATGATTTCGCTGGCAACAAGACCGACGTTACCTTCCCCGACACGCGGAGCCAGCACTGGCGCTCTTATGACGCATTCGGCCAGCCCCGCCGGTTTACTGACGAACGCAACAATATCACGGATCTGAACTACTGGCCGTGGGGACCGATGAAGAAGTTAGCCCAGGTGATAACCCATCGCACCAGGGACGATGGTGGACCCGAAGACCAGCCTACCTCACTTTTCTACGACGGAATCGGACGACCCTACGCCACTGTTTTTCCCGATCAAAGTACCGAGAGGACCTTTTATGAGTTTGGCCAGGTCGAGCGGTCGGTCACCCGCAAAGGACAGACCAAACACACAACTTATGACGCGCGTGGGCGTGAAACGTCTGAGACCTGGGACAATGATGCTGCTCCCGGGGTGTCCCGTTCCTGGGATGGTGCCAACCGAATCGTGTCTCTCTGCAACATCTATTCGACCATCCGATACACCTACGACGGGGCCGGACTAGTGCTGCAGGAGGAAAACACGGTTACGGGGAGCGGCGGGCCGGCCCCGATTCAATACGAGCATTATCCGAACGGCAGCGTTTCGCAGATCCAATACCCGAATGGCATTCTGGTTCACCGCGATTACACTTCGCGCGGACAATTGAAGACCGTTTCGGAGAATACCGGCGGCTATTGGAAGGTGCCGGTCAGTTACACCTACCGCGGCGACGGCAAGGTGGAGCACCAGCAGTCTCGGCCCGGTGTTCAGACGAACTTTACGTATGACGATCGCGGGATGACCAAATCGATCCAGCATTGGAAGCTGTCGTCAAACCAGGAGCTGACATCACGGACCTACTACCGCGATGACCGGGACCGCATCACTTCGTTCCAGAAAGGCAACAACCTGTCAGTGAATCCGATGGAGGACGGTCGTGGCGACCATTATTGGTACGACGCAGAGGGGCAATTAACCGACGCTTATTATGGTGCAGTCGATCCTGTGAACAATCCTAACTCTCCGGTGCGAACTGAGCATTTCGAATACGACCAACTGGGAAATCGCCATCGCAATCCAGCCAACGGAGCGGACAACCTTGTGGCCACGAGGGGATGGCTCTATTTTACGCGAAAGAATAATGGGCTTAACCAATATCATACCTGGGGTTCGGATCCAGTGAACTACGACGACGACATATCCGGGGGACCCGGGAATGGCGTGACGGTGCAAGATGGTTCCTTCAGTGCCGACTACAATGCTCTCAACCAGCCCAGGTGGTTTTGGAGCGGCAATGTCTCGGGCGGATTTGTCTCGTTCGGATATGATCCGCTGGGGCGTTGTGTCAAACGCTGGAACGGTGGGGCCAGTGATCCTGCCACCAACCCGGCCATGTATCTCTATTACGATGGCTGGAACGTAATCGAGGAAGGACCGAGCGCGGCCGCTCCAAGCATGGTATATTACCACGGAGCGAGAGTCGACGAGATAGTGGCAAGCTACAACACGGCTACCGACATGATGGCCTACCATTACTACGACGCAAATGGCAACTGCACGATGCTGACCGACTGGCAGGGGAACATCATGGAGCAATACTACTACGACGCTTTCGGTTACCCCTACTTCTATAATGGGTCGGGCACCTGGCTTGGCTATTCGCCGCACGGCAACCGCTTCCTCTTCACCGGCCGCGAGTGGCTGGCCGAGCTGAAGCTCTATGATTACCGGGCCCGAATGTATCAACCCGAGATAGGCCGCTTCATGCAGCCCGATCCGAAGCAGTTCGCCGCCGGCGATTACAATCTTTATCGATATTGCCACAATGATCCCGTGAATAAGAACGATCCAATGGGACTCTTTGCTGGAATCACCGAAGGCCCGCTAAAAGACAATTGGATCGTCGGGCTACTATCACTGGATGCGAAAAATCAGCGGAAGGAAGTAAACGAAACGCAAGCGTTTTACAATGCTGTCGACGGGTTTACGAGTGTGTGGCGTCAAGACGGTAAAAAGATAAGTGCGGAAAACATTGGGCGAACCGTGGTGGATGATGCCAAAGAAGACGCAGGTAAAGTTGAACTTCGTGAAGGTGGAAGATGGGGTGTCGAACAGGCAACCGGCGAGTACGTCGATGGAGCGAAACTTGTAAAGAAGGGTCCCGAGCCTGGACTGCCGTATAAGTGGACTCCGACCGCCCTTATTCCGAAGTGGGGGGATAAGATTCCACTGATCGGTACCCATGCACACGGACCTCAAAGCGGGATGAAAGCCGAATTGCAAAAGTTAGACCAGGTGAGCGCGAACGGCGCCTTCACGAAAGGAGTGCCATACATCAGTGCGGTGGGATCATCGGTTGACAACGGAGCGCGAATTCAAATCTACGTGCCACATTACGGTTTTTTCCATTCCACGGACGGCGTAACTTTTGGTGTCGGCAAATGATCCTTTCAATATTAAAGGTATGACTTACTTAATAAAGGTTCTCGCGTGTGTTGCGCTCCTCGGAACCATGTCCGCCGTCGCGGCTGCGTCGAAACAGGATTCGCATTCCAATGTCGATGATCATTTGATTCCCATCGAAGGATGGCTCGATCCAGAGTACAAAGGATTGCTTACTCGCAAATTATTCTTGACGCCAGCGAACTATGCCCGAATTGTTGAGTTTCCACCGCTGCCATCGCTAGGTGAAATATCTGTAGCCATTTATTCTAAGGCCAACGATTTGGATCGGGCATTCATCACGCGCACAAAAGGAGAAAGAAATTTGTGGTCTGCAGAATTTGGATCTGATCCGAGTTTTCCTCGAGGCGTCAAGGTGGTGCGAGCCGATGCTCGATTTCCGAAGTCTACCGCGGTAACCTTGCAAAGAGCTTTGAAGCGTATGATCGATCAAAGTCATCCGTTGGAAAATCCTAATAACTCGATCGTTCTCGATGCGAAGGTAGTCGAGTTTTCGATTGAGGATCTCCAAGCCGGACGGGTAGGCGCTTTCTTGTCACCGTACGCCGTTGGCAAGACCGGAGCGGCCTTGCGCAGAATCACTCGGCTTCTAGTAAACTATTGTGACTCCGATCCGGGAAAACGCGCAGCGGTAGCTGCGCGTATTGAAGCAGAAGCAGAACGGCTGAGATAGTTCGAGGCGGAAAGAATCGAAAAGGAGAATAGCGGTCAGAAAGTGTTGACGCGGCCTGAATGTTTTGGTTAGAAAGCGGGATGCCCCGCCCCCTGCGGCAAGAAGGGCGATCCGGTGAAGGTAGAAACCGCACGCCAGTTACGCGCCCAGACGCCGGTGAGTCGCCGATGGATTGCACAACGCCTGCACGTGGGAAGCACTGATACCTTTCGAATCTTCTAATCGATGGCAAGCCGGAGAGCAGGGTGCCGGTGGGACCGGCGCGGTTTCCATACGCCGAGTAGGTGATCGTGCCCCCTGCTGCGTTGAAGAAATAGGGCTGCCCAAAGGTATGACGCGCGGGGACGCGAAATCTCTAACCATTGGGACAATGATGCCGCTCCCGGGGTGTCCCGTTCCTGGGATGATGCCAACCGACCCGTGACGCTCTGCAACATCTATTCGACCATCAAATACGAATATGATGACGCCGGCCTGGTGAAAACCGAAACGAACACCGTTGCCGGCAGTGGCGGACCAGCGGTCACGACCTTTTCGCGTTATCCGAACGGCGCCGTGTCGCGGATCGTTTATCCAAACACGTTGAGCGTTCGGCGCGATTACAATTCGCGTGGCCAGCTCTCAGCGACCGGCTGGTCGGATTCGAATAACAATTGGCTGGCCACCTTTGCGACGTATCATTACCTCCAAGATGGCAAACTGGATTATCAGGATTACGTTAACGGCCTGCACACCGCTTTCGGTTATGATGCACGCGGGTTGTTGAACCAGGAGACTGTGTCGCGCGGCAACCAGATCTATTCTCAGCGGACGGTTTACCGGGACGATCGCGACCGGATCACAGCGTATCAAAAGAGCACCGACAGCAGCGTTAACCCGATGGAGAACGGCCGGGGCGATCATTATTGGTATGATGAAGAAGGACAATTGACGGACGCCTACTACAACGCGATAGACCCGGCGAACAATCCGCAGGGCCCTGTGCGCAACGAGCATTTCGAGTACGACCAGTTGGGCAACCGGCACCGCAATCCATTTAATGGAACAGATAATCTGCTGGCGGGCCGGGGTTGGGTGTATTTCGCTCGGAAAGACACTGGGGTAAATGAATACCGAAGCTGGAGTCCATCACTGATCAACTACGATGACGACATATCACATACGGCCGGCAATGGAGTGCTGGTCGCAGAGGGTTCGTTCGCGGCGAGCTATAACGCGCTGAACCAGCCCAACTGGTTTTATAGCGGGAATGTGAACGGGGGCTTTATGTCGTTCGGATATGATCCGCTGGGCCGGTGTGTGAAGCGGTGGACTGGTGGTGCAAGCGACCCCGCGACTAATCCGGCCACCTATTTCTATTACGATGGGACGAGTCTGATCCAGGAAGGGCCCAGTGCGAGTACGATCAGCCAGGTTTACATGCTAGGCAATCAGGTGGACGACATCGTGGCGGATTTTGCGGTGACAAATAACCAATGGTATCATCACGCCGACGCGCGGGGTCACTGCATGTTCCTAACGGATGGAAACGGAACGCTGGCGGAGCAATACGAGTACATTGCCTTTGGTCAGCCGTATTTCTTCTCCTCAACCGCTCAACCTCTCAACTCCTCAACATTCGGTAACCGGTTCCTCTTTACCGGCCGCGAATGGCTGAGCGAGTTGAAGCTCTACGATTACCGCGCTCGAATGTATCAACCAGAGCTAGGCCGCTTCATGCAGCCCGACCCCAAGGAGTTCGCCGCCGGCGATTACAATCTGTACCGCTATTGTCATAATGATCCAGTGAATCTCACTGATCCGACAGGTCTCGCGTACGTGAGCGGCCTTACAAGTTGGGGCGGTGGAGATTGGACTAGCGGTATAACTAGCATGACCAATCGCGATCGGGATCTCATAAACAGAAGCAGACTCGTAGATTTCCTGTTGCACACTGTGGGGCCGGCGGCCAAAGATGCTGCAAGAGCCTCACAAAAACAACGTACTGAGACAAATGGCGGCGCTATTGGTCAATCTGATTCGAATCCAAACGACTTAGTTGTTGGGCCTAGTAGCCCAATTAACAGGGACCCTGAAATAATAAACGACAGTAAAGGCAGGCATGGCCTCTTAAACAGGACCGAGCTCTCAAACAAGCCTCTCCCTCCGGGGTACCATCCGATAGGTGGCTATTGGGGACTCGCAATTCATCAATCAAATTGGCCGAGGGGCGATCGCCGATCGCTCTATGAGGGTCACATGCACGGTGTTTTGGGAATACCAGCGGGGGCAATGGGCTCAAAGGAACCTGAAGTCAAAATATATATATATGAACCAGGCCATCCGCCTCCTCTGGACTAGCTTAACGATAATTATTGGAGTCCTGGGCGTTGCTTCGGCGGAGCCGTGTACAAATGTAGGCTTCGACGACGTTGTCAAAAATCCAGCCGCGTACGAAGGAAGATGTGTATCGATTACTGGAGTTACGGACGGCGATGGATTAAATTTCACTCTGTTCCGACCTCCGGCTCGAGACCCCGGTCGATCAATACTCGTGTTTCAAAAGCGCGAGCCGCTTTATAGGCTTAGGGACGGCCACTGGGTAAAGGTGAGCGGAGTTGTGGCTATAGATAAAACCCGACTGTTCGCTTGTAGACTGTTACTCGAGAATTTAAAGGCTCTGTCTAAGACACCTGTCCCGGGCGTGAGGACATTTGGGATTTTCGCAAATGAGGGACCCGAAACACTACAAATCGAAATGATCAACAACATTGGCGACGAAATTGCGCAAATGACTCTAGCCCCAGGGGATATCAACAAAACAGAGATCTCCGAAGGCAAGTTCCGAATCTTGACTGAATCGACTAGCTCATTTCCTCCAAAGGTGTTGTTGGTTTCTGCGCTTCCTACGGTTGACTCGGCGTCGAAGTATCTCGAAAGGTCCACCCGAACCTTTTACTTCTCTTTCAGAGATGGGAAAGTGACGCTGCTAAAGCCGAGAAATGCAACCGTAATGCGAAATCGATGGGAGACCATCGAGCGGGCGATGGCTCGCGAGCCATCGAAGTGACCGCCAAGAAGGGAAGGGAAGAAGGGGTCGGTCCTTATAGGGCAATAGGGGTCAGAGCTTCACATCGTAAACAGTACGGCAATAGCAGGGCAATAGGGGTCAGAGTAGGGTTGCATTGATTTGACGGACAGTGGGCTTGGGGTCAAAACCCAAAGGAGCCCACATGAAAACACAGTTATCGAAACCAGCTCGCAGTAAGGCGAGTTACACCGAGGAATACAAGCAGCAAGCGCTGGAGCTATGGCGTGCCAGTGGCCGCAGTGCCGCCAAGGTAGCGGCGGA
>Ga0137403_10000707_pt1 | contig 42970 bp, 36 predicted proteins | sample CZOMad2_1_16fung_FD_122057 | JGI IMG/M metagenome (GOLD analysis project Ga0137403, IMG submission 122057) | Vadose zone soil fungal communities from Angelo Coast Range Reserve, California, USA - CZOMad2_1_16fungal (Hybrid Assembly) | ecosystem: Environmental > Terrestrial > Soil > Vadose zone...
CTCCTATAACTCCATTATTCGCTGCTGGACGATAGGAAATATTAGACCCTCTCAGTTTTCTGCGTCTGCAAGCCATTACAACGCCGACAAGCTCGGCATGAAGAAATACTCACCCCCGCGAAGCACATTGAAGGTTTCGATGCTGTGGACGCGGCGTCGCACCGGCTCCTTCGGAATGGTGAACGTTGCTCCTTCTTCCTGCAGCCCGACAATCGGATCACGTTCGTTACCGGCACCAATAAAATTACCGTCGTTGATCCACTCTTGCTACAGGAATTCGATAGTGGCCATCGCCTTGGCGCTGATGAACAGGAAGATCGCGCCGCGCGGCACTTCGTCATCTGCTTCGGACAGCGCGTTCGGATCGGGCGCTTACTATTGCATTGTAGCCTTTTCCGAAACCGACCTTACTGAAGATCTTAAGAAGATCGACGTGCCAACTCTGATTCTGCATGGGCATGATGATCAAGTCGTACCGATTGATGACTCGGCTCGACTTTCAGCGAAGATAATCAAGAATGCAACGCTGAAAGTTTATTCTGGCGCGCCGCATGGCATGTGTTCGACGCACGAAGAACAGGTCAATGCCGATTTGCTCGCTTTCATCAAAGGCGAGAAGTCCGCGGCCGCCTAAAACGGAAAATGCCAGATTCTGAGGATACTTTATCACCACCGCCGGGAACTATTCCCAGCGAAATGTTTCCAGTCCTGACTTCGGCCCAACAAGCTCGTGTGCTCGCACATGGGCGACATCGGACCGTAGAACCGAACGAGGTCGTTGTTGAACTCAACGAGCATGTAACCAAAGTCTTCGGTAGTAAGGGGACAACTGCAAGTGCTGCAGTTCTCGAACAATCAGGAGCGCGTCGTCGCCATTTGCAATCCGGGCATGTTCACGGGCGAACTAACGTGCTCTCGGGCCGTCGTGGACCCGTGGGTATACGCGCCGTGGAGAAATCAGGACTCATCGAAATCGAGCGCGAGGCATGGGGCGAAGATGGTGGCGGTACGATGCCTTTCACACAACCGTCGGCCATGATTCCAGAACTCTTACGACCACCTGGGAAATTCGAGCGACTGTCGACCTCAGTAAGTTCTTGATCTTCATTGCGGGCTCCTTCCCTTCAAGATTTAGCAATCGCTTTGCCAAAGTGGGAGCACGGCCTGTCACTGAGCAAATCGCCCGAGGTTGCATCAAATCGAGAAACGTTGGTCGTGAATTGTTGGACGTTTCCTTAACAACGCTGGTAAGCAACCCGTCAAATCCGGCAGTCCGTCGTTGTGCGAAGCGGCACTCCCGACATTAGTCGCGATCAATTCCTTCAGTTTGCTAAGCAATTAGGTCTTGTGAGGGTTTCAGCAACGCTGGCATGGGCGTTGCTATTTCGCCTACCGAGTTTTGAAACGGAGTTCGCATTTAGAGAAGAGGGAGCAGGAGATGAGAAGCAGAAGTTCACGAATCAAGTTGATCGCTCTGGCCTTCGCGGTTGTTAAGTTGATTGCGCTTGTGGTGGCGCTTGCCTGGTCACGCGCCGCATTTGGGCAGTGACGTGGGATGAAATACGAACTGAATGATTATCTTTCTAGCATCGCCTTAACTGTTGCAAGCAGGTCAACGCCAGTCATCGGGTAGAGCTCGCCGTTGATAAACGTTGTGGGCGTGCCGGAGATTCCGGAAATTAAGCTGTTGTAATAATTTCTTCATCATCTCGAGATCCTTCTTTGGAAGAAACGGCGAATCCTTATATCAACATGAGATGATCATCGACTGTGAATTCAAAATGGGGGAGGCTGCGTTCGTAACTGCTCTTTCTCTTTCTTCTATCGACTAAATTGTGGCGTATGCTCCATTGCCCCTGACTTCTCGAGCATCTATGCCGAGCTTTTTCATGCGGTCGAGCAATGTGCTGCGTTTCACTCCAAGTCGAAGGGCCGCGCCGTTGGGTCCACTGATGCGACCTTTGGTCTCACGCAGCACACTAACGATCCGAGCTTGCTCCTCGAAGTTGCCTAAAACGTCTATAGCGCCGCTTATCTTTGCCGGCAGCGAAACATTGAGAGTACTACCAGTGGTCAGGATTACTGACCGCTCAATCAGGTTCTCCAACTCACGCACATTTCCCGGCCAGTCCCAACGCATGAGTTTTTGCATCATCGCTGCAGGAATGGTCTCAATCTGTTTGCCCATACGCTGTGCGTACTTCTGCGTGAAGTGCTCCACCAACAAAGGAATGTCTTCGTAGCGTTCGCGCAAAGGCGGAAGCTGGATGGGGAAAACATTCAGGCGATAATAGAGGTCTATGCGAAACCGTTTGTCCGCCATCATCTGTTCCAGATCACAATTAGTCGCTGCTACCAATCTCATGTCGACGCTCTTGGTGCGCACACTGCCAACGCGCTCGTAAGCGCGTTCCTGTAACGCCCTTAGGAGTTTTGGCTGCAGTTCTATTGGCATCTCGCCGACTTCATCCAGAAACAAGGTGCCGCGGTCTGCTAACTCCAGCCGGCCTACTCTCTGAATGTGTGCGCCGGTAAAAGCGCCACGTTCATGACCGAAAAGTTCGCTTTCAAACAATGCGCTGGGAATTGCGGCACAGTTCAGCGTCACAAAATTCTCTTTCCGCCGCTGACTACGTTCGTGGATGGCTCGCGCAATTAGCTCTTTGCCGGTTCCCGTTTCACCCAACAAGAGTACCGTGGCATCGCTTGCGCCGACCATGTCGACGAGCTGTAAGACGCGTCGCAATGCCGCACTCTGACCTACGATTCCGGCGGAAGCCGCCAAATCGTCATCATTATTCGCTTCGCTCAGTGCGCTAAGATTCACTGCCAAAGGTGATGCTTTGCGCGGCTCTGAGAAAGCCAGGACGTTTGAATTCATCGCATGCTCCTACTGAAAACTCGGGTGTGATTTTCTTGTTCAGCCCTTTAAGGCCGTTAGGACCTTCTCAAGCAAAACTTCATTATCCAAAGGCTTGAATAGGAACTCTGTTGCGCCTGCTTTCATGGCCTGCATCTTCATCTTGTCGTCACCGTGCGCCGTGATGAAGATGATTGGAATGCGAGACCCTTCGGCCTTTAGCTTCGCTTGCAGTTCGAGACCTGACATCCCCGGCATGCGAATGTCCGCTACCAGGGAGGCGGTCTGGTTCCGCTGGTCCGATTTAAGGAATTCTTCCGCTGATCCGAAGCACTGCGCCGAAAGCCCGGCGGATTCCATCAAATCCTTGAGAGCACTTTGGACTGATCGATCATCGTCTACGATCGCAATCAATTGGGGAGTACTCTTGCTTGTCATGGTGTGAGTTTGCCTGACGCGGTGAGCGGAAACAATTAGACTTTGGTTGCGCCGAATTGAACTTTGGTTACATGGCATTCGACCGGGTCGGGTCATCAATGCGAACTTGGGAGCAAATCTTGAAGAGCGGAAATCGCGGTGCAACAACCCGGTCCGGTTGTACGCTTCCGCGTAAGGGTGGCTAGCTGGATTTCAACGAATCAGCCATTCTGATTAGTGCGGGCAGCGAATCGGCCTTCATTTTCTCCATAACGTGGCCACGATGGATTTTGACTGTGTGTTCGCCGGTCCCGAACTTCGCCGCAATCTGTTTATTCAGGAGTCCTGAAATCACCAGTTCCATTACCTCAAGCTCACGGGCGGTCAACGTCTCGTAACGCTTTCGCACCTCCGCGGTCTCTCGACGTTTTTCGCGCAATTTTCTGTCCCGGTCGAGCGCCTGCTGCACAGCATCAAGCAGTTCCTGAGGCCTAACAGGCTTCGTCAGGAATTCAACGGCACCCAATTTCATTGCCCGAACTGTCACTGGGACATCACCGTGTCCCGTGATGAAGATGATTGGAATGGTCACTCGCGCTTCGGCCAGCCTACGTTGACAATCCAAACCGCTCATGCCCGGAAGCCTGACGTCGAGAACCAGGCAACCGGGGCAGTCGGCGCGTTTGCTATCGAGAAACTCCTGCGGCGTCGCGAACGCCTCAGACCGCAACGCAACCGACGACAAAAGATCCTGAACTGATCGGCGCACATTTGCGTCGTCGTCGACTATGAACACAATGGGTGCGTCTTCAGTGATCACTCATGTGCCTCAGGTCCAGTTGGTAAAGTGAAGTGGAAAGTTGCGCCACATCCCGGGTTCCCAGTAGCCCAAAGTCGGCCGCCGTGCGACTCGATGATCGTCTGGCTGATCGCCAGCCCCATACCCGTTCCTTCAGCCTTTGTCGTGACGAACGCTTTGAAGATTTCTTCCATTTGGTCAGCAGGTATTCCCTTTCCTGTGTCACTCACCGAAACGATCACTTCTTCGCCGTCACGTCGTGTGCTTATTTTGAGCTCTCCTTCGCGCTCGCTCATCGATTCCATCCCGTTCAGCATTAGGTTCATCAATACCTGTTGCAACTGGACGCGGTCGGCGGTCACACAGAGTTGATCCGTCGGCAGTTCCGTGCGCATCACCACCGAGTGGCGCTCGGCCTCGCTGCGCAGCAACACTAGCATTTCGCCAACGAGGTCGTTGACCGAGACCATCTCTCGCTCCGGCAAGACGTCTTTTTTGTAGAAGGACTTCAAGTGGGTGATGATCTCGGCGGCCCGCCTCCCGTCATCCTCGATCCGCATGGCCGCTTCTTGCGCCCTCTGCACCTCCGGTTGATCCCGGTTCAGCCAGCGCAAACAGGCATCAGCGCTGGTGATTACGGCGAAGATGGGTTGGCTGATCTCGTGGGCGATCGAGGCGGTCAACGCACTCAGGGTCGTGACCCGCGACATATGGGCGAGCTCAGCGCGGGCCCTGGTCAAGGCCTCCTCGGCGACCTTGCTTTCGGTCACATCCTGAATTGCGCCGATGTAGACGGGTCGACCCGCGATCTTCTCCAGTACGTGGGTGACGGCATGGAGGTGCTTCACATTCCCAGCGGGAGTGATTATGCGGTAGGTGATATCGATATCCAGCCCGTCGACGGCGCGCTTGAAGGCGTCCTCGTATACTGGCAGGTCCTCGGGGTGGAAGAGCGCCCGAATCGCCTCTGTCGTAACTCTTGTCCCGGGATTGAGCTCGAAGATCCGGTACAGCTCCTCGGACCAGTTGTGCTCATCCAGCAGCAAATCCGTGATGAAGCTGCCCGTCTTACTCACTCGCTGGGCTTCTGTGAGACGAAGGTAGGCTTGCTCTAGCCGCGACTCTGCCCGTTTTCGATCATCAATATCGGTGCTGGTGCCGTACCACCTCACGATGTTGCCGGATTCGTCGCGGAACGGCTCGGCGCGGATCAGAAACCAACGATAAACGCCATCATGACGGCGAAGACGTGCCTCAACGTCGTCTGGTTCTCCCGAAGTCAACATCTTCATCCATTTTTCCATCAATAGCGGCAGGTCGTCTGGATGAAACGCGGTTTGCCAACTCCAACCGTGCGACTCTTCCGCGGAGAGACCTGTATATTCATGCCAACCTTTGTTCAGGAATTCGTTGGGACCGTCCGGCAAATTGCACCACGCGAGTGCCGGGATGGCATCAATCACCTGGCGAAGTTTCGATTCTGACTTTTGAATTTCGTCGAGCGCATTTCTGAGGGCTTCCTCCGCCCGTTTGCGCTCGATCCCTTGCGCGATCGTGTCGGCAATCGATGCGAGCGTGTCGAGAGTGGATTCCGAAAGTATGCGACGCGCGAATAGCGCCACCACTCCGATTAGCCGATCCTCGACAAGCATCGGGTATCCGGCGAAGGCAACCATTCCGTTATCCTCTGCCCAAGCCTTATCATTCACACGTGGATCGTTCATCACATTATTGGTCAAATGCGCTTTCTTCTCCCGGGCGATCGAACCGACCTTCAGGTCTCCGACCGGAATCCGGCTGTACGAGCCATCCAAACGCGTATACATCCCCGCGCTCGCCTGCAGCTCCAACATGCTTTCATCCTTGCTCAGCGTCCAGATTCGGGCGAAGGCCGCGTCGAGCTGACGAACGATAGCCTCCGTGCATCCGTGCAGAATCTCCCCCAAGTGGATTGGCTTGGAAAAAGCAGCGCTCACATCAGCCCGAACACCCGCCTGGCGTATCAGCGTGTCCTCCGCCTGTTTTCGGTCCTCAATGTCGAACGAAGCCACATACCACCGATCGATCCTTCCCTGCTCATCGAGCAGAGGATTGTAACGGACCAAAAACCAGCGATATTTGCCGTCCTTACCCACTGCACGCTGCTCGTTTTCGAAGGGGACGGGGCAGATGAGTGCCTTTCGGCGTTCCTCGCGCAGCCTTTCCACATCCTCCGGGTGGAAAAAGCGAGCGCGATAGCCCTCTTTCCGCACATCTTCCAGAGTGACCCCGAAGTAATCCAGCACCGCTTGATTCACATACAGCACAGTTCCATCGGCGCGCAACACGTGGATAAGGGTGGGGATGACGTTGGTAATTAGACTCAAATTGCGTTCGCTCGACTGCAGAGCCTCTTCAGCTTTTTTGCGATCCTCGATGTCGAACGCGGTCACATACCATCGATCGATCCTTCCCTGCTCGTCGAGCAGAGGATTGTGGCGGACCAGGAACCAGCGATATTCGCCGTCCTTACCCAGCGCGCGTAGCTCATATTCGAACAGTCGAGGGTGTTTGAGAGCCTCTTTGCACACCTCGCCCACCCTTTCCACATCATCCGGGTGGTAAAACCGAGTGCGAAAGTCCTCTTTCTGCACATCCTGCAGGGTGACGCCGTGGTAATCCAGCGCCGCTTGATTCGCCGACAGTATGGTCCCATCTGGTCGCGACACTGCTATCAAGGTTGGGATGGTGTTGATGGTCAGGCTCAGATTGCGCTCGCTTGCCTGCAGAGCCTCTTCAGCTTTCTTAAGATCTTCGATGTCAGTGAGCAATAGATACCAAGCGGTGATCAGGCCTTCCTCATTACGCACCGGCAGGCCGCGAACCTGGAACCATCGGTATACGCCGTCGGCACGGCGGCAACGGTGCTCACTCTCGTAGATGTGTCCCGCTTCGATCGATTTTTCTCGCGTTTCGATCACCCGAGGAAGATCATCAGGATGGACGGCATCAATGAGGGCCCAGTTCTTCAACTCCTCAGTTGTTTTGCCGAAATACTCCAGAAGCTGCCGGTTGAGAAACTCAATCTCGCCCATTGCGCTCGTTGTAGCCACGAATCCCGGAATGCTGTCGACGATCTGGCGCCAGGAGAGTTCGCTCGCCCGCAGCCCGTCCTCTACACGTTTGCGGTCCTCGATGTCAATATTGGTTCCGTACCATTTGACTATTTTCCCTGACTCGTCTCGCACCGGGTTGGCACGAAAGAGGAACCAGCGATATGAACCGTCGTAACGACGCATACGCGCTTCAGCCTCAACCGGCAGGCCAGAAGCCAGAGACGATTGCCAATACTCGACAAGTCCCTTACGGTCGTCCGGGTGAATCGCCTCGGCCCACCCCCAGCCCGCAGCTTGTTCTGCGGTCATGCCTGCGTAGTCCAGCCAGCTTTGATTGAGGAAGTCGCAGTAGCCGTCCGAACGAGTGGTCCAAGCCGCCGTGGGAATCGTGTTTATGATTAGGCTCAAATTGCGTTCGTTTAAGTGCAAAGCCTCGGCAGCTTTTTGGGGATCACTCGAAGGCACCTCCGTGATGGTTTGCAGTAACGTCCCCACATCAAAGTAAATGCGTCCGCTTGTGATCTGCCGTTTCGCTGAATCGTACTCATAAACACCACAACCAGGGAGTTTGATTCGAGCACCGGTCGCCGCACGGCCGGCGAACGGGTCCGTGTGTTTCGCTTCAAAAGTAAATTCAACGGTAACCACACCGGGTCCGCGAATCATGTTGTTCACAACGTGGCGGTTTCCCGGGAACGCAGTAGTAAATGGCCGAGCGAACTGCTCGCGGACAGCTTCCCTTCCCTCCATCAACGCGCCAGGGGTCTGAAGCACCACGCCTTCCGCGTAGTAAGACATGATGCGATCCAGGTCCGTTCCCGACCATGCATCGTAGTACTCGGTAATAAACGATTCGACGTCAAAAACAGACTCGGGTGCAGTAGGAGCCAGCATGGATTCCACCTTTCGTGCGCCTACTTTACACCCGAGTCAATGAGAGCGCGATGGCCCAAGACGCGCCGTGATTTTCGCGGCAGGCGCCGGATGGCGGCTTGCTGGATGGCGATTGGCGAACCCACGCGTGCAATCATCTCAGCAGCACGTTCCCGCCGAGATCTGGATAGGTCGGGGTTTACGCTTGATGTTCCAGACGACCCAACGTCGAAACGCAAACCGTTGGGTTTGCTTTAGGCCGGCCCGGGTGCGTGGTGACTTTCATCGACCGGCACCACGAGCTTAGCATTTCATTCATCTCAACACTTCCTCTGGAAGAAACTACGATTCCTTACCTCGCACGGGGTAATCATCGACCGTACGAATCTAATGAGGAAGAAGGCACTCAAAACTTTTCTCTCTTGCTTCCATAGACTAAGCTGCGACGTATGCTCCACTATTCCGAACTTCTCGAGCATCGATGCCGAGTTTTTTCATGCGATCGAGCAACGTGCTGTGTTTGACCCCCAGTCGAAGGGCCGCGCCGCCTGGTCCACTGATGCGACCTTGCGTCTCACGCAGCACACTAACGATCCGAGCTTGCTCCTCGAAGTTGCCTACAACTTCGACTGCATCTATAGCGCCGGTTATTCTTGCCGGCAACGAAACATTGAGAGTACTGCCGGTTGTGAGAATTACTGACCGCTCAATCAGATTCTCAAGCTCGCGCACGTTGCCCGGCCAATCCCACCGCATCAGCCTCTGCATGATGGCTGCCGGAACAGTACCGATCTGCTTGCCAGATTTCCGTGCATATTTCTGAGTAAAGTGTTGCACTAGCGACGGAATGTCTTCGCGGCGTTCGCGCAAAGGGGGGATCCGAACAGGAAACACGTTAAGTCGATAATAAAGGTCGGGACGAAACTGCTTTTGGTCCATCATCTGCTCAAGGCTCGCCCAACACCCATAAAAGTGTGTGGTTGAAATGCGTTCGCTACGCCTGACGGCGAATCGCGGATTCCGCGTTGTTGTCGTCAAAGATTATTAAGAACGCCAAACTCGTGGTCTACGAGGGCGCTCCGCGCGGTATGTGCACGACATTAAAAGACAGAGTGAATGCAGAGCTGCTTGCTTTCTTCAAAGGCGAGCAAGCTGCGACGGCGTAATGTTCGTCCCCGAGTGAAACCCGTCGCTGTGATAGAAACGCGACGCGGTGTCAGGTAGCGAAAAAGGAGATTAAGAATGGCAAAGAAGCAGAACGCGTCGAGGTCTAACCGGGACGTGAGTCCCCAGCCACGCCTGCATCAACGCGCTCCTGAGATTCAATCTTATGGAACCGTCCTACACGCGCTGCCGCTTGAACTGGAAGAACCGGTGCGAGTGCAGATCACCAACCAACTGAACCAACTGCTCGCCGACACGATGACGCTGCGCGATTTATATAAGAAGTGTCATTGGTAGGTTGCCGGTCCGACGTTCTATCAATTGCACTTGCTGTTCGATCCGTCCCCATCAACCAGCGTCTCTATTTCTAGCTTTTAGCCTATGATCGGGGACTTCGAAGCGAAAGCGAAATGCTCTGGAGCCCGCGTTACTAAGCACAGCCCGATTCAGAGTGGTAGACTCTTTGAAAGCCTCAAACGCGCTGACATAAGGTTCCAACATTCTGTCGCAATGGCCCAGTCTTCTTGCGCCCGAATCACCAGGATCCGGACTCGGGAATCCGGGGTGGCGGCGTCCCCATCAGGAGAGAGTCCCGCATTGGCTGCCGCATCAATGTCAATCCCAAGACATCCCAAATTGCTGCAGACGGCTGCGCGAACCTCTGCGGAGTTCTCCCCAACTCCGGCCGTGAAGACGAGCGCATCAATTCCTCCGAGCACGGCACACATGCCGCCGATGCCGGCCTTCAGACGATGGACATAGATGTCAAACGCCAGCCTGGCTCGCGCATTGCCCTGTTTCATCGCATCCAGAATTTCGCGCATGTCACCCGAGACGCCTGAGATTCCAAGCAATCCCGACTTTTGGTTCAGCACTGCGTCGATTTCTTGACCCTCTAGCTGACCTTGACGCATCAGGTAGGTCAGGATTCCTGGATCCAGAGAGCCCGAGCGAGTCCCCATCATCAGCCCTTCGAGCGGGGTAAACCCCATCGTCGTGTCAATGCTTCGACCTTCACGAATCGCGGCCAGCGAACAGCCGTTGCCCAGGTGGCAGGTCACCAGCTTGAGCGAGCTTAATTCCCGGCCCAGGAGTTGGGCTGCACGTACGGCGCAGTACTGGTGATTGATACCGTGAAACCCGTAGCGGCGAATGCCGTCTGTGAACCAATCGTAAGGGCCTGGATAGACAGCCGCTGGCAAGGGCATTTGCCGATGAAATCCCGTATCGAAGACGGCTAATTGGGGAACAAATCCGAGCACCTTCTCAATGATCGACATGCCTTCCAGTTCGGCTGCATTGTGAAGCGGCGCGAACGCGGAAGCGCTGGCGATCGCCGTTTTCACCTCCGGCGTGACGAGAACCGGATCTTCAAAATGGGGGCCACCGTGAACAATGCGATGTCCCACAACGTCGATCTCGGAAGCGGACCTAAGCGCTTGTGTTTGGCCAGTCCATAAAGTGGCCAGCAGATGCTCTACCGCCTGTGCGCGCGACCAAACCTTGATCCGATCTCGCTCGGCGACGCCATGCGAGTTCTTCACTGCAATCGACGCCTCAGCGCCATCCCACTCAATCTTACCCTCCCACATACAAGCCGGCGGATCTGCCGGAAGAGTCTCGCCCATCTCATAGAGGCAGCTCTTCTGGCTGCTGGAACCCGAATTGAGCACGAGGATCTTCATGTGTCAGTACGGCCAGCTCCAGTTCTTGACTTCCGGCAAATCGTCGCCGTGCTCGTGCACATACTGTTTGTGCTCCACCAGCTTGTCGCGCAGGAACTGCTTAAAGTGGGCGCCCACGCGCTGCAATCTCGGCACCCGGTCCACCACGTCGCCCGCGAGATGGAAGCGGTCGAGATCGTTCCTCACTGTCATGTCGAACGGTGTGGTCGTTGTGCCCTCCTCCTTAAAGCCACGGACGTGCAGATGATTATGAGCGGCACGACGATAAGTCAGCCGATGGATCAACCATGGGTAGCCGTGATAGGCGAAGATGATCGGCTTGTCGGCGCCAAACATCGAATCGAACTCGCGATCCGAGAGACCATGTGGATGCTCGCTGGAAGGCTGAAGCGTCATCAGGTCCACTACGTTGACAACGCGAATTTTGAGGTCGGGGAAATGCTGACGGAGCAGGTCAACGGCGGCCAGGGTCTCCAGCGTGGGAACATCGCCGGCGCAGGCCATCACTACGTCCGGTTCGGCACCCTGATCATTGCTCGCCCAGGACCAGACACCGAGTCCATTGGTACAGTGCTCGATGGCGGCCTTTATGTCGAGCCACTGCAATTCCGGCTGCTTGCCCGCGACGATCACGTTCACATAATGGCGGCTGCGCAAACAATGATTGGCCACCGAGAGCAAACAGTTCGCGTCAGGAGGTAAATAGACGCGGGTAACATCGGCCTTTTTGTTCATCACGAAATCAATGAAGCCGGGATCCTGATGGCTGAAGCCGTTGTGATCCTGGCGCCAGACGTGCGAGGTCAAAAGGTAGTTAAGCGATGCGATGGGCCGCCGCCAAGCGATGTTGCGCGTGGTGTTCAACCATTTCGCATGCTGATTGAACATCGAATCCACGATGTGAATAAATGCTTCGTAGCAGGAGAAGAAGCCGTGGCGTCCGGTCAGCAGATAGCCTTCCAGCCAGCCCTGGCACATGTGCTCACTCAAGACTTCCATCACGCGCCCGTCCGGCGACAGGTGATCATCCGTGGGTAGCAACGGTTCCATCCATTCTTTACTCGTCACCTGATACAAAGCATCGAGCCTGTTGGAGGCAGTTTCATCAGGCCCGAACACCCGGAAGTTCCTTGACTCCAGATTAAGCTTCATCACGTCGCGCAAAAATGCGCCGAGAATCTTGGTGGATTCGGCAGTCTCCGTGCCTGGCTTGGTAACCGGAACGGCGTAGTTCCGGAAATCAGGCATCACCAGATCCTTCAACAGCAGACCGCCATTAGCGTGGGGATTCGCCCCCATGCGCCGACCGCCTTCGGGCGCAAGTGTGGCCAATTCCGGAATCAGTTTCCCGTGTTCGTCGAACAACTCTTCGGGCCGGTAGCTCTTCAGCCATTCTTCGAGAATTCTCAAATGCTCCGGCTTCAGCGCAAGATCTGCGACCGGCACCTGGTGTGAGCGCCACGTACCCTCGACGGGTTTCCCGTCCACAACTTTCGGCCCCGTCCAGCCTTTCGGACTGCGCAGGATGATCATGGGCCAGAGGGAAAGCCCTGATTGCCCTCGGGAGCGAGCCTCTTCCTGAATCGTGTGGATCTCTTCGACTACCTTATCGAAAGTCACAGCCATCAATTGGTGCATTGCTTCCGGTTCGTCTCCTTCCACGAAATAGGGTTTGTAACCGTAACCGGTGAAAAGGTGAATCAACTCCTCATCGCTCAGGCGGCCAAGGACCGTCGGATTCGCGATCTTGTAGCCGTTAAGATGCAGGATCGGAAGCACCGCCCCGTCACGCGCCGGATTGAGAAACTTGTTGGAATGCCAACTTGTCGCGAGTGGCCCGGTCTCGCTCTCGCCATCGCCGACTACGCAGCAGGCGATCAAGTTAGGATTATCGAAGACCGCGCCATAGGCGTGGACCAAGGCATAGCCCAACTCTCCGCCTTCATGAATCGAGCCCGGTGTCTCCGGAGCGGCATGACTAGGGATGCCGCCAGGAAAAGAGAATTGCTTGAAGAGTTGTCTCAAGCCTTCTTCATTCTGTTGAATGTGTGGATAGAGTTCCGTATAGGTGCCTTCAAGGTATGTGTTCGCCACTATCCCCGGCCCGCCGTGCCCAGGCCCGCAGACATAAATCATATCGAGGTCGTATTTCTTGATCGCCCGATTGCAATGGACATAGATGAAATTCAGTCCCGGAGTTGTCCCCCAGTGTCCCAGCAGGCGTGGTTTGACGTGCTCGAGTTTAAGCGGCTCGCGTAAAAGCTCATTGGCGTAGAGGTAAATCTGTCCGACCGATAAATAATTTGCGGCGCGCCAGTATGCGTTCATCTGATGCACCTCTTCGCGGGAAAGGGTCTGTGTAGAAAGGGATGGCTTAGCATAATCTGCTCGCATGACTGTGGTCATAAAAATTCCTTTCATTGTTCCGAGAGCCTGCGCAATTGTTTCTTTGCAGCCGCAACCACCTGATCCGGTTCGAACCCGAACTTCCTCTGCAATTCCTTGAGCGGCGCCGAAGCCCCGAACGTCTTCATGCCGATGACCTGTCCGGTGGGTCCAACGTAACGCTCCCATCCGAGAGTTGAACCCTGCTCTACCGCGATGCGGGCTTTCACGTTTGATGGCAGCACGGTGTCCCGATACTCATCAGTCTGGTGCTCGAAGATCTCCCATGATGGCATCGACACCACCCGCGAGCGGATGCCTTCGGCAAGTAACTGCTCTTGGGACGCGACAGCAAGGCTTAATTCGCTACCTGAGGCGATAAGGATCACTCCAGGGTCTCCGCCTGGCGAGTCAGCGAGCACATAAGCGCCGTGCGCTACGCCGGATGCCGGCGCGTACTTGCTACGGTCAAGGGTCGGTACCGGTTGGCGCGACAATGCCAGCACCGCAGGCTGGTGGCGTAGTTGCATAACATAGCGGTAAGCCTCAACGACCTCGTTGGCGTCGCCGGGGCGCAACGTGATCAGCCCAGGTATAGCGCGCAGCGAGACAAGGTGCTCAACCGGTTGGTGGGTCGGACCATCTTCTCCGTCGCCCATGGCGTCGTGCGTAAATACAAAAAGAGCGGGCAACTCCATCAGCGCGGCAAGCCGGATCGCAGGTCGCGCATAGTCGCTGAAGATAAAGAAGCTCGCGCCAAACGGGCGCAGTTTGGACAGCGAAAGGCCATTCACAATCGCGGCCATCGCGTGCTCGCGGATACCGAAATGCAGGTTCTTCCCGTTGGGGCTCTCCGCCTGAAAATCTCCCGCGCCAGCAAAGGTCAACGTGGTCTTGTTCGATGGTCCAAGATCTGCAGAACCGCCGAGGAACCAGGGGATATTTTGTGCAAGCACATTCAACACTTTGCCGGATGCTTCTCGCCCTGCGATGCCTTTTGCATCTACCGGAAAGACGGGCAGATTTTTATCCCATCCCGTCGGGAGCTCTCTGCGTAGCATCAAGTCGATTTCCTGGGCCAGCTCGGGATACTTCGCTCTATATGCTTCGTATAGCTCCGTCCATTCACGCCTCAAAGTTGCGCCACGTGCACCAATACCGGCGGCGAAATGTTCGTACACTCCGTCCGGAACAAGAAATTTTTGGTCTTCAGGCCAACCGTAACTACGTTTGACGAGGCGAACCTCTTCATCGCCGAGTGGCTCACCATGTGCAGCTGCGGTGTCTTGTTTGTTCGGTGAGCCGTAACCAATGTGGCTGTCCAAAACGATGAACGTGGGCCGTCCTTTCGTCTTTCGGAAGATGTCGAGTGCTTGCTCGATCCGCTCACAATCGTTGGCGTCTCCAATCCGCAGCACGTTCCATCCGTAAGCGAGGAAGCGAGCCGCAACATCCTCAGTGAATGCTAGACGAGTGTCCCCCTCGATCGTGATGTGGTTGTTATCGTAGACCCAACATAGATTATCGAGGCCGAGATGACCGGCAAGCGATGCCGCTTCAGACGCAACTCCCTCCATCAAACAACCATCTCCGCAAACGGCGTAGATGTTGTAGTCGAAAATCTCGAAGCCAGGTTTATTGAAGCGGCCAGCGAGCCACTTCTCGCCGATGGCCATGCCGACGCTCGTGGCAACACCCTGGCCCAGTGGGCCAGTCGTGGTCTCGACACCAGATACCCAGTGGTACTCGGGGTGACCAGGCGCCTTGCTGTCGAGCTGCCGGAAACGTTGGATGTCGTCGAGCGTTACGGAAGGTTCTCCCAATCTTTCATATTCGGCGTTCACAGCGCAGGTGCGAGTAAGATGGAGTGCCGACCATAGCAACATCGAAGCATGACCGTTCGATAACACGAAGCGATCACGATTGGGCCAGATCGGATCTTGCGGATCGAATCGCATTACTCGATTCCAGAGCGTGTATACCAGCGGTGCCAGGGCCATCGGTGTGCCGGGATGTCCAGACTTAGCCTGCTGCACTGCGTCAATCGAAAGTGTGCGAATGGTGTTGATGCAAAGTTGATCAAGTTTCGCGTCGCTCGCAGAGTTAACAGCTTGTGGTGAGCTCATGGGTACCTCTCTTGTCGTTTCCTACGCATGATTGCCGACTGTTGTCGTTTCTAAAAAAGCAACTTTGCCCAGACGGCGCAGGTGCCGTTCGGCCTGACTGAACTCAGCTGACAGAAAAGTCTGAACAAGGTCCCAGGCCAGCGACGGCCCTACTGTGCGGCCACCCACACAAATAATATTCATGTGATCATCTTCAACTCCCTGCCGAGCAGAGAAATGGTCTTCGATCAGGGCGGCCTTCGCACCTGGAACCTTGTTCGCACAAACAGACGCCCCCACGCCGCTACCACAGACCGCTACGCCACGCTCAACCTTGCCTTCCACAACTGACTTCGCTAAGGGGATCACAAAATCAGGATAATCGTCGCCCGCAGTGAAACTGTGGGCGCCAAAGTCAACTACTTCATGACCTGCTTCTTTGAGACGCACCAGCAAATCTTGCTTTAACTGAAATCCACCATGATCGGTGGCAATTCCCACACGCATATTCACTCCTTTTTTGAATCGCCGTAATCACGCGCCGCTGCTCGATCCGCGAGGATTACGGCTTGGTCCCTACTAACTCTTCCGGCCGGGATCGCCGTATCTCCGTCCGTCAGTCGACGAACCATTGCGGTCTTGTCGTTTCCGGTTGCGAGCCATAAGATTCGTAGAGATCGGTTGATAATCGGATAAGTCAATGTCATTCGCCGTCGTCGCTGATAGACCCCAGTGAGCGCGACGTCGGCATCAGTCACTTGTAAGACCGGATCGCCCGGCACCAGGGACGCAGTATGTCCGTCAGGCCCAAGACCCAGGTGAACTAGATCCAATACAGGCGGCGTACCGGCGAGTTTCTGGAGAGTCGCTGCATATCGCTCAGCTGCAGAGTTCAAATCGGGCGCTTCCACCGGCATAGCGTGAATGTGCTCGGGGTTCAATGAACCTTCGTTGAGCAGGCTTTCACTCAAGTGAGTCAAGTTTCTATCCGCGTCTCCGGGGGGCGCAATTCGCTCGTCCACTTGCACGATATGAACACCTTCCCAGGGGACGTCCTCAAGCGCCAGAGCACGAAGCATTAGCCATGGCGTGCGACCGCCGCTGACCGCCATAACAAACTTGCCCCGTTCGGCAACAGCTGCTCTTGCCTCGGCGGCAACTAACGCAGCGGCTTCTTTGGCCACCAAATCAGCATCAGCAAATACTTTCACCTTCATGAAATCTCTCCAACACTTAAACGACGACTTATGCAGCGGCAGCGACTTCTTCTTCTTCAATTGATGGATTGCTCCAGCCTCCCGCTGGCTTCAATCGCTCCGCTTCAGTTGGTCCCCACGTTTTGGGTTCATATTCGTAAATCGGTGTTCCTGCTTTCAGCACGCCATCAACAATGCGCCACGCCTCTTCAACGTAATCCTCCCGCGCGAACATTGTGACATCTCCTTCCATCGCGCTTCCTAACACTCGTTCGTAAGCATCGATCGCACCAGCTTGAGGATAACGGCTGGCGACCATTTCAGTTTCCTCGGCAGCCACATCCTCACCCGAAGTCATAACCATCATTCCCATCGCAATGGTGACGTCAGGATTGAGGCGGAGTCGTAAGTGGTTCTCCTTTAAACTCTCAGCAGGAATCAGGGTTGGAGGCTTTCGAAATCGGCCAACAATTTCGGTGCACGTTAGGGGCAGGTTTTTCCCCGCTCGAATGTAGAAGGGAACCCCTTTCCAACGCCACGAATTGATCTCGAGTTTCAGCGCGGCAAATGTTTCCCTCTGCGAGTCCTTCGCCACGCCATTCTCATTGCGGTAACCCCGGAACTGACCACGGACGAGATCTTTCTCGGTTAAAGTCGGAATCGCCTTCAACACTTTGACCTTTTCGTCGCGTATCGATTCACTGTCGAGTCTCGCTGGCGACTCCATCGCTAGATTCGAGAGCACCTGAAAAAGATGATTCTGAATCACATCGCGAATCGCACCAGTCTTGTCGTAGAAACCTCCCCGGCCCTGGACACCAAAATCTTCCGCCATCGTGATCTGGACGCTCTCGATGTAGTTGCGATTCCAAAACGACTCGACAAACGTGTTCGCAAAGCGAAAGACCATAAGGTTATTCACCGGCCGCTTTCCGAGGTAATGGTCGATGCGAAAAATATTGTCTTCGGCGAATGAACTAAGCAGAATCTGATTCAACTGACGCGCGGATTCGAGGTGGTGCCCAAAAGGCTTTTCTATAATTACACGACCGTTCTTGCTGCAACCTGATTTTGTTAACTGTTCCACCACCGCCTCGAATAGAAGCGGAGGAATTGCCAGATAGTGTGCCGGCCGTTCAGCTCCACCGAGCTCCTTGCGGAGCGCCTCGAACGTCGCTGGATCCTGGTAGTCACCATCAACGTAACGCAGTAACCCACATAGTTTTTCAAAAGCGACCGAATCTACTCCGCCGTGTTTCTCAAGGCTGTCGTGGACTCGCGCTTTCAACTGTTCCAGGTTCCAACCGGACTTGGCGACGCCAATAACTGGTACATTTAGATGTCCACGCTTCACCATTCCTTGTAGCGATGGGAAAATCTTCTTGTAGGCCAGGTCTCCGGTCGCGCCGAAGAAAACCAGGGCATCAGAATGCAGCTCGCTCATTAGAATCCTCCATGGCCTATGCTTTTTCGGCCGCCTTCTCCAGGTGTCCACCGAATTGAAATCTCATTGCGGACAAGAGTTTGTCTGCAAAGCCCGCTTCGCCTCGAGATTCGAATCGCTCGAACAGAGAAGAGGTCAGAACTGGAACGGGCACTCCTTCATCAATTGCAGCCTTGATGGTCCAGCGCCCCTCGCCGGAGTCAGATACACGGCCTGCGAATCTCGAAAGAGTTGAATCTTCATGCAGAGCAGTCGCCGTGAGGTCGAGTAACCACGACGCGATTACGCTGCCACGACGCCATACTTCGGCAATGTCAGATAGATCGAGGTCGAACCGATAATGCTCTGGATCGCGTAAGGGTGTGGTCTCGGCGTCGATTCCCTGTTTCTGATTGCCGACATTCGCGGAGCGCAGTATTGATAGTCCTTCGGCGTAGGCGGCCATGATGCCGTACTCGATCCCGTTGTGGACCATCTTCACGAAATGGCCGGCACCGTTTGGACCACAGTGCAGGTAGCCATGTTCGGCAGTCCCCGCTTGCTTGCTTCCCGGCGTCAGAGGGATATCACCTGCGCCGGGAGCCAGGTTCTTGAAGATCGGATCGAGATGAGAAACCACGTCCGCCTCGCCGCCGATCATCATGCAGTAGCCTCGCTCCAGGCCCCACACACCGCCACTCGTGCCAACGTCGACATAATGAATGCCTTTCGGCTCCAATTCCTTTGCGCGGCGAATGTCGTCAATGTAATAAGAATTCCCGCCGTCGATGAGAATGTCGTCTGCATCGAGCAGGGGCAGAAGATCTTTTATGGTTTCGTCAACTACCGCTGCCGGGACCATCAGCCAGACCACGCGCGGCGAATCAAGTTTCCTTACAAAATCTGCCAGCGAGTTGGCGGACACGGCCTTCTCTTTGACAAGTTGGTCCACTGCTTCCCGCGACCGATCAAACACTACACAATCGTGACCTTTCTTGATTAGGCGTCTGACCATATTCGCACCCATCCTGCCAAGCCCTATCATTCCTAACTGCATAATTGCTCCTTCTTCACATGAAATTGTTGCCGATCTCTTAGAACTAGCCCGTTGGAGATAATTGAGCCACGCAATCTCTGCATAGCAGCGCACACGCCAACGTTGGCACCAAAGATTGCCGATCCGGCTACGAGCACGTTTGCCCCCGCAGCAACTGTCAACGGAGCCGTTGCTTCATCAATTCCTCCATCGACTTCTAATTCGCATCCTGCTTTTAGCTGTTCGATCATCTGGCCCACACGTTTTATCTTTGGTAGCGTCGTGGAAATGAAAGGCTGGTGCCCGAAGCCGGGATTTACTGTCATGACCAGAACCTGATCCAGATCCGGCAGAATTTCTTCCAACACGAAGGCTGGGGTTGCCGGATTAATGGCCACGCCCACCTCTTTCCGCAAGGACCTTATGCGTTGCACAGTTCGATGCAGATTGTTGTTGCCTTCCCAATGCACGATAAAAGAATCCGAGCCAGCTTTGACAAACTCATCGAGAAAAGAGTCGGGGTCAGTGATCATCATGTGTATTTCGAGACGAAGACTCGTCACCTTCCTTAGCGATTGGACCACTGGCGCGCCCATCGTAATGTTGGGCACAAAATGTCCATCCATGATGTCAACATGAATTCGATCAGCGCCGCCACGCTCCGCTTCAGCGACCTGCTCTCCCAAGTGGGCGAAGTCAGCAGCGAGAATTGAAGGGGCGAGCTTGACACTACCTTTGTCCATATCTCGAATCCTTCTCGCTGGTAATTCCAGCAGCGTTAGGGTTGGGCGGACTAGTTATCCGATTCCAGTCCGACTCAATAATCGTAGGCTGTTTGGTGTTGGACGCGTCGAAAATACTCTGGATGGATTTCTCCAGCACAAAGTTGAACTCAGCATCGGATTGCTGGGCCGACAGTCCTTCTAATAGTGCCCGCGAAAAGCTCGCCACCATGCCATGATCTTTACGCAGGCGGTCATCGGCGTCTTCCTGCGAATAACCGCCCGACAGCGCAACCACCCGCACAACCTTGGGATGTCTAATTAGATCCAGGTAGAGGTCGTCTTGCTCCGGCAACGTGAGCTTCAGCATTACGAACTCATCCGCAGTCAGCTGGTTGAGCTTTTCGAGGATGGCCGCCTTGAGCAACTCTTCGGACTTAGCTTTGTCAGTGCTGTGAACGTCAACTTCCGGCTCGACGATTGGCAAGAGACCGGCGGCTAAGATCTGCTCGGCTACTTCAAACTGCTGGTTGACAATGCTCTTGATGCCGGCTTCGTCGGCTCGTTTGATTAGCGACCGCATCTTGGTTCCGAATATGCGCTTCGCTTTGGCTTTAGTGAGCAGCTCCGCAAGCGCGGGGATAGGCTTCATCAACTGAACTCCGTCCTGCTCAGCTGCAAGGCCCTTGTCTACTTTCAGAAACGGCACAACTTGTTTCACGTTCCAAAGATAGTCCGCCGTAGGCAGCGACTCGATGTCTCGGTCCATCGTGTCCTCGAACAGGATGGCGCCAATAATCCGTTCGCCGTTAAAGCTGGGGCTGGTGATGATGCGCGCACGCATCTGATGCACTAGCGCAAACATCTCAGCCTCGTTTGACCATGCACTTTCTTTGACCCCATAAAGACGCAGCGCGCCGGGAGTGCTGCCGCCGCTCTGATCGAGCGCCGCAATGAAACCGGGATGTGTTTTCATCTTCTCCAATTGTTGTGGGTTGAAGCCGGAAGCTTTCATGACGCCTCCTTATTTTTTCGATAGCGATGAATCAGATTGTTCGTTGAACTATCGTGTTTGAGATCGGTTTCTGCATCGCTCTCGAGTTCCGGGATAATTCGTTGCGCCAGCACTTTGCCGAGTTCAACTCCCCATTGGTCGAATGAGTCGATATTCCAAATGACGCCTTGTGTAAAAACGGAGTGTTCATAGAGGGCCACGAGCTTGCCCAGCGTTTCCGGGGTAAGTTTGTCAACAAGAATCGTGTTTGATGGTCTGTTGCCTTCGAAGACGCGGTGCGGCACCAGCCAATCGGGCGTTCCCTCAGCTTTCACCTGCTCGGGCGTTTTACCAAAAGCGAGCGCCTCGGTCTGAGCGAACACATTTGCCAGCAGCATGTCGTGATGCCTTCCCAGCGGATTGAGTGTTTTGGTAAATGCGATGAAATCGCACGGGATGAGGCGGGTTCCCTGATGAATCAACTGGTAGAAGGAGTGCTGCCCGTTCGTTCCGGGCTCGCCCCAATAGATCGGGCCAGTTTCATTTTTGACGGCGGTTCCGTCGAGAGTCACGTGCTTGCCGTTGCTCTCCATCGTCAACTGCTGCAAATACGCGGGGAACCGCTTCAGATACTGTTCGTAAGGTAAGACGGCGACAGTTTGCGCTCCAAAAAAGTCGTTGTACCAGACCGCGAGCAGTCCCATCAGCACAGGTAGGTTGCTTTCAAACGGTGCAATGCGGAAATGCTCATCCATCTCATGAAAACCGTCCAGCATGTCGCTGAAGTAATCCGGCCCAATGGCGAGCATCGTCGAAAGTCCGATCGCCGAATCCATCGAGTAACGGCCACCAACCCAATCCCAAAACTCGAACATGTTTGCCGTATCAATGCCGAACTTAGACACTTCCTTCGCGTTCGTTGAAACAGCGACAAAATGCTTGGCCACAGATGTTTCGTCGCCCTTCAGTCCCGCCAGCGACCAGGCGCGAGCCGTCTGCGCATTCGTCATCGTCTCGAGGGTTGTGAAAGTTTTCGATGAGACAATGAAGAGCGTCTCCGCTGGATTGAGATCGCGGACCGCTTCAGCGAAGTCGGTGCCGTCGATGTTGGAAACGAACCGGAATGTCATGGCCCGATCGGTATAAGCTCTGAGTGCTTCGTAGGCCATCACAGGCCCGAGATCGGAGCCTCCGATCCCGATGTTAACTACATTGCGGATGCGTTTCCCCGTATGACCTTTCCACCCACCACTTCGCACGCGTTCGCAGAAGTCAGCCATCTTGTCGAGCACAGCTTGGACTTTCGGCACCACATTTTCTCCATCAACCACAATTGACGCGTCTCGCGGTGCGCGCAATGCCGTGTGCAGTACTGCTCGATTTTCTGTGCGGTTGATCTTGTCACCACGAAACATTGCCTCAATTCGAGATTGCAGTCCTGCCTCCTCTGCAACTCGAAAAAGAAGCTTCAGTGTCTCGTCAGTAATGCGGTTTTTGGAGTAGTCCAGGAATAGGCCTACTGCTTCAGCCGTCATTCGCTCGCCGCGTTCCGGATCTTCTTCGAAGAGCTCCCGCAGATGTAGCTTCGACGCTCTTGTGTAATGCGCCTCGAGAGCTTTCCACGATTGGCGTTCGACCGATTGTTCTGTTGCTGCTGTCATGTTCGTCTTCCTTTTTGTCTTCAGGTGATGACTCTCTTAAGCCTTACTAGAGGCACTGAGTGCTGCGTTCTTGGATGAGATCACTGCCATCAGATCGTTCCAGGACTTCACGAACGACTCGGCTCCTTCATCCTGGAGCTGCGCGCCCAAGGCGTCGACGTCGATGCCTGCTTTGGTGAACTGCGCTATCACTTCTTCACAGTTGCCACCGTCTGCCGGCAGTAATTCACCCAACTCGCTGTGGGTGGCCAGAGCTTTCAACGTCCCTTCAGGCATGGTGTTAACGGTGAAAGGCGCAGCCAGGCTCTTGATATAAAGAATGTCGGAGGCTTTAGGATCCTTAGTTCCGGTGCTGGCCCACAACAGTCGCTGCGGACGAGCGCCAAGGTTGTAAACGCGAGCCCAGCGCTGCGAGCCGAGAAGAGTGCGAGCCGCCTTGTATGTGCGTTTCGCGATGGCGATGCCAAGTTGGTTGTGTAGTTCATCGGGTGTTTTGTTTGCCACGGCTGCATCCCAGCGGCTGACGAAGACCGATGCTACGGAACCCACGTTCGGGTTCAGACCAGCTTCGACTCGACGCTCAATTCCTCGCAGGAAAGCTTCTGCCGCCGCGACATATTGTTCGCGGGAAAACAAGAGAGTGACATTGACGGGTATCCCGGAAAAGATTGCTTCCTCGATCGCGGGAAGGCCTTCCTTCGTTCCTGGAATTTTGATTAACAGATTGGGACGTGCCGCCCGCGCAAACAGATCCCTGGCTGCGCTAAGAGTACTGGCTGTGTCATGCGCCAAAAGCGGGGACACTTCCAACGATACCCAGCCGTCCACACCATTTGTCTCGTCGTAAATGGGTCGAAAGAGGTCCGCCGCCCGCGTTAAGTCCTCGAGTGCCAGGTCGAAGAAAAGCGCCTCGCTCGATTCGCGCTTCGCTAACTTTCTGGAGATCGCCGCGTCATACGCGGTGCTATTCTTAATAGCGTGATCGAAGATCGTCGGATTCGTGGTGAGCCCTGTTACCGACAGATCGTTGATGTATTGTTTCAGCGTACCGCTATCCAGCAGATCGCGTGTGATATTGTCCAGCCAGAGACTCTGGCCCAGGTTATGGAGAATTTGTGTTGCCTTCATCGTGTTACCTCAATTAGTTCCAAACTGTTTGCATCGATATTCTGTTCATTGGATGGGAGCAAATGATTGGTGTCGTTCCAAAGTGTAATTGCCGGCTGCTCAAGGTTGTGTTCGTATCCCAGCACGCTCAGGCTCCCCGTACTCAGCATCAGAGACCTAGCTTCATATGGTTCGAGCCCAATCCAGCTACCGGCTAACACTCGAAGGAAATGGCCGCTGGAAAAAATCAGCACATTCCCTGAAACTGCGCGCAAGCCTTCCACAACCCGATCGGCTCGCTCGGCAACCTGCTGTGGCGATTCGCCTCCCGGGGCGCCGTCGCGGAAGAGCTGCCAATCAGGACGCTCTGCATGGATCTCCACGCTTCGTCGGCCTTCATAATCGCCGTAGTTCCATTCGAGCAGATTTGGATCGATTTCAGCGACAGCACCGAAGCCAGCTAATTCACAGGTCCGCCTGGCACGACGTAAGGGGCTGGTAAAGACACTCTCGAACACTAATCCGCTCAACCGGCCACCCAGTCTTTGAGCATTTCGCTCGCCTAACTCGGTCAAAGCCAAATCGGTTAACCCAGTGTGTTGGCCCGTCAGACTCCAGGTCGTCTCACCGTGCCGCGCCAAATAGATCAGTGGAAGTTCTTTATGGGCCATTTCTACGATTCCTCCTGAATGCTCTCCAGCCCGTATGCGGCAGAACCAAGTAACGCAGCGCGATTGAGAATGACGTGGACTGGAATATGGTCCATGAGCTGACTGAAGCGTCCCTTTCGCTTAAAAGTCTCCATAAAGCGTGACTTCTCCGCCGGATGAGCCATATGTAGGGGAATACCGCCCGCCAGGTAGACGCCTCCGGTTGCCATCACTTTCAACGTCATATTTGCCGCTTCACTCGCTAGAATTGAAACAAATGTATCTACTGTGGCCTTGCACAAATCACTAGGGTTGTATTCGTCAAAGGCGGAATTGGTTATTGCTGCAGTGTGATCTGTTGCGGAGGCGATCGCTTGGGCGATCTCAGGCTTTTCCGGTATCTGCTCGACATCTCGTAGATATTCGTAGATGGATGGAATTCCGATTCCGGAACAGACACGTTCGACGCTGACGTGGTCAAAGCGTTTAAGCATATATTTGAGCAGGCCGATCTGTCGCTCGTTCGTAGGTGCAAAATCTGCGTGACCGCCTTCGGAACTGTGAGAAACGTATTTCGATCCATCCCAGGTAAGAAATGATTCGCCCAGTCCGGTGCCCGGTGCTACGACGGCAATGGCGCCCTTCGGGACCGGTTGTCCGACATTTAACGTGATCACATCGCTCGCTCGCAGAATGGGAACCGCTCGAGCGACCGCTTCAAGGTCGTTCATCAGATGGACGAATTTGAAATTTAGATCTCTTGCAAGTGAGGCTTCGTCTATCACCCAGGGCAAGTTAGTGATCTTTACGCGCCCATCGATGACGGGTCCGGCAACATCAAAACAAGCTCGCTCAACGGGCGTCTTTGCCTTCTCAAGAAATTCTTTAACCAACACCTGCAGGCTCGGGTAGTCTGCGCTGTGCACCTGGGTCTGGGTGATGGGCGAATGGGGTCCACGCTCAACTGAAAAGATTGCCAGGTCTGTTTTTGTGCCGCCAATGTCACCTGCTAATAGCATTGCCTATACTCCTTTTGTGACAGTCAAGTAGTTTGCATCTCGTTCGCTATTCGGTGTTGAGCCCTTGAGCGCGAAGAACAAGATGTACAGGTAGCAAATCACGGGAAGCAGAAATGCATGATGAATGCCGCTGTGATCTGCAATTGCACCCTGAATCAGTGGAACGATCGCGCCGCCAACGATCGCCATGCTCATGAGGCCCGATCCAGTCCCTGTCAAAGGCCCAAGTTCGGCAATGCCCAGGGCGAAGATGCTGGGGAACATGATCGAATTAAAAAGCCCGACCGCGAGCATGGTCCACATAGCCAGGTTCCCGCTCGTAAGCATCGAAACTGTCACCAGCGTTGCGGAACAAACCGCACAAACCGCGAGCAGACGCCCGGTCTTAACCTTTTGTAAAACCGCAGAGCCGATAAAGCGTCCCACCATCGCGCCTCCCCAATAGAATGAGACATAACCGGCGGCGATCTTCGGAGAAAAGCCCGCAATCTCGGGTTGACCAAGATAGTTCACCATGAAGCTACCAATTGAAACCTCGGCGCCGACATAGGCAAAAATTCCGAGAGCGCCGAACAGCAGGTTAGGATGTTTCCAGATTGAATCTTTGACCTTCTCGCCCGGATTGACTGCGTGTTGTTCGATCTTCGGAAGGTTAAACCTGGCGATCGCCACTGCCAGCAAGATCAACGCGATGCTTATGACGATGTAAGGCATCTTCACCGAGGCGGCCTGGTTCATGCGATAGGCGTGTAACGCTTGTGGCGAGAGCTGCTTCAACTGTTCGGCTGCCAATGGTGCCGCGCTAAGGATGAACATTCCGCCTAGTATCGGTGCCAGCGTAGTGCCGAGTGAGTTGAAAGCCTGTGTCAGATTTAACCGGCTTGATGCTGTTTCGGGCCTGCCAAGTACGAGTACGTAGGGATTCGCAGACACTTGAAGACCGGTAATGCCGGCAGCAAGGATCATTAGCCCAGTCAATAACAGCGGGAAAGACGGAATAGACGCAGCGGGCACGAAAAGAAGGGCTCCCAGACTCATGCTTACTAACCCGACGACCATAGTCTTTTGATACCCAATCTTGTTGACGACCATCGACCACGGCACTGAAAAGAGAAAATACGCTGAGAAGAAAGCAAACTGGACCAGCATCACCTTGGTATAATTGAAGTCGGAAATTGACTTCAGATGTGGAACAAGAATGTCATTCAAACTTGTGAGAAAGCCCCACAGGAAGAACAGCGTGGTTAGAATGGCCAGAGGGCGTATGTAACTACCGCTGGTCGATGAAACGAGCGTGTTCTTCGTCTGTTCAGAGCCAGCTACCATTTCTCTACTCGCCATATGTCCCTCTCTCTCTTCCTCTCCTAAATCACATCAGCTATCGGATCACATCCGAGGTTAAAAACGCGCCTGCTACCACCACGTTTCGGTCTGCACACCGAAGGTGAATCCACTTGTTTTATCGTGAAACGGAATTCCGCCGACGAAGCCGCGGAGACCGTTCGACCAGGTTGCATAAGTCACAAATAGACGCAGTACAGGTCGGCTAAAAAATCGGCGTCCGGCTCCGATTTGCGGAGCGATCGTGAATTTGCGGAGCCAGCCCTCGTATTGACCATTGCCGCTGCTGGTACGATCGAGGCCGGCTTCAAACGCTACTGAGAGATGATCGGTAAAGAAAAACTGCGGCCTGGCACCAAACGAAAGCCACTGACCCCAGGCTTCTCGCGGATTGCCGCTTTGCGTTCGCTGGTAAACGAATACCGGCTGGATGGCAAACTTATCGTTTGGTTGAAGCAGTAGGTGTTCCGCGATTCGAAGTCGCTTCCTGTCCTTGAGAAACGGCGTTGGATCATCGATCGATGTGCTGAGGTTGCTAGCAGCTCCCGTTGCGTATCCGATCGAAAACCAGTTGTAACCACCTTTCCATTCCAAACGCTGGTGGGCTATGCCGAATGCGTATCCCCGGCTTGAAGGAATGACCGTGCCACTCGGTGTCGTTCCACCTTTAACATTAGCGAAATTGAACCACCCCGATAACTTTCCGCCCGGGGCCTTAACGTCATAGAGCCGCACATCGATGTTGCTCTTTGCGTAATTACCATTTTCGGTCGTCAGGTCAGGACGCGCCCCAGCGAGGAAAGCCACTGCCAACTTGCCAACCTTCACATCCAGGTCTTCAACCCCTCCGCCGTAACCGCTCAGGTCCAAGATGTAGAAATCATTGATATGCGCCTGATAACGTCGGTAGTACCGTTCTCCAGCCCAAAACTTCGCGCTCGGTTGGCTTTTAAACACGTTGCCAGCTTGAACGAAGGCTTCACGGAAGCGAAATTGATCATTGCCTATGCCTCCCGGAAAATTTGCATAGCTGGCGGAGTTCGAGGTGTTTGCCTCAATCATGACCTGTGTTTTTATCCAGGCCTTATCATGGTCATGTTCAGGATTAACCCAATTGTTTACAAAAATGAGCTCGGCATAGGTTTCCGTTTCATTTCCTAAACGGTACTTGGCATCGGCCCCCGGAGCTTGAAACGCGACCTGCTGACCGCCACGGCTGTTGAGTCCATAACCGGAACGTAGGTATCCGTGGAATTCAAGAGTTCTCATCTGCTCTTCAATCTTCTCGATTCTGGTGTCTGCATCTCTCAATTGATCATACGTAGGCGCAGCAGGCACTTGTCCCTGGAGTGCCTGGTTCTCTTTTGACTGGCCTAGAGCAACTTTTGCTGCATCTTGAACGGCGAGCTCAACCTCAGACACCGGGTTTTTTTTTGGCGGATCCTCGTTGGTTGCCGCTTCCTTTTTTAGCTGCTGTTCCAGGGCTGCAATTCGCTCTTGTAACTCACGAGTTGTCTGCTCGTACTGCTGCTTAAGTTGTTGTATTTGTTTCTGCACGTCGTCATTTTGTTGAGCGTGCACGGACAAAACCATAGAGAGCACTGCGGCTATAGTCGACGCCAGCTTATTTAGGGTTGGCCTGAGGCCGGCACGCACGTGAGTTGGAACTTGATCATCGCATTGCATGCGAACTGATGCAGTAGCTCGGTACGTACACCTCACGGTTTTTCCTTCCGCGATGGCGTGCACAGACTGGCAAATGACTTGCTTTTGTTGTTGGTCAATCATCGGCGTCGCTACACCTAGCACACCTTGCTGAATCAATGGCGCGGTTCAGTTCGCTCGATTACTCCAGTACCGGCGATTGCGACTCGGCCAATCGGGTCATCAAAAGAAATAAATCTTCCTTCCTGGTTTTCGTATCGCAATGCCTCCGTCCACTCGAGTCAGCGCAATTGAGATACCAAAGAGAGCGACTGCGATTTTGATTGAATAAGGAAGGTTTTTGCAGTTGTACGAGAAGTTCCTGTCGGAATTGCCGGAACTGTGATGTTCTTGTCGGAGGGGCATCCGACATTCTGTCGGACAGGAGATAGGACTAAAAAAGATTTGTCCTGTAAATCCAGTAAGGTGAAGGACCCCGGACTCTTTGAGCTCACGCCAGCCGTTGCGCATTGAGCCAGACGGTGCCGGGGTTGAGCCGGTCGGGGTAGCGCCCGGTCATCACGTCGAAGAACTCGCGAGCTGTGGGCTTTTCGGCGATCACCTGGCGCGCGGTGTGTAGGTATTCGGCGGTCTCGTCTAGGATGCGTGGGTCGTCTGTGCGGCTTGAGTCCTTGTGGCCGGCGACCACGGCGACCGGCTGCAGGGCTCGAACCTGTCGATGGCCTGCAGCCAAGCGTCGATCCCGCCGTTGAACCCGCCGTCGGCAAGGTACTGGTGCACGTTGTTGTAGGCGACGTCGCCGGCAACGACCAGTCCGAGTGCCGGCACGTGAAGCACCGTGGAGTCGTCGCAGTCGCTGTGGCCGACCTCGATGGCGTGCAGCCGGTGCCCTTCCAAGATCAGACCGTCGGTCGGGCGCGGTTGAGCGATCGCGCGGGTGTCGGAGATCTGACCGGGGAACAGCTTGTCCCAGAACGCCTTGCGTTGGCCGGTGGCCGAGGCGTGCATGAGTCGGATGGTGCCCTCAGTGGCGTAAACCGCTCGTTACTGCTCGCACCTCCCCCAAACGGACAACCCCCGCCCGCGCGCTGCATGATTGAACCGTTAGCAGCTACGCAATCTTGTCCAGAAATTCGTCCACCGCCTTGCCGTCGACACGAAGCTGCTCTTCGCGACGGCCTATGACGGCGATCTCGACGACCCTCATCTCCGGTGCCACCGATGCAGTTCTGGTCGACCCGCCGTTCACCGTCGAGCAGACCAGGCGGGTCGGTGACTGGATCGAACGCTCCGGCAAGCGGCTGACCTACATCTACGTCACCCACGGCCACGGCGATCCCTGGTTCGGCGTATCGCTACTGACCGAACGCTTCCCTGGCATATTGAACCAGCCTTCTGCCGTTATCTGGTGCTTGACGAGGTAATCTTTCGCCCCGGGACTGCGAATGCCGGGCCAGCCTTCCCACGCAGAGTCGATGATGTCCAGATAGTCTGGAATCAACGCGATGAAGTCGTCGATATACGTGTCCCAATCGCCGTCGAAAGACGTGGCGAAAAGCATCCTCGTGTCGTTGTCGAAGAACACGAAGCGCATGTCGTGGAGGGTTCCGACTTTGACCGCACCGGGCGAGAGGTTGCCACCCAGCAATTGCAGGAACGTGCGCAACCGCTTGGCGCCACCGGGCGCCAACGGAACAATGATGGTCAACTCCGAGCGCTTGCCGAGTCGCGCGGCGACCCGGCCGGCGCTTTCGATTGGCGGTGGTGGTTCCGAAACCTGCGACGTTAACTCTCGGAGTACGTTCTCCAGGGTCTTTTTCCCCAATTCCGGCGCGTCGGCGAAAAGGTCGCGCAGTTGCTGGATCTTCTCTTCGCCGGCCTGGCGCTGTTCTGCGCCGGCCGCTATCTGTGTTTGCGTTTGCATTGTTGTGTTCTCGCTTCAAATAGCCCAAGTGTTCATCGGCCTGTCGGTACCGAACGCCCAGCGTTACCGGGCAGCCGCGATCTGCGCGCCAAAGACTTCGGCCAGGTTTTTCGGCTCCTTGCGCTCCTGGTTGTTCGCCTCGTGACGAAGGATCGACGATTGCCGGTAGACCTCCAGGCGCGATCTCATAATGTTGCCGAGCGGACGATGGTGCTCGGTGACGCGCCAGGCAGCCATCGAGGTTTTGTCCATCCTCTCGAAATTGTCTTCCCCGCCAATATCCTGTTGGGAGCCGCAACTTCGCGACGGTCACATACGGCGAAAGGCTCTCGGGCCACACCACCGTCGTCTTCTCGACTGGCATGCGAGCCAAGTCCGTGCAGAGTTGGACCTGGAGATCGAATTCGTAGTGTCTCTCGCGCAGTTCCGCCACCAGCGCCGGCCGGAAGACTTATTCGACAGAAGTGAGATCGAGAGCTCGCCGCTCAACGCGGGTGGTTGGTCAACGCGTAGTCAAAGGTATGACTGTCCGGCTCATCTTCCAGAAGAGTTTTCCCCTCGATGCCGAAAATCTTCAGCCCGATGCCGGTGATCGGCCCAAGGAACTGATCCCCGCCAACATGATTGGTCCCATTTGAGAAACGAACCATGGCTTCGTGGCGTCCCGGTTTGGCGTAAATGCCCTGCGCGTACTCGCTCGGCATTCCACTGAGGATTTCAAATTCTCCCCGGGCCAGACCGTAACCCTTGGCATGAGCGTTGCGCACCACCAGCCCGATCCCCTCGGTTTTGAGCGAGCCGCGCATGTGCTGTTTCATGTCATCTAGGACCGCCTGCAGGCTTCGCTCGAAGTCGGGCTCCATTTGTTCAACGTCACGACTGTAGCGAACAAAGTTCTGCGTCGTGCTCCGATCGGCGCGCTCGCGTACAACTCCTTGTGCGGCCTCCTGTGTCATCGTTGTCTCCTTAGTCCTACTTCTGCGCTCTCATCTTCATTTGAAAATCAATACTCTCGGCGGGCCTGACGCGTGTCTCCTGATCTGATCGCTCTAACCCTTCAGCGCGCCGCTTCACTGAGAGTCTGGGCAACGGTCGTACCAACAGAAGTGCCAGAGAAACTGTAGGATTAACGAGCTATTGGATGTCCGCAAGAAAACATTTGCCGGAATTGCCGGAGGAGCAACCACCTTGTCGGGGGAGCGTCCGGCACTTTTGGCGGAGCAAGCGTTTCCACAACTCTAATTTTCCTGACAAAGCTCTCCGCGCTTGCAGTTCTCAGTTTGGCAAACCAATTGCTGAACCTGGTTGGAAGTTCTACTCGACGAGATTCGCAAACCAAAGTTGTTTTGAAGGCGAGAAGCACAGGCTATGAGTTCGGCGATCAAAGTAGTGAAGCGCAAGGACTGGGAAGCGTCAGCGCCTTCGCGCGCCGCGGGCGCTTCGTCTGTCGAGGAATGCGGTACTGCTGAATTCGTGAGAGGTGTAAAGACCTGGGTCGCCGAATCTCGCGGCAGCCGGCAGGCGGAGGCGAAGCTGGCAGTTCAGTTCATTCGAGGGCTCGACGTTAGAAATGGGCTTGATCACTCAACGCAGGTGGCCAAGTCCTACCTGACAACACTCCTAGTGGTCGGTCTCATCATTTTGAGCGCTCACGGAGCAACTCGTGCGCAGTCATCCACGCCGTCAACTGAATCACTTACTCTCGATCAGGCGATTGACCTTGCGCTGCAAAACAATCACTTGGTTAAGATCGCGCAACTCGGCGTCGATAGAGCTGACGAAGATGTTTCCGTCGCGAAGACTTTCCGCTTTCCCTCCTTACACGCGTATACGCTTGTCTCAGGAAATCTCGCTAAGAACGAAATACAGGTCGCCAACCCGGCTGCCAATTTATTTCCTGGCCTCGGTTCCTTCTTCACACTAACGCCGGACCGCAAACCCACGGCGATCTTCGCGGTGTCCGCGATTCAGCCGGTATCGCAGCAATATCGAATTGGACTGCACATCAAGCTTGAAAAACTCGCGCGCGAGATCGGTGAGGAAAAGTTGCGGCAACAACAAAACGATACCGTCGACGGGGTGAAGAAGGCGTATTACGCGATTCTGCAAACAAAGAGCGCGCTCTCCAGCGAGCGGGAAGCGTTGAAGGCTTATCAGCAACTCGACAAGGTCACCGGAGATTACGTCGTGCAGCAAGTCGCGCTTAAAGCAGATTACCTTGTGGTGCAAACACGCTTGGCGCGATCGCAGTATGAGGAGCTTGACCTAAGCAACAAATTGGCGACTCAGAAGGAGCAACTAAACAGTCTCCTCGGTCGTGATGTAACTACAGAATTTGAAGTCGCAGGCGTTCCCGAATTCGTAAGGTTTGAGACTGACCTGACAGCAGCAAGAAGGCTCGCGCTCGAGCGTCGCCCTGAATTGAAACAAGCGACCTTGACCGTTGAACAAGCAACGATTGCCCGCCGGATTAAGAAGTCGGAATACATGCCAGATGTAAGCGTCGGCTTTACGTACCTTACGCCGCGCAACTTTAATTCTGCCGTACCAAAAAACTTCGCCAATGTAGGCGTCGTTGTCAGTTGGGAATTTTTCGACTGGGGCCGAAAGAAGCACGAACTCGCCGAAAAAGATCACGCGGTTGCGCAGGCGAAGCACGGATTGAGGGAAACAGAAGAAAGAGTATTGATTGATGTCGGCGACAAGTTGCGGAAGTTGCAATTGAGTGGACAGGCGCTTCGCGTTGCCGGTATGGCTGAAGCCTCGGCGAAGGAGAACCTGCGAGTCAGTACGGCCAAGTACGGTTATCAAGCAGCGCTGCTATCTGATGTACTGCAGTCGCAAGCATCACTGGCGGAGGCTTCACACGAATATCAACGAGCTCTGTTGGCATTCTGGACCGCCAAGTCCGAGTTTGAGAGAGCACTTGGGGAGGACAAATGACGATGCCTGATGAGAAATCGAACGCATCGACCGTGACTACTAATAGTGCCAGTGGTGACACTGCCGAAACTCCAACGAAGGTAGCGTCCTCCTCGAACGGTCACGATCAAGCCCAGGCTAAGGCAACGGAAGTTGCACCAAACGAGACACAATCCACATTGGTTACAACTGATCCTCCCGAGAAGCGCTGGTTGTCCTTGAAGAAAATGGTGCCGCTGTTCGTGCTCATCTTAGCCGCGGGAATTCTCTTTGGGATCATGGGCGGTTGGAATCGCTGGGTTGGCGGCTCGGGTTGGCAGAAGACAGACGACGCTATCCTGCGAGCCGACATTACGCCTTTGAGTACTCGAGTCTCCGGCACTGTGGCACAAGTTGCGGTTAACGATTATCAGCGAGTAAAGGCCGGCGACCTCCTGGTGCAGTTAAAAGATGACGACTTCAAGGCGCAGGTCGCCCAAGCTGAGGCTGGCGTGTTAGCAGCGCAAGCGGCCTTGGAAAACAATGCTAAGCAGAAAGAACTGCAGAACTCCCGGATCTCCCAAGCGCAAGCTGGAACTCAAGCAGCCAGCGCAGAGATCAATCAAGCAGGAGCCGGAATTGAAGCGGCGAGAGCTGACGTGGCCAATGCGCAGGCTGGAGTTGAAGTAGCGCAAGCAAAGATTCCCGATTCGCAAGCTGTCATCGATGCCGCGAGCGCCGATGCCGAAAGGACGCGACTCGAGCGAGAACGTCAGCAGGCCCTGGTTGATTTGGGTTCGGCCACCAAACAAAAGTTGGAGCAGGTAGTGGCTGACCAGGAACGCAATGCCGCGATTCTCGACAGCCGCAAGGCAGAGCTAACTCAGACTCGCGCGCTGGTAGACATGCGGCGCGCCGATTTTGCAAAAGCCCGCGCTCAGGTGAACTTGCGTCAAGCAGAGCAACAACGTGCGCGTGCCCAACTAATGAGTCGGAAAGCGGAAGTTGACGCTCAGATCAAACAAATCGGGGTGCTTGATGCGCAGACACAGCAACTTCAGGCCGACCTTTACGCAAAACAAGCGGCGCTAAAGGTGGCTCAGACCAATCTTGACTACACGAGAATTGTCGCGCCGACGGATGGGATTGTCGGTGAACGAAAGGTAAGGATCGGGCAATTGGTTTCACCCGGCACTCAAGTGATCTCGCTCGTCGAGAATACGATCTGGGTACAGGCAAACTACAAAGAGACGCAACTGACCAACGTGTCGAAGGGCGATGCCGCTGAGATTACCGTGGATACCTTTCCCGGTGTCGTCTTGCGCGGCCACGTAGAAGAAATAGCTCCGGCGAGCGGTTCGCAGTTCGCGCTGTTACCACCGGACAACGCCGCTGGCAACTATACGAAAATTGCGCAACGCATTCCGGTAAAGATCGTGCTCGATCCAAATTCCGCAATCAGCGATCGACTGCGGGCCGGCATGTCAGTAACTGCCGAAATTAAAGCCACCAGTAAGAAGAAGGTTTGAGCGAACAAAAAATGAGCGCAGTGATAGGCCAAAGAATTGGTGTCCATGCGGCGCTTGATTCTTCGCGATCGAGCCTGGCGCGGACTTTCGCCTTCCTCAATCAGAACGCCTATGTTGGAACGTTCGGCGTGTTTCTCGCCGCCGGCATCGCCACTTTGAACGGCCGCACGATTAGCGTCGGTCTTCCCGACCTGCGCGGCGCAATGGGGTTTGGATTTGATGAAGCGAGCTGGATTCCAACCGCCTACAACATGGCCCTGATGTTTATTGGGCCATTCTCGGTGTTTCTCGGAGCCATGTTGGGAGCGCGCCGCGTGCTGCTCTATTCGGGAACAGTTTTCATATTCTGTTCGATCTTGTTGCCATTCTCGCCAAGCTTGCGCGTGATGCTCTTCTTACAGGTGATAAGCGGCCTCTCTGCTGGCACCTTTTATCCACTCGCTCTCAGCTACGCTCTGCTCGCACTGCCTGTGCGCTACGTGATCTACGGGATCGGCGTCTATGCCATGGATATCGTAGGAGCAACCAGCGTCGGTACGCCACTTGTGGCCTGGTACACCGAACATCTGACGTGGCATTGGATCTTTTGGCAAAGCGCGCTCTTAACACCGCTCATGATGCTCTGCGTTTACCTTGCAATTCCGCACCCTCCCAAGCGTCCGGGACCAAGGCCCGCTTTGAGCTGGCGAGGGTTCCTTTATGGCAGCTTGGGACTATGCCTGATCTATGGCGCGCTGGATCAAGGTGAACGTCTGGATTGGCTGAATTCAGGCGTGATTGTGGGACTGCTGCTGACGGCGGCCTTTCTCCTCGCCGTAACGATAATTCGCCGGTGGATCTCACCTAACCCGTTGGTGAATCCGATCTTCCTGGTCAATCGGAACACGATGATCCTGGGCGCGTCGCTCTTCTCGTTTCGTTTTGTGATGCTGGCGATCGCTTTCCTGCTGCCGGCCGTGCTCGGCGTGACGCAACAGTATCGGCCTCTTGAGACTGGCCGCGTGTTGCTCTGGCTAATCGCGCCGCTCATTCTCATGGGTATAGTCGCCGCGCGCTTGATGCGCCGGTTCGATAACCGACTAGTGCTGGCGACAGGTTTCACGATAGTCGCTGTTGCTTGCTTGCTTAATGCGCAGTTAACCAGCGCCTGGGCCGGTGACAATTTCTTCCTCACGCAGATCGTGATGGGATTTGGGCTTGCTATGGCCTTCACCGCCCTGGTCGGCTCGTTCGTACAAAATGCGTTTGATGCGAATGCCCTGTCCAATCCGATTAACATCCTAACTTACTCGTCATTCATTCATTGCGTTCGTTTGATTGGAGGCGAGATCGGTACAGCACTTATGCAGCGGCTGGTATCGGTGCGTGAACAATTTCATTCAAACATGATTGGTTTGCACGTCGACGGCGGACATTGGCTCACCTCAGAACGGTTGGCAATGATTGGGCACGGGCTTTTTCCTAATTCGATCGGAAGCGAACAGGCGCAGGCTCGGGCTGCCCTGATCCTTGGCGGACAAATCAAGGTACAAGCCTACTCGCTCGCTTACAGCGACGGTTACATGGCAATCGCTCTGGTTGCGGCTCTGGCCATTATTCTGATCGCATTCATGAAACCGATGAAGATCATTTTCGATTCAAATTCACCCGCGCCGGCTGGAGGTATAAAGAAATGAGCAAGTATCCACACGTGGTGATTGTGGGCGCCGGATTCGGTGGACTCGGAGTCGCCGAGCATTTGGCTCACGTTCCGGTTCACGTGACTCTAATCGATCGACACAACTATCACACCTTCCAGCCGCTCCTTTATCAGGTAGCCACTTCTCTGCTGAACGCCGAAGACGTAGGGGCGCCGGTGCGGAGCCTTTTCCGAAGTCAGGAGAATGTGAACTTTCGTCTGGGAACGGTTAAGGGCATCAGTGTGCCGGAGCGAAAGATCCAAGTGGATGATGGTGAAGAAATAAGTTACGACTACCTTGTGCTCGCCGGCGGAGCGACGGTTAACTATTTCGGCACTCCCGGAGCAGCCGAACATGCATTTCCCCTCTACACGCTGACGAATGCCGTGAGACTCCGCAATCAGGTGATCCAGCGATTTGAAGCCGCCGCTGGAGATCCCGCAATCATTAACGATGGCGCGTTGAATTTCGTCATAGTCGGAGCGGGACCTACGGGTGTCGAGACTGCCGGCGCACTGTCAGATCTCTTCTACAACTTGTTGCCCGATGACTATCACCAACTGGCAACCGACAAGGCTCGCATAATTCTTGTCGAGATGGGGAAAGAAGTTCTCCCTCCGTTCAAAGAGAATTTGCGAGTGTATGCCAGACAGCAGCTTGAGGATCGCGGGGTTGAGCTGCGTCTGGGCGAAGCTGTTGCCGAGGCTGGGCCAACATCTGTAAGACTGAAGTCAGGTGAAGAAATCAAAACGCACACACTTGTCTGGGCCGCGGGTGTACAGGCGAATCCGCTAACACACATGCTCGGAATGCCGCAGGGTCGTGGCGGGCGAGTGAAACTCAATCCTGATCTGAGCGTACCGGACCATCCGGAGATCTTTGTCGTGGGTGACATGGGTGAAGTGGCGTCGGAAGGCAAGCTTCTACCTCAACTCGGTTCTGTGGCCATGCAGTCGGGCGAACACGTTGGTCGACAGATCGCACGACGAATCGCAGGAGAAGAGACTCAGGCCTTTAAATATTGGGACAAGGGATTCATGGCAACGATTGGGCGTGGCTCAGCCGTAGTCGAGTTTCCAAACAAACGGACACTGCACGGTCCGCTCGCTTATTTTGCCTGGCTTGGTGTTCACCTGGCCTTACTGAATGGAACGCGAAACCGGATCGAGACACTTTGGAACTGGGGCTGGTCTGCTCTTACGCACGACCGAGCCGCTCGCATCATCATTGAGAGCGAAAAAGAGACGCAAAGCGTCAGTCAGTCCGGCGCAGACGGGGCTTCACCCCTCCCAAGACAAGATGATTTGGGCGCTTCAGGTTGAAACGGCCCTTGGAGGACGTTGTGGCGATGAGATGGTGGGCCGCTCTAAAGAATCCGGAGATGGTGTTGAGCATGCTGTCGCACAATAAGCGTGTACAGAATGACTTGAATCCCGCGGCTAATCCGTGGCGGACACAGGCTCCGCCCAAGAGGCTGCGATGGCGGCCGCAGCTAAGCTTCGCCGCTTCGGTGGTTGTCATTGCCTGGCTTGTTCATCCCGCATTCGGCAATCCGGCCCAAGTTACCAACTTGTTCCAGCCGCTCTCACAGCCCGCGCAGGAAATTAAGGAAGTGTCGCTGCTGGTGCTCGCTATCTGCGCCGCGATCTTTCTAATCGTCGTGGGCCTGCTGGTCTATGCGATCGTCCGATTTCGTCATCGCCCAGGAGATGAAGCGAGTGAGCCGCCGCAAGTATACGGCAGCAACCAAATAGAACTTGCCTGGACAGTGTTGCCGATCCTAATCGTGTTCGTGCTGATCCTCGTGACGTCGCGGACGATCGCTGACATACAGAACAGAAAACCACCACCAGGCGCCGTCCAGGCTACGGTAGTAGGACATCAGTGGTGGTGGGAGATACGTTATCCAGAACTGGGAATCGTGACTGCCAACGAGCTGCACGTGCCGGCAAGCACTGGAAACAGCAGGCAACCTACCTTTCTCAAGCTGCAATCAGCTGATGTCGCGCACAGCTTCTGGGTACCCCAGCTTGCCGGCAAAACCGACCTCATACCGAACCGCGAAAACCGTATGTGGATCGAGCCAACCAACCCGGGCATCTATCTCGGCAACTGCGCCGAGTACTGCGGTACACAGCACGCGCGGATGTTGATTCGCGTCGTCGTGCAATCGCCGGACGAGTTTGATCGCTGGGTCAGAGATCAACAACAGGCGACTTCGCCAGCTACGAACGCTGCCGAAGGTCGCAAGGCATTCTTGGCGAACTCCTGTATCAACTGCCATACGATTCGCGGTACGTCAGCGCGGGGAAAGTTTGGCCCTGATCTCACTCACTTGATGAGTCGCGAAACGTTGGCAGCGGGCGTAGTCCCAAATACGGCTGATAATTTGCGCCTCTGGGTGCGCGATCCGCAAAAGATCAAGGTGGGCTGTCTGATGCCGAATATGCAGATGACCGATCAAGAGGTAGACCAGCTCGTTGCTTACTTGGAGACCCTCAAATAGGAAGGGAAAGCGGGATGGCCAGTCAAGAAATCAGTCAGGAAATAACGATAACACCCGCCGGAGCACTCGGCAGTTCATTAGTCGACCGACTGCACGGTCTCGTCATCACTGTGGACCACAAGAAGCTGGGCCTGATGTACATCGGCACCGCTCTCATGTTCCTGGTCATCGCAGGGCTGATGGCGATCTCGATTCGCTTGCAGCTGGCCATCCCCGTTAACACGTTCCTCGAGCCCGATGTGTTCAATCGTTTCTTCACTATGCACGGTACTTCGATGGTCTTTCTGGTGGGCATGCCTCTCATCGCAGGTCTCGGCAACTATCTAGTACCGCTGATGGTCGGCGCACGCGACATGGCCTTCCCGCGCATGAACGCTTTCGGCTACTGGATGTTCCTCTTCGGTGGCCTGCTCCTTTATTTCAGTTACCTGGGGGCGCCCGGTCTGGCGGGTCACGGCTCTGCGCCGGATGTAGGTTGGTTCGCTTATGCGCCGCTCACGGGACGTGCCTTCTCGCGCGGCACTAGCACTGATTACTGGATTCTGAGCCTACTCCTCACGAGCGTCGGCAGCACCGTCTCGGCCATCAATGTCATCGTCACTGCGATCACATTGCGTTGCCCTGGCATGAACTTGATGCGAATGCCGCTGCTTGTTTGGCTGATGCTCGTAACCAACTTCATGATCCTATTGGCACTGCCCGCCCTTTCGGCAGCGCAGATGATGCTGCTGATTGACCGTTATCTGGGTGGGCATTTCTTCGACACGCAGGCCGGCGGCTCAGCAGTGATCTGGCAACACTTCTTTTGGATCTTTGGCCATCCGGAGGTCTACATCCTGATCATTCCGGCGTTCGCCTGTGTCTCGGAAATCGTTCCGGTCTTCTCACGCAAGCCTATCTTTGGATATCCCGTCATGGTCGGCGCAACCGCAATGATCGGTCTAATCAGCGTGAGCGTTTGGGCGCATCACATGTTCTCAGTCGGGATGACTTCAGTTGGCAACACCTTCTTTGCCATTTCGACTTTCATGGTGGCCGTGCCGACAGGGATCAAGATTTTCAACTGGCTCGGCACAATGTACGGCGGCAGGATTCGCTTCGACCTGCCGATGCTCTTCTGTATCGCTTTCCTTTTTCAATTTTTGATCGCTGGCCTGACCGGAATGATGCTGGGCGTGGCTCCCTTGAACTGGCAGCTCACGGATTCCTACTTCGTCGTCGCGCATTTTCATTACACGCTCGTGGGTGGATTTCTCTTTGGTATGTTCGCAGGCTTTTATTACTGGTATCCGAAAGCCGTAGGTCGTTTGCTCGATCACCGGCTCGGACTATGCCATTTCTGGCTGTTTGTCATTGGCTTCCATGTGTGCTTCGACACGATGCACTTCCCGGGACTCCTCGGCATGCCTCGGCGCATTTTCACCTATGACGCCGGGCGCGGCTGGGAGACGCTCAATCTAGTCACTACGTTGGGCGCGCTCTGCCAGGCGGTCGCCATTCTTTTGTTGGTCATCAACATTGTCCGCTCAGCGAGGAAGGGTAAGCTGGCTGGCAACGACCCGTGGGACGCCTGGACCCTCGAATGGACCACGAGCTCGCCACCACCTGAATATAACTTTGCGACACCGCCGATCGTTCGCAGTCGTCGTCCGCTTTGGGATCTTAAACATCCGGAAGATCCCGATTGGAAGTACGAGTGAAACAGGAGGCAGGAGATCGATTCGATGATTAGCGAAGCCTACTTGCCTATTGCTCCAGAAGCGACCGGCTGGAAACTACCATCGAGCCGGAAGGTCGCGATCGTCTGCCTGATCCTGACAGAGACCAGCCTCTTCTCGATCTTTGTCGCGGGCTACGTCTTTTATATCGGTAAGAGTTTGACGGGTCCGACTCCGCGTGAGGTGTTGGATTTACCTGTGCTCGCCACGATCTTTTTGCTCTCGAGCAGCGTGACGATCGTGCTCGCGGAACGCGCTTTCAATCGGGATCGTGTCGGTCTCTTCAAGCTCTGCTGGTTCGCGACAATTGTCCTGGCTGGTCTGTTTCTCACCATGACCGCCGTCGAGTGGCGGAAGTTGATCTATCACGACGGACTGACGATTAGCACCAATCTGTTTGGAACGACGTTCTACTCGCTCGTAGGCCTGCACGCAAGCCACGTCATCGTCGGCATGTGTCTTTTGTTGTTGGTATTCGTCTTTAGTCTAGGTGGGTTCGTAACGATTATGCATCGCGAGCGACTGCAGATGATTTCGTGGTACTGGCACTTTGTCGATGCAGTCTGGGTTGTCGTTCTTACTGTCGTCTACGTTATCGGGAGGTGAGTGAAAGATGCCGCCTGAAGAGCACCGGACACAGACTTCAAATACGATCGAAGTGCCCGCACCCACGTCATGGCCGTTTGTTACCTCGTTCGGTCTTGCTTTGCTGCTCGCTGGATTGGTCACAAGCCTCGCAGTAAGCGTTGCTGGCTTGGTAGTGATCATCTTCGGCGCGGTCGGTTGGTTTCGCGATGTGCTGCCAATGCCGAAAGAGGAGGTGGTTGCGATTGCCACAACGCCCGAGCCGATAGTGACGCCCTCAACCCGAAGAGTTGCTCACCTCCAAGCCGGTGCGGAAGGTCATCGCGTCTACATTCCCGTTAGGGTTCATCCCTACTCCGCCGGTCTTTTTGGCGGCGTTATCGGCGGCGTCGGCATGGCAATTATCGCGTGTCTCTACGGAGTCATCGCCCAGGGAAGTTTGTGGTACCCGGTCAACCTGCTCGCGGCTGCGGCGCTGCCCTCTTTGGCTGAAGCTGGACCAGCAGAATTGAAAGCCTTTCACCTATCGGGTTTCATTGTCGCGCTCTTGAGTCACGGCATCATCTCATTACTTGTTGGTTTGCTCTACGCGGCGATCTTGCCGATGATGCCGTCGCGCTTCACGGCCTTCTGGGGAAGTTTTCTGGCTCCGGTTTTGTGGACCGCCCTCGTCGCGTCTACTCTCCGCCTAATCAACCCTGCGCTTAACCAACGAATCGCCTGGGGTTGGTTCATCGCATCGCAGGTCGCGTTCGGATTGATTACCGGTTTCGTCGTCGCGCACTCAAAGGAGGTCGAGACTGCACAGTCGTGGCCGTTAGCAGCGAGAGCCGGAGTAGAGGCGCCGGGTCTCATACCCGGGCGGGAGGAAGAGCGATGATTGCGAGATTGCAAGTCGGAGTCGCTGCTTCAGTCGGCCTTGCCATCACTGTTTTGGCAGGCTGCAGTGCGCGTCTGCCCGGTCAACCAAACGAAGCTGAACGCTGGCGCGCGCCTGCTGAAATCACTGACTTCAATCAACTCTACCCCCAGAACTGCGCCGGCTGTCACGGCGCGGGCGGGAGACTTGGCGCTGCGCGATCACTTAACGACCCGCTCTATCTGGCCTTCGTCACGGACGACGCAATGCGCCAGGCGATCTCGAAAGGCCGGGCCGGGACGAATATGCCCGCGTTTTCTGAACAGGCTGGCGGTCATCTCACGGACGAGCAGATCGAACTGATCGTTAATGGTATGCGAGCACACTGGTCCAGGCCTGATGACTTCAAAGGTGTCGAACTTCCTCTCTACAGCGTCGACGAAACAGCGATAGCGAGTGGTCCACCCACCGCAATCAGCAACGATATCTCGGCGAAGGCTCCCCAGGCTGGCGACGCTTCGCTGGGCGCTGCAACTTACAAAACTTATTGTTCGAGTTGTCACGGATCAAATGGCGATGGTGGATCGGCAGGCTCGATCGTTGATCCAAACTTTCTGAATCTGGTCAGCGATCAAGGCCTCCGCACGACTGTCGTCGTCGGCCGCACTGATATGGGAAAGCCCGACTGGCGCGGAAATGTCCCGGGCCATCCCATGTCAGCGCAGGAAATAAGTGATGTCGTCGCGTGGCTCGCAGCGCACAGGCAAAAGACAACTGTAGCGGCTAACTAAGGCGACCATTCGACTTGCCTGAACACGAAATGAGCTGGATTGGAATTTGATAGGGAGGCACGAATGCCATGGCAGTCAAAGAGCTGGAAGTGAAAAACGAGAGGGCACCGGAGAGACTACACATTGAAATGCCGCGGCGCGCGTTCCTGCTCAAGCTCGGTTTCCTGCTCAACGGCATCGCGGCCACGATGGTGTCAGTGCCCTTGCTCGGCTACCTGCTTTCAGCCTTCCGTAATGATGGCGGGTTCACATCATGGATAGCGCTTGGCTCGCTCAACAGT
>Ga0137403_10000065_pt3 | contig 42950 bp, 39 predicted proteins | sample CZOMad2_1_16fung_FD_122057 | JGI IMG/M metagenome (GOLD analysis project Ga0137403, IMG submission 122057) | Vadose zone soil fungal communities from Angelo Coast Range Reserve, California, USA - CZOMad2_1_16fungal (Hybrid Assembly) | ecosystem: Environmental > Terrestrial > Soil > Vadose zone...
CCGACAAGGCGGATAGGGAACTCGTCAATGATATCGAGCAGCGTGGAAAGATCGAGCACATGCTCCGCGACGCTGTACATGGCGCCGGGCGCCCAGGCGCTGTTGCCGTGTCCACGCAGGTCGAGCGCGTAGACGTGATAGTGCTCGCGCAGAGAGCGCGCCACCCAGTCCCAGTTGCGCGCGTGGTCCAGGCCGCCGTGGACGAGCACCAGCGCGGGCTTGCCGTCTTGTCCGTAATCCCAGAACTGCAACTTCAGCCGGTCGGAATAAAAAAAGTGCGAGATTGGTTCCATGTTGGTGGTTGAGTCTTGAGTATTCTAACTGGTAGGTTCGATTTTGCGCTCTGTCGTACTGGGCGACGTGCGCGTGAACGATGCTTTCTCATACTTGTCATTCTGCAAACGGCATCGTTTCTTGCAATGTGATTAGCGCTGCAAATACAACGAAATGCCGTTCCGAGCCGCAGGCGAGGAATCTGCTCCGCTGGTCTTCAGGGCTACCGCGCAACGGCAGCGGAGCCGGTCCCGCACGCTACGCGTATGGGATGGCATGTCGAGGGGGACGGCTGATGGCTAGCCGTTGAAGTTCGCGAGCGGACAATGCTTAGCCCAGCTTCTTGACACAGGCTTTCCGCAGACTCTAGACTTCGTTCCTCACTTGGTTACAGTCGGCGACGAGCCAAGAATTCTTCTGGAGTTTTATTACTGGCCCGGTTGATGAACTTTTGCACGCATGCGAAAAGAAGAGGAGCGATGTACCATGTCATCACGCACGATCAAAATCTTGTCAGTCCTGGCGTTGGCCGTTTGCGCGTTGGGAATGGAGGCTCAGATGCTGCCTAACCCTTATGGACCACCCATCACGGTGGAAAACGCGAAAAAAGCCGCGGCTGCCGCGCTGGCCGAAGCAGTAAAAAATCACTGGGTGATGGCTGTCGCCATTGTTGATCCCACCGGCACACTCGTTTATTTCGAGAAAACGGACAACACGCAGATCGGCAGCGCCAACGTTTCCATCAACAAAGCGCGTTCGGCGGCTTTGTACAAGCGTCCGACCAAGGCGTTTCAGGATGCTCTGGCCAGCGGCGGCGCTGGCCTGCGCGTGCTGGGGCTGGAAGGCGCTGTGCCCGTCGAAGGCGGAGTGCCGATTCTTTTGGACGGCAAGATCATCGGCGCGATCGGCGTTTCCGGAGCCAACAGTGATCAGGATGGCCAGTGCGCTGTGGCGGGAGCCGCGGCCATCAAGTAAAAGTCGAGCATCTTGATGAAGCTATGGCCTGCTATCACGTACGCGATAGCAGGCTGATTTGTTAAGAACAGGTTAAGGTTTAAGAAGCTACTAGTTGCGAATCAGTACGCAACCAGAGTGGCACAACCCGAGCTGCTGGATCCACATCTCAGCCATTACCCCTGGGTGAGAGTGCGCCATGGTCCGGTCAAGAACTTCGTCAGATGTACTGCAAGTCTTCTTCGTTTTAGTCTTCACTTTCGTTTGCGGCTGCGGCGGTGTCAATAACGGCACTGGCGGCGGCAACGGCAACAACAGCACTTCGCAGGCCGTCATAGCATTTGCGGCCAGCTCCGGCGTCATTGTTCAGGGGCAAACCACCACGCTCAGTTGGAAAGTCACCAACGCCGCGTCATTTTCTATTTCACCTGCGGTATCTTCCGGCACGCTTCCGCTGACGGGATCGGCAGATGTGTCACCGATGCAGACGACAACTTACGTCGGCACGGCCACGGACGCAAACGGGAAAGCAGCTACTTCCTCGATCATGGTAACCGTCGTCCCGCAGGGTTCGGCGCCCAGCATAACCATCAGCATTTCTCCCAGCGTTGTGGCTGCCGGCCAGACTACGACTCTTACATGGACCAGCACAAACTCAACCTCGGTTGCGATCACTCCATCAGTTCTGGGCGATGATGTGACCTCGGTTGCGCTTTCCGGTTCCACGACGATTGTTCCTTCCGCGACAACCACGTACATGGCCACAGCCACCGGAGCTGCCGGCGTAACCGCCTCGGCTTCCGCGACGATAAATATCCTTGGCGTAACTCTGGTCGCCAACCCCAGCAAGATTGGCCCCGGACAAACCGCCTCACTGAGTTGGACCAGCGCCAATGCAACTTCACTCAGTATCGATCAGGGAATCGGCGTGGTGAACGGCCCGAGCGGAAGCCTGAGCGTTTCTCCCGCGGCGACGACCATTTATACGATTACCGCCACGAACGGCACAGCGTCCGCCACGGCGACAGCAACAGTGAACGCTCCGCTGGCCGTGACTTTGAAAGCGAGTCCGGCAAATATTGCTCCCGGCAGCCAGTCAACTCTGACGTGGGCATCGCAAGGAGCCACATCTCTCAGCATTGATCAGGGCGTCGGCGCAGTCACAGGCGCCTCGGGCAGTGTTGCCGTTTCACCCACGCAAAATACTACTTACACCATCACAGCACTTGACGCACAGGGAAACACCGCTACCGGCTCGGTCACTGTGAACGTGGTCACGAACACCGGTTTGCAGGGCATCAAGCACATCATCGTAATGTTGCAGGAGAATCGTTCCTTCGATAGCTACTTCAGCAAGCTCGGCGACTACGCCACGGCAAATGGTATCGCTAACTACCAGATCAATGCCGGTTACGATCCGAACGTCATTCTGCCGCTCTTCGGCGGCGGCACCGGACACCTCTTTCACGAGCCTACAGTCCGCACGGACAATCTATCGCCCGCGTGGAATGAAAGCCATTTTGATATTGACCAGCAGACCGACGGCACTTTCAGGATGGACCGCTTCGCCCTGACCAGCCATTCCGTCTCGTCTCCCACAGATACCAAGGGCCTGCGCGCACTTGGACAATACGACCAGACTGACCTGCCGTATTACTACGAACTGGCGACCCAGTTCGCCACCAGCGATTCGTTCCACTCCTCGCTGCTGGCGAATACCATTCCTAATCGTCAATACATGTTCTGCGCCACGTCGCAAGGCCGGATTTTCCCCTCGCCTCAGGGCGCACCCAAGTGGACCTGTCCAACGATCTTCTCCAGCCTTCAAAATGCCGGTGTGCGCTGGTTTTACTATGACAAGGATGGCATAGTCCTGGCCGGCTTTGCGGATTGGGATAATCCCGCGATTCAGCAAAAGACCGGGCCGATCCAGGGCTACTTCGATATCCTGGCTCGCCCCACCGCGGATGACGATCTGCCCTCTTTTGTATGGATCGACGCCGGTTCAGGCGGCAGCGGCCTGGATGAACATCCTGAGAACAATATTCAAAAAGGCTCGGCCTACGTAAAGACCATCATCGATGCCCTGATGAACAGCCCCGCGTGGCACGATTCCATCTTCATTCTGGCGTACGACGAAGGCGGCGGACTTTATGACCATGTCCCGCCGTTCACAGTCGTTCCTCCGGATAACATCCCGCCGCAGCTTGGGCCCAATGATCTGCCCGGCGACTTTACGCTGAGCGGCTTCCGCGTGCCCCTTATGGTGATCTCGCCTTTCGTGAAGCCGCATTTCGTCTCCCACACCAATCGCGAGCTGACGTCTATCCTCAAGCTGGTGGAAACTCGCTTCAATCTCCCGCCGCTTTCGGCGCGTGATGCCGCGGCCGACGACATGACCGAATTTTTTGACTTCATCAATCCGCCGGCGTTCCTTACGCCGCCTCCATTGCCCGCCCAGCCGGTTACCGGCCTGGACGACATTACTAAGCAAGCTCCTCCGCAGTAGCTACTTGCTGCGTAGTCGGTAAAGGCCGCAAACCTCGCGTTGCGGCCTTTTTGTTTTCGCTTTGGTGGAGGATATTCTGCGGGCCAAATCAGATTTCGTCCCTGCTTCCCAATAAGTGCGCTCGCCGATTAAAATGCAAACGGAACCTCTATCATTCATGAAAAAAGTCGTTGAACGTGAGAAGAACAAGAACTATTACCGCGTGCTCCACGTCCCCATCTGGATATGGGTATTCTGGATTCTTCCCGGCCATCTCACCGCGGCGCTGTACGCTCACGGCCCTGACCGCCGTCACTGGATCTGGCTTGCGATCGTAACCAGCGTCTGCGTCTGGCGCGGATTCGCCGGACGTCTTCCCGGCGGCGAGCCTTGCCCTTACATCACGCACTACGGCGAGCCCAAACCGAATCTCTGGTATCGGGTGGTTTGCTATACCGCTGCCTGGATTGATCTGCTGGTTCCTTTCGCTATCAACCTGATCGGCCTGGTCATCAACTTTTTCTTTGGCCGCTGGATCATCAATGATCTGTTCACAAAACTCTATTACCCGCTGGCTGCGGCCATCGTGCTTGCGACCGTGCTTGATTTCACGCCGCGCGCCGCCCGTTCCACCCGTGATGAAGGCGCGGAGAAAGGCTGGTTCTACGTTGCCGTATGGACCGTCGTTCCCACGCAGCTTGCCGGCTGGGCCATGTGGCGGCTGGGAAAATATTTTGATCTCTCCACTACCAGCCTGGGGCACGTTCGCCTGGCTACTTTTCTGATTGTTGCCGGAACGTTCTTCACTCTGGGACTGTTAGGCAAGCTTCCGCGAAGCCAGCGTTACCACATTCCCGAAGGCGTGATCTCAGATATGCCGGTTTCCGCCGGCGCATAAGCATCCAGTAAAAGATCAGGAAGTTCTTGCAAACTGCTGAAAAGGTGTGGGCTGCTCCTGATATTAATCTGTTTTAATCCCAAAATATTTCTGTAAATGAAATTTTTTCGCCAGCAATGTCTTCAAATATTAGGTCAGCTCTATTCTCGGTCAACGGGGTACATTCCTTGACAAATCAATACAGCGCCGATCAACTTCTACTCGAATTGGCGCGATGTGAAGATCAACTGAAACTCTGGCTCAGCAGTTCCGCTGAGAATGCGGAGTGGTTTGCCAAAGATCCTGTAAGCGCAATGCGCGCCGCTGAATTGGGAGTTCCGGAGGATCTCCTTCAGGAATTTGCCCTGGTGCTTGGGTCACTCAAAGAAAAACTGACTGATGCAGCGTGACCTGTCCGCTTTGAAGCCTCGCAGTTGTACTGAACTTCTATTTCGCCAGGCAAAATGCCACAATCGTGTTGCCGCGTTTGCCACCCAGCTTTTCTGCTTGCGCAATCAGTCTTTCTTCCAGATTGTCGGGATCGGGCGACATCTCGCAATCGGCAATCTGCTGGTCGGTTGCGCCGTGATAGCACAGCTCGCACACAGCCAGCGCATCTTCTGGTCCCGACCGCACCGGCGGACCAAACGTGCGGCAAGTCATCGGACGCGCATCGTATAAATCACAAGCTCCAGTATGAGGATCAAGCGCGGGACACGGCTCGTCATTGGCGAAATCAGTGAACGCTGCTTCAGCTTCTTCGTCTTCGGCCAGAATGCCGGTCTTTGGATTGCCAGGAAAAGCGGCTGACAATCGCTTTACTGCCTGCTGCGCACGTTCGCGAATTCGCCCAGCAAGCTTCGCATTGCTCCACGCAAGATCAGCCAATCCCTTTTGCAGTCGCCAGGCGTCCAGTTGGCTGATGGCAAACGGGCCGTAGCAGCACTGCGTGCATCCTTTCCGGCACACCAGCCAGTCGCCGCTCTTGTGCGCAGCTTCAGTCAGTGCTGCATCCACAATCTGGACAAGCTTCTGGTCGGCCGCTGGCAGGGAAGTACGCACGCTTAAAGCATACCGCATAAAAAAAGGACGGAGCTTCTTCGCTCCGCCCTGCATTTCCTGTCTATTGTTCTGTGCAGCTATTTCTTTTCTTCCTGCTTCTTTTCTTCAGCGGTCTGCTTGCCCTTGCGCATCATTGACAGTTTCTCAACGTTCAGGGAATGGTCGGCCTCATTCAGCTTGGCCTTCACCTTCACGTGATGGCCTTCATGACCTTTCACGGCATCCAAGTTGGAAATGCTCCAGGCCTGTTTATCTTTGTCGTTGATAAACACCGTTTTGCCGTCCTGGTCTTTGACCCAGCCGGTCAGGCTCATGGACTTGCCTTTTTCCGCTGCCTTGGCTTCTTTCTTCTCGGCCTTGGCTACCTTCTTGTCACCGGCTGCCGGACTGGCAGCAGGTTCCTGCGCCGCCAGACTCAATGAAGCCGTGATCACGAATGCAAACAACAATGTTAGTAAGCGTTTCATAGGGTTCTCCTCGCGTCGGTTTTTGCCTTCTACCGTTCTTCAGATGCCGCCGCCAGCGCGAAGGAGGGCTGGCATAGCTATAAAAACAAATAACTTAGCCAACACCGGACGGTCGAAAATGTTGCGCTTAAACCTTAATTTTTTGCGCAAACTTCTGCTCGAACTTCTTGACCTTAGGCGCTACCACAAACTGGCAATAAGGCTGGTTGCCGTTGTTCGTGAAATATTCCTGGTGATAATCTTCAGCCACAAAGAACTTTGACGCCGGCTCCAGTGACGTGACGATCGGATTGGGCCAGTGTTTCGCCGCATTCAGTTCGTCGATTACTTCCTTCGACTCGCGATACTGTTCTTCCGTCGAATAAAAAATCGCCGAGCGATACTGCGTCCCCATGTCATTGCCCTGGCGATTCAGCGTGGTGGGATCGTGGATGGAGAAGAACACGTCCAGAATTTCACGGAAGGTGACCGCCGCGGGATCAAACGTAACGCGCACCACTTCCACGTGCCCGGTATCACCATTGCAGACTTGCCGATAGGTCGGCTTGTCCACGTGGCCACCCATATAGCCGGATTCAACCGACGTGACGCCTTCCATGCGGTCGAACACCGCTTCCAGGCACCAGAAACATCCGCCGCCCAATACAACAGTTTGTAAAGTTTCCATAAAGATTTGATGCGTTCTCGTTTGGAAAGTTCCATTTTACGCGAACGGCTGTACCCGGAGGGTGTTGACTGACAACTCCAGAGCACGAAATGGGTTCTTATGTGTAGACCCATGAGAGCTCAAAATAGAAAAAAGCCTTTCGCACGACGTTATGTCGCGCTGTTTCAACATGTATTGTTTGCCCTGGCATTCTGCATCCTGATACTGGCTTCGCCCTCCGCCGCCCATGCGCAGCTTACGATTGCCCAGATCAGTGACACTCACCTGGGCGAACCTCACGCTCCCCACGCGTTCGATAATCTGCGCCGCGCGGTTGATATGGTGAACGCACGCCACCCTGATGCTGTGATAGTCAGCGGCGATGTGGGTGAAAACTATGATGAGTGGTTGCGCGCGCGCGGCATCTTAAAGTGGCTACACGCACCCGTGTACTACGCGCCGGGAAACCACGATGTCCACAGCACTGACGTGGCGAAGTACCGTGACGTCTTTGGCCCGGACTACTATCGCTTTCAGGTAAAGGGCGTCACGTTCCTGGTAATCGATTCGCAGCTTCTCGGCAATTTCGACAATTTTGAGGCGCAATCGTCAGAGCCGATGCCTCCGCAGACGGAAGCCGAATCGCAGAAGATGCTTTCATGGCTTTCGCACCAGGGTTCCGGCGCCAATCCAGACAATCGCGGCAACCGGCGGCACTGGTGGAACCGTGGATCGAATCGTGACGACCAGCGCCAGCAGCAATCTGACGCCGACGATCGCCGGAATGACGATCGTCGAAATGATGATCGCCGGAACAATGACGACGACCAGCCTCGCGGAAACATTGTTATTGGCATCCAGCACATCCCGGCGGAACGTGGTGACAATATGCCTCCTGATCCCAAGCCTTACTGGGTCGTCAATGAGCCGTATCGCTCGCGTGAACTAAATCTGCTGCACCGGCTGGGAGTGAGGCATATGCTGGTCGGCCATTGGCACGTCGGAAATATTTTTGAACGCGATGGCATCACCTGGCACGTTGCGCCCAGCACCAGCCGTCTTCTCCCCTGGAGCAGTCCGCTCGGTTTCGCCATGCACACCATCAACGCCAATGGTGACGTAAGAACGGAGTTTGTCTCGATCAATGCGGAGCCATAAGGCTCCGCATGATTTTTTGCGTTTACAGAATTGCACCCGCGGGGTGGAGCAGGCATTTATGCCTGCGCTAAAAGACCTATAAGTTCGCAGGCTTTAGCCGCCGAGGTCAAATCCCGGATGCTCCTCCGCTGCCTAGCCCGGAGGTCCGGCAAGCTTATCCACATGCGGAGACTGTCCCCCGAGCCATTCGGGATGGTGCGCCGTGGAATCGAAGTGTGCGGACGTCTTGAACAGTTCAAACTCGCCCTGTGCCGCCACTTTTTCTGTCTTCGCCAGCAGCGCGGCCACTTCTTCTTTGCTCATGGGCTTGAAAGTTTTAGCGGCTTCAAAAGCCTGCTGCAATATTTCCTGGCTGTCGATTCCCGTAATCACCACGGAGGTCGGCAGGTTCATCGCATAGTGCAGGCATTCCATTGCCTTGACCACGCCACTCTTCAGAATGATATGGTCGCCCATTGATTTCATTCCCAGCACGCCAATCTGTTGTTCCACCAGTTTGGGCAGCACCAGTTTGCCAAAGCTGCGGAAATGCGCATCCATCACGTTCAAAGGCATTTGCACAGTATCAAAATGAAAGTTATTCCTGGCCGCGACCTCAAGCATGTAGAGATGGATATGCGGATCTTTGTGTCCGGTAAACCCGATATAGCGCACCTTGCCGGCTTTCTTGGCTTCCAGCACGGCTTCATGCGCGCCATTCTCCGCGAAGATGCGGTCGGGATCGTCAAAGCGGATAATCTCGTGGTGCTGGATCAGGTCAAGATGATCGGTCTGCAAGCGCTGTAGCGATTCGTTGATCTGCTTGCTCGCCTCTTCTTTGGTACGGCCATCGAGCTTTGTCATCAGAAAAACTTTCTGCCGATAGCCGTCCTTCAGCGCTTTGCCCATGCGGACTTCGCTCTGCCCTTGGTTGTAGTCCCAGGAGTTGTCCATGAAATTAATGCCACCATCGATGGCGGCACGAATCAGCTTGACGCTGTCATCGTCTGTAAGCTTGGGCTGTCCGATGTGGAACCCGCCCATGCCAATGGCGGAAACGCGCTCGCCTGTCCGCCCCAGTGTGCGGTAAATCATCGGGCCTCCTTCCTTATTTCCGCTTGCACTCGACTGCATTCCTTCGGCAAAGCTGCTGGCCAGACCGCGTCCGCCCCCGGCGGCAATTCCCGCCAGAGCCACGCCTCTAAGAAACTCCCTGCGATGCATTTCGTCTCCGATTTGTGCAGCTTATGCGGCGATCAGGTCTTCGTAGCCCCGTTCCATCAGCTCCTTCTGGCCGATGGGAACGCTTGCCGGCCACGGTTCATCCATGCCCATCAGCGCCAGAGCACCCCCCAGAAGCGCAAGGTTCTTGCTGAAGTGGACCATTTCATTCATGCGCTGGTTCGGGTCCTGCACATTCCAGAAGTTGTGCATCACTGGCGAAACGCCCGCCAGAAAACCGGCAATCGCCGCCGCACCCAGCTTCGGTTTTACCCCCAGCAGTATGCTCGTGCCGCCGGCAACCAACGCCACACCAGTCGCCACGACGGCAACTTCAGGCATAGGAACGTTTTTGGCTCCCGCATACTGGCCGAGCGACTTGCGCTCTTTCAGGTGATTGATGCCGTTATAGAGAAAGAACCCGCCAAACACCAGGCGGCCGATGAGAAATGCTGCTTTCATGGGACTTACCTCCGTGCATTGAAGTGAGCATTTTCTTGGATTCGAACTCGCGGAGTGGGGTGGCCAGAATGCTTGGACAACAGACGCTTCTTCAGTTTGTCGAGAGAGGTTGCAAAACTTTTTGTGAGCCGCTCAACTTGCGCTGCTCAGCTTATTTCTTTGCTGGTTTGTAGGGAGCTGCTATTTCTTTGCTGAGCTGGTCGATCATCTCTCGCACGTTCCTGGCATGCTCTCCAGCCGGAGCATATTCCAGGTATTTATTCAGAGCTTCCGTTGTCCCGGGCGGGGGCGTATATTTCCCGTGTTCCAGCTGCCCCTGGCCGAAAAGGATTGAAGCCTTGACGTAGTAGGCGTCCGCCAGCGTCGGGTCAGACGTGATTGCGTGGTCGCATGCTGCCACCGCGTCCTGACTGCGCTTCAGGTTGTAGTAAGTGGCGCACAAATTGAAATACGGCATCGCCGGATAGGCGGCCGATTCTGCCGCCTGTGCGAATACCGCGATAGCTTCATCATATTTTTTTAGCTGCACCAGCAGGTTGCCTTCCGAGTTCAGCATCTGCCCCAGAGCGATCTTTGTCCGGCCGGAATCGGGTTGTGCCTCCAGCATCTGCTGCGCTGTCGCGATACCTTTTTCGTAGGCTTCAAGCGCGTCTTTAGGCTTGTTGGCCGCGGTGAATACTCCGCCCAGTACCTGATACGGCCCCCACTGCGTTGGATCTTCCGCGCTGGCCTGGTTGCACTTCTCAATCGCGGTATCGTAGTTGCCACTGTTGGTCAGCGCGTTGCATGCCCGATATCGCGCCATGAAAGGATGTGGATACACTGCTGCCGCCTTCTCATAGAGAGCCACCGCCTCATCGACTTTTTCCATACGATCGTAACAATCGGCTTCTGCCAGCAGCAGGTCGCCAATGCTGGTAAGCGCGCGATCAGTGTCTGAAGCATTCGCCAAAGTCTTTTGCGCCACTTCCACTCCTTTGGCATAGCTCTGCGCCGCTTCCTGATAATGTGTCTGGTTGGATTGGAGCGTGCCCAGGTTCTGGTAGAACTCCCAGCGATTGGCATCCAGCGCGATCAACTGCTGCACCAGGCCGATCGCTTTCGGCCAGTCCTCGATTGCCACCGCCATGTGATACTGCACCATTACGCGATTGATCTTTGCCGCATGGGCATTTTCCTGCCGGATCAATTCCTGCTGTTCTTTTGTTTTCTTGCCCGAAGCCAGGTTGGTCCCACCGCCCGGCTCCACCGGCCCGGTTATGACAGAAGACAAATCAACGTTTAGAACGTTCTGCGCCTCCACTTCGGTATCCGCGATGTCGCCAATGTGTTTTCTGCCCGAGTAAACATGACCGCCGTCGGCGCCGGTAATCTCAATCTGATAGACGCCGTATTCCACGCCTACCAAAGAAAATTTACCGTTCTTATCGGTCTTTATTTTGTAGACCTTTCCTGTGCCTTCCGTTACTCGGTTCGCCGTCCGATCCAGAGTTCCTGCATTGGTGTACACCACTTCGGCGCCTGCCATCGGCTGGCCTTCGTGGTCGAGTATCTGCCCTGAGACGGAAGCCAAAAAGCGCTGCATCGGCAGCAGCAGCGCGAAAAGTATGAGGCAATAGCTCGTCAATGTCCCTCCGCCAAACTGATCAAAGCGGACGCGTGTTCGTCGCGATAAGTGACACCGGAAGCAGCCAGAATGTTCCCCTCCGGCGAGGCTTCAGGTGATCTACTCTTTATTAGATAGATAAAGCAGGTCAGCCGTTATCAATGATCGTGCGTTTCTTTTTGCGGTTCGATCCAGTCAAACGTCCTGGTAACCGCCTTTTTCCATTGCCGATACATCTGCTCTCGGCGCACCTGCCCCAGAGCCGGTTTCCACGTTTTTTCCGCCGGCCAATGTCCGCACAAGGCGTCCACACTGCTGAAAAATCCTACCGCCAGCCCCGCAGCGTAAGCCGCGCCCAGGCTCGTGGTTTCTTTGATCGCCGGCAGCACCACCGGCCGGTCCAGGATGTCAGCCTGAAACTGCATCAACAGGTGATTGCCTACCATGCCGCCGTCCACGCGCAATTCTTCCAGCCGTATCCCGGAATCCTGCTCCATTGCTTCCACCACTTCGCGCGTCTGAAATGCGACCGCTTCCAGCACCGCCCGCGCCAGATGGCCCTTGTTGGCATAGCGCGTCAAACCCACAATCACGCCTCGTGCACTTTCTTTCCAGTACGGAGCATACAGCCCGGAGAATGCCGGGACCATATACACCCCGCCATTGTCTTTCACGGTCAGCGCCAGTTCTTCAACTTCAGCGCTGGTCTTGATCAAACCCAGACTGTCGCGCAGCCACTGCACCAGCGCGCCGGCAATAGCGACGCTGCCTTCCAGCGCATATCGCGCTGGCTGATTCCCCAGCTTGTAAGCCATGGTCGTGAGTAGTCCGTGTTTCGATTCCGTCGGGCTTTCCCCTGTATTCATCAGTAGAAAGCAGCCCGTGCCGTAAGTGTTCTTGGCTTCTCCGCTCCTGAAACATGTCTGTCCCACCAGCGCCGCCTGCTGATCGCCCAGGATTCCGGCAACCGCCACTCCACTCAGCGGTCCCAGCGCGACATGGTCATATACCTCGCTGCTCGATCGAATCTCCGGCAGAATCTGCCTTGGAATGGAAAACGCCCGCAACAGCTCGTCATCCCATTGCAGGGTTTTCAAGTTCATCAACTGCGTGCGGCTTGCATTGGTCACGTCAGTTGCGTGCAGCCCGTTATTTTGTGCGCCGGTCAGCTTCCACAGCAGGAAGGAATCAATATTGCCGAACAGCACCTCGCCGGCTTCGGCCTGATGCCGCGCCGCGGGAATATTTTCCAACAGCCAGCGCAGTTTGATCGCACTGAAGTATGTCGATAGTGGCAACCCTGTTCGGCTGCGAAAAAATGGATTGCCAATCTCTTTGGCAAACTTGCCCACCTCGTCGGCCACGCGCGTGTCCTGCCACACAATGGCGTTGGCCAGCGGCTTGCCGGTCTTCTTGTTCCACAGCACCGTGGTCTCGCGCTGGTTGGTGATTCCAATCGCCGCCAGATCGCTGGCCGTCAGTCGTGCCTCCGCCATCGCCTGGGCCATGACTTGCTGGGTGCGTTCCCAGATTTCTTCCGCGTCATGTTCCACCCAGCCCGGCTGCGGATAAATCTGCCTGTGTTCTTTCTGCGCGCAGGCCACAGCTTTTCCTGCGACGTCGAACACAATGAAGCGCGTGCTCGTCGTCCCCTGGTCAATGGCTCCGATGTATTTGTTTGGCATCGTTTACAGGAAATGGCGTTTCTGAATGCGAGCCACTTATTTTACCCGGCTCGATACCGGGCGCCTGGCATAAATTTGGAATCTCCCTGTCAGACACAGCATCACTCCGGTACACTTCAATGGCACAACAGGAGAACTATGGCCAACCAAACGCAGTCATTCTCGAACCACGCAAAATTCGATCCGCCTTTTCACTTTTTTGTGTTGCCAGTCCTGCTGATCAACATTTTCGTTGTCGGTTATCTCCTGTTTCGTCATCCCGGAACCGGCGGCGCATGGCTTCTGCTGGTTTCCTTGAGCCTGATGGTGCTCGCCGGCCGGGTCCGCAGTTGGGCCACGCACCTTCAGGACCGTCTAATTCGGATGGAAGAGCGCCTTCGCCTGGCCGCCATTCTTCAGGAGCCTTTGCGCGCCCGCATCGTCGAATTGTCGGATTCTCAGATCGTCGGACTCCGCTTTGCCTCGGACGCGGAACTGCCTGCGCTGGTCCAGCGCGCGCTCGATGAAAAACTCAGCCGCTCCGACATCAAGAAAGCCATCACCGACTGGCGTCCGGATTATTCCAGGGTCTGAAATCTAAATCGGCGTTTTAATCAGCGTTCATCCGCGTAAATCTGCGGCTAATTCCTTTGCCATCGTTGCGAGGATGTCCGCCCAGCCCTCGTCTCATATACAATTTCGTTCTCATTCATAGGAGTTTCCGCATGCGCCGAGTTCTGTTCACCGCCCTTATCTGCCTGACCGCCCTGATGCCGCTTTCCGCCGCCAACTCTGACGACGACTCACTGTTCGGCTTCACCGCCGCCACGTCGCACACGGAGCGTGACTGGGAAAACAAGTTCCGCGCCATCCCCGATCCCAAAAATCTTCGCGACTACATGCAGCGCCTCAGCGCGCGGCCCCACCATGTCGGTTCACCCTATGACAAGCAGAATGCCGAATGGATCCTCTCCCAATTCAAGTCCTGGGGACTAGACGCACAGATTGAACAATTCGACGTCCTCTTTCCTACGCCTAAAGAGCGCTTGCTCGAGTTGACGGAGCCCACGCATTACACCGCAAAACTACAAGAACCGCCTGTCGCGGGCGATCCCACGTCCAACCAGCAAAGCGAGCAACTGCCCACCTACAACGCATACTCCATTGATGGCGACGTTACCGGCAAACTCGTTTACGTCAATTACGGCCTACCGCGCGATTATGAAGAACTCGACCGCCTAGGCGTTTCTGTGAAAGGCGCTGTCGTGATTGCCCGCTACGGCAACTCATGGCGCGGCATCAAGCCCAAGGTTGCTGCAGAGCACGGCGCCGTCGGCTGCATCATTTATTCAGATCCCCGTGACGACGGCTACTTCCAGGACGACGTTTTTCCTGACGGCCCCATGCGCAATGAAAATGGTGTGCAGCGCGGCAGCGTTATGGACATGCCCATCTACCCCGGCGATCCCACTACGCCCGGCGTCGGCTCCAAGGGCGACGTCAAGCGCCTGGCGCTCAAAGACATCACCACGCTCACCAAAATTCCCACACTCCCAATTTCTTATGGCGATGCCAGGCCTCTTCTTGCCGCGCTCAAAGGCCCGGTGGCGCCGGAAAGTTTTCGTGGCGCGCTTCCACTCACCTATCACGTTGGACCCGGCCCCGCGAAAGTCCACCTGAAAGTTGCTTTCAACTGGGACATCAAGCCCGTCTATGACGTGGTCTTCAAAATCCCCGGCTCAGAATCGCCTAACCAGTGGATCGTGCGCGGCAATCACCACGACGGCTGGGTCAACGGCGCAGAAGATCCTATTTCAGGCCAGATCGCGCTGCTCGAAGAAGCACGCGCTCTGGGAGAACTGCTCAAGCAAGGCTGGAAGCCCAAACGCACCATTATTTATTGCGCATGGGATGGCGAAGAGCCCATGCTGCTCGGCTCCACGGAGTGGGCGGAATACCATGGCGACGAACTGAAGCAGCACGCCGCTCTCTATATCAACACCGACGGCAATGGTCGCGGCTTTCTTGGCGTGGAAGGCTCACACTCGCTGGAGAAATTCGTCAACACCGTGGCTCGCGACATTACCGATCCGGAAAAGAATATTTCCGTGTGGAAGCGCGGCCAGGCCGCTCGTCTTACCATAGGTCGGCCAGAAGATCGCAAAGACGCGCGTACCCGCTCTGATCTTCGCATTGGCCCGCTCGGTTCTGGCAGCGACTACACCACATTTATCGACCATCTCGGCATCGCTTCGCTGAACGTTGCCTTCGGCGGCGAAGATGATGGCGGCATCTATCACTCTATTTACGACGATTTTTACTGGTTCACAAAGTTTTCCGATAAAGATTTCGTCTACGGGCGCGCTCTCTCTCAGACCGTGGGCACCATGGTGCTGCGCTTTGCCGATGCCGACCTGCTTCCTTACGACTTCTCCGGTTTCGCCGACACTATCCACAAATACAACGACGAACTCAAGAAGCTGCTCAAGGACAAGCAGGAGCAGGTTCATGATCGCAACCAGGACATAGACGATGGTGTTTACAGCGCTGCTTCTGACCCGCGCCGGCCGACTGTCGCTCCGCCAAAGGAAGAAGTTCCGCCGTTCCTCAACTTCGCTCCTCTCGACAATGCGCAAAACGCCGTCGATAAAAGTGCGCAGCGCTATTCCAAAGCCGCAAAAGCATTTGCCGATGCGAAGGCCGCCCCGCAAACACTCCAGGCGCTCAACGCCAAGCTGCTCCAGGCCGAACGCAAGCTGACCAACCCTGACGGCCTGCCACGCCGCCCATGGTTCAAGCACCTGATCTACGCGCCGGGTTTTTACACCGGTTACGGCGCCAAGACTCTGCCCGGCGTCCGTGAAGGCATTGAAGAAAAGCGCTATCAGGAAGCGGAAAAGGAAATCACGCGCGTATCGAAGGCGTTGCAGGATTACGCGGATGCCATTGACTCCGCCGCGGCGGACCTGGAAAAAGCCGTACACTAAAAGAATCTTTCACCACGGAGACACGGAGGCGCGGAACAACCGAGTGCAATTGCGACGATATCGCACCATTGCTCAGATCAGTGTCATCAGTGTTTATCAGTGGTAAGGTTCTTGGCTGATATCCCAATCGCCGCCGCGGCCGTGTCATGCACTGGCGTTTCCACACCACATGCCTTGCCCAGCCGGGAGACCGCGCCGCTGAGGTCTTCAATTTCCGTGGGCCGTCCGGCCTCAAGGTCGATCAACAGGCTCGGCTTCATCGCTTCCGGGAGGCCATCAATGGTCTTCATCGTGCGTTCGGCTTCATCATCCGCCAATGCAACCTTGCGCGCGCGGGCAACACCGATGACCTCACGCACCGCGCGCTCAATAAGCAGATGACCGAGCGGTGTTGCGCGCAGCGGGCCGATGGCAGTGCGCGACAGGCCGCACGCCGCAGCCATTGATGCGATGAAAGCAAACTTTCTCCACAGGTCAGCCGTTATATCGGCTGAAACGCTTGCATCGACGCCAGCCTCGCGGAAAACCTGTGCGATGGCATCAATGCGCTGCTTGCGTTCGGGCTGTGATTTTGCCAACTCTCCCAGCACCACGCGCTGAAACGGGCTGCGGCGCTCAAAGACGCCGGGCGCGGTACGGATGACGCTGATTGCGGTGAGCCCTCCCACTAACTGAGCTTGGGGAACCCCGTGTGCCACCAGTTGGTCTACCACTTCAACGCCATTGAGCAGCGGCACAATCAGTGCTCCTTGCTCGGCAAGAAAAGCCGCAGCAGGCGCAATCTCTGCCAGCGAATAATTCTTTACGGCCACCAATGCGCAGTTCACTTCGCTGAAATCCTTTACGTTGTCGCTCGCCTGAACACGGACCGTAAAGGATTCCTCGGGTGTTCGGATTTGCAGCCCACGTTCCTGCAACGCCGAGAGGTTGGAGGTTCGCGCGAGAACGCAGACATCGTGGCCGTTCCGCGCAAGCAGGCCGCCGTAATACCCGCCGACGCCGCCGGCCCCTAGAATCGCAATCTTCATCGCCCTGTCCTTGAGCAGCAGATGCAGCCCTCAAAATTCGCCGCAGCGACCGCTTATTCCGATCCCCATTCGAATGAGAGCGCAGGAGCGCAGCTCTTGCCTTTCACCACGACCTGCGTTGTACCCATCGTCCGGCCTTTCACATACGGGGAAAGCGTCGCCCAGAATTCACCTTGCGGATTTGCTTTGGGCTGCTGATCGTGAACTTCCTGGTAAGACTGTGTGCGAAAGGTGATCTGTTCACCGGGCGTGAATCCTTTGCCGCGAATCAACGCCAATTCAAATCGCGGGCTCAAGCGTACGATTTCAAGGCTGCATGCCTTGTCCTGTTCCAGCATGGGCGCCGGCACAATGGAAAAGAAAATCCTGGAGTTGTGGTCTTCAGAAATGAGCGCGTGCCGGTAGATTTCGCCGATCCCGGGCGTGTACGTCAGCTTTAACTCCGCGCCTTTCATGTGCTGGGCGCAACTTCTGTTGGAGTTTGGCGGGCACCCCACGGTTCCATCTGCTGCAATGGCCAGACCATCCATCATCGTTGCCGGTCGAGGTATGGTGATGGGCCATGCCATCAGCGAATAGAGTTTGTCCTTCGGCGCTCCGCTCACCTTCAGGCGGTACTGCATCACCGGCTTGCCGTCAGCCTGGTCTTTCTTGATCAACAGAACGTCCACCTTCGCGCCCCTGGTGGTCGAGCTGTCCCAGTCAATTGTGGCCTGGGCCGTCTTCTTCATAATCTCTTCGTCCGAGGGAGGCTGCGGCTGTGCGGGCGCGGCCACGTTCGGCTTGGCTTTTGGCGGCTGCTTCGCGGCTTGTGCCGCTGCTAGCAAGCACACTCCCAGAGTCGCCATAAGAACATAAGTATGTCGCATGATGAACTGGAGAATACCATATGCGGCGCCGCTCTCGAAGGTGAGGGTCCGCGCTTCCGGTCCTTGATCGCTGCGTTTGCCCGCGGCATTCGCCGCCTGTATATTGAGGAACCAAATCAATCCTGGAGATTTCCAATGTACAAAGCGGGAAGAACAATAGTTGCGATCGCCTTCACGTGCCTGGTAATGACTCCTCTCGCACTTGCTCAGCCTTCTTCCTTCGCACACGCCGGCCGTTCATCTACGGACGGTGTGCTTGCCACTCTTTTCGCCGCCAAAACTTTTGATCAGACCGCCATTTCGCCCGACGCCCAACAGGTCGCATGGGTGGAAGTTACAAAAGAAGGATCGGCGATCTTTATTTCTGCGTCCACGGGCGGTGCGCCACGCCGCATCACCGCCGGCGGAAAATCTGAAAGCGCGGTCGCATGGTCTCCCAATGGCAAACAGATCGCTTTTTTATCCGATGCTGGAGCCAAATCCGGCCAGACCCAGCTGTATGTTGTCAGCGCATCTGGCGGGCCGCCGCGCAAGCTGACGGACGTGAAAGGATTTCTTGCCTCTCCCGGGTGGTCGCCCGACGGCAAGACTCTTGCTCTCTTGTTAACGGAAAATGCTGAGCGTGCGGCTGGGCCTCTTGTCGCGGAAAAAGCGCAGACCGGTGTCATCAAAGAAGCTGTCACCGAGCAGCGTCTTGCCCTGGTCGATGCGGCTGGCGGCAAACTGCGCCAGATCTCGCCGGCCGATATGTATGTTTACGAATATGCCTGGTCGCCGGACAGCAAAAGCTTCGTAACCACGGCGGCCCACGGCAATGGCGACAACAACTGGTATGTTGCCCAGATCTATACCGTTCCTGCCGCCGGGGGCGAGATGAAATCCATTTACACGCCGCCTATCGATTCGCAGATTGCCGTGCCCGGCTGGTCGCCTGATGGGAAGTCAGTCGCCTTTGTCTCCGGCATCATGAGTGACGAACCTGCCGTGGGCGGCGATATCTTTATCGTCCCCGCTGAAGGCGGAGCGGCCAGGAACATTACTCCCGGCATGAAGGCTTCGGCCAGTTGGCTTACCTGGCCCGCCGACGGCAAAATTCTTTTCGGTGAAGACGTTGACGGCGAGAGCGGCGTGGCCACGGTGGACGTAACTTCGGGCGCCATTGCAACCCTCACTCACGCTCCGGGCGAGTTAACGGCCAACGGTTGGGGCACCGCGGTCTCTCTTGCCGCCGACGGCAAAACTGCCGCCGTGATTCGCCAGTCATTGGCTCATCCCCCGGAAATCTGGGCGGGCACGATTGGTGAGTGGAAGCAGATCTCTTCGCGCAATGGCGCTCTCAAACCTGCATGGGGCGAAGCCAAAAGCGTTCACTGGCAGAATGATGGCTTCAACCTGCAAGGCTGGCTCTTGTATCCGGCCAACTTCAACTCGACAAAAAATGATCAGACAAAAAATGACTCGGCAAAAAAATATCCCATGGTCGTGCTCGTCCACGGCGGCCCCAGTTCGATGCAGCATTCGGCATGGCCCGGCCCCCACAGCTTTGGTGTGGCGCTCTCTTCAGCCGGCTACTTCGTCTTCATGCCGAATCCGCGCGGCAGTTTTGGCCAGGGTGAAGCTTTCACGCGCGCCAATGTGAAGGACTTCGGCTATGGTGATTTCCGCGACATTATGACCGGTGTTGACCAGGCGCTAAAAGTAGCTCCCATCGACGAGCATCGCCTCGGCATTACCGGCTGGAGTTACGGCGGCTATATGACCATGTGGGCGGTCACGCAAACCAACCGCTTTGCCGCCGCGGTGGCAGGCGCCGGACTCGCGAATTTCCAAAGTTACTACGGTGAAAATCAGATTGACAAATGGATGGTCCCATTCTTCGGCGCGTCAGTTTATGACGATCCCCAGGTCTACGCTAAAAGCTCGCCCATCACCTTTATCAAGAACGCCAAGACGCCAACCCTGGTTATTGTTGGCGACAGTGACGGCGAATGTCCTACTCCACAATCGTACGAATTCTGGCACGCGCTGAAGACGCTTGGTACCGATACAGAAATGGTGGTCTACGAACATGAAGGCCATATGTTCGTGGAACCAGCACACCAGCGGGACGTGATTGAACGGGTGGCGGCATGGTTCAATCAAAAGCTCAAATAATTCTGAAGCGAAAAACAGAGTTCTGCTTTTCAACAACTATGAAATAAAAGTCCTGGTACTACGATGATAGGGCCATAAGCAGGTGCTTGCGCCGGTGTACTCTGGCAACACCTATCATGACTGCTTTCAGACGTAAGTCCCGCATTCTGCTTGTTGACGGTGACACCACCGTGCAGCATTTGCGCGCTCTCATGCTGCGCATGCGAGGCTATAACGTTGATACCGCGGTTGATTTGCACGCGGCTCGCACGGTGATTTCTGCCGCTCCCGTGTACGACCTGGTCATCGTTGATGTGGGCCATTTTGCCGATCCAGGCTTGGAGTTTTGCGAGGAGATCAAGCGGAGGCATCCCCACCAGAAAGTGCTGATGCAGGTGGACGGGCATATTTATCTGGGTCGCGAGAGCTGCCCAGATAAAGTGGTTTCAAAACAGGAAGGCCCAAACCATTTTGTGGAAGAGGTGGAACGATTGCTTACGGCGTCTTAGCTGCCCTGCTTCTTTCCCGGCTGCGGTTTCCATTTATCTAAAAACTGAATTACGTCTTCTTCGCTCATCACGCGTGCGCGTTCAAAATCACGTGTGGCATACAGAACATTGCCCTTGGCATCCAGTACCGCCAATGACGGCACTCCCTTTTCCAGGTCCACATGATATTTTTTCGCCAGATCCAGATTCTTTTCGTATTTCCCCACGTCCACGTGGACAAGAACGTAATTGCTGTTTAGCAGAGGCGCGATCCTGGGTTGATGGAAGGCATTGTCGAGCACATGGCAGTCAAGGCACCAGTTCCCGCCAAAATCCAGCAGCACATTTTTGTGTTGCTTGCCGGCAGCGGCCAGCGCTTGCCTTATCTCCTGTGCCGCATTGGCGTCTGCTTTGTACAACTGCGGATTTGGCTGTGCCGGCGCCTGTAGCGGAACTCGTTTAAATTGCGCCGCCGAAATCGCGGTGAGAAGCACAGCGGCAATCAATGTCCATTGGGGCCGTTTTTTCATAACTGTTTCATTTTAGACGAGCGATGGCATGCGACGTGAGCGACTTTTCTATCGACTAGATCTACTTAGGCGATACCACGCGCCCATAGTCAGAGGCCCGGGCCAGGCGATCGAAGTAGCTATAAGTCAGTGCGGCGATCTTGCGGATCGCCGCCGCACCTTCCTTTTCGTCCTTCAGATACGTAGTCATTACGCAGAGAATATAAGGCCGGCCTTTGACCAAGATAATTCCAGAGTCGTTTCGCACGGCCTCAAGTTCGCCGGGTTTGCTGGCTGCCGCCGCATCATCGGGCAGGCCTTGCAAGAGCGAACTCTCTTTGTGCGTGCTCAACACCTTGATGAAATCAGCGGTCATTTCTTTGTTGAGCAGCTTGCCGCGGTAAATGGTTTCCAGCAGCGTCATCATCTCGCGCGGCGTGGAAACGTTTTCGCGGCCTTCGCCCGCCGCTTTCAGGTCCATCATCTGCCGCCGCAGCCGGGTCGCGTGCAATCCCTGGGTGTCCAGCATGGCATTGACATTCTCCATGCCGATGTGCCCAATCAACACGTTTGTTGCGCTATTGTCACTTACTGCCACCATCATGGTGGCCAGATCACGCAGTGTCAGGCGCGTTACTCCCGGCGTAAGGCCAAGCATGATGTCGCTTCCCGTGACCAGGTCTGAAGCGCGCACCACGTATTCATCGGTCAGCTTGAGTTTGCCCTGCTGCGCCTGCAGATAAAGATTTGCCAGCACGGCAATCTTGATGGAACTGGCCTGCGGCATGATCTCATCGCCGTGAATGAAGAATGTTTCTCCTGACATAAGATCTTTTACTGCCAGGCCCATCACGCCATCCAGCTCCTTGTCGATAGCTCCGAGTTCTTCCTGAAGTTTCTGCCAGAGCGCCTGTCTTTTTTCTGCTGTGGGCTTTTCGGGACAGCACTGGGCTATTGCAGGAACGCAGACAAGCACAGCAATTAAGAGCAGGAGAAATCGCTTCATCATCGCGTGTGCAGTGTACCTACACACCGACTGTCAGGCAAACACCTTTGCGGAGATCAAGAACAGAACTACTAAATTTATAAATTCAGGACAGACGCGGTTCTCCGTCGTTAACATCCCTGAAATTCGCTTATGATTAACGAATGAGTGGCTCACTCCGCGTAATACGGCACCCACCGCCTGCTGGCGTCGATCCTGCTGTTCATAAAATCATTCTGACGGCCATTCATGAGAAGCGCCTGCTGCGCTTTTCATATCACGATAAACCTCGAATCGTAGAGCCGCAGGATTATGGCATTCAAAAAGGGATCGTGAACCTCTTCACGTATCAGACTGCAGGCGAAAGCAGCAGTAGCCGCCTCCCTGACTGGCGTAAGTTTGCCGTTCATGGCATGTCCGGTGTTGAATTGCTGGATCAGAACTTCCCCGGCAGCCGCTCTGTCCCCTCGCAAAGACATCAGGAATGGGACGTTCTCTTTGCCAGAGTAGATCATTCCTAGACAGTGACGTGTGAACGCGCGATTCACACTTCGGGCGTATACTTTTGGGCTATGGCAAACATCGATAAGCATCCTGCAGGTTCATTTTGCTGGGTTGAACTGGCGACTACAGACCAGAATGCAGCCAAGACTTTCTACACATCGCTCTTCGGCTGGGCCGTGGAGGACAGTCCCATGGGGCCGGACGACTTTTATTCCATGTTCAAGCTTTCCGGCCGCAACACCGGAGCTGCCTACACCATGCGCAAGGAGCAGCGGGCGCAGGGCGTGCCGCCTAACTGGATGCTTTATATTGCCGTTGAAAATGCTGATCAGTCCGTGGCTAAAGCTGCTCAGGCCGGCGGCACCATACATGCTCCAGCATTCGATGTAATGGACGTAGGACGAATGGCCGTTCTCCAGGACCCCACCGGGGCGGTCTTTTCCTTGTGGCAACCCAAAAGCCATTCAGGCATTGGTATCACCGGCGACAACACATTCTGCTGGGCCGATCTCAGCACTCCGAATCCGGAACGGGCCACCAAGTTTTACGGCGATCTTTTCGGCTGGCAGTTAGCCAAGGATGAAAAAGATCCTTCCGGCTATATCCACATCAAAAACGGGGAAGACTTTATTGGCGGGATTCCTCCGGCCAAACACCGCAACCCCAACGCTCCGCCGCACTGGCTGATTTACTTCCAGGTCGCCGATGCCGAAGCAGCCACAGCAAAAGCCGCCCAACTGGGAGGCAAGGTGCTGATGCCGGCGCGCAAGATGGAAAACGTGGGGACGTGGTCTATCGTTGCCGATCCGCAGGGCGCGGTGTTTGCGTTGTTTAAGTCGGCGAGGTAGCTTTTAACCACAAAGGACACGAAGGAACACGAAGTCGATTGATTCGAATTTTGTTACTTTGTGAACCTTTGTGTCCTTTGTGGTTTGTTCTATGCTGCGAGATCCAGACCCGTCAGTCCGCTCGGGTCTTCATCCTGTTTGATTTTTCCTTTGCGGGTCTCTTTGGCCAACTGGCAATTCAGCTCTGCTCCCACCAGCATGAAGAAGCTGGTCCAATAGAGCCACACCATCAACGCGATCACCGCGCCCATGGCGCCGTAGGTTTTGTTGAAGTGGGCAAAACTGCGGAAGTAATAACCCAGGGTGTAAGAAAGACCTATCCAGCAGCCCACCGCCAGCATGGCCCCCGGAAGCGTGGCCCAGAAACGCTGCTTCACGTTGGGCGCAAGAAAGTATAAAGATTCCACGGCCAGTACGGTGAACACCACGGCAATCGTCCAGTGGATATAGGGCCACGCTTCGGCGAAAAGCCATGAGAGATTCGTCCGTAAAGCCAGCCACGTTCCGAACTGCGGACCGACAATCATCACGACCAACGCCACCAAAAGAAGTACACCCACTAGAAGCGTAAGCGCAACGGCCAGCGGCCTTGTTACCCAAAACGGACGCGCTTCCTCTACCTCATAAGCAATGTCCAGAGCTTCAATCGCCGCAGCGAAACCACCGGACGCGGTCCACAGCGTTCCCAGGATACCGAAGGAAAGCAGCGTGCTGCGGTTTGGAGTCACCACCGTGGCAAGCACTTTGCGGAGAAGGTCAATCGATTCCCTGGGCACGAAGCCGGACATCAGGGACAGAACCTGGTCAAAAGGATTTGCTCCGGGCAGGTAGGCCAGAATCGCCGAAACCAAAAGCAGGGCAGGGAAGAGCGAAATCACAAAATAGTAGGAAAGAGCGGCAGCCATCTGCAGGGTATGCTTCGCCGGCACCGCCTCAATCGTACGCCACAGCGCATCCCTGATCCCGCGAATCTTCATCCGCCACTTTCCGGGGTGGCTGCCGACCTGCATGTGATCCTCTCTGCTTCAAGAACTTAGATGCTGGTGGCCGCGATCACGTCAGATGCGTTTATTCGTTCCTCAACACCACCAGTGGATCCACGCGGGTGGCGCGTAACGCAGGCACGCAGCAAGCCACCAGCGCCAGCAATGCCAATACAAACGAGACGCCCAGGAACGTGGGAATGTCTGTCGGTTTTATACCGTACAAGAGACTGATCATCGCGCGTGAAGCGATGAAAGCAAACATCAGCCCCACGCCAATGCCAATCGCGATCAGCTTTGTTCCCTCTTTCAGGACCAATCCCAGAACGTGACCGCGTTGAGCGCCCAGAGCCATGCGCACGCCAATCTCTTGCCGGCGTTGCACCACGTAATAAGAAAGCAAACCGTAAATGCCGATAGCAGACAGGAACAAAGCCACTCCGGCAAACAGAGCGAACAGACCCATGGGCGCACGCCGCGGCGCCAGTGATTCATCCATGACTGCGTCCATGGTCCGTACTCGCGCCAGCGGCTGGTTCGCATCCAACTGGTGCACCTCCCGGGCAATGGATTGAACCGCGGAAGTTGGCTCAACATTCGTCCGCACTACCAGCGCAAATCCCAGGAACTTAAGCAGCTCTGGTTTCTGAGGGATGAGAGCATAAGAAGTCGGTGCGGTCGCAGACTCCAGCGTTTCCAGTTTGGTATCGGCGACAACACCGATAATCTCGCTCCAGCCCGGATCGCCCCAGTTCACATCAAAGCGTTTGCCGAGCGGGTCCTCCCCGGGGAAGAATTGCCGTGCAAATGCCTGGTCCACGACCACGACCTTCGGTGAATCCGCCGTGTCACTGTCATTGAAGTAGCGTCCCTTGATGAGGGAAATGCGCATCGCGGAAAAATAATTTCCTGCCACAAACTGTTTGTTAGTGATCAGCGGCGCCTTGGGGTCCGCCGGCCTGCCTGCGATCTTGACACCACCGTTCGTAGATCCGCCTTCAAGCGGCAACGTTGTTACGAATCCGGCTGAGCGCACCCCCGGCACGGCTTCCACTCGCTGCATGATCTGCTGTAAGTAATTGAGTTCAGTACTGGGATCGGCATAACGCCCGGGTGATGGATCAATGCCCATGGTCAGCACGTGATCAGAAACAAATCCTTTGTCCACGTTTAAGAGCCGAACAAAGCTACGCAGGAGCAAGCCGGATGCTGCCAGCAGCACCAGGGAAAGTGCCAGTTCCAGAACCACCAGTACACTGCGCAGCTTTTGCGAACCGGAGGAGGCTGCCTGCCATCCGCCTTGCTTCAGGCGATCATGAAGGTCGCCGCGCGCGGCCTGGAGCGCTGGCGCCAAACCGAAAACGATGCCGGTGAGAATTGCCAGGAGCGTCGCAAAACCCAGGACGGCCAGACTCATGTGCACATCCGCATTGCGCGGCAAGCGATTGGACAGCAGGCTGGTAAGCGCTCCCAAGCCAGCCCAGGCCAGCGCAATGCCTAACGCGCCTCCCAACACGGCGAGCAGCGTGCTTTCGGTGAGCAGTTGCCGTACCAGACGAATCCGGGGAGCGCCGAGCGAAACTCGGATAGCAATCTCTTTTTGACGGGCTGCGGCGCGGGCAAGCAACATGTTTGCCGTGTTGACGCACGCTATCAGCAACACCACCAGAACCGCTACCAGCAGCACCAGCAGCAAAGGCCTGGAGTTGCCGGCAAAGAACTCCTGCAGGCGGATAAGACCTACTCCGTTTTCGTCGCTGGCCATCTTCTGCACTCGGGGTAGCGCGGCTTTGGTTGCGCTGCGGGCCTGCTCGAATGTGATTCCGGACTTTAGCTTTCCCATTACCGGCAGAAAATTCAATCCATCCGGCGCAACTTGAGTGTCCAGACGAAGCGGCAAAACCAGTTTGGGATTGTTGCCAAACTTGAAGCTCTCCGGCAGCACGCCAATTACCGTGAACACGCGATCATTGAGCGTGAGCTTTTGACCCACAGCTGCGGGGTCTGCTTGAAATCGCTCCTGCCAGAAGGAATGTGTCAGCAGGACGACCGGGTTTGCCTGCCGAGACTCCTCCTCCGCCGTGAACCCTCGCCCCTGCGTCGGCTTCACCCCCAGCAGCGGCAGCAGATTGGAGGAGACACGCATGACGCGCACCTGCTCCGGCTCTCCCCGGCCAGTCAACGCCGAGTCCGTATTCATATAGGTAGCCACCTGGTCAAAGATGTCTTTTTGCTCTCGCCAGCCAAGGAATGCCGGATAGGACATGGGCACAAACCCTGACTGCGTTGATTCATCGCGCAGCATGACCAGTCGCTCTGAATCCGGGTAGGGAAGCGGTTTCAGCAGGACGGCATTTACCACGCTGAAGATGGCGGCGTTCGCGCCAATGCCGACAGCCAGCACCAATACCGCTATCGCAGCGAAGCCGGGATTACGGTGCAACATGCGCAACGCGAAGTGAACGTCCTGCAGCAGGCTTTCCATGTCATACCTCCTAATTCAAACTTAGACTGCGTCAATGTCCCTCCGTTAGGCTCCTCTTCATCTCAAATCATCCAAAACGCGTAACTGACATATAGAATGAAGTTTTGCCCTCGTCCCAATGAATACCCAGAAGAACCTGATCGTAAAACATTTTGGCTTGCGCGGAATTGCCCTGTTTGAGGCGGCGAAGGGCTTGCTTGCGGTAATGGTGGCAATCTGGCTGCTGAGCCTTCTGCACAAAGACATTCAAGATGTCGCCGAGCATTTACTGCATTTTCTTCACCGGATTTTTCGCCTGAACCCTGACGGCCATCTGGCGCGATCCATTATCCGCGGGGCGCGCCGCGTGACGCCCGGAAATCTTCACTTGTGGATTGGCGGCACCATACTCTATTCCATCATCCGGTTTGCCGAGGCTGCCGGGCTCTGGATGGAAAAGCAGTGGGCGGAATGGTTCGCGCTCATTAGTGGGTGTTTATATCTTCCAATTGAAATTTACGAGCTGGCACATCATGCCACGCCGATCAAGTGGGCCATATTCGCCACGAATCTTTTGATCGTGGCATATCTTGCATGGCTGTTGCGCGATTTGCACAACGACCGGAAGCGCCTGGCAGCCGCCGCTATCCCTAAGACAGAGCCAGCGACATAGCGGGCACTCTCGGCCGCGGATGCTGGGCTACTTTGCCTCGTAAACGGTCTTACCGCCCACCACGGTCCGCAGTACGCGCGTCTTCAGGATTTCCGGCGGCGCGATCTTTGTGATGTCGCGATCAAGAACCACAAAGTCCGCCAGCATGCCGGGCGTGAGCTGGCCTTTTTTGTCTTCGGCAAATTCTGCCTGCGCCGCGCCAATGGTATAGGCGTAAATGGCATGGTTGATGGTGAGCTTCTGCTCCGGATAGTACTCTTTCGTCCCTGCCTCATTCTTGCGGGTCACCGCTGCATACAGGCCGCGGAACGGCGTGATAGGTTCCACCGGGTAGTCCGTGCCAAAAGCCAGAGGGATGCCGTTATCTTCAAATTCCTTCCATGGATAGGAGTGTTTGGCGCGGGCCGGGCCAATGTGCGCCTCCGCCCAGTTCATGTCAGTGAGCAGATGATTCGGTTGCACTGAGGCGATCACGCCCAGTTCTTTGTACTTCTTGAAATCTTCCGGCGCGATCACCTGATCATGCTCGATGCGGAAGCGCAGGTTCTTCTTGTTGCTTTTCTGGATGGCGTAGGCAAATGCGTCCAGCGCCATACGCGCGCCGCGGTCGCCGATAGCGTGGAAGCCAATTTGAAAGCTGTCATTGGCGCGCTCTGCTGCCATGGTGTTGAGCTTGTCCTGTTCGTAGCGCGGAATACCGGAGTTCTTTGGATCGTCGTCGTAAGGCGCCAGCATGGCGGCGGTGCGTGATCCCAGCGATCCATCCATAAAGCCCTTGAGCATTCCGGTGTGCAGCATCGTATCTTCCTGCGAATGGTGCTGGCGCATGCGGAGCAGTTGTTCTGCCGGGGCATCGAACGGCAGCCACTCTGAGATGCGCAAGGTCAGCTTGCCTTCTTTTTCCATCTGCTCATAGGTTAAGAAGTCTTCCCAGTCAGAGTTGTCCTGAGCGGACGTGATGCCCCAGCGTGCTGCGTCTTGCAATGCGAGTTCGGCAGCGCGGCGGCGTTGGGCGGGACTGGGCGGCGGGATTTTTTCGAAAACAGCTCCCATCGCTGTTTCGCGGAGAATGCCAGTAGGCTCGCCTTTGTCGTCACGGTCGATCTTGCCGCCGTGCGGATCTGGACTCTGTGACGTAACGCCCGCGGCTTTGAGCGCGGCGCTATTGGCAATGGCAATGTGACCATCCACCCGATTAAAGATTGCGGGATGGTTTCCTGTCACCGAATCCATGTCTGCCCGCGTTGGCGTTTTCTGTTCTGTCCAGAGAGTGTGGTCCCAGCCCCGGCCCACGATCCATTCGCCCGGCGCCGCTGTTTTAACCCGAGCCGCGATGCGCTGCTTCATGTCATCGAGAGACTTGCTGCCGACCAGGTTGACGTTCAGCTTCTCAAATCCCCCGGAGCCCAAGTGAACGTGTGCATCGTTGAAGCCAGGCATCACGAAGCGCCCACCGAGATCAACCACCTGCGTCTTTGGTCCTACGAGCTTCTTAATTTCATCGTTCGAGCCGACCGCGATAAGCTTCCCCGCCGAAACAGCTAGCGCCTGCACTGATCGTGGCGGGATCTTGGCTGTGAACGAGGGCAGCGTGCCATTCTTAGTGGTGACGGAGACGTCGCCGCTGCCGGTGTAAATATCCCCATTAATAAAAATTACCTCAGCGGGCGACTGCAGTTGCTGCGATGAAGACAAACTTCCCATTGTGAGCACCATCAGAACAGCCAAAATAATTTTCATTCCTGCACTCCGGTTAGCGCCAATAAGACCAGCAGAATTCGCTTCAGCCCCAGGTCGCGATTGCTGCAATCAAACCATTCGCGTAACGTATGCGCGCCGCCGCCGTCGCCACCTGCGCCAATAGTAGTGGCTTCAAGTCCCAGGGCGAGCGGAACGTTCGCATCAGTCGAAGCCAGCCGGGGGAATGATTCAATCCGCAAATGCTTGTCCGCGGCGCGGACGAGTTGCAGGATGCGTGCATTCGACGGCAGCTCTGCCGCCGGGCGGTCGCCAATACTCTCGATGGCCAGGGTGACCTTGAGTTCGCCCGAACGATGCGAGAGAGGAGCTTCTCTCCAGGCTTCGGCCACGCATTCACGCAGGCGGTCTTCCAGCTTTTGCAGTTCCTCCATGGACGCTGAACGCAGATCGACGCGCGCCGTCGCCGACTCAGGGATGGAATTGACCGATGTTCCTCCCGAAACCACTCCCACATTGAAGGTGGTGCGCGGCGATTCTGGCACCTGCACTTCGCTGAACTTCGCCAGCGCCCGCGAAAGAAGAATGATTGGATTGGGAACGCCGAAATCGCTCCAGGAGTGCCCTCCGGGGCCACGAAATGTAATCTCAAAGCGCCGGCTGCCCAGGGCCTGATTCACATAGGTGTCAGTACCTGCGCCATCGATCACCAGCAGGGAATTGATGGCCTCGCGCCATGGCGACGCGGAAAACAGGTGTCGCATGCCGCGAAGATTGCCTTCACCCTCTTCTCCCACGTTGCCAATGAAAAGGATGTTTGTCGCAGGCTTGAGCTGGGTCCGCTTCAACGCATTGGCGACCGCCAGAAGAGCGGTTACGCCCGCCGCATTGTCACTGATACCGGGCCCGTAAAGCTTGTTGGCTTCTTCACGCGTCTGTAGTGCGGTGCCCTGGGGAAACACCGTATCAAGGTGTGCGCTGATGCCGATGAGTGGCGCATCGGGCTTGTTGTGCAGCAACCCCAGGACATTTCCCAAATCGTCCACCTGAACATTTTCCAGGCCAAGCGCGGTAAATCTCTGTCGCAGCCATTCGCTTCGCGCAGCCTCACCAAAAGGAGGCGCTGGGATCTCCGTAAGCTCGCGCTGCCAGCGGCGGAACTCCATTTCCTGCTTGTGGAGATAGGCAAAAGCCGCGTGCACATTCCGCATTTCCGCGATGCGAGCGATCTCGCGCTGTGCGGAAGTCCGCGAGCTGTCAAAAATAGGTGGGCGGGTGGCCATCTTTCACAAATAACTATATAACCCGACGCCTCAGGGCGTGAAACTGGTACGAACCCTCGCTTTGGCGGTGCTCTTCCCACGCATCCTTATTTCGGCGCGCTGTCGGATTGTTGTGGCAGGGACATAAAGGTGAAAGCGGCCGAACCAGCAGTCCTGAGTTGTCAAAAAGAAAGCGGCCGCGATGGGCCGCTTTGATGGATCATTTTCCAGAATGCTATTTCGGGGCCGGAGCCGTGGTGTCGGTAGTCTTCTTGCTCTTCTTCGTGGTCTTCTTGTGAGTGTGACCACCTTTGGTTTTTGTCTTGGTTGTGGTTGTTGTGGTGGTCGTCGAGTCAGTCTTGCTGGCGGTACCCGTGCCAGCCTGCGCAAACGAGAGAGTGGCTCCCAGCAGCATGGCAAACGCGATCGTAAGTAGCTTCTTCATTCAGTCTCCTTCAGAGGTGTCAGTTTTTTGGAATCGGTCAATTCTGTAAAGAATTGTTATGCAACATTTTAAGCAGAGAAGCTGGAAAAATGAAAGCTCTGTTTGAGGCACAAAAAAGCGGCCTGTATCAGGCCGCTTGGGTAACGACCTACAGCAATTTATTTGGGTGATGGGGCTGGTGCCGGGGCGGCAGTCGTGTCGGCGCCCTTCTTGTTTTTCTTGGACTTCTTGCCGCCATGTTTATGATGCTTTTTGGTGGTGGAGGTGCTGGTCTTGCCGGTGGTATCGCCTGCCGGCGGAGTCTGAGTCGCCTGGGCAAAGCTCAGGGCGCTGCCAAGTACCAGAGTGCACGCGATTGTAAATAGCTGCTTCATTCTTTCTCCTTTAAAGGGAAGTTCAGAGTGTTATTACAGGAAACCCGCGCCGCGGAAAATAGTTGCGCCCGCCCTGGTCAGCACTCACCTGTAATCAGGCTAAGTATTGGCCGAAACCTTTTGGCAGCACGCGAGAATCTCCTCCTCCGTAAGGCAGCGGTCTGAAGCCTTGGCCCGCTGGAAAATACGGTCCACCAGCTCTTCAGAAGCGGTCATACCCCTGCGCTCCAGCCAGAAAATCACATTGGACTTGCCCGACATCGGGCCGATCTCAATGATCTGTTCCAGGCCGAAGTAGTGAGAGGGTACACCGGAGTAGACGGAATTGGCCAGTTCAATATCGCCCTTGCGGAATGCCTTTATGACAGCCGCGGCATGTACTCCTGTCGCTGTACGAAAGGCATCTTCTCCCATTACCGGATAGTTGCGCGGGATGGGTACGCCCGTCGCTTCAGACACGGTAATGCAGTATTCCTTCAGTTTTGTCAGGTCTTGCTCCGCCCAGGGCGAAATGCCCATCAATTTCAGGTTGACCAGCATCTGGTCGATCTGGGTATTGCCCACGCGTTCGCCTATACCGAGCGCGGTGCCGTGCACGCAGTCTGCTCCGGCTTCCAGCGCGGCCAGAGAATTGGCGACAGCCAATCCGCGGTCAGAGTGGCCATGCCAATCCACCCGAATCTTCTGCCCGGAAGGCTTGACCACCTCGTCCAGGACAAAATGGATCAGCGCCTGCACGCCGCTGGGCGTCGAGTGGCCAACAGTGTCACAAATCACGATGGCGGTAGCGCCGCAGTTAATGGCCGTCGAGTAAAGCCGCTTGACCGTCTCCGGATCGCAACGCGAAGTATCTTCGGTTACGTACATCACTTCCAGCCCGAGAGACTTTGCATAGGTCACGGCCTGTTCGGTGGTGCGAAACAAAAAATCGTCCGTCCAGTTTTCCGTGAACCTGCGGATAGGGCTGGAGCCCAGAAAGCATGCCAATTCAATCGCTATGCCGGCCCGCTGCGAAATTTCCGCTACTGGACGGATATCGTTCTCATGGGTACGGGCGGCACAGTTGGGCTTGATCTTCATCCGACAGCTGGCGATTTCCCGCGCCAGCAGCTCCACGTCAGCCACCGCCCGCGGACCAGCGCCCGGCAAGCCGATATCGGCAAAGTCGATGCCCAGTTCATCCATCAGGTGCAGGATCTTAATTTTTTCTTCGATGGGCGGATCTTTAACTGAAGGGGATTGCAGGCCGTCGCGCAGCGACTCATCGTCCAGCATGACCCGCTGTTTGGGCGCGAATTCGGTTCCGGGGAGCGAGTTCCAGTCGTAAATCAAATGAGAGTGTTTCAACATTACTTTGTTAAGCCCCACTGACTCATAGCTGATTTTACGCTTAAAGCAAGCGACGACGGAGATAGGATTTTGTGCTTTTCACCCCTCCACGGAGGCGGTTTATTAATTTTTTGGCAAACAGGAGCTCAATAAAGCCGCCCATCTGATGCGCAAACGCCGGCCCATATCCATACCACCAGAGTTTTTTCATGCGCGGCAGGCGGTCTGAGTCCACGTATTTGGGCCACACCATTTCTTCCAGGCCAAACCGTCCGTGCGTACGGCCGATCCCGCTGGCTTTTACTCCTCCGTGGGGCGCTTCGCTGATGCCGAAGCAGGCAATCACGTCATTCACCATAACGGTGCCTGCGTGGATTCGACGCGCCAGAGTCTCACCGCGGTTGCGCTTGCCGGTAAAAATGCAGGCCGCCAGGCCGAAATCAGAATCGTTGGCCAGAGATACTGCTTCGTCTTCTGTCTGGAAGCTGCATATTGGAAGCACGGGCCCGAAAGTTTCCTCGCGCATGATCAGCATGGAGTGATCAACGTCGGCCAGAATGGTTGGCGCGAAGAAGTTTGGCCCAAGCTGGAGCACAAGTTTGCCTCCAGCCAGTAGCCGAGCGCCATGGGCCACGGCATCTTCGACATGCGACTGAACGATACGCAACTGGCGTTCATGGATCATCGGACCGGCGTCAATGTTTGGATCTGTGCCGGGACCAAGGCGAAGCTTACCGGTCTTGGTGACGCACGCTTCCAGAAATTTCGCGTAGATTTTTTCGTGCACATAGCAGCGCTCAACGGAAAGGCACGTTTGTCCGGCGTTCATGAACGCTCCCCAGACCGCAGCGCTCGATGCCACGTTAATGTCGGCATCTTCCAGCACGATCATCGGGTCTTTTCCGCCCAGTTCAAGCACCACCGGCAGCAGCCGCGCTGCGGCGGCCTGGGCCACGCGTTTGCCCGTGGCCACGCTTCCGGTAAAAACAACTTTCTGGATCTTCGCCGCGAGCAGCGCCGCTCCGGCCGCGCCGTCGCCCGTGATCACCTGAAGCAAGTCCGGGTCAAGGCCCGCGGCGCGCAAAAGCTTTTCCAGTTCCAGCGAAGAGAACGGTGTGAATTCCGATGGCTTAAGTACCACCGCGTTGCCGGTGGACAGAGCAGTGAGCGTTTGTACCGACGGCAGGCTGAAAGGATAGTTCCACGGGCTGATAATGCCGATCACTCCGTACGGTTCGCGCAGTAACTGGCCGGCCTTGAGCTTCATGATGGGATTGCCGTGCGCTATCGTCTCAGGCTTCAGAAATGCCGGCACATGGTTTGCGAGGTACTTCACTGTGTCGAGGACGACGAGGATTTCCGTGGAAAGCGCTTCCGCTTCGGGCTTACCGGCCTCGCGGCTGATTACAGAGGCAACGGCGTTTTTCTGGTCACACAGAAGCTCGGCAAAGCGTGCCAGTATTCGGAGGCGCTCGCGCACTGGCGTGGCTGCCCAGCGGGACTGCGCTGCGTTTGCTTTGGCCACAGCGTCAGTGATCTGGTTTGCCGTCAGATTCGGAAGCGTGCCGATGATTTCCTGCGTGGCGGGATTGTGAACGGCAAATTGTGGGCCGGATTGGGCGTTTGATTGAACTGCGGCAATTTCGGGTTGGGGGATGGCAGGCATGGGAGTCTTCAATATTTTAATGCTTTAACCACAAAGGACACGAAGGAACACAAAGGGAAAGAAAACCTTACCACGGATGAATACGGATTACGCTGATAGAAAAAAGGCCGATCTTCCTCTGATCCTTATCATCTGTGTGAACCGGTGGTAAGCCTTCCTTCGTGCTCCTTCGTGTCCTTTGTGGTTAGGTATGATTGGTCAAAAGGAGCAGGGAGCCGTGACCGCGCGTCAACACGCCACTCGTCAAAACAAGGTTCAGACTCAACTCGGCCGGGCCGCAGTCCGGATCTTTGCCGCCAATGAACGCATGAACCAGATTCTTATCGAACGTCTTGACCCTGCCGCCTGGAGAGCCAAGCCGCCCGGCAAGACCCGCACCATTGCGGCAATCTTTACGCACATGCACAATGTCCGCGCCAAGTGGGTCAGGCTTACGGCTCCGCACCTGAAAATTCCAGCACAACTCAACCGCGCGCACTGCACGCCGCAACAGGCCCGTTCGGGATTGGCTGAGAGCGCTGCTCGCTGCGCGGAGATGCTGGCGGAAGCGCTCGGCGGTGGTGGCGGCCGCGTCGAGAAGTTTTTGAGAGACGGCTGGGCTAAGCCCTGGCCGGTTGGCCCGGAAATGCTGTGCTACATGCTTGCTCATGAAGCCCACCATCGCGGGCAGGTGTGTATGCTGGCGCATCAACTCGGATTCCCGTTGTCGACCGACGTGACGTCCGGGCTCTGGAATTGGGAAAAGCTGTGGAAAGAGTGCGGGCCGCCTGGCGGCTCCGGCGACGATTCTGATACCTATCTCGTGGACTAAAACGCGTGAGGGATCGGTCGGTCCGAGCTATTTGATCGGACGTCATTTGACCGAACGCTATTTGACTGAACGCTATTTGACTGAACAATCCTTCCGCCCGGTATCTGCGACGCTGGCAATGAGCCATTTACCATCGGCGCGAACCAGGTTGAACAAATCCGTTCCGCAGTGGTCCACTTTGCCGTCCACCAAAAACTCGAATGGGGCCCATACCACCGCCAGATCGTTATCGATGCGCACGAGCGGATCGTGAATTCGCTCCTCAATCTGTGCCTTCCCCGGTTTACCCACCAGGTCGGCAAAAGCGTCAAAGGTCATCTGGGTCGGCTTGCCGTCCCGCATCAGCACCATGCCGCCGCCGGGCAGCAACGGTTTCTTCATTGCGGCCGCGTCGCGTTTCGACATGGCGTCAAACATTGCGGTTATGGGAGCCATGACAGCCTGCTCTTCTGTTGTGGAAGCCGCTGCCGAGGGCGTTGTGGAAGCGTGAAGCGAGTTGACCAGAACGCCGGCGGCTGTTGCTCCGGCAAGAAGCAAAACCAAGGGTAAGCGATGAAAGAGATTCATGGCTTGTGATTGTAAACCGGGCGCAAGGAGTGCTTTCCATAAAAACTCTTTGTGGCGCGACTGCGTGGCCTTCGACTCGCTATGTTCATCTCGCGTTAAGCGCTAAAGTTGTGCGCTGATACCCATCTTGTGGAGCGAGAGCAATAATGGATTGAACCCACCCATCGCAAACGAAAAATGGGGCATCCGCCGTAGGGTGAATTAAAGAACCCAGGAAGGGTGGAGCCCCTCACCTCATTTCGGTTCTTCCTGAGAAGCTCTAGTATGTCTTAAACTGTTAACTGAGCATGTCCACCAATCGATTTGATAACGTCAGAATGTTGCAGCAAAAAGTAAACGGCGAGTGGAAGTCGATCGACAAGGCTATCGCTACCGCAGAAGATAAATTGAGTGTCTTAACTCGTTTGCTGGTGCCTCCAGGCAATCGGCCTATTGCAGAAGATGCTAGCGTCGTCTTCTTCGGATCGCTCGCTAGGGGTGAATGCACGTCCAAGAGTGACTTGGATTGGATCGTATTAATCGACGGGCAAGTCGATGAGCAGCACTATCGCACTTTTCAAACTGTTCGAAAGAGCTTAATTGAAGCTCAGGAAATCCGGCCTGGGAATACAGGGCTATTCGGAGGGATGGCATTCAGCCATGACATCGTGCATCGAATCGGTGGCGAGGACGATACGAATCGAAACTTGACACTAAGGATGCTCCTATTACTGGAATCAACGTCAGTTGGTGACGATGCGGCCCGGAAGAGAGTGGTTCGGGCAATCCTACGAAGGTATTTGGCGGATGATCCAAGCTGGACTCGGAAATCCGACGGCAAAATTCGGCGTTTTCTTTTTAATGATTCCGTCCGTTTCTGGCGAACGATGGCTGTAGATTTTGCGGATAAGTTCCATGATCAAGCGGGCGAAAAGTGGGCCCTGAGGAATACAAAGTTAAGATTTTCGCGCAAACTGATTTTCCTCGCATCCGTATTGGCGTGCTTCAGTTGGCATCTGCATCGCCCTAAGCAAGATTCAGGGGAGAGAGAACAACCGATTGATCTCGCGCAGGCCCATTTTGACGACTACCTGTCCAGGCCTCCCTTGGACATAGTTGCAGATGAATTGCTCTTGGGCGGTATATCGGATCACATCTGTAATAAGATTTTTGCGTCCTACAACGAATTCTTGTCCATCATCGATGACTCCGTCTCGAGAGAGGAACTAGTTGAACTGCCTCGCGAGCTCGCAGAAAAGAGCAAGTTGTTTCAGCGCATACGCGAACTTAGCCACATATTTCATCAAGGTCTCCTAGAATGGTTATTCAATACAGAAAGCGAAATTTTCAAGTTGGTGAGAGATTATGCCCTCTTGTGATCGAAAGTTCGGCTTCTCTACTGGAGCCATCGCAAAAGGTGATTTCGAGTTGGCAATCGAAGTCATTAAACGCGCCGGCTTGGCTGTTGTTGAACTTTCCGCACTGCGGGAATACGAGCTTCCAAAACTGATGGGGGCTCTTTCGAATCTCGATCTTTCGAGTTTCGAGTATGTTTCAATTCATGCTCCTTCAAGATTGTCTGAACTCTCGGAACGAGATGTGGTTCAACTACTCGGCGGAGCTATCAAGAAAGAAATTCCAATAGTCCTGCATCCCGACACGATCGAAGATCCAGCGGAGTGGTGTAAGTTTGGGTCATTTCTCTTGATTGAAAATCTTGATAAGAGGAACAGTGCTTTTCGTACAACAAGGGAACTTCACGAAGTATTTGCGAGGTTTCCTGACGCCCAATTCTGTCTGGATGTGGCCCACGCCCGCCAAGTCGATCCGACAATGGGCGAGGCTACCCAGATGTTGCGAGCGTTCGGATCAAGGTTGCGTCAGGTACATGCAAGCGGACTCAATTCCAACAGCACGCACGGTCCTCTATCGAGTGCAGCGAGTTGGGCTTTTAGCCAGATTTCGCACTTGATTCCGCAGGATGTGCCCATTATTCTCGAAAGCCCAGTTTCTGAACAGGCTCTCGGCGAAGAGCTCAGTTTCGCGCGAAGAGCCTTCTCTCCCTGGTTGCAGAGACTACGGGCCGAGATTGACGACGTGTTCGACTTGAAGGTTGCTGGTTTTCGCCATCAGCAAATTACTAGCTTCTTGTGTCTACTTCATGAAACTGGAACCAAACTGAGCGATTTTGAGCATGTAATCCGTCAACTGCCAACAGGTGGGGCTTATAAAACGGGAGATATGTTTCTTAGTACCGTCGATCTACTGCAGCGCTTGTCCGACACCGAGAGAGCAGATTTACAGGAATATTTCCTTGATCGAGTAAGCAAGGTAGCAAAGCATTTCCCCGAATTACCAAAACAGTTCAAACAGCAGTTTTCCTAGCGGCCGTTAACGGAAGCGGAACTTGCCTTCGAGAAAGAAACAAAAGATTTTCAAGCGAGGGCTGCAGAGTCTCTTATAAGGGACTGTCTGAGATTGAATCGGATAAATCGGATATAAGATCACACTGTTGTTGCATTGATCAAGCAATGAAACGGTAGCTCTAACATGTAACATCCACACTGAGGCCTCGATCTTTTCCGTTCCAGATTTCCGCGCCCAAACTTTGATGAGATTAGAACCGATCTGGATTGTCCTGGATCAGACCGGCTCTGCGAAAGGAGCCATTTGAGTTATCAGCAGAATAAATTTTCGGGCAGTATAAGCATGGGTAACTTGCTGAAAAGATTGGCTTCTCAGTAAGGACTAAAATCTACAAACCAGACATCGGGGCTTAAGGTCGACCTCCAATCAGAATGTCTTTTTTTTGCATTGCTTTTCCCATAGTGTTCGCTTAATATGCGCACTGGTTCTCGCCGGGAGCGGCGCCGTCGAACCATCCTAAAAAGGTAGTTGAAACAAAACCTTTTAGCGATCCGGGTATCCCAAGTTGGAGGCGGGAAACCCAAAAAGGCCAGCACCCACGCGATCATAGCCGGCCCACCGTTTGGGCCACAGATTGTGTCGAGCCACCAAAAATCGGGAAATCACCGCGATCGCGCCACATCGCCGAGATCCGGGAATCCTACCCGACAGATACATCTCTTCCAAAAAAATTATCAGCAGGATGCATGCATAAGTGTCTCTTAGAGCGGGTTAGCCACTAACTGCTCAAAGACACTCCAACTTCAAAAGCCACTACGAGTGGCTTTCTATTCAGGAGAAAGAGCATGACGAAGCAGGAGATCATGGATGTTATCGTGGGCTGCGCGGAAAAACTGAAACATGTGCCGACCTTCGAAGAACTGGTGCAGATGACGCAGCTATCGCACAAGCAGATCAGAAAGCATTTTGGCGGTTACACGCGCGCGCTGCTGGAGTGCAATCTGGAACCAAAAGAAATCGGCCGTGGCGCATACAAATTACCGCTGGAAAAATTGTTTACCGACTGGGCCGGGGTGGTGCGGAAGCTCAAAAAGCTGCCCACCGTAAGCGAGTACGAAATGCACAGCAAATACACTAGCAATCCGCTGCAGCGTCGATTTGGCGGTTGGCTGCACGTGCCGCATGGATTGAAGCAGTTTGCCGGAAAGTTCGGCCTCGCCGAAGAATGGAAAGCCGAACTCGAATTGGTGCCGGCGCCACCCGCCGCCTTAGCGACTGCGCCTTCGCAGGGGCGGTTGTACTTGCCTGACAAACGTTTATATGGCGCGCCGATGTTTCCGGGCCCGCTGGCTTATGCGCCGGTGAATGAAATGGGCGTGGTGTTTTTGTTCGGATGGATGGCGCCGCAGCTAGGGTATGTGGTGCATTGGCTGCAAAGCGAGTTTCCGGATTGCGAGGTGATGCGCCGCGTCGGTGAAGACAGCTGCCAGCTGGTGAAAGCCGAGTTTGAATACGAAAGCCGCAACTTTCTGAAACACATGCACGACGTGAAGGGATGCGATCTGATTATCTGCTGGCGGCATAACTGGCCGGAGTGTCCGCTGGAGGTGCTGGAACTGAGGAAAGCACTCAGACTTCAGCAGTCAGCGGTCAGCCAGAGCTTTTTGCCGCAGATTTGTGCGGATGAACGCTGATATGAAAAACCTACCACGGAGACACGGAGAAGAGCAGTACCAATGATTGGCGAAGATAAACAAGGATCGAATCTGCGTTAGTTGGTGGCAAGCTTTTCTTTGTTTTCCTTTGTGCTCCTTCGTGTCCTTCGTGGTTAAAGTCTTTTGGTTTTCTCTGTGTCTCCGTGCCTCCGTGGTGGATGTTAGTACTCCACGCTCACCAGAAACAGCCCACTGGCGGGGGCGGTGGCTGCGGCGGCGGATCGGTCACGCAATTCGAGAATGCGGCGAACGTCGGCCACGGTGAGGCTGCCTTTGCCGACCATAAGAAAGGTCCCGACCAGATTGCGCACCATGTGATGGAGAAATCCGCTGCCGCGCACGGTGTAGATCAATTCCTCGCCCTGGCGTTGCCACTGGGACTGAAAGATGGTGCGGACATTGTTGATTTCAAGTCCGTCTTTGCTGCGCTCAGGATCGACGGCGGCAAAGCTGGTGAAGTCATGCTCGCCTTCCACCAGCGCTCCGGCCTCAACCATGCGTGATTCGTCGAGCGGATAGGGATGGTGGTAGACATAGCGCGTCTGGAATGGAGAACAAATTGCTCCACGATAGATGTGGTAGCGATAGGTTTTGGCGGTGGCGGATCTACGGGCGTGAAATTCCACGGGCACTTCTTCCGCGGCCAGAACACGTATGGAGCGCGGGAGCACATCATTCAGCGCACGGACCAGATTGGCTACGGGAATAGGCGATTCAATGATCACGCTGGCAGTTTGCGCCAGCGCATGGACGCCAGCGTCGGTTCGGCCGGAGCCTTGTGGCAGTGTTTTTTCGCCGGTGAGGTGTTCGAAAGCGGACACCAACGTCCCTTGAACGGACAGTTGGTCCGGCTGAACTTGCCATCCGGCGAAGTCGTGGCCATCGTAAGCCAGCGTGAGTTTGAGATTTCGTGCCAAGCGAGGGTCCCCAACACTTTTTAACGTCCTAAAGCTGCACTAAGCCGATATACTAACGGGTTTCCGCAACACTGAGCGTTCGATTCTGGAACCACAGAGGGGATTCCCGCGTATCTTCAATGAGAGAAGGTGACGGAACCTGGAAATTACAGTCTCTATCAATTACCAACCAGCCAGTTCAAGAAGATGTGGAGAAAAAGAATGTCCGTAGGATTTATTCGCAGTAATTTCGCAAGGAAAGTTGTTTCGGTCGTCTGTCTTTTGGTCTTTCCGGCAGCGGCACAGCAGGCGAATACCGGCCTCTCAATGCAGGCAGTGCAGAGCGGGAGCCAGCAACCGGGCGCGCCGTCGTCAAACGCTCCCGAGCCCAAGAATTTGCCCCAGCCGACGCACGTGGACTATTCCAAGCCGTCGCCGCTGTTGCCCAACCCGTTTGCGCGCTACATCCCGCGTAACGTGCCGCCGCCTTCCTTCACAAACGCCCCGAAGATCGAACAGCTTATTCAGAACGGCAAGCTGATGCTGTCCATGAATGACGCCATTGCCATCGCCCTGGTGGACAACCTGGATATCGTTATTGCCCGCTACAATCTGCCAATTGCCGATACAGACATACTTCTAACCAAGGCTGGGGGCTCTCCGCGTGGCGTAAATTCAGGAGTGGTTTCCAATACACCTGGCGGGGGATTCAGCGGAATTAGCGGCTCCAGCGGAGCCGGGGCGGGAGGAACATCGGCTGGAGCGGGAGGAGCCGGAGCCGGCGCAAACGGAATTGTAGGATCGACAAGCGGTGCCGGACCTCAACCGGACAGTTTTGATCCCAATTTGACGGGCACTTTTGGTATCCAGCAATCCAGAAGCCTACAGAACTTCGGCCTTCTTTCGGGTTTGGGAAGTGGAAACAACCTGGCAGAACAGCACCTCACCACTGGCGACCTGAGCTATTCTCAGGGCTTTTCCCCGGGTACCTTGCTGAGCGTAGGCGTAAACAACCAGCGCCAGTCAACCAATAGCCCCCAAACCAGTTTCAATCCGTCCATAACGTCAAACTTTACCGCGACGGTCCGTCAACATCTGCTCCAGGGATTCGGCCGCAGTCTTAATACCCGGCTTATCCGGCAGGCGAAGAACAACAAAAAAATTACGGAAGAGGGCTTTCGTGATCAGGTCATCTCCACGGTCAGCCAGATTGAGACCATCTATTGGGATCTGGTGAATGCGTACGAAGACTTCAAAGTGAAGGAGCGTTCGCTTGCGCTGGCGCAAAAGACCCTTTCGGATAACCAGAAACAGGTAGAAATTGGAACGCTTGCTCCCCTTGACGTGGTACGGGCGCAGAGCACTGTGGCCACTGCCGAACAGGATCTGATTGTTTCCAGAACGAACCTTCAATTACAGCAGCTGATTATCAAGAACGCTTTGACCCGCGACCTACCCAGTGACTCACAGGTAATGGCGGTGGATGTGGTTCCCACCGACACGGTTCAGATACCGGATCAGGAAAACCTGCCTTCTGTCCAGGACATGATTAAGCAAGCCTTGGCGAACCGGCCCGATTACCAGAAGCTGCAAATCAACCTAAAGAACAGTGAGATCAATATTCAGGGCGCAAACAACGGGCTCCTGCCTAGCATTGACCTGGTGGCATTCTATGGAGGATCCGGCCTCAGCGGTGTGCCCAATCAACTTGTTCCCGCGAATGCCGGTGCCCCACAGACAGGGTTTACGGATGCTTTCGGCAATCTCTTTAACTCGACCGCACCCAATAAGGGCGTTCAGGTCAATATCCTTATCCCGATTGGAAACCGTGCTGCACAGGCGACGCAGATTCGCTCGCGACTGGAATATCGCCAGTCTCAGCTCAACCTGAAGCAGGTGGAAAACCAGATTGCCATTAACGTGCGCAATGACGCTTTCACCGTCGAGCAGAACCGCGCACGGGTCGTCGCGGCGCAGAAGGCGCGCGAACTGTCCGCCCAGACACTGGACGCGGAACAGAAGAAATATAATCTTGGCGCTTCAACTTATCTTGCGGTATTGCAGGATGAGCGTGATTTGTCAGCGTCGGAGTCAGCACTTGTCACTGCCATGACCAACTATGCCAAGGCACGCGTGCAACTCGATAAAGACACAGCTCAAACGCTGGAACGCAACAACATCAAACTTGACGAAGCGGTGACTGGGCAAATCGGCACCCAGCCGATTGTTCCGGGCATTATGCCCAACAAAACCGCGTTTGAGGAACCTGCCAAGCCGGCACAGCAACCGCCGAAATAGCAATCAATCATTTCAATCATGCTGGCTGGCCGCAAAGGTCAGCCGGCTTTTTGGGGATCGGCATACTCCAGCAGTGCGGCTAAGGGCGTGCAGTCGCGCTTGAAGCCAATTGAATGGTCCGGAATTCGAACTACATAACTCTGTTTGAATCAGCAGCGACGAGCCTTTCTGAAGTTCTTCTTAGCTTGCCTGCTCTCGTCCGAATGGGCAGCAGA